>Ga0307374_10002703_pt1 | contig 31214 bp, 28 predicted proteins | sample OX3MG_FD_202532 | JGI IMG/M metagenome (GOLD analysis project Ga0307374, IMG submission 202532) | Soil microbial communities from Risofladan, Vaasa, Finland - OX-3 | ecosystem: Environmental > Terrestrial > Soil > Coastal area > Acid sulfate soil | place: Finland: Risofladan, Vaasa | collected... | reverse complement strand
CGAAAGCATTGTTTCCTTGGCCCGCCGACACGTTCTCACCAGCACGCTCCACTGCCGCGGCTCGAGCTTGCCGTCGCCGGTCAGCCGCCGCTCGATGTGATGGGCCAGTGCCAGGTCGAGATTGTCGCCGCCCAAGAGCAGATGCTCGCCGACCGCCACGCGATGGAACCGCACTTTGCCGTCGTCGGTGCGGCGCACGCGGATGAGCGTGAAGTCGGAAGTGCCGCCGCCGATGTCGCACACCAGAATTTTCTGGCCGGGCGAAACCAACGTTTCCCAGCGATCACCCTGGTGATAAATCCAGGCATAAAAGGCCGCCTGCGGCTCTTCGATCAACACGACTCGCGGCAGCCCGGCCAGCTTGGCGGCAGGCACCGTCAGCTCGCGGGCCACTTCGTCGAACGAGGCCGGCAGCGTCAACACGATCTCCTGCCGCTCAAGCGGCTCTTTGGTGAAGCGATGGTTCCAGGCCTCGCGAATATGCGCCAGATAACGCGCGCTGGCTTCGACGGGCGATAGCCGCTCGACGTCGGCCGAGGCGTGCCAGGGGAGAAGTTGCGCCGTGCGGTCGACGCCCGGATGGCAGAGCCACGACTTTGCCGACGCGATCAAGCGGCCGGGCACGTCGGTGCCATGCTCGCGTGCGAAGAGGCCCACGGCGTAGTTGCGCTCGTGTGCGTCCCAGGGAAGCCTGAAGGACCCGCCGCCGAATTCGCCGGGCGCCGCCTCGTAGTGAAACGACGGCAGCGTTTCTCGGGCCTCGACCTCGCCGGGCGCCACCAACTGCGGCACGGCGAAGGTGCGCACCTGCCCGGCGTCGGCCGAGGTATCGACGAAAGCCACGGCCGAGTTGGTCGTGCCCAGGTCGATGCCCACGACGTAGCGGCTGGGGGTTTCATTGTGATCGACGCTCGACATACTGTATGATACTGTGAGTCTCGTGCAACATGTAGGGTGGGCCGGCGCTCGCAAGCTCGCTGGTCCCACCCTACAGCTTTGAGCACAACCTCACGGAAGCGCAAACATGCGGCTCTCCGAAATTTGGACCCTTCTTCGTCGGGCGGGCACTGCGGCCGCGCTCTGCGCGTTGGCCTGCGCGATCTTGGCGGCCGACGACCGCCCGGCATCGACAGCCGATCTGGCCCAGCTCATTCGCAGCCTCGACGACGACGCTTACGAGACCCGTCAGAAGTCGATGACCGGTTTGAAGCGGCTGGCCGCCGACGCGAAGCATCGCGATGCCGTCGCTCGGGCGGTGCGTGCGGCCCTTGACGACGGCAGCACGTCCTACGAGACGCGTTGTCGCCTCCGGCGGCTGGCAACCGCGCTGCCCACCGTGACCATCGCGCCGCCGCGAGACATTTCCGACGAAGAACTCGATCGCCTCATTCAGCAGCTCGACGGCGACACTTATGCCGCTCGCACGGGCGCGCTGGCCCGCTTGGAGACGATTGTCGAACGACCGGGCAACGCCTGCCGCGTCGTCGAGCGCTTACGGCCGCGGCTGCGCGATCCGACCTTCTCGCGACAGACGCGCGAGCGCGTGCAACCGGTCTGGGACCGCGCCCAGCTCGTGTGGCTATCGAGCGATCCGCGCACCTGGCGCTGGCCCGCCGTCGAACAGGAGCAGATCGATCGCTGGATCGAACTGCTGACGCGACCGTTGCCGCCGCCGGTTTCGGAAGGCTCGATCCAGGAGACGCGTGCCCGGCTGGAGCGCAAGCGGCGGCTGGCGCAGCGCGAAGCGGCCCATTCCGAGCTGCTCAACTTGCTGGCCCGCGTCGACCAGACTGGCCGCGTGAAGGCCGCCCTCGATGCACGGCTCGCCGCCGGGCACGTAGACGACGACGCACGCCAGCGGTTGGCCGAGCTGGCCGGATGGGTGCGGCCGTGGCTGGCGGTCGAGGCGTGGACCGAACGCAAGCTGGCCAGCATCGTCGAGTCGCCGCTGGGCGAAGAGTATCACGCGCCCGGTGCGGCCAAGCCCACGCTCTTTGACCGCCTCGACGACCGCCGGGCACATTGCGTCAGCGACGGCGTGTTGAAGCCGGGCGAGTATCCCGTGGACGTGCTTTTTCCTCACCCGTTCATCTTGCGGTCCGACACGCAATTAGTGGTCGTGAATCTGCCGACGCCGCGAACGCGGTTGGCCTATCACTATCAGATCAAGGCCGACCGCGACGCGCGGCTGCCGGAGTTGACCGAGCGAACTCTGAACCGCATGGCCGCGGAAAAACGCCCGCTCAAATACACCGAGCTGGTGATGCTGCCCTCACTCGACGCTCATGCCGTCTCTCGTTTCGCAGGCCAGTATTTGCAGACGGTCGGCGATCCGCCCCAGACCGACCGGCAGCGGCTCGAACGTGCGGGGCTTGGTTGCCCGCACGTCAACCTTTGCAACATGCTGGTCGAAATCGGCACTTACGAAGCGGTGCCGGGCATCCTCAAAGCGATCAAGGCCGGCAAGCTGGCGAAGCCGACGCCCCGTGCTCCCGAGAACTGGCCATGGATTGCGACATTGGCCATTTTGGCCAGCGGTCCGGGTCCGGACGGGGAACGCATTTTAGCGGACCTTCTGGACCGCACCGATCCTTTGGTGCTCAACAGTCCGACGCCCAGCGACGTGGGCGCCACCGCGGCGGCGATTCTGGTCGATTTGCACGGCATCGCGGTGGAAAAGTTCGGACTGGAACTGGCCGACGACCCGCGCCTGGCGGAGTTCGGCGGCATTGGCTATCGCTTCAATCCGCCCGAAATGCGCCAGAAAGTCCGCGCGTGGTGGCGGCAGCAAAAGAAGCCGTAGGCGAGCCAGATGCCGGCCTGCGTCAATCCGGATCGAGCCGCACTTGAACGGGCGTCGCGGGCAAAGGGGCGGCCGGCCAGCCATCGGGCAGCAACTGCGTCAGGTTTCGGTGCAGGGGCCGGTAGCCGGGGGCTTTGAACTCCAGTTCCTGATCGGCAACCTTGGTGTGCGTGGCGGGTTGCCGAAGCTGACCGAGCAGCGACCCGGTCAGGTGCAGCTCGGCGATGATCGAGACGGAGAATATGCCCCTTGCGGCCAGCGTGGCGGGCAGGCGGTAGACGGCACGTTCCGTCCGCTCAGAGGAGGCAACGGTGTTTACGGTGACGCCTTGCAGAGCCTTGCCCGTGGCGGAATCGACGACATGCAACCTGAGATCGGCCAGCCGGTAGGTGGTCCACTCGGCTTCACTCGACCACCCCCAGCCGAGCCAGATCATCCCTGCCGCTGCACCGCCGGCCGCCACAAGCCTGATGTCGAGCCTGGCGATGCCATAAGCCAACACCGCGGCGGCAGCGAGGCAGCCGAGAAAAGCGACGGCCAGCATCAGATCGGCAGACATGGCGAGCGGCCCGAAGCGCATCAGGCCCAGTCGAGGCCCGTTTCGCGGCGCACGCGGTCGGCGAAGTCGCCCAGCATGCCGCCGATCACGTCCCAGCGATCGACGCGGCGCAGCTCGATATCGCCTTGCGCGTTGACCCGCAAGAGGCTCTCGTCGCTGATGCCCAACTGGTGCAAGGCGTCGACTTGCATCTCCTGCTCATTGACGACGCGGACCAGCGTCTTGCCCGACATTTCGATGAATTTGGTATGCACCGCGTGACCTGGAAAGTGGCGACTCGTTGAATGCTTCTATCATACTGGGCCATTTTGGATTTTCAATTTTGGATTTTGGATTCGCTCTCCCTGACTCCGCCATTCTTTGATCGACGAATCCGCCGCCTTGACCAACGGCGTATACCGTGGGTGCCGCGACTCTTTGTAGGGGTCGTTCCGCGCGGCATTGTAGCAGCAGATCAGCGACCAGCGGGGCTGCGGCGAAAGGTTCTGGTCGGAGCGGTGCAGCAGATTGCAGTGAAAAAAGAGGGCGTCGCCCGGCTGGGCCTCGACGTAGACCAGCTCCAGCCGCTCAATGGCCGCTTCGACGCGTTCCGCATCGGCGCCCGTCTGGTCGCCGGTCTTGCCGTGGTCGATGCGGCCCAGGAGGTGCGAACCTTTGAGCACCTGCAGGCAGCCGTTCTCGCGGTTGGCCCGGTCGACCGCGATCAGGCAGCTCAGCATGAGCGGATAGAGACAGCCGTTATTGTACCAATAGCCGTAGTCCTGGTGCCATTCCCAGGCGCCGCCGACGAACGGCTCTTTGAGCATCATCTTGGTGTGATAGTGGTACACCTCGCCGCCCAGAAGCTGCTCGGCGCGATCGACGATCCGCGGCGACCGCGAGAACAGCCCGTAGAGGTTTTCGCCCGGCTCGTTCCAGAGCGCCAGCCGCGTCTCGTGGCCGGTGGCATCTTTGCGGCCATAGGCACTGGCCATCATCCTTTCGTCATTTCGGGCGTAATCGAGCAGGATGGCCATTTCTTCGGCGTCGAACAGCGAGCGCAGCAAAAGATAGCCGTCGCGTTCATAGGCGGCCAGTTCGGTGGCGGAAAGAGGTTTTTGGGGCATGGAGGTTCTCGCGTGTGGAGTGTCGGTGGGATGGCATTATAAATATAAATGGGGCGTGGATGAGCGTGCCACGGGTGCATCAAACCCTCGAACCCTAATACCACTGATACACCGACAACCGCGACAGCCACTCGCGGGCGCGTTTGGCGAACTGCTCCAGCGCTTCGGAAAACGACGACACCAGGTCGGGGTTGGCCAGAATGAAAACGGTGCCGAAGACCGAGAGCGCGGCGATGGGCAGTCCGAAATCGAGCAGTGGCAAGCGTATTTGCGACGAAGCCGCCGTCGACCGGCCGTAGTACACCAAGCGTTTGTAACCCGACGCGATGGTCTGCGAGGCGAAGACGGCCGTCTCGGCCACGAACGGCGTTTGTCCCGAAAGCGCCATGGCAAAGGCCGCCAAGAGCGAGAACCCCGCCGCCACCAGCAGTACCGACCCGCACCAGATCGTTTTGGCCGCCAACAGCGCCGGCATCGCGCCGATCGTCCAAACAGCCGCACCCCTTCGTGGATGAAAGGCGCCCCACGCGAACACGACCGGCAAAACGACAAACAGCAGCGCGTATCCGGCAAACCCTTGCCCTCGGTAGATCGCCAGATCACAGAGCACAACCGCGACCACGACAGCCAGCAGTTCTCGCCAGCGCACGGGCGGCTGATCGACGACAGGCCGTTGCGCCCGCCTCATCTCGGTCATTCGCCTGTCTGAGCTGTCGCCGCCATCGGTCTCACGCGGTAGAGACGTTCCTGAAGTTTCGCCGGTCATCGCGGAAGCACCCTATGTTACCGGCCCCAAATCTGCCTGGCTGCTTTCATTATTTCGGATCCGCCGAGAAAGGCGATAGGCTTCATGGCGTGTCGGGCCTAAAGCACGCTATACTGACGTGGTCCGCTCTTTACGGCACGCCCGTCGCGGCAGGAGGCGTTCTGTACATTGCTACCAAGAGCCGCTTGTTCGCCATTACTGGCGACCGATGACGATGACCGCCATGCCCGACGAACTGCTGCCCGTTGCCACCTTTGTAAAGCCCGCCGAGGCGATGGCCGCGCGACTTGCGCTGGAAACGCAGGGGATCACGTGCTTCCTCAAAGACGAAAACATCGTCAGCATGGACTGGCTGCTGGGCAACGCCGTCGGTTACGTCAAACTCGTCGTGCGGGCCTCCGATGCCCTGCGAGCGCGTGAGGTGCTCGACACGCACTTCGACGACTGGCCCAGCTTCACGCAAGGCCCCACGTGGAAGTGCCCGCAGTGCGGCGAAGAAGCCGAAAAACGCTTCGACAAGTGTCCGCACTGCGGGACGGCCCGCCCAAGCAATCGTCAGGCCACGGCCGGCCCCAATGAAGAGAAGGAGTTCATCCAGAGTCTCCGGAACCGTGACGAAGCGCAACGGCAGGCCGGCAACCCTTACGCGCCGCCTCGGTCGGAAGCGGCGGCGGTCGAAATCCCTGGCGCCGAAGCGGATGTGAACACGGACGATGTGGCCGAAGGCCAGGCGCGCTGCCCCGCGTGCGGCCGGACCCGAGTGGCGGTTTGTCCGTTCTGCAGAACCACCGGCACGCGATTTCGTGCGGCCGACATGATGGAAATGGACGATGCCAACGAAGAACCGGCACTGCTGATCTGTCCGACTTGCGACGAGCCGTTCGAGCCGGCGTACCTGCGGCGCTGCGAATGGTGCGGACACGATTTCGGCACGGGCATCGAGCCGCCGGAGATCGTCCGCCCGTTGCAAACCGAGCCGCTGAACGGGCGCGTGCTGCTGGCCATCGCCGGCGGCTTGGCCATGGTCGCGGCGATCGTGGTCTACTTTGCCGTATTGCTTTCATGATGGCGAACGATGTAAAAGTGTTGCGGCCGCCCGCCGAGGTGCTCTACGCCGATGAGCTGGCTGCGCTGGCCAAGGCCGACCGCGATCCGCGGCCGCCTGGCTGGAAGCTGTCGCCACGCGCCGTCCGCAGCTTTATCTGCGGCGGAAAGAAGCCGGCCATCGAGCGAAAGTTTTTTGGCGACGACGTGCTGGTCGAACGGGCCATCGTCGGGCTGGCCGGCAACCGCGGACTGTTGCTGGTCGGCGAACCGGGCACGGCCAAGTCGATGCTCTCCGAATTGTTGGCCGCCGCCGTCTCCGGCTGCTCCACGAATACCATCCAAGGCACCGCCGGCACTACCGAAGATCAGATCAAGTACTCGTGGAATTACGCGCTGCTGTTGGCCGAAGGACCTTCGCCCAGGGCGCTCGTGCCCGGTGCGCTCCACGTCGGCATGAGCCAGGGCGTGCTCGTGCGGTTTGAGGAGATCACCCGCTGCCCGCCGGAAATTCAAGACACGCTGGTGAGCGTGCTCTCCGACAAGCTGATGACCATTCCCGAGCTTCACGGCGCGGACCGCGTGCTGCTGGCCCGGCCGGGATTCAACGTGATTGCCACGGCCAATATCCGCGATCGCGGCGTTCACGAGATGTCGAGCGCGCTGAAGCGGCGGTTCAACTTCGAAACCGTCCATCCCATCGGCGAACTGGATCAAGAGGTGAAGCTGGTCTTGACCGAATGCCAGCGGCTGCTGCAAGAGTCGTCGGTCGAGGTGACGATCGACCGCGAGGTGATCGAGCTGCTGGTCACGACGTTTCAAGACCTGCGGGCGGGCGTCACGGCCGAGGGGGTGCAGATCGAGCGGCCGTCGACGGTGATGTCGACCGCCGAGGCCGTCTCGGTCGGACTGCAAGCCGGCCTCGACGCTTTTTATTACGGCGAGCGGCGACTGACGCCCGAATTCATCGGACGGCACCTGGCGGGCTCGGCCATCAAAGACGACGCCGACGACTTGAAGAAGCTCAAGCACTACTTCGACGTCGTCGTCCGCGAGCGGAGCAAAACCAAAGGCGGCGTATGGGAGAGCTTCTTGAAATCGCGGAAGTATCTGCGGTGACAGCCAACCGATAACGAACCGGCAGCGCATCACTTCCGTAGCGGCGGCGAAAGGTCAATTGCTAGCAATCCGGCGAATATCTTTGATTAGCAGGAATAAGTGCAACGGATCGGTGGGCGACGGCACGAAGCCAAAGTGCGCGTAAAAGCTTCGCGCCGTCTCGTCTTTGGCATGCACGGCGATGGCGCGAATACCTGCAATATCCGCCGCTTGGGGTGTCCGGCGCATGGCATCTTTGAGCATCCCAGAACCGAGGCCGCGGCCCTGCCAGGCCGTGCTCACGGCGAGTCGCGCGAGCAGCATGATCGGGATTGGGTGATGAGCCAAGCCTTTGCCAGGGCGGTTCGGCGCGTCGTCGTAGGCAACCTCGCCAACCGCCAGTGAATAGTAGCCCACGATGGTCTGGTCCGAAACGGCCACATACGTCTGCGCGGCGCCCGCTTGCTGATTAGTCAAAGCGAATCGAACGAGGAATCGATTCAACTCTTCATGCCCGCAGTCGAAGTCGGCGACGTTGTGATCGGCGCGGAGCTTTTCGATAGCGAGGGGAGCGCTCACGGAGTCCCACTCGCCTCAAAGACGCTTCCCTCTTGGAACAATCGCTGTAGGCGCGGCAGGTCGCGAGGCTCCGCGTCGAGCGCCTCAACAAACGCCTTCCAATGATCCGCATCTAGGCCAAAGCGAGTGCGATCCGCTAGCGTTTCATCGGCGCGGATCAGTGCGCTTTCTAAGACAAATTCAGCCACCGAACGCTGGGCAACGTTGGCCGCCGCCTCAAGCTTTTGCTCGGCTTGCGGCGACAGGCGAAGGTCGAGTTGGATGGTCGATGTGCCGTGCTGAGTCATGGTTTTCTCGGGTAGGAAGCGATATAAAAATAGTATACCTCTTGCGGCCGCTATACACCATGCAAGGCGAAAGAATCGTAGAAATACCTGCGCTGATGGGCGCGGTCGTTCTCTCGGCGCGTGTGATCTACTTTCCGGTGCGGCACCACAGCCCGGCCTGTGCCTGGCACGTGAGCCGGCTGGTGCGCGAGATGCGTCCCGATGCCGTGCTCATCGAAGGCCCGCGCGACGCTTCGCCCCTCATCCCGCTGCTGCTGCACGCCGAGACGCGGATGCCCGTGGCGATCCACATGACCTACGTGGAGCGGCGGCCGAACGAGCTGCCCGAACGGCACGCGGCCTACTATCCGCTGTGCGATTTTTCGCCGGAACTGGCCGCGATGCGCACGGCCGCCGAGCTGAGCATTCCGGCCGCGTTTATCGACCTCTCGTTTGCCGAGATGGTGCGGTGCCGCCAACAGCCGCCGCCGGCCCACGCCGTTAGTCTGCAAGGCGAACGTCTGCTGACCCACAGCCATTTCCTGCTCGAAACCTGCCGCCGGGCCGGCGCCCGCGATGCCGACGATCTGTGGGACACACTTTATGAGGTCGACTACGAGCAGGTTTCGACCGAGCAGTTCATGCGTAATGTCATGGCCTATTGCGCCGTTGCCCGGCTGGGCTACGGTGACGCGGAGCTGGCGGTCGAAGGGTGCCTGGCCCGCGAGGCCGCGATGGCCGCCGCGATCGACAGCACCACGGGGCGCTTGCTCGTCGTCACCGGCGGCTTTCACACCGTCGCCCTGCCGCGGACGAAAGGCAGCCTGCCGCCCAACGTGCCGGTTGCTGCCGCCGATGCCCAGGTCGTGCTCATGCGTTACGGCTTCGAACAGCTCGACCGGCTGAACGGCTATTCCAGCGGCATGCCGTCGCCGGAGTTCTATCAGCGGCACTGGGAACGCCGCGACGTGGCCGGGCTGCTGGTCGAGCTTGCCCGGCAGTGCCGCCGCAAAAACCTGCCGGTTTCGACGGCCGACGCTGTGGCGGCCTTGGCCCAGGTCCGGAACCTAGCGCAGTTGCGTTCGCACCCTCGGCCGTCGCGCGAGGATCTGCTCGACGGCATCCGCTCGGTGTTCATCAAGGGCGCCGACGACACCGAGGGCGTACCGGTGCTGGCGCTGGCCCGCAAGCTGCTGGCGGGCGACCGCGTGGGCAACGTGCCGCCCGAAGCCGGTCTGCCGCCGCTGGTCCACGACTTTCGCCGGACGGCGGCACGGCTGCGGCTGAAGCTCGACCGCGTCGATGCCTCCGAGACGACGCTCGACCTGTATCGCAAGCGCAGCCATCGCGAAACGAGCCGCTTCTTGCACCGGCTAACGTTTCTCGATGTGCCGTTCGCCCGCTGGGTGCGCGGCCCCGATTTCGTGCGCGGCGAGCGGCTGGAACGGATTCAGGAGGTGTGGAACTATCACTGGTCGCCGCAGACGGAATCGACGCTGATCGAGCGATCACTGTACGGCTCGACGGTCGAAGAGGCCGCCGCCAACCGGCTGCTGGAGCATTTTCACGAGGCCGAGCGGGCCGGGCAAGGACGACGGGCAGACCTCGCCACTGAGCTGGTGCTGCACGCCTGCCGCATGGGCCTGCACCGCCACACGCAAGACCTGCTCGACCGCTTACACGGCCTGATCGCCGAGGACGGCGCCTTCGACTCGCTGGCGCAGGCGATGGAAAACCTGCTGCTGTTGGGCGTCTCGCGCGAGCCACTCGAAGCCCATCACCTGTCAGGCATCGACGAGCTGGCCGCGGCGGCCTACGACCGGGCGTGTTACCTATTGCCCGACCTGGCCACGGCGAGCGAAGAGCAGGAGCCGAAGCTGCTCGACGCCATGAACACGTTCTATCAGGCGGCGCGGACGTTGGGCGACACGCCTGATCGGCAGCTCCTGCGTTGGCAGGGTCTGGAGCAGCTTGCCGACGCGACGGAGGGCCTGGCTTCGTTGCGCGGCGCGGCGGTGGGACTGTTGCACGGCGACGGCCACTTCAGCGACGACGATCTCATCCGCCGTCTTCGCGGGCATCTGTTGGGCTCGAAGGGTGACGGCGCGGGAGCGACTGATTTTTTGCGCGGCCTGCTGCGTGCCGCGCGGCACGTGTTATGGCAGGTGCCGGGCGTGATCGAAGCGATCAATGAGCTGCTCAAAACATGGAGCGAGGAGCAGTTCGTCAAGTTATTGCCGCTGTTGCGTCTGGCGCTCTCGGACCTAACGCCGCAGGAGTGCGACCGCGTGGCCCGCGAGGTCGCGCGGCTGTTGGGCGTCGAGCGACTGACTCCGCCGCTCTTGCTCGACGTTCCGGCCAGCGAGATGCTGCGCGGCGTCGAACTGAACCGCCGCGTGCGCGAGTCGTTAGTGGAGGACGGGTTGGAAGCGTGGGGATGACCGCGGCGAGCGGCACGCGTGAGCGTGCCGGTAGTACCGAGTTCCGTCGGTATTCGAGTCACGGCTTGCGTAGCATGGCACCGTGACCGAATCGACGATAGACTGAGCAGCTATGAGCGAAGCCATGCTGACGATTGAGGATGCGGCATCGCTCAATTGGGGAACAGAGCATGGCTACGATTGCATTTCGCCGCGGAGCGGCGCCGGAGTTTAGCCGTGGGTGCCAACCCACGGTTAAAATGCGGTTGCTATCGAAAGCCGCGTAGCGGCGACGGATCTCTCGGCGTCGTCTCCGTCGCCGCTACGCGGCTTCACGAATCCTAACCTTCTGATTCCGTGGGTTAGCACCCACGGCTAAACTCCATCGCCCCTCCGGGGCGGGCTGTCCGTGGCACAATCAGTCAATACTTCAGATCCCTCCCCTGAACTTCTCCGCTGGCGACTCGTGCTCGGCCGCTTCGCTGAGCCACGCTTGCCGTGTGGCTTCGGCGGCACCGGTCAAGGCGCTCCGGGCGACGGTCAAGGCCGAGGTGGCCCCAGCGGCGGCCAGGGCCAACGCCCGTCGGGCAAAGGTGCAGGTCGTGCGGCCGGGCAGGGTGAGGGCGCTGGCCTCGGTCAGGGCCGCTACGGGCAAATGGACCGCGTGCTCGATTATCTCTACGGCCGCGAATATGCCGCGCGCGGCGTGCGCGGGCAGGGCGATTCCCGCCTCGGCGGCAGCGAGGAGAGCGTGTTTACCATCCCCGACTGGATTCGCGAAGTCCGCGAGCTGTTCCCCGCCGACACCGCCGAAGTCATTCAGCGGCACGCGCTCGACCGCTACGGCATGACCGAGCTGGTCACCGACTTCCAAGTGCTCGCCAAGCTCGAACCAAGCTACGAGCTGCTCAAGACCGTGCTCTCGTTCAAAGGGCTGATGAAGGGCGAGGTGCTCGAAATCGCCCGACGCATCGTGCGGCAGGTGGTCGAAGATCTTCGGCGAAAGCTGGCCAAGGACGTGCGGCAGCAGCTCTGGGGCAAACTCAACAAGCAACGCCGCAGCCGGCTCAAAGTGTTCAAGAACATCGACTTTCGCCGCACCATCCGGGCAAACCTCAAGCACTACAACCGCGACCGCCGCCAGCTCGTGCTGGAAACGCTGCACTTTTTTTCGCGCGTCGACCATTACCTCCACTGGCATATCATCATGGCCGTCGATTCGAGCGGCTCGATGCTCGACTCGGTGATCTATAGCGCCGTGATGGCCGGCATCTTCAAGGACCTGCCTTCGCTCAACGTGAATCTGCTGGCCTTCGATACCGCCATCGTCGATCTCTCGGACGAAATCGTCGACCCGACCGAGTTGTTGATGTCGGTGCAGTTGGGCGGCGGCACGAACATCGGCGGGGCGCTCGGCCACTGCGAAACGCTGGTCCGCCATCCCAGCCGCACGATCGTGATCGTCGTCACCGACTTTTTCGAAGGCGGCCCGCCGGAAGTCATGCTGGCCTCGATCAAGCGGCTGCGCGAGTCGGGCGTGCGCGTGCTGGGCCTGGCGGCCCTCGACCAGACGGCCCTGCCGAGCTACGACCGGCAGATGGCCGAACGCTGCGTGGCCGCCGGGGCCGAAGTCGCGGCACTCACACCTCAGAGACTCGCCCAATGGCTGAGCACGGTCCTCTCCTGACCCGGCTGCGCGACGCGCTTGCCGCGCTCGACGACGACGCACTGGCCGCGCTGGCCAACAAGGGACTGCTGCGACGTGCCCGAAAAGACCTGGAGCAGACGCCGGCGGAAATCGTAGGTCAGGCTTTCCAGCCTGACGCCGAAGAAATCCAAGTGCGCGTGGGCGGCGAAACCGTCTTCGTGCCGGCCAACCCGGTGCAGGCGCGCTGCTCGTGTCCGGCGGGCGGCGTTTGCCGACACATTCTGGCGGCCATCGTCCATCTTCGCGAAACGGCGACCGCTCAGCCCGAACCGACGGATGCAGCGCCGCCGGCCGCTTCGGCCGACGCGTTGTTCGCCAGTCTCGACGACGAAGCCCTGCGGCGTTGGGCGGGCAAGCCGCTCGTGCGTCGCGCCACCAAGGCGCTGGCCGAGGGGCTGAAAGTCGAGTTGGACGACAGCGGGCCGCTTGTCGTGCGTTTTCCTTCGCGAAATATCACGTGCCGGCTCGTGCCGGGCGCGGGCCTCGCCGGACTCATCTGTTCTTGCCAAGTGCCCGACGTGTGCGAGCATCGCGTGGCGGCCGTGCTCGCCTGGCAAGTGGCCCAAGGCACACGGACGATTGCGGCCGAAGAAGCGGTGTTGCCAGCCGCCGACGAAGCGCCCCGCACACGCGACGAGGTGCTGGCGTCGGTCCAGGTGGTGCTGGGGGAGATGTTCAGCGTGGGGCTTGCCCGGCTTTCCACGGCCACCAGCCAGCGATTGCAGACGCTGGCCGTCTCTTGCCACGGCGTGCAGTTGCCGCGGCTGGAGCGTTGGTTGACGGTGCTGGCCGACGAAACCTCGCGATCGCTCAAACGCGACGCCCAGTCGAGCGCGGCCAACCTGTTGGAATGGTCGGCCCGCGTGTCGGCCCTGACGGCGGCGCTGGCCGCGCCCAGGCCGCGGCTGGTGGGCCGGCATCGCACGAGCTACGAGCAGGTCGGCAATCTGTCGCTGATCGGTCTGGGCGCCGAGCGTTGGTCGAAGGCCGGCTACGTCGGCTTGACGGTTTACTTTTGGGATGAATCGCTGGGCAACTGGTGCAGTTGGAGCGACACGCGGCCGGTGAATGTGTGGGCTTTTGATCCTGTGCGGCGCTTCCAGGAGTATGGCCCGTGGGACGGCTGTTCGTCGCCCAAGGTCGCCAGCCATAGCCGCCTGCAGCTCACCAGCGTCTGGCGGAATCCCACCGGCCGCTTATCGGGCCGTTCGCGCACGCGGGCCAGCGTGCTGGGCGAGAGCGACCCGCGGCAGGTTCCGGCCATCTGTGATTGGACCCAGATCGGCGGACGGGCACAAAAACTCTTCGGCGCCGGCCTGTCCGAGCGGAACGAGCAAGACGAGCTGGTGCATCTTCGGCCTAGCGCCTGGTTGCCGGGCAGTTACGACGAAGTGCGGCAGGAGTTTGTCCGCGTGGTGCTCGACGAGAACGATCGCGCTCTGGCACTGGCGCTCTCTTTCGCCACCGAGACGGCCTCGGCGATTCAGATTCTGGAGCAGCACGACGCGACGGACGCGTTTGGGCTACTGGGTCGTCTGCGGCTCAGGGGAGGCAAGCTGTGGGTCGAACCGATTTCGCTCATCGGCGCGAGCGGCATCGTCAATCTTACGCTCGACGTTGCCCAGTCCGCATCACAGCCGCCGACGAATCCGCTCGTCACGGTGCGTCCGGCCAAGCCGGTAGACGAGTCTGACCAGGAACCATCGTTCGACGAGTTTTCGCCTGACGACGTGTTCCTTGTCGGCTCGTCGACGCCTTTGGGCATTTTTATGTCGGGCATTGAGGCGGAGCTGGAACATGTGGCGGAGTCGGGCAGCTCGGTCCGTCGCGACCTCAAGCCTCTGGAGCAGGCGGCCGCACGCTTGGACGGCCTGGGGTTGGAAACCGTGGCCGCCTCGATCGCTGGGCTAGTTGCAAAACTCCGCGTCGCCCCCCACACTATTGGCATCGGCGAACGTGCAGCGGCCGCGGCCGCCCTGTTGCGTGCCGCGTATGTGGTGCGCTTGGCGATCGTCGAGGAAGCGCTGGCGGTTGCCACGGCCGGCTTGGGGTAACGAGTGTCACCGGATGTCGGCCGCGTAGCGGCCAGGGAGTTTAGCCGTGGGTGCCAACCCACGCGAGAGGTTGCATCCACATCGAAAGCCGCGTAGCGGCGGCAGAAATCGTCGCGTGCGGGCGAGCCACCGGCTAAGAACAATTTGCGCGTTTCCTGTCCAGCGACCAGACCCAACCTCCTTCGCCGCTACGCGGCTACTGCGGCGATTGCGAACGCTTTCCGTGGGTTGGCACCCACGGCTAAACTCCCTGGCCGCTCCGCGGCCGTGGTCTGCAATACCCAGCGGTAACATGTTGACATATCGGTGCGGTTGGACCCTTCTTGCCCCGGAGGGGCTGCGGAGTTTAGCCGTGGGTGCCAACCCACGGGAGAGGCGCATCGACACCGAAAGCCGCGTAGCGGCGGCAGAAATCGTTGCGTGTAGCGGCGGCGGAGGAAGAAGCGATGCAGCGCAAGGGCATTGAGACCGACGTAATGACGATGCATACTTCGGTGAAACCTGCGCGAAGCTCCGCCGCCGCTACGCGGCTCTGGCGGGGCTTGCGGACCGTTTCCGTGGGCTGGCGCCCACGGCTAAACTCCCTGGCCGCTCCGCGGCCGCTTGTCTGGAACCCCAAAATGCCTTTCGCCACTTACAAGAACCTCGCCGGCTTCAGCCCCGAGAAAATCGCACTTCTCGAAAAAGACTTTGCCGGCCTCAACGAGTCGCGCGGCGATCTGGCCGAGCGGGCCGTGCGGTACGTCGTGGACGGCGACGACGCCAACGTGCTGGAGGCACTGGCGAAGGCACATAATCCGGCGCAACAGCTTCGCCTGATCCGGCCGTTGGGCACATATCATCCGAACAACCACGACGATGCCGCGCGAAACGACTTCTTTGCCACTGTTGAGCCAGGTGCCAGCGAACCGTATCTTCGGCTAGCGAAGGTCTATGAAGCAGCCGCGAAGGGGAGTTCGTCGGTGCAGCTTCATTTCCAAATCTATTACGGCGGACTGCCCTGGCTGGAACTGTTCTTGCAAGAAGTGTGGATTCGCGGGATGAGGCTGCAGATACGCCGGCACGTGCAGCCATATTTTCCCTTATCGTTAATTGAAGACATGCTGGCGGCCGAAGGGCACGATCCGGCGCTGTTGATCAAAAACCTGTTTAGCACCGAACCCCAGGACAATCTGCGCTTCCTCTGGGCCATGACCTTTAAGGCGCTTTCTGGTTTCAATGCCAGCATCACGAAGCATCGCGAGGTGGTGGCCAATGCACTGTTGCAGGCCGATGCAGCAAGAAAAGTCGAGTTGCTCGAAATGCTTGACAAGCACGACGTATCGCCCGATTCCTTCCTGCCAGAACTCGTGTCACTGGCCACCTCCGGCGCAAAGACGGTGCGCGAAGCGACCGTCCCTCTATTGAGCCACGTCCGCGAACAGGCACGACCCTTCGTCGAACAAGTAGCCATGCAAGGCGCTGCCACGGAGCGCGCCGCGGCTATTCGCTGGTTGGCACGCTTTGCATGCGACGTGGCGAAAGAATTCTTGCTGGCTCGCCAACAGGCCGAAAACGCTCCAAAAGTTCAAGAAGCCATCGGCGAGGCGCTAAGCGAACTGACCGATTCCCCTGCGGCCGTTACATGCGATACGGCTCCGTGTTTGCCGCCGATAGGGCCCGTCGAAACCGTCGTGCCCCTTACCGCATCGGCGCGCGAGGCGATCGCCGAGCTGATCGAGGCTTACAACGAGGCGGCCATCGAGCGTAACCAAGCGCTGGCGCTGCATCGCCAACAACATCCGGGACACGGTCAACCGGACTCGCCCATCTACGATCAGACGCGGATCGACGAGACTTGCCGTTTATTGGAGACGCTGACTGACGCAGCGCCGCTCTTGAATGGCGAGCCACCACTGCCGTTGCTCTATGGCGCCAATACATTCGATCACTTCAATCGCTTGGCCCAGCATCCAGACATCCGGCTCATTCATTTGGTGCGTCTCATGACGCTAACGGGATACATCACTGCGCGCCATTGGGCAAATCCGACCATGTTTTGGGGAACTGACGGATCTTTGCGAGCATATCACGAGCACCACATTCCCGGTGTCACATTGCGCGAGTTTGCCGCAGTGCTGGAAGGAATCGGAATCGACAGCCGGATGATTGGGTATGAATTACTGAGCGGCGATCAAAGTCGCTTCCAATGGCTGGCCGACGGCTCTGTCGAGTATTTTTCGGAGCGTCTCGACATCCTTCAGAAAAGCTTGGACGCCCGCGCGCTTGCCGGCACGTTTCATTACGAATGGCTCGGCGCGCGCACCAACGCCTTAAAGCTGCTCTCGCATTTTCCGTCTGTGCCTCCGTCGCTGATCGGCCGGATATGGCAAATTGCGATCGGCGCAGGAAAGACCGATCGCGCCGCAGCCCAAAGAATCATGGAGCGCGTGCCCGACTTCAGGCAACGGGTGGCCGACGCCTTGACCAGCGGCGATTACCAGACGCGCGTGGTGGCTGCCGAATGGTTGGGACGTTCGCGCGATAAGCAGGCGGCAGCCGTCTTGCACAAGGCGCTCGCGAAAGAGAAACAAGACGCCGCCAAAGACGCGATGTTGACCGCGCTGGAGCGGCTGGGCGAAGCGATCGATCGCTATCTCGACCGCGACCAACTGTTGGCCGCGGCGGAGCGGGGCCTGAAGAAGGGACTGCATAAAGACTTGGCCTGGTTCCCTTGCCATTCCTGGCCCGAGGTCCGCTGGCAGAACTCGAACGAGCCAGTGCCGGTCGAGATTCTCAACTGGTTTCTCGCCAACACGCACAAGTTGGGTAGCCCGGAGGCGGGAGCACTGCTGCGGCGTTATTGTCGGCAGTTCGCGCCCGACGACCGCCAGACGTTGGGGTTGTTTGTGCTGAGGAGTTGGATCGAGCATGACATACATCGCAAACACAGTGACGCCCAGGCGCGTCAACTGGCGAAACAGCAGGCGGCTCAATCGCATCGGATGTTTCCTCAAGTTATGACGCTCCAGCAATGGGAAGATGCCGCGTATAGAATGTTGAGCCTCGAGTGCCTCGGCTCGGCTGTCAAGCAAAAGGGCATCCTCGCCCTGGCCGCCGCCTGCTGCGGCGATGAGGCAGTAAAAATCGTCGGCGATTATTTGAAGCAATGGTACGGCCATCGCGCCGCACAGTGCAAAGCGCTGGTCGCCATGCTGGCTTCTCTCGATCGCCCGGCCGCCATCCAACTGCTGCTCTCGGTGGCCAATCGCTTTCGCACGAAGGGCATCCGCGAAGAGGCCGAAAAGTACGTGAAGATTGTGGCCGAACGCAAGGGGTGGACCATCGATGAATTGGCCGACCGCACCGTGCCGACGGCCGGCTTCGACGACAGCCTGTCGCTCGAACTCGACTACGGCTCGCGGCAACTAACGGCCAGGCTACTACCCGACTTCACGATCGCGCTGGCCGATGAAAACGGCAAGCCGCTCAAGTCGTTGCCCGAACCGCGCAAGGACGACGACCCCGACAAAGCCAAGGCCGCCAGAAAGCAGCTCTCGACCGCGAAGAGTGAATTGAAAAAGCTTGTGGCCCAACAGAAGGCGCGGCTTTATGAGGCGATGTGTACCGAGCGCACCTGGAGCTACGCCGACTGGAACGCGTACCTTCACCAGCATCCCATCGTCGGTCGCCTCTGCCAACGGCTGGTTTGGGCGGTGCTCGACGGGGAAAGGCTCTCTCAGACCTTTCGTCCGCTCGACGACGGCACGCTCACCGATGAAAACGACGAGCAGGTCGTCGTGCCAGCCGGTGCCCAACTGCGACTGGCTCACGGCTCCTTGGTCTCACCCGAAACGTCGGCGGCCTGGACGCAACATTTCGCGGACTACGAAGTGGAACTGCTCTTCGTGCAGTTCGGGCGACCGGGATACGTTCTGCCCGACGACAAGCAAGACGCCACGGAACTTGCTGACTTCGAGGGCCATCTTATCGAAGCGTTCAAGCTTCGCGGGCTGGCCACGCGGCTCGGCTATACACGCGGTCCGGCGCAGGACGGCGGCTGGTTTTACCACTACGAGAAAACGCTCGCCGGCATGGGCCTGAAGCTTGAGCTGCGCTTCAGCGGCAACGGCCTGCCGGAAGAGAACCGCACGGTGGCTTTGATGAGCCTGCACTTTCTGCCCACCGGCGGCGAATCGGCCGGGATGCCATTCGACCAGCCGGGCACGCCCCTGCGCGACGTACCCGGCGTGCTCCTGAGTGAGTGCTACCACGACCTGGCGACCATCGCCGCCGCGGGCACTGGCTATGACGCGGATTGGCAGAAGAAGGTTGGAATGTAGGTCTGCCCAGGTGGAAACCGTTACCAGGTGATGCCTGATCGCCTAAGCCCTTTTTATCTCGTACAGATCCACCGTGTGCGGAACCGTGCCGTTGTCGAACGGCGCCTGAAGCACGCGCTCGATGGCCAGACCGCGGCTGCGGCATTCGTCGTGGAACCGCGCCGCTCCAGGGCGACCGGGGTCGGCGACCAATGCCAAACCATCGGCGGCCAGCGTGTGCTCGATGGCCGCGGCGATCAACGCGGGATAGGCCTTTTCGTAGAGCACGTCGGCCGCCGCCACCACGTCAAAGGTTCCCAAATCGGACGGAAGATTTCGCCAATCGATCAAGCGGGTCGCGATGGGCGGCAAACCGTTGCGGGCACGATTGACCTCGGTGAATTCCAGCGCTTCGGCATAGTAATCGGTCGCCAGCACCTCGAACCCGCGCTGCGCGGCCACGGCGCAAACCAAGCCCACGCCGCAGCCCAGCTCGATCAGCCGTTTGCCGGCGCCGCGGATGCGGGCGGTCCGCTCGGCAAGGCACAGCGCCGAAGGCCAGACGTCGGCCCAGTAGGGCAGACGCGCGTCGCGGTTGAAATCGTCCTCGCTGATCAACTCGTCCGAGCTGCGCGGCTTGATGAGCGCGAACGGCCGGCCGGCTGCTTCGATCGTCTGTTCGACGACCGCGAACCGCCGCCCGAGCGACGCGGCCAGCGCTTGCCAGTCGCCGGCCGTCATCACTCACCGAAGAGAAGTTTTGCCAGCGCGGCCAGGCCGACCACCATCAACGCCGTCAAGGCGACAATCGCCAGAAAGGATTCCGTGAGCATCGAACGACACGCTTACGCAAAGTTGGGGAACGATTTCCGACAAGTATATGGCGAACGAACGGCGTGTCCAGTGGATTGCGCGGGACTTGTGGAGCTTGCCACGCGCTTTACAATAGTTGGCCTAGCAGTTCATCAAGCACAACCATCAGGAGTCATCGCAACGATGTCTGGACCGATCGTTCGTTCGGGGCCGAGCCCCGAGTTTTCGAAGAATTGGGAGAGCGTTTTCGGCAAGCCGGGGACCGCGGCTGCCGCGGCGAAAAAGACCGCGAAAAAGGCGGCCGGAAAGAAGTCCGCCAAAAAAGCCCCCGGCAAGAAGGCCAAGAAGAGCGGCAAATAACATGCGTCTGAAGAACAAGGCTGCCATCGTCACCGGGGCCGGTTCGGGCATCGGGCGGGCTATCGCCGAGCTCTTCGCTCAGGAAGGCGCCAAGGTGCTCGTCGCCGAAATCGAAGAGCCGGGCGGCCGCGAGACGGTGGCGGCCATTCGTGCCGCCGGAGGCACCGCCGAGTTCGTGCGCACCGACGTGGCCGACGAAGCAGCCTGCCGCGCGATGGCCGAAGCGGCCGAGAAGCACTTTGGCCCGGTGGGCGTGCTGGTGAACAACGCGGCGGCGTTCGTGTTCGGCAAGGTCGAGCAGGCCAGCCGGGCCGACTGGGAGCGCGTGTTGGCCGTGAACGTGCTGGGCCCGGCGCTGTGCGCCAAGCACGTGTTGCCCTCGATGCGCCGGGCGGGCGGCGGGTCGATCGTCAACATCGCATCGGTGAGCGGCTTTATCGCGCAGCCGGGCTTTGTGCCCTACAACTCGTCGAAGGGCGCGCTGCTGCAATCGACCCGCTGCATGGCGCTCGATTTGGCCGCGGAGAACATCCGCGTCAACGCGATTTGTCCGGGCGAAATCCATACGCGGGCCACCGATTATCACATTCAAAAACTGGGCATCGACCGCGAAGTAGCCTTGGCCAAGCTGGCCGCCGTCTCGCCGATGCAGCGCATGGGGCGGCCCAGCGAAGTGGCCTACGCCGCGCTGTTCTTGGCGTCGGATGAAGCGTCGTTCGTCACCGGGGCCAAGCTGGTCGTCGATGGCGGGGCGACGCTCGATTAGCAAGCGTGGTCGCGGCCACCTGGGGCCGAGAGCGACCGCGATCCACTGGCAACGGCAACGATCATGCTACAATGATTCCAAACGGAGGATCCTATGCCGCTACGCGATCACTTTCGCCCACCTGTGGATGACGTTCATTCCTGGGACGAACTTCACGGCGGCTGGCCGATGATGATCGTCCAGGAGCTGACCGAGATTCTGCCGGAGCCTTATTTCGCCGCTCCCGGCGTGCATCTTGGCACGCTCTACGAAGTCGATATCGGCACTTACCGCAGGCCCTTTGCAGAAGCCAATGACTTCGATTTGACCAAAGGCGGTGTGGCGGTCGCGACCTATGCGCCGCCGAAGCCGACGCTGACCTTGGAACCGCGGTTGCCGAATCAGGATGTCTACGAAGTCCGGATTTACGACAGCCGGCGCAACCGGCACTTGGTGGCGGCCATCGAAATCCTCAGCCCTTCGAATAAGGACCGTCCCGAAAACCGCGCAACCTTCGTTGCCAAAGCGGCCACGCTGCTCACGAACAATATCTGCGTGTCGATGGTGGATGTCGTGAGCACGTTGGATTTCAATCTGTATGCGGAGGTGTTGAATTTTCTCAACGGCGTCGATCCGGCCTTGGGGACCGAACCGCCGCCGATGTACGCCGCGACGCTTCGCATGCGCTACGAAGATCGCCGCCGCATGATGGATAATTGGTATCATCCGCTCGCCATCGGCCAACCTCTGCCGACGCTGCCGATCTGGCTCACGGAAACCAGGGCCATCTCGCTCGATTTGGAATCGAGCTACCAAGAGACCTGCCGCGCCCTCAGAATCAGGTGAGGCGCGAGAAGCACAGACAACGCAAACCACCTGGACTCGATGGTCGGCGCGCGGATAGACTGTTGGCACAGCGGCCTGCTCTGCGGCCCCCAATCGCGCCCCGAAAGCGGCGCTCCACGAAGCTGAAAGTGACCCCGATGAACGACGACCTTCCCGCGGCGGCGCCGCCAGCGCCAGTTGATCCGCAACCGACGAGCCACGCCCCGGCGGCGCCGCGACGGCTGTGGCCCGGTTACCTGTTGATCGCAGCTTACTGGGCGGTGAGGACCGCGATCGGCCGCCTGGAGCTGCCGATTACCACCAGCTTCATGGGTCTGGCGGGCGTGGGCGTCTTGGTGACCTTGTTGTTCGTCATCTGGTGGCTGACGAACCGGTCCGTCGCCGGCCGCGATCGCCTGATGGTCTTTGCGGCCGTGGTGCTCGGCGGCGCGGCGGCCATCGCTGCCTCGCAAAACACGCTGGGCCCCGTCGGTGTGATCTTTATTGGATTGCCTTGGGTGCTCACCGTTTGGATTGTCTGGATGGCCATCGTGCGCCGCGCGCCGGCGCCCGTCTTTCGCTGGGGAACCATGGCGGCGGTCTGCCTCCCTTGGGTCTATGTGTCGCTCGTTAAAATGAACGGCGTCAGCGGCGACGTCAAGTTCCAAACGCAGTGGCGCTGGACACCCACCGCCGAAGACACGTATCTGGCGGCGCGTGCCAAAACCGCGGCCGACGCGCAATCGGCCGACGCGGCCGAACAGGATCCGCCGGCGCGCGACTTGGTGGCCCAGCCGGGCGACTGGACCGCCTTCCGCGGCCCCCTGCGCAACGGCGAGGTGCGGGGCCTCAAGATCGGTGTCGATTGGGAAAAGTCGCCGCCCAAGCAGGTCTGGCGGCAGAGAATTGGTCCCGCCTGGTCGTCGGTGGTGATTGTCGACGGGCGGCTCTTCACGCAAGAGCAAGTGGGCGAGCAGGAGCTGGTGGTCTGCCTCGATGCTCAATCGGGCAAACGCCTATGGTCGCACGAAGACCCGGTGCGATATTGGGACAGTCAAAGTGGCGCCGGCCCGCGTGCCACGCCCGAATTTTTCGCCGGCGATCTCTACACGCAGGGAGGAACCGGCATTCTCAACTGCCTCGACGCCGCGAGTGGTCGGGCGAAATGGTCGCGCAATCTCGTGAAAGACACGGACGCGGCGTTGCCGATGTGGGGCTTTTCCAGCTCGCCGCTGGTCGTCGACGACGTGGTCGTCACGTTTGCCGGCGGAAAAGACGGCAAGGGCCTGGTGGCCTATCGCACGAACGACGGCAGCCCGGCCTGGACCGCCGGCACCGGGCCCATCAGCTATAGCTCGGCACAGCCGATCACCGTCGACGACGAAACGCTGGTCGTCTTTCTCAGCGACGAAGGAGTGATTGCCGTCGATCCGGCCTCCGGCAAGCTGGCCTGGCAATATCAAGCCCTCGGCCACGGCGTTTGGCGGGTCGTGCAGCCAACGGCCCTGGGCGGCGGCTCGATCATGGTCGGTTCGGAAGATCTGGGCACCGTCTGCCTGGAGACGCGAAAAGAGGACGGCCAATGGCAGGTCCGCAAACGTTGGACATCGAATCAGTTGCGGCCCTCCTTCAACGACGTTGTGGTCTACGACGGCTGCGCCTATGGCTTTGACCTAGGCATCTTTTGCTGCTTCGATACCCAGACCGGCAAGCGCCGTTGGAAAGGCGGCAGGTATGGCCACGGCCAGGTCTTGTTGCTGACCGATCAGGCGCTGTTGCTGGTGACCGCCGAATCGGGCGAGGCCGTGCTGCTGGAGGCCACGCCCGAGAAGCACCGCGAGCTGGCGCGCATGCAGGCGATCGAGGGTAAAACCTGGAACCATCCGGCCATCGCGCATGGCTGCCTGTACCTGCGCAACGACCAGGAGATCGCCTGCTATCGTCTCCCGCCCGCCAGCGACGAAATGGCGGCGCGTTGACACGGGACTAAAAACGGGACTTATCGGACAGCAGCTCTTTCGCCTACCCTGCCCGCGTGTCGCCGCCCTGCTCGAATTCCACAACCCGCCGGCCAATCCGCGATACCCGGTCCATTGTCGTCTATGGCAGGTAAAGCCTGCCGGCGCCGCGAAGAAAGTCAATGTCAATCAAGCGGCGAGTAGACTTTCAGCGACCTGCTGAACGTACTCGCGGCTGTATCGAAGCCGCTCGGAGTCGGCAATCGTCAACACCGGCAGGGATTCGGCCGTGTTCTGTGACCGGATCGTAGACTCTAACGAATCAGGATCGTCTTCATTTCGGTTGCTGGTGACCAAAACATATTGCTCGCGCTGACAAAGCTGCCAAATTGCGGCGTCGGTGGCGTCGGCATCGAGGCCAACATCTTGGAAACGTGCATAGCTGATCGCAAGCTCGTCCCATAGATCGATCCAGCCCGCCGCGCGTACGACGGCCATGACAAGGTCGACGTGGCCCACGATGTTTGGCGTCAGCCAGTAGGCCCTTCAACATGCTGGCCCTTCGCCTTTTGCTCTTGAATTGCGGCCAAGCGTGCATGAATCTGTTCGCGCCCGCGACGCAGTATTTCCTCGACTTCCGGCGGATTTCTGCAAGTCGCGTTTCGCGCACGAATCCGGCGGTCGACCTCGAGCACCTCTTCACGATGCTCATTGAAATACCGCTCGACCGCCTCAAGCTCAGGCACCGACAACGACGGCATGATTTCGCGAATCTGGTCGTAGCTGTAATTCAACTGGAAATAGGGAACGATGTCTTGAACGGTGATGCGGCTGGTGGAAAGCTGCGGTCCGCGTCCGCGATTGATGATGGTGATTTCGCGCTGCATCGCTCGGTCGCTCCAGAAAGCTTCGATCACTGCCTAACCCGGATGATTCACCGGCCCCCGAACTTGGCGCGCAGACTGCGCGAACACCAACCCGAAGCGCAAGCGAGCTAAGTCCTTTGCTGATCCTCGCTTGCGCTTCGGGTTGGTGTGGGCCGGTGAATAATCCGGGCTAATTCTAGGCCTGACGGCGAGCCACTGTCCACAGCAGCGGCATTCTGGTAGCGGTCTATTCGTGGCGGCAGGGAACTCGCCAAGCCAGGCCGCCGAGTCGTCGACCAGTTCCATGAAGCGGGCCGGCAACGATGAGTCGATCGCCTCGTGCCGCCGCCGCAAGTCAATCGGTGGCGAACTTGCCCCAATCGCTGGGTCTTCGGCTTTGGGTCTTGGGCTTTGCGTGCTGAACCCCCAATAGAGTTCGACGGACTACATCTTTCGGTTTCGCTTGGCGATTTCGTCGCGGAGCTTCGCGGCCAACTCATATTGCTCGCTGGCCACCGCCTCGTCGAGCTGCTCTTGCAGCGTGCGGCCGATGTGATAGTGGTCGCGCAGCGATTCGCGAAGCTGGTTCAACCGCTCGACCAGCTCGTCGTCTTCATAGCGTTCTTCGGCGTCGACGTCGACGTAAAACTCGCGGATGCGGTTGAGCCCCTGATTGATCTGCTCGATGGCCGCCTCCGGCCCGTGATCTTCCAGCTCGGCCAAGGCGGCGGCCTGGGTGCGGTGAAAGAGGATGAACGGCCGATACTGCTCGTGCGACATCGTCCAATCTTCGCTGGGCGAATGCCGCCGGGCAAAGTCCATGAAGGCCAGGCTATGATCGGCGTCGCGCACGGCACGGCGGAACTCGCGCAAGGCCAGCCAGCAGATACGACGCTGGTAATACTGCACGAACTCACGGTCCGCCTCGTTGCACTGCTCTTCGCTGAGCACGAACTCCTCGCCGTCGTGGACCGCCAGAGCCAACAGATAGTCGAAATAGGTCTCCGCCCCACCGGGCCGGGCGCCGTCGGGCCGGCCGTCGACTTCGAGCTGCAGCACACCCATATCGATCCGCATCTGCAACACCTCGCGGCCGTCGGCGCCGCGCACGATGCGCGCCGCGACTTCGCCGGGCTCGTAGTTCCAGTCTTTCAGGATGGAATCGATGTTTTGCCGTTTCGCCATGAATCTACCTGCGGTGACCCCATGCACCGGCACCGAAAATGTCTCATTTGCTCCCCATGTGCAGTATATTATACCACGGCGTCCACCGCCGGAGCGCCGCCGCGCAGCAGTGTCTCACGCGCCGCCAACACGTCGCGCAAGGCGGCTGCCGGCTCTTCAGCCAAGGCCGTCAAGTGCCCCATTTTGCGGCCCGGCCGCGGCGCCGCCTTCCCATATAAATGAAGCTTCACGTTGGGGCAAGCGCAGAGTGCTTGCCAGTCGGGCCCGCCCCCTTGCCAAAGATCGCCCAACAGGTTCGCCGTCGCCGCCGGGCAAATCAAGCGCGTCGAGCCGAGCGGCAGGCCGCAGATCGCCCGAAGCTGCTGCTCGAACTGACTCGTCACCGAAGCGTCGAACGTCAGATGGCCGGAATTGTGCGGCCGCGGGGCGAGTTCGTTGATCAGCAGCGAGCCGCCGCCGGTCACAAAAAACTCGACGCACAGCACGCCGACAACGTCGAGTTTTTCCAGCACCGCCCGCGCAATCTCGACGGCCTGGACGACGATCTTGTCCGGCAGCGGCGCGGGCGCCAGCGAGACGTCGAGAATATGGTTGCGGTGCGTGTTGGCGATCAGGCCGTAATCGACAAACGAGCCGTCGATGCCGCGGGCCGCCACGACCGACGCCTCGCACTCAAAATCGACCCAGGCTTCCAGAACGGCCTCATCGGTCGCCAGTCGCCGCCAGGCGTCGTCGATCTCTTCAAATCGCGCGAGCTTGACCTGCCCCTTGCCGTCGTAGCCCCAGCCGGCGGTCTTGAGCACGGCCGGAAGCCCAAGCTGATGCACGGCCCGGTCCAACTCCGCCGCGCTGCGGACCGCGACAAACTTCGTCACGGGAAAGCCATTGGCGCGCAGAAACGTCTTTTCGCGCAAGCGGTGCTGGGTCGTATGGAGCACGGAGCCGGCCGGCCGCACGATCGCGCATTCGGCGGCGGCCGCGGCCGTGGCGGCGGGAACGTTTTCGAACTCGAAGGTGACCACCGCCACCTGCCGCGCAAAACGCCGCACGGCATCCAGATCGTCGTAGCCGGCGTTGATCTCGAGGTCGGCCACTTGCCCGGTGGGGGTGTCGTCTTCGGGCGAAAGCGTGTGGACGCGGTAGCCCATGCGACGGGCCGCGATGGCAAACATCCGGCCGAGTTGGCCGCTGCCCAGCACGCCGACCGTGGCTCCAGGCAGAATCGCTCGCGTCACGGAATTCGGTCTCCCAGCACGTCGCAGGTCTGTTGTTCGCGAAACTGCTTCAGGTTCTGCCGCAGCTCGGGCCGCTTGTTGGCCAGAATGGCGATGGCCAGCAGGGCGGCGTTTGTGGCGCCGGCCTTGCCGATGGCCAACGTGCCGACGGGAATTCCGCCGGGCATTTGCACGATGCTCAACAACGAATCGAGGCCGTTGAGAGCCTGGCTTTGCACGGGAACGCCCAGCACCGGCAGGGTGGTTTGCGCCGCCACCATGCCCGGCAGATGCGCCGCGCCGCCGGCTCCGGCAATGATGACTTCCAGTCCGCGGTCCTCGGCGCTCTTGGCATACTCGGCCAGCCAATCAGGCGTGCGGTGTGCGGAAACAACGCGGCATTCGTGCGGGACATCGAAACGCGTCAGCACCTCATCCGCATGGCGCAGCGTCTCCCAGTCGGACTTGCTGCCCATGATCAGGCCGACGAGCACTTGCGACTGGGAATCCACGATACGCTACGACAAAGATGAGTGAAGCTGCGGACGAAGCGATCTTACAAAGCCGTTGCCGCGAAGTCGAGTGTTGGGGGGGGGTATGGCGGTGTAGGGTGGGACCAGCGAGCTTGCGAGCGCCGGCCCACCATGCAGTAAGACAAAAGGATGAAGGCAGAAGGCAGAACCCGCTTTCTGCCTTGATCCTTCTGCCTTCTCCCTTACCGAGTGGTGGGCCGGCGCTCGCAAGCTCGCTGGTCCCACCCTACCCCAATAACCGAAGTCGTTTGCGATTGACTTCCTAGACTTCCGCCGGCTGCGGGGCATAACCATAGCGCCACATGAAGCTCGCCCAGCGCAGGGCCACCTGTTGCCGGGCCTCATCCGACATCTCGTATTTGTTGGTCCGATAGCCCTCGGTACGGGCCACGTATTCTTCCAGAGCCGGCAGCACCGCAGCGAAACCGCCCAAGTCGAGCTTTTCATAGATCGCTCGCATCGAGGCGATGGGATCGCGCACCAACTCTTCATAATGCACTTCGCAAAAACAGTCGGCATCGATCAGCTCGCGATCGGCTTCGAACTTCTCGTACATCCGCTCGAACGTCCGCAGCACATATTCCTCCACGCCCTCGTAGTTGGGCTGCTGCAGGCCGTGCTTGCGATACAGCGTTCTCCACAGGTTGCAAGTCGAGGCGTAAACCACGTAGGGATCGCGGACGATGTGAATGAACCGCGCACGAGGAAAGATTTCCAAGAGCGTTTTGATGCGGCAGGTATGGGGCGGGCTTTTGAGCACGATCCGCTTGGGCCGGCGAAACGTGATCTGCCGCAGAAACCGCAGCAGAATCCGCTTCCATCGCTCCAGTTCCTCCGGCGAAAGTCCTTCCAGCGTCAGATACTCTTCGTACTGCGGCCCGTGATTCGGAAAGGCGATGGTCAGGTAGGGCGACGGCAGGCCCAGGTTGCACAAGGCGAATTCGTCTTCCTGGGGGCGGTCCCAGCCGGCGGCCATATTGTCCATCGGCCGATGGGCCGGCAGCAGGAATTTGAGAAAGCGGCGGGCGAAATCCTCGCTGAGCAGAAAATGGTTCGGTACGAGGCATTCATAGGTGGTGGGCGAGGTGTGCCGCTCGTCGAGCACCATCAGCTCGTGCAGCAAGGTGGTGCCCGCCCGCCAATGACCCACGACAAAGATGGGCTCGTCTACGATCGGCATGCGATTGGCCCGCCAGCCGACCCACGGCCACTGCCACCAGCGATAGGCCGTGTGAAACAGGCCCATGCCGGTGAGAAACAGGGCCTGGTGCCAGCGGGTCCAATGCACGGCGAAGCGGTTGCGGACGAGCAGCCGCATCCAGCCGAAAAGGTCCATGCCGGTCCAAAACAAGGGCGCCCACTCCCTGCTTTTAGGGCCGTTCTTCTGTTTGCCTTGCCCCGGTCCGCTGCCGCCCATTGATGGCACCAAGTCTACAGCCGATATCGTGAAACGATCTATGGTAGTGGCCGAGTCGGGTCAAGAGCAAGCGGTTACCGCTGCACGGTGGTCTGTTATCGCTGCGCGGTGGTCTGCTCGCGCCGGGCAACGGCCTGCAAAGCGGCCTTCATCTGCGTGACCAATTGCTGGGCGGGCTGCTTGCCCGTGACGCGGTTCAGCCGCATGCCGCGCGACGATACAAACTGGATGGTCGGAAAGCTGCGCACCTCGAACTGGCGGCAGGCCTGAGGTTCGGCATCGGCGTCGATCAGCACGCACACGAAGTCGCGCGACAGCGCCACCACCGCTTCCTCGGCGAACGCCTCATTGGCCATTTGATGGCAATACTTGCACCATTGGGCCGTGAAGAACAGCAGCATGGGCTTTTGCTCGTCGCGCGCCATCTGAAAGCCCCGTTCGAAGCCTTCGACAAAAGCGATTTGGCCACTTGGCAGGCCCGCCGCTGGCCGGCGGTCGCCCGCTGGCTCAGCCGAACCCAAGCTCTGAGGCTGGGGTGCCTGATCGCGGATTTCGCAACCGGCGCCGAGCAACACGCTGCCCATGAGAAGCGTGCGTTGAAAACAAGATAAACGTGGCATCCATCGGTCCTTCGATTTACCGGCCGCTTCCATTTCGCACTAGGTTTGACCAATGTCGCCGGGACTGTCAAGACCGGCGCAGTGTTACCGTTATCGCCGGATCAACAGGCTGACTTTAGCGCGATCAGCCTGTTGGATAACCGATGGCCGCGAACTATGCTTGCTTTGGGGCACCAGTCGTAGCGCGAGGAGACGATGGCCAAGAAGAAAGCGGCAAAGAGCGGCAAGATAGGGCGTCAAAAGAGTTCAGTCAAAGCGACGAAGAAGAAAACAAGCCGTGCGAAAACGCCGGTGAACAAGAATCGCCAGGCCGCACCCAAGCCCGCCAAACTTCCCAGACCCACGATTACCGGCGAAGAGAAGCTGTTTCTGCTATTTAAGGACGACTATCACGCGCGGCAGATTTTCGATTTTCTGCGCGTCGAAACGGTGCGCGAACTCGAGGAATTCAGCGCCGACGATATTGTGCGGCGTTTGAGCCAGCCCGTCGTCGATTCGGTAGAGCGGATTCGTCGTCGTCTGGCGGAGAAGAACCGCTATCTTTCGCACGACGAAGAATACCTGCGTGAGCGGCTGAGCAAATCCGGCCAGGAACGAGACTCGATCTGACTCGAAAGCGTCGCCGACCACAGGACCAGGAGGACCTACTACGAGCAACGGCGATACCATGATGCGCTCGATCTCTTTCTGGCATCTCGCGAGCTCGTCAATGATTGCCCTTTAACGCTATGGCATCTTGCCGGAACCTTGGACGCCCTCGGCAGGCCCGCTGAGGCGATCAAAATCTACACTTCGCTGTTGGATAGCAAGGTCACGCCCAGCGCGGATTCCTGTTGGGAAAGCGAGCTATGGTCGGTGTCGAAGGGCCGCGAGTTTCCGTATTTCCATGGCACGGCGGTGATGCGCGCCGAAGAATACGTTTCGCCCGACGCGCTGGGGAAGCCCGCGGTCCGGCGAGTATGGGTGATCGACGCGCTCTATTGGATCGCGCCGGAATGGAAGGCCACTCTTCCGCAGCCGTGGGTCGAAGTATCGGAAGCGGCGTTTCCCGAGTGGGTATCCGGGAATGCCCAAATCATCGTGCGGTGTTATGAGAAGAGGATGAGAGATGAAAGATGAGGGACGGAAGATGAGGGATAAAAGATCGGAGGGAAAAATGCTGAGCTGTGAGCAACGAGCAACGCGGCGCGCGGCGTTGTGCGCGGGCGTTGTCACGCTGGTTTGCGGCGCCAGCACGGCGGCCTCCGGTTCTGCACCACTCGACGGCCTGGGAAGGCCATCCTCCGGTTCTCGCCCGACAATGACGCGATTTGTCAATTCGCTGGGCATGCGGTTCGTAACGCTTCCGGCGGGAACATTCACGATGGGCGTGCCGGATGCCGGCAACGACGCGCCGGCCCCGCCCGAATGCCCGCCGCACGAGGTGAAAATCAGCCGCGCGTTTTGGTTGGGCCAGCGCCGGGTCGGGAGCTTCTTGCCCGTCGCCGTGAGCAACGCTTGCTTGGCCACGCTTGCCTACGACTGAAACCGATGGGCACCGGCGCGCCGGCTCTTGCCACCGATCCCGTATCGCAGAGGCAAAGCCAGACATCCGTGTAGGGACTACGACTCCCAGTCGCCGCTCTTCACTTGCTGCTGGGCGTCGTCCCAGGCGAGCGTGCGGTGCGGAACGGGCGGCTCGATGTCCGCAGGCTCCGCGCCGCGCTCGTCGGCACGCTCGCAACGGGCGACTTCTTCCTCCAAGGCGATCAGCCAGGCCGGCACGTCCAGCCCGGAACCCGAAGGGTGCTCGGTGAACTCCGCCAACTCCTGCTCCAGCAGCGCGAAGGCACGCGGCCCGCTTCGCTGCCGGGCCTCGTCGATGGCGGGGCCGACCAGCGCCTTCACGCGGTCGATGGCCAACGGCCTGACGAGCCGCTCGGCCAGCCGGTCGCTGATGGTCGGCAGTCGGATGCCGTAGTGCTTGTTCATCTC
>Ga0307374_10002701_pt1 | contig 31217 bp, 25 predicted proteins | sample OX3MG_FD_202532 | JGI IMG/M metagenome (GOLD analysis project Ga0307374, IMG submission 202532) | Soil microbial communities from Risofladan, Vaasa, Finland - OX-3 | ecosystem: Environmental > Terrestrial > Soil > Coastal area > Acid sulfate soil | place: Finland: Risofladan, Vaasa | collected... | reverse complement strand
CGGCGAGAATCAGCCAGGTGGTGGGGATCCCGAGCCGGTCGGCGGCGAAACCGCCGATCACCAGGCCGCCCGAGCCGCCCAGCGTCGCGAAGGTGTTGGCGAACGACAGCAGCGTGGCGCGCTGCTCGGCGTCGATCTGCTCGTTCAGCCAACTGCTCACCAGCGGCTGCATCGCACCGGTGCAGATTCTCATCCCGAACAGCAGCGCGACCACGACGTTGGGCCGCCGCGCGCTGAGCCCGGCGCCGGCCAGCATCGCGGCCGAGCCCACCACCAGCGTCGCCAGCCTGACGCCGCGCCGCGACTCATCGGGCCGCACGCGCGCCACGACCTCGGCCCCGATCAATTGGCCGATCGTCAGCAGGCAGAAGATCCAGCCGACGATCCAGATGCCGACGTGATAGTCGTCGTTGACGAGCTGCGGCCACTGCATCCAGTACGACGACCACGCCGCGAACGACATCGCGTTGGCGAGGCTCAGGAACAGCACGGTGCGCCGCCCAAACCCCTGGCGCATCCCGGCGGCGACGCGCCGCGCGACCAGCAGCGTCACCTCCGCGAGCTTAAGCGTCGAGCGCGGCGCGCCCTGCTCTTCCATCAACATCATCGCCACCGCGGCGCTCACCACGTAGCCGGCCGCGCCCACCAGCCACGGCCACGCGATGTCGACATTTGCGATATAGGCGCCGATCAGCGCCGAGCCCATCCAGCCGACCGCGGTGAGCTGCTGGATGCGCGAGAACAGCCGGTCCTTGAGGCCGGTGTATCCGGCCGCATCGACCGCATCGACACCCCAGGCGTCGATCGCGCCGTTGCAGAAGGTGGTGCCGACGCCGTCGATAATCTCGGCCAGGATGAACAGCGCGTAGCGATGCGCGAAGAAGTAGACGACGAAGGCGATCACCCGCAAGGCGCAGCCGATCACGAACGAGTTGCGCCGCCCGATCGCGTCGGCGAAGGCGCCGGTCGGGATGTCGGTCAGGAAGATGACGACGAAGTAAACCGCCATCACCGAGTTTATCTCCAGCTGGTCGAGGCCGCGCGCGCGCAGGAACAGGGGATAGACACCGAACAGGAAGCCGCCGGCGAACGCATAGATAAGCGACACCGCATAGTAGCGGCGGGTGACGCGACGCAGCACGCCGGCGCCAGCGGACTCCGGAGCTGGGGACATCGTTAGTGATGTAGCATCGCGATGTTGCGGGCGCATCAACGGTTGCGCGGGGGATAAACGATCGCGATCGGCGGCGCGCTGACTGGACGGCTGGTCTGCGCTCGGTTAAGTTCCGTGACGGTGAGTGACGAACTCGAGCGGGTGGCCTTGCGCGCGGCGCGCGCAGCAGGGCGGATTCATCTGAAGCGCGTCCAGCGCATCAGCATCTCGCGCAAGGCGGCGAATCCTATCGACCTGGTCACCGAGGCCGACCATGAAGCCGAAGCGGCGGTGCTGGCGATCCTGCAACGCGCCTTTCCGGCCCATGCGATGCTGGCCGAGGAGAGCGGCGCCACCTTCCATGCCAGCGAGCATCGCTGGATTATCGATCCGCTCGACGGCACCACCAACTTCGCTCACGGCTATCCGCAGTTCTGCGTATCGATCGCCTACGAGCGCCGCGGGCGCGTGCAGCTCGCGATCATCCTCGACGCGCTCAAGAAGGAATGCTTCATCGCGCGGCGCGGCAAAGGCGCGCGGCTCAACGGCCGCCCCATCCAGGTAAGCGGCACCGACACGCTCGGCGCGGCCCTGCTCTCGACCGGCTTCCCGTACGATCGGCGCGCGCGCCGGCGCTTCTACCTGTCCTTCTGGGAGTCGTTCATGATGCGCGTGCAGGGGGTGCGGCGGACCGGCTCGGCCGCGCTCGACCTGGCCTACGTCGCCTGCGGGAGAACCGACGGCTTCTGGGAGTTCGGCCTCAAGCCGTGGGATATCGCGGCGGGCGCGCTGATCGTCGAGGAGGCGGGCGGCCGCGTCACCAATATGGATGATACGCCGGTCGACCTGACCCGGGGGCAGATTGTGGCGAGCAATCGCTCGATCCACCGCCCGATGCTCGAGACGATCGCGGAAAACTGGCCCGAGGCGGAACGGCGTGAACGAGAGACCGACCTCGAGGCGCGCTCCGCGTGATGCCAGTCGCCGCGCGACCCCGGCCACGTGGCACTTGTTCCCCGCCCCGCCCCTCGTATACTCGTTGAGGCTGCTCGCTCGCCCCGGTAGTGAAAAGGACATCACGGAGGTCTCCGGAACCTCAAGTCCGGGTTCGATTCCCGGCCGGGGCACCATTCGGATAAAGGCCGCTGCAAAACCAAATGATCGATCACGAGCCGCCACGCACTGCACGCACGGAGCCGGCGAAGGTCTTATAGTCGTCGCCCACGAGGCCGTTGTCGAAGTCCACGAACCACGCGATGCCCGGAACGCCGGCGTAACCGGCGTAAGTAGTGGCCGACCAGTAGCCGCCGGACTGCGTGGGCCCGAATATGGGGTCGATGCACGGGCTGCCTTCGGAAAGACAGCCGGTCGCGTTGAAATCGATAATCCCCTGGAGTTCCACGATCGACGGTAGGCGCCAGTCGCAGTGATTAGCAAAGCAGCCGGTGATGGGGGTGCTGACCCCGCCGTCGGTCGAGGCGCCGTTGTTCAGCGTCGCCAGAAACGACGTGAACGCCGTCCCGTCCGCCAGGTTGCCGCCGGTCGACCACGCGTACCTGTTGTTCACATCGTTAATCTTTCCCGTGTTCGTGCCGCCGATCGTTCCTGTCGTCTGCTCCCACATCAAACCGGTCTTATTGTCGGTGACCGTGCCGTCCCCATTGTCGACGTAGCGGCACGCCGTCCCGGCCTTCGCTGCAGCTGCGTCGATTAGCGCCAGCGCTTTGGTTAAGCCTTGGTAGCACGCCGCCGAGTTGTCGGGCGCGCCTTTCAGGATATTAGCGCTGTTCAGCGCCAGGCATAGTTGCAAGCGTCCCTGCGCCGCCAGCTTCCTTTGCTGACAGACCAGGGTCGGGTTGGGTGGTGGCGGCGTGGGCTTAGCCTGCACGGTCCCTACCCACAGCAACGTGACGCACAAGGCCATGACCGTAAGATTTATTCTGTACATAGCGCCCCCTTCCTTTGACCTGCGATTGTATCCTAAAGCATCCCATGGGTAGCAAATCGCCTGTGAACCATCCAGCCGAATTGGCCCGCGCAACCCGTAACGCTTGATTCACTAAACCGGGTGAGTGGAACCTTACAAGCGAAAAACGGCAAAGGAGCCGCAGACGCCGCGGGCGCCGAACATGAGGAACGCGACGCCAGTTCCTCCATCTTGAACCTTGCGCCGGCTCACTCAATTCCGGAGTCGGCGGCCAGGCCGGCGGCCTCGGGATCGGCGGCAGAGCGGTAGGCGATCCAGATCAGCAGCAGCAGCGCGGGCCCGGTCGCGACCGTAGTCAGCATAAAAAACCGGACCCATCCGAGCCGCTCCGCCAGCACGCCGCCCGACGAGGCGAATATCGTGCGCCCGACCGCGGCCAGCGACGAAAGCAGCGCATACTGCGTGGCGGTGAAGGCCGGCGAGCAGAGCCCCGAAAGATAGGCGATCAGCGCCGCACCAGCCATCGCGCCGGTCAGGTTCTCGGCGGCGACACAGAGCGCCAGGTAATCGAGACGATGGCCGCCAATCGCCTGTAGCACATAGAACAGATTGCCGGCGGATTGCAGCAGGCCGCACAGGATCAGGGCGCGCAGAATTCCCAGCCGCACCGTGACGACGCCGCCCACCAGCGCCCCGACCACGGTCGCGAAGAATCCGAACAGCTTCGAGACCGCCGCAATCTCATCGAGCGAGAAGCCCAGCGAGACGTACAACGGCATCGCCATCACACCCGCCATCGCTTCGCCCAGCTTGTAGCCAAGCACGAACAGCAGGATCGCGAGCCACAGCGGGCGGCGCATAAAGTCCACGAACGGCCCGGTTACGGCGGTCGCGAGCCAGTGACGAATCGTTTTCGATCCAACCGTCGTAGTATCCGCCGCGGTCTCGGGCGGCTGGCTCGGCTCGGGACCGAACAGGAAGACCAGCGTTCCCGTCAGCAGCAGGATCGCCATGGTGGCGTAAGCCGCGAACCAGCCGGCGCGCTCGGCGATCATCAGGGCGCCCGCCCCCGCCACCAGCATCGCAATCCGGTAGCCACTCTGGATCATGCCGGCGCCGGGTCCCTGTTGTTCCGGCGCCAGTAGCTCGACGCGATAGGCGTCGATCACGACATCCTGGCTGGCGGAGAGAAACGCGACCAGCAGCGCCAGCGCCGCCATCGCAGCGAGATGTTTCGCCGGATTGCACCATCCCAACGCGAGCGTGGCCGCCACCAGTGCCAGCTGGATAGTCAGTCCCCAGCCGCGGCGCCGTCCGAGCGGAATCGGCGGCGGCAGGCGATCGATCAGCGGCGACCATAGGAATTTGAAGGCGTAGGGCGTGCCGACCAGGGCGAAGGCGCCGATCGCGGCGCGACTCACCCCCGCGGTCGCGAGCCATGCCGAAAGCGTGGAGAAGGTCAGCAGCAGAGGCAGGCCGCTGGCGAAACCGAGCGGCAGAATCAGCAGCACACGCCGGTCGCCGTAGACCTCGAGCGCACGCCGCCATCGGCCCGCGCCCGGTTTCCCGGTATCAGGCACTAACCAATCACCGGGGCGGGGTTCCATGGACCGTTTGTAGCGCGGGCATCATTTTCGATAAAGGCTTATACGGAAGCGACGTTTTGACTGCCAGGCGGGGGAGCTACCTCGGACAGTGGCGAGAAGGAGTGCGTATGGCAACCAACGGTGCTAAGGCGGCCTTCAAACATGTTCCCAATCGGCCGGTGGCGAACCGGGAACCGGTCAAGGTCGATATCTTTGAACTGGTGATTCGCAACCTCGGCCTGCTGCAACTGAATCCGATTTTCCCCTATCTGCACGATGGGGCGATCGTGCCATGCATGACCAACACGACCGGCGTGAAGGATGTCACGCCGTGGCATTTTTTTCACGCCAACGAGTGCGAGGAGACCATCCTGTGCATGGTCGAGAACGGCGGCGCGATGAAGAGCGGCATGATCATGGTGTTCGGCGACACCCACGGCGTGGGCCCGTTCCTCAAGGATCCTCATGATCCTTCAAATTACTACGTCGGCCTGATCACGGTGCGGATGCGCTCCACGCCGGAACAGATGGAAGGGATCGTGCTGAGATGCCCGAAGTGCAATGCGATTGTTTTCGAGCGCCATTTCAACGTCAAAGAGGGTCCGGAGCGCAAGCATTATCCAGAGTTTTACGCGCTGCGTTATTACCTGGAGAGTTTCCGGGAGTTCAATAGTTCCGCGGAAAAGCGCACCTGCAAGAAATGCGGGACCGTGCGCGCGCCCGAGGTCGCCAGCGAAGACTTCGGCTACGTTCAATACACGCGCAACATCGAAGTGGCCAACCGCGGGCGCGAGAGCTTCGAGCAGATGGCGGCGACGCTGAGCACGGAGTCCGCAGCCAGCGCCAGGGACCAGCGTCCGAGCTAACGGAGGATGCCCGTGGAGCGAAGAAAAGCCACCAACGTTTATGCGGCCGCGAGCGGCTGCCTCGGCTCGCACGACGATTTTCCGATTATGCCGAAGGGCACCGATCCGATGTCATGTGTCAGCCGCAACCGCGTCCCGCAGCCGTTCTTCCTGGTCAGCGAGCACGATCAGGTGCTGCTGCTGTTCTCCGGCAAATCGCGGGTCGAATTGCCCGGCTCGACGCTCAAGGAATCCGAGCTCAAGGCGGGCGAGGCGCTCTACATCCCCGCCGGTCAGCCGAGCCGGGTCGTGCCGCTGACAGAGTCGGTGCAGTTGAAATGGCGCGGCGAGCCCGGCGGATGGGAAGCGGCGGTCTGGTATTGTTCGCGCTGCCATCAGGAAGTCTTCGTCAAGGAGTTCAACACCGCTGAGCAACTGCCGCAGGAATGCTATTGGCAAGCCTGCCAGGAGTTCAATGCCGATGCCGGCGCGCGAACCTGCGCGAGTTGCGGCGCGGTGTGCGACCCGGCCGAGTTGAGCGATATCCACTGGCCCGAGGTGGCGCAGGATATCCGCCAGCACAGCGCCGACGGAGACGCGGCCTGATTCTGACCGGCTTCGCCCGGCGCTAGCGCCAGCGACCCGCCCGGCGACCGCTTCACTTCCGACGCCAGCCTGCGGGACTCGACGACCGGCGCGACGTCCGGCTCTGGCGATTACCTGATGTCCTCCCATCCTGCTGCGACGACCCACAGCTCGTTCGAAACGCTGATTCCCGCGCGTCTCGATCGGCTGCCATGGGCGCGTTTCCATTGGCTGCTGGTCGTCGGTCTCGGTATCACCTGGGTTCTCGACGGGCTCGAAATCACCATGATGGGGGCGGTCGGCGCCGTCCTGCAGCGACCCGGCGTGCTCGGCTTCGACGCGGCGCAGATCGGCTTCATCAGCTCCTGCTACCTGGCCGGCGCGGTGCTGGGTTCGCTGGTGTTCGGCTACCTGACGGATCGCTTCGGGCGCCGCCCGTTCTTCTTCATCAGTCTTTCGATCTATCTGGCCGGCGTCGGACTGACCGCGATCTCGTGGAACCTTGCGAGCTTCGCGGTATTTCGATTTATCACCGGCGCGGGTATCGGCGGCGAGTACGCCGCGGTCAACTCGGCGATCGATGAACTGATCCCGGCGCGCTTGCGCGGCCGCATCGATCTGATGGTCAACGGGAGCTTCTGGCTGGGCGCCGCCGCCGGCTCGGCCTCGACTATCCTCATCCTCAACCCGCACCTGTTTGCGCCCAACCTTGGATGGCGGCTGGGCTTCGGTATCGGCGCGCTCATTGGGCTGGTGATCCTGCCGCTCAGGCATTTCATTCCTGAAAGCCCGCGCTGGCTGCTGACCCACGGTCAGCACGAAGCCGCCGAGGAGGCCATCGCCGGAATCGAACGGACCATCGTGGCGGAGACTGGCCAGCGGCTCCACGACTTGCCGCGCGAGGAAGCGCTCACCATCCACGTCCGGCAGCATTTCAGCCTGCGCGAGATTTTGCGGCCGCTGGTCACCGATTACTGGCGCCGCTCGCTGCTGGCGGGTGTGTTGATGGTCGCGCAGGCCTTCGTTTACAACGCCATCTTTTTCACTTACGCCCTGGTGCTGAATCGCTTTTACGGCGTGCCTGCCGACACCACCGGGCTCTACCTGTTGCCGTTTGCGCTCGGCAATTTTCTCGGACCGATCGTGCTCGGGCCGTTGTTCGATATCGTCGGGCGGCGCCAGATGATCGCCTTCTGCTATGCGCTGTCGGCGTTGATCCTGGTTCTCACCGGATGGTTGTTCGCCCACGGCATGCTCTCCAGCACCTCGCAGACCACGCTCTGGACCGTGATGTTTTTCTTCGCCTCGCCGGCCGCGAGCTCCGCCTACCTGACGGTGAGCGAGATTTTCCCGCTGGAGATTCGCGCCCTGACGATCGCGATTTTCTTTTCCGTCGGTACAGCCGTGGGCGGCATCGCGGCGCCGTGGCTATTCGGCCGACTGATCGACAGTGGAACAAGGATCGACCTGCTCTATGGTTACGTGCTGGCGGGAGCGCTGATGCTGATCGCCGCGCTGACCGAGGTGAAATTCGGCGTCGCCGCCGAGCGCAAGGGGCTGGAAGAGATCGCCGCGCCGTTGTCAGTCGCGGACTGAGGTCGGATGCGCTCAGATTCGCTGGATCGCGGCGCGCAGTCGTGTGATGGTGCGGTCCGCTCCGAGCACCGCGATTACCTCGAAGATGCCGGGGCTCACGGTGCCGCCGGTCAGCGCCACCCGCACCGGCTGCGCGATCTGCCCGAGCTTCATCCCGTAGCGCTCCATCACGCGCTCGAAGGCGGCTTTCACGGATTGCTCGTTGAAGTCGGCGCCGATCGACTGGAGTTCGTCGGCTAGCGCCGTGAGCGCGACGGCCGTCTCAGGCTTCAGGAACTTGGCCGCGGCCTTGGCGTCGATCTCGATTTCGTCCTTCAGGTAGAAGCTCGCGAAGTCAACCAGCTCGACCAGGGTCTTGGCCCGCTCGCGCAGCGTCGCGACCATCTTCTCGAGCCAGGCATCGTCGCCCGGCACGGTTAATCCGCGCTGCTCGATAAACGGACGCGCCTCGCGCGCGAGTTGTGCCAGCGGCCGCTCCTTCATGTAATGGAAGTTCAGCCACAACAGCTTCTCGGCGTTGAAGATTCCGGCCGACTTTCCGCAGGCGTCGAAATCGAAGTAGGCGATCAGCTCCTCGCGCGAAAAAATCTCCTGGTCCCCGTGCGACCATCCCAGCCGCGCCAGGTAGTTGACCAGCGACTCGGGCACAAAGCCCGCCTCGCGATAGGCGAACACCGAGGTCGCGCCATGGCGCTTCGAGAGCTTGGCTCCATCCGGCCCCATCACCATCGGCAGATGCGCATAGGCCGGCGGCTCCATCCCGAGCGCGCGGAAGATCTGCATCTGGCGCGGCGTGTTCGGCAGATGGTCATCGCCACGCACCACGTGCGTGATCCGCAAATCGGCGTCGTCCAGCACGGTTGCGAAGTTGTAGGTCGGCACGCCGTCGGAGCGGAAGATTATCAGGTCATCGAGCTCCGCGTTGTCGAATACCGCACGCCCCTTGACCAGGTCATCGACCACCGTCTCGCCCTCGTGCGGCGAGCGGAATCGGATCGTGTAATTGCGTCCCGCGGCAGCCTCCGGCAAGGCGATGTCCGGCGCGAACGGCTTCTCGCGACAGCGTCCGTCGTAGCCCGGTTTGCGATGCTCCCGCTCGGCCTGCTTGCGCAGCGCCTCCAGCTCGGCGGCCGTGCAATAGCACGGATAGGCTTTGCCCGCGCGCAAGAGCTGACGGGCGGCGTCGCGATATCGCTCGAAGCGGTTGGATTGAAAATACTCGGGGTCGGGCGGTCCCTCATCCCAATCGATCCCCAGCCACTTAAGACTCTCGAGGATCTCCGCGAGCGATTCTTTGGTCGATCGCTCCTGATCGGTATCGTCGATCCTGAGAATGAAAGCGCCGCCGTTATGGCGCGCGAACAGATAGGCGAACAGGCCCGAGCGCACGTTGCCGATATGCAGCGCGCCGGTCGGACTGGGCGCATAGCGGGTGCGAACCGTCACTGCCTACTCCCACTCGATCGTGGCGGGCGGCTTCGAAGTGATGTCATAGACCACCCGGTTGACGCCGCGAATTTCGTTGGTGATACGGCTGGAGAGACGCGCCAGGAAGGCGGGATCGAGACGCGCCCAGTCGGCCGTCATGCCATCGGAAGACTCGACCGCGCGAATTGCGATCACGCTCTCGTAGCTCCGCCCGTCACCCATCACGCCCACGGTCTTGAGCGGCAACAGCACCGCGAACGCCTGCCATAGCGGCTCCTCGCGGCGCGGCGACGAGGCGAACTCGTCCATCACCACCGCGTCGGCCCGGCGCAGCAAGTCGAGCCGCTCGCGCGTGACTTCGCCGACGATCCGCACCGCCAGCCCCGGTCCGGGGAACGGTTCGCGATCGACGATTGCGGCCTCCAGCCCGAGTTCGCGCCCGAGTTCGCGGACTTCGTCCTTGAACAATTCGCGCAGCGGCTCGATCAGCTCCAGGCGCATCCGCTCCGGCAGTCCGCCAACATTATGATGGCTCTTGATGGTCGCCGAGGGGCCCTTGAAGGAAACCGATTCGATAACGTCCGGGTAGAGCGTCCCCTGCCCGAGAAAACGCGCGCCGCCGAGCGCCGCAGCCTCGCGCTCGAAGATATCGATAAAGGTATGGCCGATGATGCGGCGCTTCTGCTCGGGGTCGAGCACGCCGTCGAGCCGATCGATGAACAGCTCAGCGGCGTCGCTGACCCGCAGATCGATTCCGATTGCGCGGGCGAAATCCTGCTCCATCCGCTCGCGCTCGCCGGCGCGCGAAAGCCCGGTATCGACGAATACGCATTTCAGCCGATCGCCGACCGCGCGATGGATCAGCGCTGCCGCCACCGACGAATCGACGCCGCCCGACAGGCCCATCACGACTCGCTCATCCTCGCCTACGCGCGCGCGCAGCTCCGCGACCTTGGTCTCGATGAAGTTCGCCATCGTCCAGTCGCCCGGCTCGCCGCAGATCTCGATCGCGAAATTGCGCAGCACCTGCGCGCCGATCGGCGTGTGCGCGACTTCGGGATGGAACTGGATGCCGCGCAGCCTGCCGTCGCGGCTCCGCACCGCCGCGTACGGCGAGTTGTCGCTATGCGCGATCGCCACCAATCCTTCGGGCAGCCGTTCGATCCGGTCACCGTGGCTCATCCAGACGCGATGCTGGCGGCCGGCCAGGCCATCGAACAGCGGGTCGGCAACCTCGATGTCGAGCGTGGCGGGCCCGTACTCGCGCGCCCGCGCGCCCGCGCTGGCGGCGCCAAGATGATGCGCGATCACATAGAGCCCGTAGCAGATTCCAAGCACCGGGCAGCCCAGCTCCAGCACCTCCGGCGCGACATCCGGCGCGCCGCTTTCGTAGCGGCTTGCCGGTCCGCCCGAGAAAATTATCCCGCGCGGCGCCAGTGCGCGGATTTTCTCCAGCGCCAGGTTATACGGATGGACCTCGCAGTAGACGTGCGCCTCGCGAATCCGCCGCGCGATGAGCTGGGTGTACTGGCTGCCGAAATCGAGGATCAGAATCACTGCGGAGTTGTCCTGTTGCGATCAATATACCGGAGCCGATGCGAGGCGCGAAGCCGGCTGCCTGCCGCCGCTTGCGCGTCAGCCTTCGGCTCGCGAGCGCCGCGGTCCGGGCCCGCGCCGGCCGGCCGGGCGGGTGTCGGTGCGCGCAGCCTCGGCCCGTCTGAACTCCAGGATGAGCGGCGTGCCGGTCAGTTCGAGCGCGGCCCGAAATCGCGCCTCGAGGAAGCGGATATAGTGCGCGGGGATGTCGCGCTCCAGGTTGCAGAAAAATACCAGGCGCGGGGGCGCGCTTGAGATCTGCGTAACGTACCTCAGCTTGAACCGCCGGCGATCGACCAGCGGCGGATCAAGCGCCTTCAGCGCCTCACCCAGAATCCGGTTCAGCAGCGCGGTCTGGAAGCTGGTGCGCCAGGCGCGTCCCGCCGCCAGCGCCGCGGGCAGAATCTGGCTGACGCCGTCACCCGTCAGCGCCGAGACGAAAACCATCGAAGCGAAGCCGAGGAACGGGAAGTTGGCCTGCGCGTCGCGGACGAAGGCGCTGACTCGCCGCCCCAGCTGCGCCGCGGCGTCCCACTTGTTGCATACCACCACCAGCGCCCGCCCGTGGCTCGCGACCATCCGCGCCAGCCGCGCATCCTGATCGGTGATGCCCTCGGTCGAATCGATCACCAGCAGCAGCACGTCCGCGCGCTTGATCGAGGCCAGCGCCTGGCCGACCGAGCGTCCTTCGATCTCACCCGTCACCCGGGTGCGGCGCCGGATGCCGGCGGTATCGATCAAAATCAGGTTCTGCCCGTCGACTGTGAGCGGCACGTCCACGGTATCGCGGGTGGTGCCGGGCGCCTCGCCGACCATCGAACGTTCGTAACCCACCAGACGGTTCAGGAGCGACGACTTGCCGACGTTGGGGCGACCGATCAGCGCGACGCGCAGATCCGTCGCGACAGCGGGTTCGGCGGGCGCCGCCGACGGGAGGTGGGCCGTCACCGCCTCGAGCAGCTCGCCGATCCCATAACCGTGCGCAGCCGAGACGAAGCAGGGCTCTGCCACGAGCCCGTAAAAGTCGGCGGCCAGGGCCTCCTGTCCGGGCCGATCGATCTTGTTCACCGCCACCACGATCTCTCGCCCGGTGCCGCGCACCAGCGCAAAGGCTTCGCGGTCGGCGGCGGTCAATCCGCCACGGCCGTCGAACAGGAAGACGATCAGGTCGGAGGCCGCCACCGCCTCGAGCGCCCGCTCGACCACCTGCGCGGTCAACGGCTCATGGCCGCCGAGCTCCAGTCCGCCACTGTCGACCAGAAAGAACTCGCGGCCCTCGTCGGCGATCCGGGCGACGTTCAAGTCGCGCGTGGTGCCGGCGATCGCGCTGACGATCGCGCGGCGGTTGCGGGCCAGGCGATTGAAGAGCGTCGATTTGCCGGCGTTGGTGCGCCCGACGATCGTGACGATCGGCAGTCCGGCCGCAGCCAGCCGCAGCATCCCACCCTCGGCGCCCGCCGCCGCCTTGGCGCGCTTGGCCATCACAGTCCCAACTCGGCGAGCTTGCGCGGATTGCGGGTCCAGTCCTTCTCGACCTTGACCACCAGTTCGAGAAACACGCGGGTACCGAGCAAGGCCTCGATTCCGAGCCGCGCCGCCGTGCCGATCTTCTTGAGCTGGCGGCCGCCCGCGCCGATTATCATGCCCTTATGCGAGTCGCGCTCGACGATTATCAGCGCGACGATTCGCACCAGCCGCCGCTCCGGCTCCTCGACGAACTGTTCGACCTGCACCGCGGTCGAGAACGGAATCTCCTGGCGCATGGCGAGAAAAATCTGCTCGCGGATCAGCTCCTCGACCAGTCCGCGCTCGCTCTGGTCGGTGTATTCGTCGGCCGGCATCAGCGCCGGACCGACCGGCAGCATCCGCTTGATAGTCTGCACGAGGTCGTCGACGTTCTCGCCGGTGAGCGCGCTTATCGGCACAATTTCGGCCTCGGCGATGAGCGCGCGGCATTGCTCGATAAGCGGCAGAATCTGATTGCGGCCGACCTGGTCAATCTTGTTGATCGCGACGATCTTGCCGACCTTGACAGTACGCAACTCCTCGAGAAAAGCCCGATCGCCGCCCCTCAGCCGGGCGCCGGCCTCGATCACGCCGACCGCCACCTCGCCTTCGCCGAGCGCGCGGCGCGCCACCGCCACCATCCGCTGGTTGAGCAATTTGTGCGGCGCGTGGAGGCCGGGCATGTCGATCAAAATCAACTGCGCGTCGGGATCGTGGCGAATCCCGACGATCCGCCGGCGCGTGGTCTGCGGCAGCGGCGTGACGATCGCCACCTTGTGCCCGACCAGCCGGTTGAGCAACGTCGACTTGCCGACGTTGGTGCGCCCGCCGATCGCGACGAAGCCCGAGCGGAACTGCTCAGTGCTGTTCACGCCGCTCATTCGTGATCCAGTCGAGCGCGGCGCGCGCCGCCGCCTGCTCGCTCTGCTTCTTGCTGCCGCCCTCGCCGGTGCCGAGGTCGCGCCCGGCGATTCGAATTCGGGTGGTGAAATGCTTGGCATGGTCGGGGCCGCGCGTCGCCACCAGCTCGTAAACCGGCTGGGCGCGAAAGCGGCGATAGGCCGCCTCCTGCAATTCGGTCTTGTAGTCGCGCTCGGCGGCCGCACCGCCGAGATCCTCCGCGATCAAAATCTCGACCGCGCGCTGCGCCGGCTCGAGCCCGCCATCGGAATAGATCGCGCCGATCAGCGCCTCCAGCGCGGCCGCCAGAATCGACGGCTTCTCGCGTCCGCCGCTCTTCTCCTCGCCCTTGCCGAGCCGCAGGTACTTACCGACCCCGACGTCCTGCGCCTTCAGAGCCAGCGTGCGGCCGTTAACGATCGAGGCGCGCTGCTTGGAGAGCTGCCCCTCCTTGGCATCGGGAAAGCGGCGCATCAGCAGGTCGGCGATCGCGAGATCGAGCACCGCGTCGCCCAGGAACTCGAGCCGTTCGTAATGCGTCTCGCTGGGGCCGACTGCGCTCGGATGGGTCAACGCTGCATTGAGCAAGCCGGGATGCTGGAAGTGATAGCCGAGCGCGTGCTCGAGCTGAGTCCTCGCGTGCTCAAAGCCCGGCGGCCGCGCGCGTCGCTGAGTGCCCAACAATCGCGCCAGCCAGCGTCGCGCCCTCGACATGGGATGCTTGGAATTCGACTTCATGATTTTTAAATTCGTCACTGCCCGGCGCCGTCACTCGCAGATAATTGCGGCTCAAACCCGTCAGCCGGCCGTCGCCCGTCCGCTCCTCGACCAGCACCCGCAGCCGGGCCGTGCCGAAGCGCCGGGCGAAATCGACGCGCTTGCGCTCGCCGAGCTCGCGCATCACCTGTGCCCGCCGTCGAATCTCGTCGCTCGCCACCCGCCCCGCGAGCTTGGCCGCGGTGGTCCCGGCGCGGACCGAGTACGGGAAGACGTGAAAATAGGCCAGCGGCAGGTTTTCTACAAACTTGAAGTATTGCTTGAAGTGATCGGCGGTCTCGCCCGGAAAGCCGACAATCAGATCGGTGCCGACCGCCGCTTCGGGCAGCGCTTCGATCAGTCGCTCCACTCGGCCGCGGTAAAAGGCGGTATCGTACCGCCGCCGCATCCGCACCAGCGTCTGGTCGCTGCCGGACTGGAGTGGGAGATGGAGATGCGGACAAAAGGCGTCGCCGCCGGCCAGCAGCGCGATAATCTCATCGCCCAATTCTTCGGGATCGAGCGAGCTCAGCCGCACCCGGCGAATCGGCGAACGCTCGGCGATCATCTCGAGCAGCGCCGCCAGCGAAGTCGCCGGTGAAAGATCTTTGCCGTAACCGCCGAGATGAACTCCCGACAGGACCACCTCTTTGAGGCCGCGGACATGCAGCTCGTCGATCGCCGCCAGGACACGACGCGGTTCGACGCTGCGCGAAATGCCGCGCGAGGTCGGCACGATACAGAACGAGCAAAACTGGTCGCAGCCCTCCTGCAGCTTCAGAAAGGCGCGGGTATGGCCCGCCAGCGTCACGCCCGCAATTTCGATCGGTGCGCGCAGCTTGCGCAGGTTCGAGACCATCACGCGCTCGCCGTCGCCGTCGAGAATAGCGCGCTCGAGATCGTCGGCCCGCCCCAGTCCGATGATCGCGTCGACCTCCGGCGCATCGGCCAGGCGCGTCGGATTCGCCTGCGCCAGGCACCCGGTCATCACCACCCGCGCCTGCGGATTGAGGCGGCGGGCGCGCCGCGCGAGCTTCAGGCTTTCGACATCAGCGCGATCGGTGATAGTGCAGGTGTTGATCACGTAGACATCGGCGACGCTATCGAACTCGCCGCGCTCCGCGCCGCGGGCCGTCAAGCGCGCCTCGATAACCGCCGAGTCGTACTGGTTGACCTTGCATCCGAGCGTTGCGATCGCGAAGCGCATCCGGCCCTCTCCTACAGCGCCCGCTCGATGAAGCCGCCGCCCAGCACCTGGTCGCGGCGATAGAAGACGCAGGCCTGACCCGGGCTGACCGCAGGTCCGGCGTTGATGAAGCGCACTTCGGCGCGGTCGGGAGCGACCATGGTGAGCGTCGCCGGCAGCGCCGGATGGCGATAGCGGATTTTCGCTTCGATAGGGATCGGTGCGCCGGCTGCGGCCGCGGGCGAGATCAATCGCACGTCGGTCGCGATCAGGCCGTGCGAGGCGAGCGCCGCGCGTGGCGCCACGACCACCTCGGCGCTGGCCGCCCTGAGCTCGCGCACATAAAGCGGCGCGCCGGCAGCGATACCGAGGCCGCGCCGTTGCCCGACGGTAAAGTGATGCACCCCGCGATGGACACCGAGGACGCGCCCCGCGTCGTCGACGACGCGGCCTGGGCGCGGCGTCGATGGGGCGACCGCGCTCTCGACGAAGCGGGCGTAGTCGCCGTCGGGGACGAAACAGATCTCCTGGCTTTCGGCCTTGTCCGCATTGCGCAGCCCGAGCCGACGCGCATAATCGCGCACCTCGCCCTTGGTCATCGCGCCGAGCGGAAACAGCGTGCGCCCCAGCTCAGCCTGGCCGAGCGTGAAGAGGAAATAGGACTGGTCCTTGGCGGTATCAAGCGCACGCGCGAGGCCGCAATGGCCGTCGTCGCCGCGCACGATTTGCGCATAATGGCCGGTCGCGACGAACTCCGCGCCAAGCGCGCGGGCCCGCTGCCAGAGCCGATCAAACTTGATTTCGAGATTACATCGCACGCACGGATTAGGAGTGCGGCCGGCAACATATTCAGCCACGAAATTGCCGATTACGCGGCGCGCGAAGTCGGCCCGCAGATCGACCACGTAAAAGGGAAACCCCAGGCGCTCGGCCACCCGCCGCGCATCTTCGAAGTCCTCATGCGAGCAGCAGGTCGCACGGCGCGCGGCGACCCGTCCCGCGGGCTCAGATGCCAGCCGCATCGCCACCCCGACCACGTCGTAGCCGCGCTCATGCAGAAGCGCCGCGGCGACCGAGCTGTCGACCCCGCCCGACATCGCGACCAGCACCCGCGCGCTCATCGCGACGCTCCCTCGGCAAACGATGGCCGCAATGGTTCCGCCGCTGAGACTCGCCGCCATACGCGCGGAATTATTTCGGCGGCCTGATCGATCTCGGCGACCGTCGTCGACCAGCCGAGACTGATTCGAAGCGAGCTGCGCGCCGCCGCTTCATCGCGGCCCATCGCCAGCAGGACGTGCGAGGGCTCGACCGAGCCGGCGGCGCACGCCGAGCCCATCGAAACCTCGACGCCTTCGAGATCGAGCGCCAGCAGCAGGCTTTCGCCCGCCACCGCCGGGAAAGTGAGGTTGAGCGTGTTGGGCAGCCGCCCGCCACGCGGGCCGTTGAGCGTCAGGCCGGGAACCGCGTCGAGCAGGTGTGCGAGCAAGCGTTCGGCGAGCGCGGCGCTACGTGCCGACTCGACATCGAGCGAGTTCCTGATCGTATCGGCGGCGACGCCGAAGCCCACCGCACCGCTAAGATTCGGGGTGCCGGCGCGCACGCCGTACTCCTGCGGACCGCCCAGGATAAGCGGCGCAAGCCGCGCCGGATCGCGCACATAAAGTCCGCCGATTCCTGCCGGCGCGCCCAACTTGTGTCCACTGAGCGTTATCAGATCGCAGCCCAGCGCAGCCACTGAAACCGGGATGCGGCCGAGCGCCTGCGCGGCGTCGATATGGAACAGCGCACCGCAACTGCGGATCGCCGCGGCGAGCGGCGCGAGGTTCTGGATCGTGCCGCTCTCGGAGTTCGCCAGCCCCAAGGTGACCAGCGCGGTAGCGGAATCGAGTGCGGCGCGCGCCGCCTCGGTATCAATATGACCGTCGCTATCAACCGGCAGCCTGACGATCTCGAAACCGCGCTCCTGCAGAGCGGCGAGCGGTTCGATTATCGAGGAATGCTCGACCGTCGAGCTGACGATCCGACGGCGGGCCGACGCGCCTATCGCGGTGCCGAAGATCGCAAGATTATTCGATTCAGTACCGCCGCTGGTGAAGATCACGCGGCGCGGGTCGGCCTCGATCAGCGCGGCGATTCGTTCGCGGGCCTGTTCGAGCAAGCGGCGGGCGCGCTGGCCCGAATGATGAATCGAGGCCGGATTGCCGGCGAATTCGGCCAGCTCGGCGCAAGCCTCACGCACCGCGGGCTTGAGCGGCGCCGCGGCATTGTGGTCGAGATAGATTCGCATCCTGGTTGGGATTCCAAAGGGATTAACTTAGCTTACCCGATCCGGCGGCAAAAGCGACGTGAGCGGGCCGGCCGCGCTCCGAACACGGCTCATCGCGGCTTGGTCGCAGCCCGCGACGAGGCCGGCGGCGCGGTGCCGGGCGGCTGCTCTTCGAGACAATCCTGGCGCTCTTCGAGCTCCGCCATCCGGACCGTGAGCTCGTTGAGCTTCTCGACCATCGTATTCATCGCGCGCGCGACCGGGTCAGGGAGCCGCCCGTGTTCGAGCTCCATCACGTCGTGGCGCGCGCTTTCGCCCTCGATCACCTTGCCGGGGATGCCGACGATCGTCGAGTACGGCGGCGCCGACGAGATTACCACCGCGCCCGCGCCGATACGGCTGCCGCGGCCGATCCGCACCGGACCGATCACGGTCGCGCCGGCGCTGATCAGCACGTGATCCTCGATCGTCGGATGGCGTTTTTCCTTCTTATGGCTGGTGCCGCCGAGCGTAACGCCCTGGTAGATCAGAACGTCGTCGCCGAGCTCTGCGGTCTCGCCGATCACGACCCCCATGCCGTGGTCGATAAACAGGCGGCGTCCGAGCTGCGCGCCCGGATGAATCTCGATACCGGTCAGGAAGCGGCTCACCTCGCTGACCATCCGGCCGAGCAGCTTCAGGCGCCGCTCCCAGAACCAATGCGCCAGCCGGTGTTGCCAGATCGCATGCAGGCCGGGGTAGGTCAGGATAATTTCGAGCACCGTGCGGGCCGCCGGGTCGTGGCGGAACACCGCCTCGATATCTTCGCGGAATCGGCTCACGATACCCATCGCGATGGCCCCGTCAGGTGCCCTTGGCGAACGGCGTTGCTGCTGGCGCGGCCGGCGCTCCCGTGCGGGCGCCGTTGCGGGCCGCCAGCGACCGGCTGCGAAGCTTGACGCCGTCCTTGTAGAGCTTGTATTCGACGGAATCAATCAGCGCCTGCCAGCTCGCCTCGATGACGTTATTCGAGACGCCGACCGTGCCCCAGCTGCGTTTGCCGTCGGTCGATTCGATCAGCACGCGCACGCGCGAGCCGGTGCCATGGCCGGTATCGAGCACGCGCACTTTGTAGTCGAACAGTTGCATCGCTTCGAGCGAAGGATAGTACGGCACCAGCGAGCGGCGCAGGGCGGCATCGAGCGCATGGACGGGGCCGTTGCCGATCGCGGAGTTGCGCGTGCGCTGGCCGTCGGGCCCTTCGATCACCACCACCGCCTCGCTGAACGGCGCCTGGTCGGCGTGCCACTTGTCGTCGAAGACGCGGAAACTGACGAAGCGGAAGTACTCGCGCGTGAGTCCCAGCGCCCGCAGCATCACCAGCTCGAAGGAGGCATCGGCGCCGTCGAAGACATAGCCCAAGCCCTCGAGACGCTTGAGCTCGTCGAGCAGCAGACCAATTTTTTCGTTGCTCGGCTCGACGCGCAGGCCGAACTCGCGCGCCTTGTAAAGAATATTGGCGCGGCCCGAGAGCTCCGACAGCACCACGCGCCGGTCGTTGCCGACCAGCGTGGGATCGACATGCTCGTAGGTGCTGGGGTTGCGCTGGATGCCGGAGACGTGAAGTCCGGCCTTATGCGTAAAGGCGCTGCGGCCGACATAGGGTTGGCGCGCGGCCGGAGTCACGTTGGCCAGTTCATAGACCAGGCGCGAAAGATCTTCGAGCGACCTGAGGCGCTTGGGCGACACGCACTGATAGCCGAGCTTGAGCTGCAGGTTGGCGATAATCGACACCAGGTTGGCGTTGCCGCAGCGCTCGCCCAGGCCGTTGATGGTGCCCTGCACCTGCACCGCGCCGGCCTCGATCGCGGCCAGCGAATTGGCGACCGCGACCTCCGAATCGTTATGACAATGGATTCCGATCGCGCAGCCGACCGCGGCGCGCGCCGCGTTGACGCCGGCAACGATCTCGTGGGGCAGGCGCCCGCCGTTGGTATCGCACAGCGCGATCGAATCGACCCCGGCCTCGTCGACCGCCTTCAGGCAGGCGATCGCAAAGGCGGGGTTGGCGGCGAGGCCGTCGAAGAAATGCTCGGCGTCGAAAATCACCTCATCCAGATGGCGCTTCAGGTAGGCGATTGTATCGTGCAGGATTTCGAGGTTGGCGTCGGTCGAGATTCTCAGCGCCTCGTGCACGTGCAGGTCCCAGGTCTTGCCGACCACGGTCGCGACCGCGGTGTCGGCGCGCAGGATAAGCTGCAGATTCTTGTCGGCCGAAGCGCGCACTCCGGCGCGGCGCGTCGAGCCGAAGGCGACGATCTTCGCATGGTGCAACTTGACGCGTTTGACTTCCTTGAAGAAGGCGGCGTCGCGCTCGTTGGAGCCCGGCCATCCGCCCTCGACATAATCGATACCGAGCTCGTCGAGCCGCTGCGCGATGGTGACCTTGTCCTCGACCGTGAGCGACACATCCTCGGACTGGCAGCCGTCGCGCAGGGTGGTGTCGTAGAGGTGAATCTTGCGCATCTGCGCCATCGTCAGAAGGTCTCCGGAGCGGCGTTTTGATCGGCGCCAATAAAGGCGTCGTGCAGCGTGCGCATCGCCAGCTCGCCGTACTTGGCGTTGACCACTACCGAGACCTTGATCTCGGAGGTCGCGATCATTTCGATATTGACGCGTTCGTCGGCCAGAATCCGGAACATCCGGGCGGCGACGCCGGCATGCGATCGCATCCCGACTCCCACCACAGAAACCTTGGCCACCTGCTCCTCATGGCGCACACCACGCGCGCCGACTTCGCCGGCGAGGGTCTGCACGATCTCCAGGGCGTGGCGCAAATCGGCGCGTCCGACCGTAAAGGTCAGGTCGGTGCGGCCGTCGGCGCTGGCATTCTGGATGATCATATCGACCACGATGCCGGCCTCGGCGATCGGTCCGAAGATGCGCGCCGCCAGGCCGGGCCGATCCTCGACGCCGGTAATCGTCAGCTTGCTCTGATTCTGGTCGAGCGTGACGCCCGAGACCAGCACGTCTTCCATCTTTGGATCCTCCTGCCCGACCCAGGTGCCCTCGAGCTCTTCCTTGAAACTCGAGCGTACCACCAGCGGGACGTTGAAGCGCCGCGCCAGCTCGACCGAGCGCAACTGCAGCACCTTCGCGCCAAGTCCCGCCATCTCCAGCATCTCGTCGTACGAGATGCGCTTGAGCTTGCGCGCCTTGGGACAGATGTTCGGGTCGGCGGTGTAGACCCCGTCGACATCGGTATAGATTTCGCAGGCCGCCGCCTTGAGCACCGCCGCCATCGCCACCGCGGTCAGGTCGGAGGCGCCGCGGCCCAGCGTCGTGATATCGCCGTACTCATCGACGCCCTGGTAGCCCGCGATCACGACGATTCGATGGTCGCGGAGCGCCTGCTGCACGCGCTCGCATTCCACCGCCGTGATTCGCGCCCGGCCGTGATTCGCATCGGTGCGGACCGGTAGCTGATGAGCCAGGAACGAGACCGCCGGGCAGCCGATCGCCGCCAGGCGCATCGCCAGCAGCGCGGCCGAGACCTGCTCGCCGGTAGCCACCAGGACGTCGATTTCGCGCGCATCGGGCGTCTCGCAGAGCTCGCCGGCCAGCGCAAACAGCCGGTTGGTCTCACCCGCCATCGCCGACACCACGACCACCAGGTCGTCGCCGGCGGCGCGCGCCCGCGCCACGTGGTCGGCTACCCGCTTAATCCGATCGACTGAGCCGACTGACGTGCCGCCAAATTTTTTGACGACCAGAGCCATCTGACCTCAAAACCCGCTGGCTGCGGGTTGAATCTTTAATTATGAGCGGAACCCCGGGCCTAAACCAGAGCCCCCGCGCGGCAGATAATGCGCTCGGCAGGCGACGCGCGGACTAGCCGAAGCGCTTCCTCAGACGTTCGATCAGCTCGCGATAACGATCGGTTTCGGCCGCGAACTCGATCCGACGCGCGTTGGCGCCAGCGTACCCGATATGGATCGTGAGGCAATCGAGGGTGGGCGCTTCGCGCAGCCGCTCGAACCATTCGACCGCCGCGACCCCGTCGGAAAACAGATATTCGCGCAAGCCAAGATCGTCGAGATGTGCCTGCTCAAGCCGGTAGAGATCGATATGGTAGAGCGCGAGGCGGCCGCGATGCTCCTGGATCATCGTGAAGGTGGGACTCAGGATGCGCTTCTCGTCGAGGCTGAGCCCGCGCGCCAGACCCTTGACGAAACAGGTCTTGCCGGCGCCCAGGTCGCCGACCAGGCCCAGCAACTCGCCGCCGGTCAGCAGCGAAGCGAGGCGGCGTCCCCAGCTCTTGGTCTCGCGCGCCGAACGGCTTTCGATCGAGAATCGCACCATGATTGGAACGGCGAAGCGCCGACAAAATCAAATTATAGCGTAGAAATCAGGCCTGCAGCGCAGCCAGCGCGGCGGGCAGCTCGTCGATTACGTCGCCGGCCAGGTACCCGACCGGCCCGCGCCGCGCGGCCACCCGGTCGGCCGCGAAGCCATGGAGATAGACGCCGAGCTTGAGCGCGTCGAGCGGATCGAGCCCCTGCCCCATCAACGCCCCCAGCATGCCCGACAATGCGTCGCCCATCCCCGCCGTCGCCATCCCGGGATTGCCGCTCGAATTGACGCAGACCTCGCCGCCCGCTCCGGCAATCACCGAGCGATTCCCCTTGAGCAGTACGTGCGATCCGGTCAGACCAGCCAAGCGCAGTGCGCTGGAGATTCGATCAGCATTGATCTCGGCAGCCGTTGCGCCGAGCAGGCGCCCCATCTCGCCCGGATGCGGCGTCAGGATGGTCGGGCGTGACGAGCGCTTGAGGCGCGCCGGCCCGAGTTGCGCGAGCAGGTTCAGGCCGTCGGCATCGAGCACCAGCGGCGTGGGCGGCGAGCCGGGATGGTCGGCCAGCCAGGCTATGATCTCGCGAGTGCCGTTGCTGACCCCGATTCCCGGCCCGACCACCAGCGCGCTCATCGACGCGGCGAGCGTGGCAAGCCGCGCGACGGTGCGCGCGCCATCGAAATGGCCGTCGAGGTCGGGCATCGCCTCGGTCATCAGCTCCGCCTGCCCCGCCGCGACGATCGCCGCTACCGAATCGGGAATCGCCGCGGTCACCAGCCCGGCGCCCATCCTGAGCGCGGACCGCGAGGCCAGCAGCGCGGCGCCAGCCTTGCCGCGGCTGCCCGCGACGATCAACGGATGGCCATAAGTGCCCTTGTGAGTATTGGCGAGGCGCGGCCTAATCAACGGCGCGATCTCGGCGCGATCCAGATAGCATCCGGTAGCGCCGAGCTCGGCCAGCGCGGCCGGCGCGAAGCCGATGTCGGCGACCTCGAGATCACCGCAGCAGGCCGCGCCGGGATACGAAACGTGGCCGAACTTGGCGGCCCCGAAGGTGATCGTCAGGTCGGCCTGCGCCGCAACGCCCATGATCGCGCCAGTGTCGGCGTTCACGCCCGAGGCGATATCGACCGCGGTCACGACCGCGGTGGCGCGGTTGATTTCTTCGACGGCGTGGCGGGCGAGTCCCTTGACCTCGGCGTTCAGACCGGTGCCGAAGATTGCATCGATAATAACTCCGGCGCCATCCGCAATGGCCGAACTCACCGCCCGTTCCGTGGTCGCTTCCACGACCCGGCGATCCGCGCCGATCCATTCGTCGCAGGCGCGGCGTGCGTCGCCCCGAAGCTCCTCGATGCTGCCCAACAGGATGACGCGCACCTGCGCGCCGTTGGCGGCCAAGCGGCGCGCCGCGACCATCCCGTCACCGCCGTTATTGCCCCGCCCGGCGATCACCATGACGCCGGCGCGAATCCGCTCGGGCCAGCGCCGCGCCGTGGCATCGGCCACCGCCTCACCGGCGCGCGTCATCAGCGCGTAGGACTCGATACCGTGGCGATGCTGGCTCAGGCGATCGAGCTCGCGGCTTTGCGCGGCAGTCAGGAGTTTCATGCGCGAGAGCGGCGCGGCACCGGCGCCGGCCGCGCGGCACGGGCGCGCGGCAGCATCGAGAGGTCGGGACGATCGAGCAGGGCTTTCATCTCGCGCACCGCGCGCACCATCCCGACCATCACGGCGCGGGCGACGATCGCATGGCCGATATGCAGCCATTGCAGGCCGCCCAGCGCTGCGATCGGCCCGACGTTGCGATAGTTCAAGCCATGGCCGGCGTTGCATTTGAGCTTGAGCACGCGGGCGACCTCGGCTGCGGTCCGGACTTTCTCCAGCTCGGCGAGCGACGACTCGCCAAGTTTCGCAGCACGCGGGGGCTTGGCTGATGACAGATCAGCATCGGCCTGATTCGCATAGGTACCGGTGTGCAGTTCGACGAACTCGGCGCCCAGCGCCGCGGCCGCAGCGAGCTGATGCTGCTCGGGATCGACGAACAGGCTCACCACGACACCCGCATCGTGAAGCCGACGCACCAGCGGCGTCAGCCGGTCGGTTAGCCCGGCGACGTCGAGGCCGCCCTCGGTGGTAAGCTCCGCGCGCCGCTCGGGAACTAGGCAGACTTCGTTGGGACGAACCCGCGCCGCCAGCTCGACCATCTCGTCCAGCGGCGCCAGCTCGAGATTGAGATGGACCCGCAGCGCGCCGCGCAGGCTCAGGACATCGTAATCCTGGATATGGCGGCGGTCCTCGCGCAGATGGACCGTAATCGCCTTCGCGCCGCCGCGCTCGGCGAGCCGGGCGGCTTCGAGCGGATCGGGATAATCCGTGCGCCGCGCCTGGCGCACGGTTGCGACATGATCGATGTTGACGCCGAGCCGCGCCATGGTTTCAGGAACCGGCGCCGATACGTTGCCGGATGGCAGCGCCGATCTCTTTGGCCACGGCCGCGATCGCCGCCGAATCGTCGCCCTCGACCATTACGCGCGCCACCATCTCGGTGCCCGAGTATCGCACCAGCAGCCGACCGTTGCCGCGCAGGCGCCGCTCGGCGTCGGCAATCAGGCTGCGCACCTCGGGCATCCCGTCGAGCGGGGTGCGCTCGCGCACGCGCACGTTCTCGAGCACCTGCGGCACCCGCTGCATGGCGCGCAACTCACTGAGCGGCCGGCCGCGCTCGAGCATATGGGAAAGCATCAACAGGGCGGTCAGCAGGCCGTCGCCGGTGGTGGAGTAGTCCATGAAGATGACGTGGCCGGATTGCTCGCCACCCAGGTTGTAGCGCTTGAGGCGCATCTCGCGCGCGACCGACGGATCGCCCACCTCGGTGCGCACCAGTCGCACGTCGGCCGCTTCCAGAGCGCGTTCCAGCCCGAAGTTGCTCATCACCGTGGCGACCACCGTATTGTTCCGCAGCCGGCCCTCGGCGGCCAACTTGCAGCCCAGGATGGCCATCATGTCGTCGCCGTCGAACAGCTCGCCGCGTTCGTCGAACAGCAGCGCCCGATCGGCGTCGCCGTCGAGCGCGATGCCGACCTGGGCGCCGCTCTCGCGGATGGTTTGCCGCAGCCGCTCGGCATGGACCGCGCCGCAATCCCGGTTGATATTCATGCCGTCGGGATCGACCCCGATCGCGACCACCTCCGCGCCGAGTTCGCGCAGCAGGTCGGGACCGACCTTGTAGGCGGCGCCGTTGGCGCAATCGATCGCGACCTTGAGTCCGTCGAAGTTGGTGTCGCGCGCCAGGCAGTTTTTCAGAAATACCAGGTAGCGGCCCTGGGCATCGTCGATACGCGCCGCCTTGCCGATCTGATCGGCCGGGGCGCGCGACAATCTTTCCGGGTTGAACACCAGCTCCTCGATGCGGCGCTCGGTTTCGTCATCGAGCTTGAAACCCTCGCGCGAAAAGAACTTGATGCCGTTGTCCTCGTAGGGATTGTGCGAGGCCGAGATCACCACGCCCGCATCGGCCCGCATGCTGCGGGTGAGAAACGCGATGGCCGGCGTCGGCATCGGCCCGACCAGCCATACGTCGACCCCCATCGAGCAGATACCCGAGGCCAGCGCGGTCTCCAGCATGTAGCCGGAGAGCCGCGTGTCCTTGCCGATCAGGATGCGGCGATGACGTCCGCTGGGCGCGTGAAAGACCTCGGCCAGCGCGCGCCCCAGACGGAGCGCGGTTTCCGAAGTTATCGGCTCGATATTGGCGACACCGCGAACGCCATCGGTGCCAAACAGTCGGTTAGCCATCTTTTCCAAACGCCGCTAGCGGTAAACCCTGAGTCTAACGTTCTGCGGCTCCTGACGCACCAGTTGCATCCCGGCGGGCAACTTGATCTGCAGCGGTGCCAGATGCCACGCGCCGGGCTGCACGCCGCTCGCATCGACAAACGCCGCGCCGCCCAGATCGAGCTTGGTGAACTTCAACAGCGGCCCGCGAATCGTCAGCTCGGCCCGGTCCGGATCGATCCGCGTGCGCAGGGTGGATCCGCGCACCTGAATCTTGATGTCGCGGAACTCGCGATCGACGATCACCGGCGCGAGCGTCACCTTCGCCTCGACGACTTCGGTGCCGAGCTTGATACGGGAGCGCGGATCGATCACCCGCACCGGCGCGTCGAGGTCGGCGGAGGCGCCCTCGATCGAGAGCGGCTCCGTCGTGAGGTGCTTGAGCGGCGTGACAAAGCGGCTCGGTCCGGTGGTCTCGACCGCGGGCGGTTTAACCTCAGCCGAGGCAACCTTGTAGCCGGTGGCGGGCTTGCCTTCGAGGTCCAGCTTGACGGGCATGGCGGTGGTAACCAGGCGATCGATATCGAGCACGACCTGCGAAGGCACGATGCGCGTGACGCTGGTCCCGCGATACTGGCTGAACATATCCGGGGTGAGCCGGAAGGAGGCCTGGCCGGGGCCGACCCCGGTCAGATTGAGCTTCAGCGCCAGGCGGTCCGGGTCGAGCAGCGACAACATCGTCGGCGTGCCGGAGATCGTGATCTTGATGAACTGCGGATGCCGATTGATGATCACCAGCCCGGCGGGCAGCGAGGTGTAGCGGACCGGGACCTCGACCTGGGCTTCGTCAGTGTGCTCGCCGGCGTTGACGAACACCCACAGTGCGACCGCCAGCAGCACTGACAGCACGCGCAGCCCCAGGTTGCGCGTCAACAGCCGGCGCAAGCGGGCGGTTGGCGCGCGCACCGGCTTCGCGGACTCGATCGGGATCGGCGATTTGGCCGGCTCCGCCATCGCTTTACGACCTCAGCCGATGCAACCGGGTCAACAGCCGCGAGGAGTCGATCTCCTGCAGCAGCCGGCCGCGGTTGGCGACCGAGATAGTGCCGCGCTCCTCGGAAACCACGATCACCACGGCGTCGTTCTCCTCGGTAAGCCCGATCGCCGCCCGATGACGGGTGCCCAGCGTCAGCGCGACGTTGGGATCGGTCGCCAGCGGCAGCAGGCAGGCCGCGGCTATCACCCGATCGCCCTTGACGATCACCGCGCCGTCGTGCAGCGGCGAGCCGCGCATGAAGATAGTTTCGAGCAGCTCGCGCGAGAGCTGCGCGTCGATCTCACGGCCGGTCTCGACGTACTCGCTAAGCCCCATCTCCTGCTCGATAACGATCAAGGCGCCGATGCGGCGCGCCGCCAGCCAGGTCGCCGCCGCGGTCAGCTCTTCGGCCGCCCGCGCGACGTTGATACGCGTGGCGAAGAACGGTCCGGTGCCCATGCGGGCCAGCGCGCGGCGGATATCGGACTGAAAGATCACCACCAGGATCACGATCAGCGAGCCGAGGAAGTTGTTCAACAGCCAGTTGAGCGTGAACAGCCCCAGCATCTGCGAGGCGACGAACGCCACCCCGATCAGCACCAGGCCGAGCACCATCTGGACGGTGCGCGTACCGCGGATCAACACGATGACCCGGTAGATGACGAAGGCGACGATCAGGATGTCGAGCGCATCCTGCCATCTGAGCGGTGGTATGAAACCGATGTAGTTGTGCATGTCCGGCTAAACCCGGACGGCTCCGGTGATCGACGCCGCCACCTTGATCGCGGCGACCGTCGGTCCGGGGTCGTGAACTCTCAGAATAGACGCGCCCAGCATCACCGCTACCGCTTCGGCCGCCGCGAGGCGCGCGGTCCGCTCGCCCTCACCGGCCTTTCCAAGTCCGAGCCCCAGCGCTTTCCCTGAAAATCCTATCAGAACCGGGTAGCCCAACGCAGCGACCCTCGGCAACCCGCGGATCAGGGTCAGATTATGCCCCCCGCGCTTGGCGAAGCCAAAACCCGGATCGACGATCAGCCGGGCGGCGGAAATGCCGGCGGCGCGCGCCGCCCGGACGCGGCCGCGCAGGTAGCGGCACACTTCCGCGACCAGGTCGCGATACTCGGCCATCGTCGCCATGGTTTCCGGCGTACCCCGCATATGCATCAGCACCACCGCGGCGCGCGCCCGCGCCGCCACCGAAGCCATCTCGCAATCGAACTCAAGCGCGCTGACGTCGTTGATAATCGCCGCGCCCGCATCCAGCGCCGCCCGCGCCACCGCCGCTTTGCGAGTGTCGACCGAGATCGGAACGCGCAGCCGCCCGGCCAGCGCCGCAATCACCGGGATGACCCGTCGCAACTCTTCGTCGACCGGCACTGCGGCGGCGCCCGGACGGGTCGACTCGCCGCCGACATCGATAATATCGGCGCCCTGCCCCGCCATCTCGATCGCGTGGTCAACCGCGCGCTCGCGATCGAGGTAGCGACCGCCGTCGCGAAACGAGTCGGGCGTGACGTTCAGAATCCCCATCACGGCGGGAAAATCGATCACGCGGCCGTCGGCGAGCTTGAGCCGGCGGGCGCGCCGCCTCGATGGTTTGGGACCCATCACTCACACACACCGCCACCGGGCCGGGTAACGGCCAAAGGCAGCGGACCGGAGCGTCGCGCTAAGCCTGCGCCGCGCCGCTCAGGCGAGGGCCGGCTTGGGAGGCAGACCCGGAACCGAACTTTCGTCAGCAACCTGCTTGGGTTTGTCCTTGGAGGGAGTGACACCGGGGAAGTTTCCACCAGTAGCAATCGGCTCGCGGCTGGGCGGCAATTCGCGCCCTTCCTGGAAGGCCTTGACCATGTCGGCCACTTCGCCGCCTTCGAGAACTTCCTTCTCGAGCAGACGCTCGGCGATGGCGTGCAGCAGGACCAGATGCTCGGAGAGCAGGCGGCGCGCGTGATGATAGGCCTCGTCGACGATGCGCCGGACCTCGCGATCGATCTCGACCGCGGTGTGCTCGGAGTAGTCTTTATGATGGGAGATGTCGCGTCCCAGGAAGACCTGCTCTTCGCGCCGGCCGAAAGTCATCGGGCCGAGTTCCTTGCTCATGCCCCATTCGCAAACCATCTTGCGCGAGAGCTCGGTCGCCTTCTCGATGTCGTCGCCGGCCCCGGTCGTCATATGGTTGAAGATCAGCTCTTCGGCGACCCGTCCGCCGAACATCATCGTCAGGCGCGTCATCAGGTAGTCGCGCGAATAGGTGTAGCGATCGTCGAGCGGCAGCTGCTGGGTCACACCGAGCGCCATGCCGCGCGGGATAATCGTAACCTTGTGCACCGGGTCGGCGCCCGGCAGCAGCATCGCCACCAGCGCGTGGCCGCCCTCGTGATAGGCGGTGTTGCGCCGCTCGCCCAGCGACATCACCATCGAACGCCGCTCGGCGCCCATCATGACCTTGTCCTTGGCGAGCTCGAAATCGATCATCTCGACTTTTTCCTTGTTGCGCCGCGCCGCCAACAAGGCCGCCTCATTGACCAGGTTCTCGAGATCGGCGCCGGCGAAGCCCGGCGTGGAGCGGGCCAGCTTGTCGATCGCGACGTTGTCCGACAATGGCACCCGGCGGGTATGGACGCGGAGAATCCCCTCGCGCCCCCTGACGTCAGGCCGCGGCACGACGACCCGGCGGTCGAAGCGGCCGGGCCGCAACAGGGCGGGATCGAGCACATCGGGGCGATTGGTCGCCGCGACCAGGATGACGCCCTCGTTCGCTTCGAAGCCGTCCATCTCGACCAGCAACTGGTTGAGGGTCTGCTCGCGCTCGTCATGGCCGCCGCCCAGGCCGGCCCCGCGATGACGCCCGACGGCGTCGATTTCGTCGATAAAGATGATACAGGGGGCGTGCTTCTTGCCCTGTACGAACAGGTCGCGGACGCGCGAGGCGCCGACGCCGACGAACATCTCGACGAAGTCGGAGCCCGAAATCGAGAAGAACGGCACCCCGGCCTCGCCGGCGATCGCGCGGGCCAGCAGGGTCTTGCCCGTGCCCGGCGCTCCGACCAGCAGGACGCCCTTGGGAATTCGTCCTCCCAAACGCGTGAAGCGCTTCGGATCCTTCAGAAACTGGATGATTTCTTCCAGCTCGTCCTTGGCTTCATCGATCCCGGAGACATCGGCGAAAGTGACTTTATGGGTGTTTTCGGTCAGCAGCTTGGCGCGACTCTTACCGAAGGACATCGCTTTGCCGCCGCCTATCTGCATCTGGCGCATGAAAAAGATCCAGACCCCCACCAGCAACAGGATGGGAAATCCCTGCACCAGCGCTAGCATCCACCACGAATCGCTCTCGGGCGGTTTGGCGGCAATCTTGATGCTCTTGTCGCGCAGCGTCTTTACCAGCTCGGGATCGTTGGGGGCGTAGGTCTTGAAATGCTCCCCGGCGGTCGTGACGCCGTGGATCTGGTTACCCTGGATGGTGACCTGGGAGACCTGGCCCTTGTCGGCCTGGTTAAGGAAATCCGAGAAGATAATCTCTGGTTCGCGGGTCTGAGGCCTGCTGAAGATGTTGAACAGCAGGAGGAACATCAGTCCCAGCACAAGCCAGAGAGCGATGCTGCGTGAGAACTGGTTCATCTGGTGAGAGAGGCTAGCATGCAGTTTCAATTCCACGCAATCAGGGGGCCTTTCAGCGCGTAAAGAAAACTGCCTTCAGATGCAGCGCTTTGCGCGTCTCAGAGCGCAACAGCGCGACCCTTGAGCGAACCAGTCCGGGAATCCATGCGACCTCGCCGTCGAACGTGATCAGGGGATAGCGGGCGCGCAGCCCGGGCGGCAGTTTATGATCGATAAATACCTCCTTGACCTTGCGGCTGCCGGTCATACCAAGCGGCGCGATACGGTCGCCCGGGAGCAGATTGCGCGCCAGCGCCGGCCCCGTCAGCCGGTCGGCGTCGAACAGCGCCTGGTAGAGGTCGGCCGGCATCGGGGCCGCGTCGACGGGAACGATCACTGCCTCGAAGGCGAACCCCGACTGCTCGACTTCGGTACGGCCGTTGAGCGCGAGCGGCACCGCGTATCGCGGCGCGATGGCCCTCATCCGATCGTGCCCGATAGCGCGATCGTGCCCGATAGCCAGCGTCCGGTATTCACGCCTCGCGGACCATCCGCCCGGCAGATCGAGCTGTCCGTTGGGTGGTCCCGCCACGCACAGCCGCATCAGGGCCTCGAGATGGGAGCGATCGATCCGACGCAGCGTGCCGATACGGCCGGCGACGAACCGGCGCAGCGTCGCCGCGGCCAGGGCAGGATGAAGCGCCGGGAAGCCGGCGAGCTCCAGCCGCTGGCCATCGATCAATCGATCGCTCAGCTCGCGCTCGGCCTGGGCGGCGAGAAACTCATCGACCGCTCGCAACTCGGCGCCGAGCTCGACCAGGCGGCGCGAAAATCCGGGCGCATAGGCCTGCTCGATCAGCGGCAGCAGGTCGTGGCGGAGGCGATTGCGCAGATGGCGCGGCGAGCGATTGGAGCTGTCGGAAACGTAATGCGCACCGATCGCCTGCAGATAGTCCAGCAGTTCACGCCGCCGCAGCTTGAGCAGCGGCCGGATGAGCCGTCCCGGACCGGCCTCGGCCATCGCCGACAAACCGGCGATACCGGCGCCGCGCAGCAGCCGCAGCATGATGGTTTCGGCCTGATCGTCGGCCTGATGGCCAAGCGCGATAGAGCGCGCCCCGAGCCGCTCGGCGGTGCG
>Ga0307374_10002698_pt1 | contig 31236 bp, 31 predicted proteins | sample OX3MG_FD_202532 | JGI IMG/M metagenome (GOLD analysis project Ga0307374, IMG submission 202532) | Soil microbial communities from Risofladan, Vaasa, Finland - OX-3 | ecosystem: Environmental > Terrestrial > Soil > Coastal area > Acid sulfate soil | place: Finland: Risofladan, Vaasa | collected... | reverse complement strand
TGGCTGCTGCCAGGCTGGTCGCCCCGGCGAGCCAGGTCGGTACGCCCGGCTGGTAGTCGGGGCCCGCGATCGTACTCCACTCCGATGGCGCGGAGTAGACGCCCATCACCGCGCCGGAGATGGTCTGCTGGAAGAAGTCAATCGCGCCTTGAATCACCTGGTCGTTGAGCGATGGGTCGGCCGTCCAATAGTTCGCCGTTTCGATGTCCATCCACCAGCTCAGCGGGACCGACGTTTCTCCCAGCGACTGTAAGGTCTGCTCGGTGTAGCTGTAGGCGTCCTGCCCGGCGCTCCACCCGTAGGCGTAGTTCCAGCACGCGTCGTCACCCGGCGCGCAGATTGCCTGGAGCGCCGTCAGATCGCTGGCGCCGGCGGATGAGGTCTGGCGGGGAGCGTTCAGATTGATCACGAACGACATGGGAATTCCTTCGGCCGCGGCCACCTCGACTTCGCTGGCCAGGCAGTCGTTTGGGATAAACGCTTTGCCGTGGTTGACGCCGATGATCGCGAACTGGTACGGAGCGCCGACGGCGACCTTGTTAGGCACGTTCACGTCGCCGCACTGGGGGAAGGAGAAGTCGAAACCGGTCGAACCAGGGGCGGGCTGGCTCGCGGCGAACGCCGTCGAGCTGGTGACCAGGCTCAGTAGCAGGGTGACCGCGACGAGGATGGTCGGCTTGAGCAAGGTCATGGCGCGATGGACCCGGCGCATGGCGATCATGGAGTTCTCCGCTTCTTCAGTTTTTGGTGGGACAGGGTGCTGGTCGGTCACAGGGTAGAGTACTGGACCAGGGAGCGTGTTAAAGCGGAGCTAATTTATTGTAAAGTTGCGTGCAGGGAGACAACGCCCGGCGCAACGGGCAAAACGTTAGGCCGGTGGGCCCGGCTCCCCGTCGCGGCCGTGGTGGAGGTAACAAATGCACGGGGGTGAGAGGAGGGCACGCTCGTTAGCTCGCTGGAAAGTCCGGTTCGCCGCTGTAGGCCAATGGTCTCAACCAAACTGCCGATCGAGGGGGGCGATGAGGTTTACTGGGGTCGTAGCGTCGTTGGCGGTAGACGGGGGGAAGGTGGTGCGGTGAGGAGGAGAGATTGGGCGCGTGTGGTGACGAGCGGGGACCTACATGATCTCCTGGTAGACCCGGTTCTGGACCGGACCCACGAGCCACGCCTGAACTTGTTGGAGGAGCTGTTGGCGTTCGGGGGACTGGTGCCACCACTGTAAAGCTGCCAGACTGCCCCAGTGCTCGTTCAGCACGACGAGCAGGGAGTCGGCGGTGTCGATGCCGCATTCGGCCTCCAGGAACCCGCCACTATGCATCATGGCTGGCTCCACGGCCGTCCGGTAAAACTGGCAGATCTGTCGAACATCCGCGTTAGACTTCGCCCGCAGCAGCGTCTGAGCCATATACACAACCGCACCTCGCAGCGGGATGCCATCGGCCCGGGATATCGTATCTCTAAAGCCACTGAGATCCAGTGTACCGGCTACCCAGGCGGGAGTCAATTTGCCTGATAAGAGATCTGGCGCGGTCATCGAGTCAGGCGCTTTGCCGTGCTATACTGTCCCCCGGCGGGGCACGCGCTGCCCCGACTTCTTGAGCGAGGGTTCTGCGATGCCCCGAGTGCTCGTCCTCTCTGGCCCCAACCACGCCTTCGACAAGTGCGCGCCAATCGTCGCCAACGCACTCGAGAGCCACCCGGGCCTCGACGTCATGCTGGCCGAGGACCAGGCGATCCTCGCCGCGCCCCAGCTCGCCAGCTACGACGTCGTCGTCCACGGCAGCGGCTTCAGCCAGCGTGAGCGCCAGCCCGACGGCTCGGCCAAGATCGTCCCATACTTGAGCGAGGCGCAGGAAAGCGGCCTTTTCTCGTTCGTTCGGAGTGGCAAGGGCTTCATCGGCATTCACGGGACCGGCTGGTGGATCGGCGGCGAGGCGGTGCAGCTCGTCGGCGGCCACGCTAACTGGCACCCGCCGGGACTCGAGTTCGGGGTCCGCATCGACGACCGTGCCCACCCCATCACCCGGGGTGTCGACGACTTCGTCGTCAACGACGAGATCTACATGTCGGCCTGGGACCCGCGGATTCACGTGCTGGCCACGGCCACGTGGGCCGAGCGACACCACCCGATGGCCTGGACCCACGCCTACGGCCAGGGACGCGTCTTCTTCACGACACTCGGCCACGGCCCCGGCACGTTCGAGAACTCCGCGGTCCAGACACTCCTCGCCAATGCCTGTCGCTGGACCGCCGGCGCGGCCTGAAGGAAGGTTAAAAGTAAGGTTAAAGTAGACGGGGCAGGGTTTGACACGCAAACCCTGCCCCGTCTACTTTAACCTGGCGGCGAAGGGAAACCGGGGTGTGTCGCGCACCGCCGGCACAGCACATCCTGGCAAGCCTGGCTGTACTTTAGCGCGTTGGAATGTTTCCGCAGGCGACGGTCGTTCCGAGGTTCTTGGCCGACTCGTGGACGTTGATGGCGTACTGCCCGCTGGTGACCGCGGAGAGCGGCGCGTTCACCGTGGTCTCCGACGTTCCATCCTCGACGTTCTTCAGCGGGTAGACGATCTTCCCCAGCGTGGGACCGCACTGCCCGGCGTGGATGTGCGCGGGTTCGCTCGCGCCGGACGGCTCCCCCTTTTCCGTGATGACCACTCGGGTCTGATTGCCCGTCGGAATCAACTGCGCCGTGCCGGAGATGCCAGAGTTGTTCTCGGGATTCAGCCGGATCGTGACCGTCGCGCCAGGATCCGCGCAACCGACCATCGCCAGGATCAGGCCAAGGATCATCGCCCATTTTCCCATCGCGGATCTCACTTTCTACCGGAAGATTGCCAAAGCGAGGCCTCGGGGACGCTGAGTGCGGAGACTTTCGTGCATTTTTCGCGCCTCCGCAGAACCGCCGTAGGCGCCGTGGCCCAGACGTCCCCCGCGCCGCGTCACGACTTCGGTGATCCAAACATCGCCGAGTGCTCTGCCTCTCAGCGACGAGCGCTCCTCGATCTGACATTCCGCGCACCCGGTAGAGGCGGCAGCTTCAACAGACGGGCACGGGACCTATCGCGTCGTCTTCCGCACGAGAAGTGCCAGGCTGATGGCACGTTGCCATCGGCGTGAGGGCGGCGGATAATAGGAGTGACAGCGCCACGGGAGTCGGCAAGATCGCGTGGCTCCCGAACCCCCAGCGACGAGGTGAGACGATGAAGCTCGGTGTGGTCTTTCCACAGATCGAGATCGGGAGCGATCCCGGCGGCGTGCGCGATTACGCCCAGGCGGTCGAGGCGCTGGGCTACACCCACATCCTGACCTACGACCACGTCCTCGGCGCCAGTCCGGCCGGCCGCGATTTTCCCATGGCGTATACCGACCAGAGCATGTTCCACGAGATTTTCACGCTCTACGGCTACCTCGCCGGCGTCACCAAGCAGGTCGAGCTGGTGACCGGCGTCGTGATCCTGCCCCAGCGGCAGACCATCCTCGTCGCCAAGCAAGCGGCAGAGATCGACGTGCTCACCGGCGGCCGCCTCCGCCTCGGCGTCGGGCTGGGCTGGAACCCGGTCGAGTACGAGGGGCTGAACGAAAGCTTCCACGACCGCGGCCGTCGGATCGCGGAGCAGGTCGCGGTGATGCGTCAGCTCTGGACGCAGCCGGTGGTCGAGTTCCACGGCACGTGGCACCACGTCGACCGAGCCGGACTCAATCCGCTGCCCATCCAGCGGCCGATTCCGGTCTGGTTCGGCGGGACGGCAGAGCCCGCGCTCCAGCGTCTGGCGAAAATTGCCGATGGCTGGATGCCGAACCGCAAACCGGCGGAGGGCTGGGCCGCCAACGTCGCCCGCGTCCGCGACTACGTTCGCGCGGCCGGCCGCGACGTCGCCGCCTTCGGCGTCGAAGCGCGCCTGAACAGCGCGAACGCGACGCCGGACCAGTGGCGCGCCGACGTCGCGGAGTGGCGCGCGCTCGGCGCCAACTACCTCGACGTCAACACGATGGGCGCCGGCCTGCGCGGCCCCCAGGCGCACATCGACCGACTACGGACGATCAAAGAGGAGATCGGGGCATAGAGGGTGTGTGAAAAGTGACAGTTGGTGGAAGATTTGCCGTGCAAATCTTCCACCAACCGTCACTTTTCAGACTCCGAGCCTTGCCACAATTTTCCGATGGGTGTGGCGGGGGTTGGGGGGGGGGGGGGGCCCGGGGGGGGGGGGGGGGACCCCCCCCCCCCCCCCCGCCCCCCCCCCCCCAACCCCCGCCACACCCATCGGAAAATTGTTCTAATTGATCCGCTTGGCCATGCCGGTCCACTCGCGCTCGCGCAGGACGAACTTCTGGATCTTGCCGGTCGAGGTCTTCGGCAGGTCGCCGAACTCGACCGCCCGGGGACACTTGAAGTGCGCCAGCCGCTCGCGGCAGAAGGCGATGATCGCCTCGGCCGTGACCGATTGGTCCGACTTCGCCGTGACGAACGCCTTGGGCACCTCGCCCCACCGCGGATCGGGGATGGCGATCACCGCGACCTCCAGCACCGCCGGATGCCGGTCGATCACCTGCTCGATCTCGATCGTCGAGATGTTCTCACCGCCCGAGATGATGATGTCTTTTTTCCGATCGCGTAGCTCGACGTAGCCGTCCGGGTGCATGACCGCCAGGTCGCCGCTGTGGAACCAGCCGCCGCGAAAAGCCTCCGCCGTCGCCTCGGGCTGCGCGAAGTAGCCTTTCGTCACGTTGTTGCCGCGCATCACCACTTCGCCGAGTGTCTGGCCATCGGACGGCACGTCGTCGAGGCTCTCGTCCACGACCCGCACGACGTCCGAGACGATCAACGGCACGCCCTGCCGCGCCTTGAACCGCGCCTGCTCCTCGGGCGGCAGCGCGGCGTAGCCCGGCTGCTCCTCGCAGATCGTGTACGGCGCGTAGGTTTCGGTCAGGCCGTAAATGTGGACGACGGTCGCTCCCAGCGTGGCCATCTGGTGGATGATCGTCGGCGAGGGCGGCGCGCCGCCGGTCGCCACCGTCAGCTTGCGTTTGAGCTCCACCTGTCGGCTCGCCAGATGATTCACCAGCGCGACCAGGACCGTGGGTGCGGCACAGAAGTGGGACACGTTTTCGCGTGCGATCAGGTGCCAGATCAGCCCGGGATCGATCCGGCGCACGCAGAGGTGGGTGCCGGCGACCGCGGTGACTCCCCAGGGAAAGCCCCAGCCGTTGCAGTGGAACATCGGCAGCGTCCAGAGGTAGACCGAGTCGGCGCTCAGCCGCAGGTGCAGGCCGAGTCCCAGCGACTTGAGGTAGGCCCCCCGATGCGTGTACATGACGCCCTTGGGGCGCCCGGTCGTGCCGCTGGTGTAGTTGATCGAGATCGTGTCGTTCTCGCTCTCCAGCAGCCAATCCAGGCGATCGGGCCGGCCCAGCGCGAGGAACTCTTCGTAGGTCGGGCCAGGAATGGTCCGCGTCGGCACGGTATCGACGATGCTGACGATCTGCTCGAGCGCGCGCTGACGCGAGGGATCGATCAGGTGACCCAGTTCGGTGTCGACGAAAAGGAATTTGGCGCCGGAGTGTTCGAGGATGTAGGAGATGTCGCCAGTCGAGAGGCGGACGTTGATCGTGACCAGGATGCCGCCGGCGAGCGGCACGCCGAAATGGGCCTCGAGCATCGGCGGAATGTTCGGGCAGAGCACGGCAACCCGATCGCCCTTCCGCAACCCGGCCGCGCGGAGCGCCGACGCCAGCCGGTTGACGCGACCCGCGAACTCCCGATAGCTGTAGCGCCGCTCGCCGTAGACGACAGCCGTCTTCTCCGGGAACACGGCCCCACTGCGCTCGGCGAACCAGAGCGGCGTGAGCTGCTGGAGCCAGACCGGGTCCTCGTCGGCAGAAGCAATGGACTGAGCCGACGAACGCGACAGTTGCGCCATCTCGACCTCCTGGGGCAGTCTGGTGGGCTATCGTGATTTCAGGGTGAGACGCATGGGATTTACTGAGCAGATCCCGTACGTCTCGCCTTGCCATGCCCTTCGTACGCCCAGTATACCAACTACGTTAAGGACCGCAGCAGGTGGTCCTGTTACCTGCTTGCCAGCATACTCAGACACCGATATCCGCCACTGTTTCCGTCTAAATCAGGAGGCGGCCGTACCGTTGCCCTTCCGGATCGAGTACTCGCCCGATACCAGGAGCCATCTGAGAGCGTTGACCACGCGTCACCGAGTAATCGTGCTCGATGAGGTCGATCGTCAACTGACGCATGAACCAGTCACGGAAACGAGAAATCGAAAGCCATGCGGCCAAACCCGCTGGCTCCGTGGGAACTTAGGATTGGTACTCTACGAGTATACTTATGACGTGGAAGGGGATCCCGACCCCGTCGTCTACATCCGCGCCGTCGGGGTGAAGGTCGGTCATCGGGTTCGCACTGGGAAAGAGGTCATCCAATTATGAAGACCCTCGAAATGGCCCAAGCCACGGCGCCGCTCGCGGAGTACGCGCGGACTCTCAACAGTGAGGCGACGATTCTAACGGTTAATGGCCGACCGGTGGCGGCTCTCGTGCCAATCGCGAATGCCGATTGGGAGACCATCTCCCTGAGTGGGAATCCTGACTTCCTTGCTCTGATTGAGCACTCGCGCAAGCGGCAGAAGGAGGAAGGAGGGATCTCTCGCGAGGAGATGCGTCGGCGGCTGGCCGCGGCTCCTTCTTTACCGTGACCGGCGGTATCACGCGGCGCCGAAAGCCACGTCGTGCCATCCAATGAGCAATACGCAATGCGCAAAACGCAAAGCTGGTGTGCCCGGATGACCGCCGTTTGTGTTTTGCGCTTGACACATCCGTACAGCGATCGGTACCGGTATGAGTTAGATGTCCTACCTTCGGCTGGCTGACGCGCAAATCTACTTCGACGAGCACGGCGCTGGCGTGCCGCTTGTTCTCGTCCACGGGTTCAACGCCTCCGGGCACACCTGGCGGGATGCTGTCGCGCCACTCGCCGCGCGGTACCGGGTGATCGTGCCCGACCTGCGTGGACACGGCCGCAGCACCGGCTCGCCCGAGACGATCCACCACCGCCAATTCGCCGCGGACCTCGTCGCCTTGCTCGACCACCTCGACGTCGACCGCGCGCACTTCGTCGGCCACAGCTCGGGTGGCATGTGTCTGCTCTTCGTCGGGACGCAGCACCAGGAGCGCGTCCGAACGCTCGCGCTGGTGAGCGCGACCTACACGTACGACGCGGTTGCGCAACGCCAGATGCATCGGCTGGCCGATACCCTGTCGGAAAACCCCGCGGCCGTGGCGGCCGCGCGCCGCCTGCACGGCCCGGTGCATGGCGACGATTACCTGAAGGTGCTCATGGAGGTGTTCCGCGGCTTCGCGGACGATCCGAGCGAGCTGCCGTTTGAGCCGGCGGACCTCCACGGCATCAGCCGGCCGGTCCTGCTGCTGCACGGCGACCGGGACGAGTTCTTCCCGGTGCGCGTGCCGATCGCACTATATCAGGCGATGCCCAACTCCGAGCTGTGCATCCTGCCGTCGACTGGCCATTACCCGCCGCGCGAGCTCCCGGACCTCGTGCTCAGCGTCCTGACCCAGTTCCTCGAGCGCCACGCCGATGCGTGAGTGCAGCACCAACAGCACCAACAATGGCCATTGACGGGCCAGAACGAATAAGCTATTCTCTCGCCAGGAGCACAGGGGGTTGGTAGCGGCTGGTGAAAGTGTTGAGAGAAAACCGCACGTTCGAGTGGGCTGTCGTCGAGTCTAGCTCCGACGACGACAGTCCACCTCGCACTGATGATTCCGTTAGGGACCACCGGGAGAGACGGCGAGGAACGGGATCCGATCGGGGAATCGCATCATCTTCTCAACCGGTCGTCCCGACAACTTCGGTGGACTCCGTTCAAATTGATTTTGGCGATGCGGCCACCATGTACCCGCGCTGGCCACCTCCTACCGTGATCGTATCGGATGGGCCGTACGGGTTAGCTCGGTTCCCCGGAGATCCTCCGACGCCTGATGGCCTTGCCGAGTGGTACGCGCCTCACATCGCCGCCTGGGCGCAATATTCACTCCCCGAAACGACATTGTGGTTCTGGGGAACAGAGGTTGGCTGGGCGATCGTGCATCCGGTGCTTGCTCTACACGGCTGGGAGTACCGAGAGCTTCACATCTGGGATAAGGGTATCGGGCACATCGCCGGGAACGTCAACAGTAAGACAATCCGCGGCTTTCCCGTGGTGACCGAAGTGTGCGCCCAATACGTCCGCGAAGTGCGTCTGCCCACAGTCGAGGGCCAATCCCTCCCGTTGCCCAAGTGGCTTCGTTACGAGTGGGTGCGGGCCGGTCTGTCTCTGAACAGGACGAACGAGGCGTGTGGGGTTAAGAACGCCGCGACGCGGAAGTACTTCACGCAGGACCACCTGTGGTACTTCCCTCCGCCGGAGATGATGGAGCGGCTCGCGGCGTATGCGAACCGCAACGGGATCCCCACCAGCTGGCCATATTTCTCGCTTGCTGGGAAAGAGATGGTCACAGCTCTGCAGTGGTCGCGCCTGCGAGCCAAGTGGAACCATTGTCACGGGATTACGAACGTTTGGGCCGAGCCTGCCGTGCGCGGGGCCGAGCGCCTGAAAGATGCGCAGGCAAAGTGTCTCCACGCGAATCAGAAACCATTGAAGCTGCTTGAGCGAATCATTCTCGCGTCGAGCGATCCGGGTGACGTGGTGTGGGAGCCATTCGGCGGGCTCTGTTCGGTCAGCGTCGGCGCCCTGCGCACCGGCCGTCGTTGCTATAGCGCCGAAATAAATGCCGACTTTTACCGAATGGCAACGGGACGTCTTGCAGCCGAAGGAGCGGTGCTTGTCCGAGTCGAAAGCGCATCACCAGGCTGACGAGATGGCCCGCCTGCCGCAGGACGATGAGGTTGGCAGAGAATCGCCGGCGCCGCCCGAGCGTCAGCCAATCCCCGCGGATTGGCGCCACCGAGAGCTGTATGCGTTGGTCAGGAACGCACTCTACGCTCTTCCCTCATTCTTTCGATCGCCCCTGGTCGTCAGCGGCGTGCTCGCGACTGACCTATTTACATTCAACTCGTCGCTCGCCGCCACAATCGAAACCCAGGTGGTCGACGCGCTGAATGAGCTTCGCCCGACCTGGGATCCGCGTCAGAATTACACACTCTACCGGTTCGTGCGCCAGTCGCAGAAGTTTCCTGACGTCATCCTGCGAACGTCGGCGCCCGACGTCAAGCCTGCCATCATTATGGGTATCGAGCTGAAGGGCTGGTATGTGCTGGCAAAGGAGGGCGAACCGAGCTTTCGGTACAAGGCGACGCCCGCGGTCTGCGCTCCGTGGGACCTCCTCGCCGTCTATCCCTGGGCGCTGTCCAACGTCATCTCCGGCTCCCCCCGCCTTTATGATCCCTACGTCGAGAGCGCCCGCTATGCGGCCGAGTATCGTAACTGGCACTGGCAGTATGCGAAGGGAGGAACCGGCGCCGGCATTGTCTTAAGCCCCGTCGACCACGTCTATCCTGCCAAGAGCGATCAGATCTCCGATGTAGCCCGTCGCGACGCCGGGCGTAACTTTGGCCGCTTTGCCCGGACGGGCATCATGGATCAGTACAAGGAGAATCTGTTCCGTGAGACGCTTGCGGGAATTCCCCTCGGCTCGTGGCTGAGGTTTTTCGCGCTCTTCCGGGACGACCAGACAGACGAGGAGATAACTCGCGCGATGGGGGATTTCGTGGGCGACGCGCACGGAACCGGAGACCAAACGACAGAGGCCCAACGAGCAAATAGGCGAACCAAGAAGAGCAGGTAGACCTGACCTGTCTCGACACCGACACGCCGGCAAGGCTGGAAGCCGATCGCCGTAGACGTCACCCGCTGCTCCTCTCAAAGCGTCCTCCTTAACAGTCACTACGGGATGCTGCGTAGATCTTGTCCCCAATGGATGGTGCGCGGATCATGAGGCTCTCAACTGGCGGCTGGACCTCGATAACCGCGTGAAAGATCCCGCGAGGGAAACAACAAAACTCGCCTGGTCCGATGGCCTGGTGTTCCCCTTCGACGTCCACGATCAGTGTCCCTCGAAGGACGACAAAGCATTCATCGCTGTCCGCGTGCGCGTGAAGGGCTGCGTCCGCCCACGGCTCGGTAGTGATGTTGTACCAGATCTGGAGCCGCTCCGACTTGAAGCCCACGTCGTCAGGAGGCGATCGACCGGACAAAAGTGTTGAATAGCTCGGAAGGTTCTGACGATGAAAGCGATCAGTCATCATTCTGAACCTTGCGTCGCGCGCGGCGCCTGTCCGGCCGCCGCCATCAGCCGCCGGAAGACGTCGTAGGGCTGCGCGCCGACGATCGCGTAGCCCTCGGCGACGAACGTCGGCACGGCGGTCACGCCGATCTCCCGCGCTTCCTGGTACTGCGCGACGACCCGGTCCCGGTAACGCCGGTCCGCGAGAGCGGCGCGCAAGTCCGCCGCGTCGAGGCCGAGCGCGGTCGCGATCTCGGCCAGCACGTCGGGCGCGCCGATGTTCCGATTCTGGACGAAGTAGGCGCGGAAGATCGCCCGATGGAAGGGATCCTCGGCGTCGTGCTCGCGTGCCCAGGCGGTCGCCTCGTGCGCCAGGTCTGAGTTATACCAGTGCGTGCGCTCGCAAAACTCGAGACCCGCGTCCCTGGCCATGCGCTCGAAGTTCGCCCGGGCCTGAGCCATTTTCTCGGGATCCCAGGGGACCGCCATCCCCTCGGGAGGAATGCCCGGGTGCAGCTCGAACGCGCACCACTCCACCGCGACATCGTACTCTTTGAGAAGCTGATCGACCCGTGCCTGGCCGATATAGCAGTACGGTCAGATATAATCCGACCAGATCTGGACCCGCATCGTACCCTTCACTCTCTCCCTCTAAGCACGGGTTCACGCGCCAGCTAGATTGTCAGCCAATCACGGCCTGCCCGCGCAACGTTCGGGATGCTGCATGCATGATGGAGAATCTTATTCTTCCGCCAGCAGCCTGGGGATACGCGGCCACGGGAAATCGTGGCCGGCCGCCAGCTCCAGCAGGACCGGGCCATCGGCCGCCAGGGCGCGATCCCAGGCAGCGCCCAGGTCGGCGGGGTCCTGCACCCGAATGCCGGTGGCGCCATGGGCCTCGGCGTACCGGGCGTAGTCGACGTCGCCGATGTTCGTGGCGTAGGTCGGGCCCCCGTTGCGCGTCTGCATGTTGTTGATCATGCCGATCTGTCCGTCGTGGTGGACGACCATGACCACCGGCAGGCCCCACTGGCAGAGCGTCACGAAGTCGCTCGACGCCATCAGGAACGAAGCGTCGCCGGCCAGGCTGATGACCTTTCGGCCCGGCCGAGCGAAGGCAGCGCCCAGCGCGGCTGGCAGGGCGTAGCCCATCGCGCCCCAGGTGCCGGCCTGCACGTGCGATTCCGGCGCGAAGACCGGCAATTGCAACGGCATCCAGAGCTTGACGTTGCTCACGTCGCTGACGACGACGTGGTCTGGAGTCATGCGCTCGGCCAGCGCCTGGATCGCCAGGCCAATGTGCCAGGGGCGGACCGCGGCGACGCGCTGCAGCTCGGCGGCGAGCGCTGCCTGGAGCGTGCGGTTCGAGCGAGCGCAGGCGGCGAGCGCGGCATCGCTGGCGTGCCGACGGCGCGCTCCCTCGGTCAGCGCGCGCAGCGTCGCCGCGAGCGAGGCCATCGACGGGATCGCCAGGTCGGCGCCGGCAGGCGGACCGTCGGCGGCCATCAGGCAGACGAAAGGCCCGCCACACTCACCCGGCAGCACCCGCGCCGCCTCGGTGCCCGGCCGCACGCCGACGCCAAGCACCAGGTCCGACTGGCGCAGGTAGGCGCGGACCTCCGGGTGGCTCCATTCGCCACGATACATTCCCAGATGCAGCGGATGACCCGTCGGCATCGCCGCGTGGCCGTCCCAGGTGTGGGCGACCGGCGCGCCGAGCGCTTCGGCCAGCCGCGGCAGCTCCGCGCTCACGGCCGGCCACCAGGCGCCCTTGCCGGCGACGATCGCGATCTGACGCGCGGCGTCGATCCGGGCGATCAGCCGATCGAGGTTGGCCGCCGGTGCGGCCGGTGGCACCGGCGCGGGCCGAATCTCCGGCGCCGCGATCGGGCCGCCGTCGAGCACGCTCCGCGCGAGCTCGACGTGGACCGGGCCCGGGCGCCCGGCCACCGCCAGCGCGAACGCGCGGGTCAGCGCGGCGGCGACGGCGCCCGGATCGGTCACGCGGACCGACCACTTGGTCGCCGGGGCAAACGCCTTTTCGAGGACGTCCGGGTCGTCGACACCGTGGAAGCTCTCCAGGTCGGCGCCCAGGGGCACGCCGCCGGAGATGTGGACGACCGGCGAGCCGGTCGCGTAGGCGCCGGCGACGCCCGAGAGCGAGTTCGTCGCGCCGGGGCCGGCCGTCACGGTGACGACGCCGGGTCGGCCGGTCAGTCGGCCGTACGCTTCGGCGGCGATCGCGGCGTTATTCTCGTGCTTGACCGTGACGTGGCGAATGGAGGGCGCGCCGGCCAGCGCGTCGTACAATCCTAGAACGTGCTCGCCGTTCAGGCCGAAGACGACGTCGACGCCGTTCGCCTCGAGCACCTCGACCGCGACCTGGCCCGGGCGCAGTTTTCGGCCGGTGCCGACTGATCGTTCCGCGACGCCCATTCTTCGAGTCTCCCTCGTTCAGCTTTAGAAAGGCTGACGAAATCTGTATTTGGCGGTGCTGCGCACCGCCAAATACAGATTTCGTCAGCAACTCTTATCTGTTGCCCGGTCCGCCGATGGTAGCTTACGTCGGGGGCCCGGTGGCTGTCAATCGAGAACGAGAATCCGACCGAACCGAGGCGCCAGGGGTATCCAACCGTGTGGTTTTCGCCGTGGCTTTCCTTTACACTCACCTCCATCATCCGGTCAACGGAGAAGTAAGGGGATGGTAGTGGACAACTTGGTCCCGGGGGCCATTTTTTCCACTGCCCTTCCCATCATGTCCCGATTGACGCATCACTGTAGCGCAGGGCGAAGGAGGGGTTGTTTTGCCATACGATGAGGCGGTGTGGCCGGGTACCGCGACGATCGACCCGTCGGGGACGGTGACGGCCGGCGCATTTGGGACCTGGACAATCACCTTTCGGGTTGGCCGCTCTGGGATCGACAATAGCGGCGGAATCGAAGTTTGCACGCGGATGATGTGCGACTGGGGAAATCCGCAAGTGGACCAACCGGCCGGCGAAGGCTACACCACGGTTCGCACGACCGGCGCGGCGAAGCCGCGGTTTCACTTCGATCCGCCAGCGCTCGGGTGAGTTGGGAAGATCCCGCCGCGGGGCGGGAGGCGCCTACTGGGTGCGCGTGGTCCTGGCGAGCGGCGGCCGCGCCTGGTCGAGCCCGATCTTCGCGACGCTCGCGGGTACCTGACGGCCGTGCTCGATCCGGTTGGCGGGCGTCCCACGAAGCATCAAAAATCTCGGGGTCCGGTCAGACCGGGACGGTTCACCGCGCAGGCGCGGAGGGGGCACGGAGAACACAGAGTAGGCCTTCATGATTCCCTCTCCGTGTCCTCCGTGGGACCTCCGTGTCTCCGTGGTGAAGGTAACTCCGGCCTGCCCGCCCGAAGTTCGGGATGCTTCTATGGGGCGCTCGCCAACTCAGCCATCACGTCCAGCACACTAGCGGAAGACCCCTGGCAGGTAGACCTTGGCGCGTACGGTAAACGGAGTGGGCGTCGCGGTCGGCGTCGAGCCCGGCGGTGGGGTTGGCGTCGGGGAGACCTGCGGCGCGCCGCGGCTCCAGGAAGGAATCCGCGCGTTCGACACGAAGAGACCCTCCTGCGACCCGTCGATCTTCATCATCCACAGATCGTAGGGGTGGGAAACGCCCGGATCCAGCGGATCGCCCGTCGTGCGCTCGAAGACGACGTACTGTCCGTCGGACGAGATCGCGAACCCGCCCACGTACGCTCCGTCGAAGTGGGTGAGCTGGACCGGTTGGGAGCAGGGAATAATGCATCGGTAGAGATCGATGGCCGTGTCGGTTACGTCGGGCCGGTATGAGAACAGGAACCCGGAGCCATCCGGCAGGTACTCCAGAGCGGTGACTGCGCCATATTGGCCGGGGTCGAATACCGGCGTCCCCGCGTCCGTGCTGCCCTCCTTGACCTGCATGATGGCGCCGAAAGAACCCGGATACGCGAAGGCAACCGCGTCGTAGTACAGAATCTGGTCGGCCTGCGCCGCCGCCCAGCCCCGGTCCATCGCGCACATCGACGCCGATGCCCGAATGACGGAACTCGTCGTCGTACCGGGCGGGGCACTGGCCGGCCACTTCTCGCCGATGCATTCGGCACCCACGGGATCGTTGACTTCGGTGCCGTCGGTGCGCCAGACCGGGTAGAACGTGCCGTAGTTATCCCGGCCGGTGTTCGCGTAGACGTCGACGCTGGCCTGGTTGGTCGTGCCTGGCTGGAACTGCCCGCTGGAAAAGCCGACCCAGCGCGTGTTGCCGTCGATCACCACCGGAAACTGCGCGTGCCCCTGGAACACCGCGACGTTGTCGAAGTGGATGGTCTTGGACGTGCCCGCCGGGATGACCGTGTCCTGCGCCTGCGCGGCGCCGCCCACGTAGACGAACAACACGCTGTCGCTGAGATCGTGGTTCCTGACCGTCACGTCGACCGAGGCTTTCGGGAAGGTCCCGAGCTGGCTCGCATCGGGCGGGTTCGAGATCCGCCGCAGCCCGCTGCCGTCCGGAGCGATGCCGTGGATATCGTACTGGTAGATCGAGGCCGTTTGCTCCATATCGCTCACGAACGCCAATTCCGCCGAGTCGGGGCGCCAGCTCACCGAGTCCCCTCGAATAGTGGTGGGGGGCCCTGTTCTTGCGGCCCGGGCGACGGCACCCGCCCCGGCGTTCGATCGGATTTGGTGGCACCGTGTCCCGATTCGCCTCGACGCAGCGCACGAACGCTCTCTGGTTCGCCGCTCGGATCAACGTCTACGCACTCTCGCTGACCGCGCTCTGGACGCCGATCAACGCGGTGCTGATTCAGCAACGGGTCAGTCAGATCGTGCCAGACGCGATCCAGGGAAGCGCGGTTGGCCTGATCAGCCTGGTCGGCATCGGGCTCGCCGCGGTGATTCAGCCGGTCGCCGGGCGCATCAGCGACCTCGCTCCGCTGTCCGACCGGCGCCGCCCCTTCATCGTCGGGGGAACGATCCTCGACCTGTTGTTTCTCCTCTTGCTCTGGTGGGCGCCGGGCTTCGTCTGGCTGCTCGCCGCGTACGTGCTCCTCCAGGTTTCATCGAACTTCGCCCAGGCGGCGTTCCAGGCACTGATTCCGGATCTGGTGGCCCAGCCCGAACTCGGTCTCGCCTCCGGCGTGAAGAACGCCTTCGACGTCCTCGGCGGCATGCTCGGCTTGCTCGGGCTCGGGCTGCTCCTGGGGCTCGGAGAGGGGGCAGAGATCCTCTTCATCGCGCTGGCTCTCGGCCTGGGTGCGGCGCTCACCATCGCCTGGGTCCCGCCGGTTCCTCCTCTGCGAGCGACAGTGCGGGCAGAGAGCCTCGCGGGGCTGATCCAACGCAGCGTCGTCTTGAAGGCGTTCGCGCTCGACTTCCGGCGGTACCGCGCCTTTACCCTCGCCGTCGCCGTGCGCTTCTTTTTCTTGTTGGGCCTCTATCCGGTCGAGCGGTTCTTCTTCTTTTTCCTGCAGGACCGTTTCGGAGTCGTCGGCGCCGCCCGGCAAACGTCATACTACGCGCTGGGCGCGCTCCTGGTCGGCGCGGTCGGGGGGCGGCCGTGGCGGGCGTGCTCTCGGACCGCATCGGGCGCGTGCTGCTGCTGAGGGTGAGCATCGGCATCACCGCGATCGGTCTGCTCGGTACCGCGTTCGCCCCGTCGCTGCTGATCCTGGCCGGAACGGGATCGCTGCTGGCGCTCGGCTCCGGGGCGTTCCAGGCGGTGAACTGGGCGCTTCTCAGCGATTACATCCCCGAGGGGCGCGGCGCCCAGTTCTACGGGCTGGCCAACATCGCGACCGCCGGGGCGAGCGCCCTGGCCGGGCTCTTCGGCCCGGTCGTGGACCTGGCCAATCTGCTCGTCCCGACCGGCGCCTACCTCATCGCCTTCGGCCTGGCCTCGCTGTTTACTCTCGCGAGCCTGGCGCTGACGCGGGGTGAGTGAACGTATCCACGGTCCAGTCCGGCTGCAACGCCGACGAATCACGGGATATAATGGGGACGTATGAGTGTGAAAAAGGCAACACCTACCGTCCACCACTGGACCGGGTCGCTGTGCACCGCTATCCCTCATTCACCAGGCTATCCCAACCAAGCGACCGAAGGAGAAAGAATGCCGCGCTTCTCGATTCTGCCGGCCGAAGAGGGCTTCTACGACTGGTTCGAAAAAGGGGCGGCCAACCTCGTCGAGGCGGCGCGCCTGCTCTGCGACCTTCTCCACGACTACACCAACGTTCAGGCCAAGGTCGCGCGCATCACCGAGCAGGAGCACCACGGCGACTTCATCGTTCACGAAATTTACGACATGCTCCACCGAACGTTCATTCCACCGCTCGACCGAGAGACGATCCAGCGCCTCGCCGCGGCGGTTGACGACGTCGTCGACAATATCGAGGCCGCGGCAGACCTGATGCTGCTGTACAAAGTCGAGCAGCCGACGCCCCAGGCCGCGCGTCTCGGCGAGATCATCCTCGCCTGCGCCGAGCAGATCGACGTGGCGATGCCGCTCCTGCGCACGAAGAAGACGATCCCGGAGGTACGGCGCCACACCATCGAGATCAACCGCCTGGAAAACGACGCCGACCAGGTGACGCGCTCCGGCATCGCCGCGTTGCTGGAGCACCCGAACGATCTGTTCAACCTGGTCCGCTGGAAGGAGATCTACGGCACGCTCGAAGACGCGACCGACCGCTGCGAAGACGTGGCCGACGGCCTGAACGTCGTCGTCCTGGAAACGGCGTAATGCCTGTGGCGGGAAGGGGTGCTGATTGAGCGCTGGACTCGCTGTCGTCTACTTCGTCGTCGTCCTCGGGCTAGTCTTCGAGTTTCTGAATGGGTTCCACGACTCGGCGAACGCTATCGCGACGGTCGTGGCGACGCGAGTCCTCAGTCCCCTCGCCGCCGTCATCATGGCGGGCGTGCTCAACCTGGCCGGGGCGCTCTCTGGCACCGCCGTCGCGGTGACGCTTGGCCAGGGCATCGTCAACCCGCACGCGGCAACCCAGACGACCGTTGCCGTCGCGCTCCTGGGCGCTGCGCTCTGGGACCTGATCACCTGGTACTACGGCCTCCCAACGTCCAGCTCGCACGCCCTGATCTTCAGCCTGATCGGCGCGGCGGTCGCCACGGGCGGCTTCTCCGCCGTGGTGATCGTCGGAACTCTGAAGACGATGGTCGGCATCGTCTACTCGCCGGTGGTCGGATTATTTTTCGGCGGCGCGCTCATGCTCGCCATCTACTGGCTCTTTCGTAGGTCGCGCCGGTCCGAGGTCAGCGGCCTCTTCGGCCGGCTGCAGCTCGTGTCGTCCGCGTACATGGCGTTCAGCCACGGTGGGAACGACGGTCAGAAGACGATGGGCGTGATCGCGCTCGCCCTCTTCACCTCCGGCCAGCTCGGCGGTCGGTTCTACGTCCCGCTCTGGGTGATGGTAGCCTGCGCGATGGCCATGGGGCTGGGGACGACCTTTGGCGGCTGGCGGATCATCAAGACCGTGGGGCACCGGCTGGTCAAGCTCACGCCGGTCAACGGCTTCGCGGCCGAAACGGCGGCCGGGACGGTGATCGAGATCGCGACGCGCCTGGGTATCCCGATCTCGACCACGCACGCGATTTCCGGCACGATCCTGGGCGTCGGCATGATCCGCGGCCCGCGCAACGTCGGCTGGCAGGTCGCCGGCAACATTGTCACGGCGTGGATTCTGACGATCCCAGCCTGCTTTGCGATGGGCTTCCTCATCATGCTCGTCGTCGCGGGCCTCGCATCACTCGGCGTGCCGATTCCGGGGGTCCTCTAGACTCATTTGATTTCGGCATGGAGGTGGATTCCCAGCTCTCAGGGCGCTCATCTGGCGGTCATTCCGAGTCTCGATGACCCGACCGGGACACCGCTGGGGATATAAATAGCAGCCGGGTGGCCGAGAAGGTCCCTGGGCAGGCTGAGCGTGCGGACGACCTCTCGCGAAAGCGCAGCGGCCGGTATCGCCTGGCCAAAACGTTCCGATCGCGCTATGATGACACTGCAACACAACGACTCGTTGTGTTGCCACGAACAGATGGTGAGGTGGGCCCCATGGTCGTTCGCATGGTTGATACTTCCGACGATATCGTCGTTCTGACGCCTGATGAGGTCCGCCACGCCATCGACGTCGAAGCCCGAGGGCGCATGGGCATCTCGGGGGACGAGTTCATCGCTCGCTGGCTGCGCAGCGATCTTCCAGACACCCTCGCCGCGCGTGAGATTGGGATCATCGCGCGCCTTCTGGATCTGACTCCCTACGGCTCCGGCTAGCAGGCGATGCCCGATACGCGATTCGGCGCGTTCCGCGACACCCTCAACCGCACGATCAACAAGACGGTTTCCCGCGATCGTCTCACCGTTGTTCCCCACACCGTCGATCCCACCCGGGCGGTGATCGTCGCAGTCGTCCAGGGAAGTCACCAGGTCTTCCGCGCGATCCGCTTGGGGAATGGCCACTATCTCAGCGTCCGAATGGACGTCCATCTGATCCCGGATGGCGTGAGTACCGATGCGAATTCGATCGCCTATCGGCAGTCTGAAGAGACCCGCGGGGATGACTGGATCTTTCGGTACGAGTACGAGCGCCTCCAGGCCGAGTCCGGAACCTATCCCTACCCGGTCGCGCACTGGCACGTGAACGCCACACCCGCCGCCTACGCTGGCGCCAGGCCGTTTCCCGAGCTACATCTCCCGACCGGCCGCCTCTCGCTCGAGGACATCATCCGACACCTGATCGTCGAGCACGCGGTCCCGACCCTCTGTCCCAGAGCCGACGCCCTGGCCTTCCTCGACGAGCAGCGGAATACCTTCCAGCACCGACGAACCGACCCCGGGCGACCAGCATCCGTGGCGGAGGCATAGGCAGCGCGGCCGGTTAACGAGACCGCCAGCAGGGCGATGCACAAAACGCCGGCGCGGTGCGTCGCCCTCGATCTTCAGAGGACTCCGCTGACGTCCACGCCGGCCTCCGCGTCGATCAGCCGGTAGGTCTCTTCGATTCTGGCCACCTTGCCCAGCATCGCCATGGCCGGACAGTAGCGCGTGCTCGCAAGCTCTAGCGCTCTCCTGACTCGCTCGGGATCGAGTCCTCGGCCATGGAAGACGTGATCCAGCGTGATGCGGGTGAAGACTTTTGGATGCTCGTCGGCCTGCTCGCCGTGGAGCCGGATGCGGTAGCCGCTCACGTCCTGGCGCAGCCGGGTGAGCACACTGAGCACGCTCATGCCGGTGCAGCCACCCAGGCCGAGCAGGAGTAGCTCCATCGGACCCGCGCCGCGGTCGGCCCCGCCGATTTCCGGCGTGGCATCCAGGGTGACCCCGTGGCCGCTGCCGGAGGTCGCCTGGAAGGCCATGCCCTGGATCAGCTCGACGGTGCCGGCCAGCGTCGTCATGGCGATGGGTGCTCGATCGGCTTGACCGTGTGCAGATACGCATAGATCGCGCCCAGCTCGTCGTCCGAGTATGCCGCCGAGAACTCCTTCCAGGGCATCATGTCTGGCCGAAGCGCGTAGCCCGTGGGATCGGTGCCGGTGCGGATGGTCGTAACGAACTGGGCCCGGGTCCATTTGGGGACGATCTGCGTGAGATTCGGGCCCGGCGGCGGGCCGGCGCCGGCGCGTCCACCGGCGAGATCCGCGCCGTGGCAGGTCTGGCAGCCGGAGACCGCGACCAGGTACTTCCCGTACTCGGGCGTGATCCCCGCGGGAGGCGCGACGACTGGCTGCGTGATTGGCGCTTGCACGGCGAGTGGGAAGACGCCGGTGCCGATCAGCAGCGTCCCAATCAGGTTAATGTTGCGCGGCGGGGTTACGTGGGTGACCGCCGGCTGCGAGCGCAGGTAGGCGACGATCGCCTGTACGTCGGCATCACTCATCTGGTGGAACGTCTCCGACGGCATGATCATCAGGGCGTGCCCGTTGTTGTCGACACCCTCGCGAACGGCGCGGATGATCTGCCCGTCCGACCAGCCTTTGAGCGGGCTGCCAGGCGTCAGGTTCGGCGGATAGAGCGCTCCGAGACCGGAGCCGTCGGGGTTCGACAGCAAGCTGGTCCGTCCACCGTCGAGCGGCAGGTCCCCGGTCGTCGAATGGCAGGAGGTGCAGAGGTGGGCGAGGTGCTCGCCACGCGCGAGCTCTGCCGACGTCGCGGCTACCTTCACGTCGCTCACCGGATTACCGTGGACGGCGTTCAATCGGTAGACGCCCATCAGGTCCACGACCCCCACCAGTGCGCACACGATTGCCAGCAGTCCCGCCAGGACCGCACCCGGCCAGCGGATCAACAGGTGTTTCCCGCGTCGGGCGCGCCTGGCGAGGACGACAAAGGCGACCGCGAGCGCGATCAACACGATGCCGATAATCAGCGGTTGCATTGGTTACCTGTTGGTAGTGACTGATGGATGCCGGGGTGCGGTCCCCGTATCACTCTTCGCTCGTTCTCCCTGCCGCGCGCGAGAGCGGGGCTTATTGTAGCATGAGGAACGTTTGGGAGCGCGAACGACACGAAACGACGCGGGTGAGGCTGCATGCAATTCAGTCGTCTCGCCGAGGCTTTCCGAGACATCGAAGAGGCAGCCGGCCGCGGTCGGATGACGGCGCGGCTGGCAGCGCTTTTCCGGAGCGGGACCGAGGACGCGGGCATTCTCCCCTATCTGCTCCAGGGCCAGTTGGGGCCGCCCTACGCCGCGCCGAGCCTAGGCCTGGACGAGCAAGGCATCGCCCGGGCGATCGGGGCGGCGGCCGGGCTGCCGAGCGATCAAGTCCGGCGGCTCTACGACCAGTCGGGCGACCTGGGACTGGTGGCCGAGCACCTGCTGCCCGGACCGGCCGAGCCGACGACGGTCCGCGAGGTCTACGACCAGCTTCGACAGATCGCCGCGGCCGCTGGTAGCGGCGCTTTCGTCGAGAAAGTGGCGCTGTTCCAGGAACTGCTCCGGCGCACCGGCAGGCTGGCGGCGCGGTACCTGGTGCGCATCGCCCAGGGGAGGCTCCGGCTCGGCGTTGGCGACGCGACGCTCCTGGACGCGCTCTCGGTCGCCGTCGTGGGGAGCACCGCGCTGCGCGAGCAGATTCACCGGGCATACAGCCAGTGCTCCGATCTGGGGCTGACCGCCGAGACTCTGTTCGCCGGTGGCCCCGCCGCTCTCGACCGGCTTCACCCGACGCCCGGTCGCCCGGTCCTGCCCGCCCTCGCCGAGCGGCTACCGTCGCCGGTCGAGATCGTGCGCCGCCTGGGGCGCGTGATCGCCGAGCCGAAGTACGACGGCCTCCGCCTGCAGGCGCACAAGGATGACGGGCGCGTCTGGCTCTTCACCCGGCGCCTCGAAGACGTGACCGCTGCCTTCCCCGAGATCGTCCAGGCCGTCCGCCAGCAGGTCCTCGCCCGACAGGCCATCCTCGACGGCGAAGCGGTCGGCTACGACCCGCGGACCGGCCGGTACCTGCCCTTCCAGCAAACCTCGCGACGACGACGCAAGCATCGCGTGGCAGAAATGGAAGCGCTCTATCCCTTGCGCTATTACGCGTTCGATCTGCTCTACCTGGATGGCCAGGACTTCACGCCGCTGCCCCAGCAGCAGCGCTCCGAGCGCCTGCGGCAGATCGTGCGCGCGGAGCCGAACGGCGCGATCAGCACGCCCCTCCAGGTCGAGACGGCCGACGCGAAAGCACTCGAAGCCTTCGTGGAGGAGATGCTGAGCCGGGGGCTGGAGGGCGCGGTAGTGAAGCGGCCGGCTGCCCCCTACCATGCCGGGGCGCGGCAGTTCAACTGGGTCAAGTTGAAGCGCGGCTACCAGGAGCTGCTCGCCGACAGCTTCGACGTCGTCGTCGTCGGCTACGATTACGGTCGGGGCAAGCGTGCAAAACTGGGCATCGGCTCGCTGCTCTGCTGCGTCTACGATCCGGCGCGCGACCTCTTCCGAACGGTCAGCCGCGTCGGGTCGGGCTTGACCGACGAGGAGTGGCTCCGTCTCCGCGAGATGCTCGACGAAGCTCGTACCAACCAGGAACCGTCGCGGGTGGACTCGCGGATCGTGCCGGACGTCTGGGTCGAGCCGCGCCACGTTCTCGAAGTGATCGCCGGGGAGATCACGCGCAGCCCGCGCCACACCTGTGGCATGGTGGAGGGCCAGCCAGGCTATGCCCTGCGCTTTCCCCGCGTGGCCGGGTTCCGACCCGATCGCCGGCCAGAGGATGCCACGACTCAGGACGAAGTGGTGGAGATGTACCGGCTGCAGAGCGAACGAGTGACGAGCAGCCTGACGTGAGCCCGAAGTCAAACCGGCGAGTCGGTCCGCTGTCTCTTGAATGCGCTGAAGAGTGCATCCTTTATCTCGGTTGACTTCACCTCAAATCGGGTGAACTCGCCGATATTGTCTCGGTTCAAGTGCAGCTGCCCTTCACCCACGTTGCCTCGATGCTGGCCCTTGGAGAAGTAAGGTGGACCCCTTCGTCAAGACAGTCTGATGGGCGATTTTAAGGCGGACTCGCCGGCGCCAAGGCGCGATCGACGGCGGCGAGAACGAAGTCGAGCTCCAGCGTCTGATCGAGTTCCCAGGCCACGACGAACCGCGAGAACCAATCGAGGATCGCCACCAGATACAACCAGCCTTTTGCCAAACGCACGTACGTCAGATCGATACCCCAAATGTGGTTCGGGGAGGACGCGACGACGTCGCTGAGCAAATACGGGAAGACGCGATGCTCGGCGGCAGGCTTGCTCAGATTCGGTTTGGGCCCGATCGCCGCGAGGCCCATCTCCTCCATGTGTCGCTGAACGGCTTTGCGATTGACCACGAACGTGTCGCGCCGCAATTGGGCCGTGATGCGCCGCGAGCCGTAGAACGGATGCGCGGTGAAAATCTCGCCGATCCGCTGTTTGAGGGAAACCTCTTCGGCCGACGGCGCGACTGGTCGATAGGGCAAGCTTGATCGGCTCACTCCCAGCAGGTCCGCTTGGACGCTCAGCGCCAGCTCGCCGCTCGCGTGCTCGATCAGCGCCACCCGCTCGGACCTACCACGGGCGACACCAGGTTTCTTTTTGAGAATGGCCACGTGGGTCGTGAGACGGCCGGTCTCTTCGTCGAGCGCGCGCAGCTGCTGGTCGTGGGCGACCCGTTCGGCGTCGCGATCGGCATTCTCCCGCTCAAAGAGGCTGGGAAAACGCTCGATCGCCGTCGCTTTCCACAGACTGATTAGATTCGGGGGAACGTCGTGCGCGGCGGCGATTTGCGACATCGTCTTCTCGCCGCGCAGGACCTCCTGGACAATTTGGACTTTGAAGGTGGCGCTGTACTGTTTTCTCATCCCGCCATGATCCACCTTATTTTGCCCTTTTCAACTGTCCAGTTTTCGGGGTACACTATAGGCTGGAGAGGTCAACGATGAAACGATCCAACGTTCTGCGCATCGTCTTTACCATAGCATTCCTGGCGTTGGTATTGTCGGCCTGCCAGAGCGTCCCAGCGCCTACCGCGGGCGCGGCCGCGCTCCCCAAGCCCGCGGTCGACGCGTCGCCCGGGCAGGCGACGTCCGCCGTCACCGTCTTAGCCGGTGGGTGCTTCTGGGGCATCCAGGGCGTGTTCGAGCACGTCAAGGGTGTCGCCAGCGCGGTCTCGGGGTACGCCGGGGGCGACCAGAAATCGGCGATCTATGAAGTCGTGAGCAGCGGCACGACCGGGCACGCCGAATCGGTCCAGATCACTTATGACCCCCGAGTGATCAGCTACGGACAATTGCTCCAGATTTTCTTTTCGGTGCATGATCCGACCGAGCTCAACGAACAGGGCCCGGACGTCGGACCTCAGTATCGCTCAGCGATCTTCCCGACAAATGCCGAGCAGGCGGACGTCGCCAAGGCCTACATCGCCCAGCTCGATCAGGCGCATGTGTTCGGGAAAGCGATCGTCACCAAAATCGAGCCGGGTCACTCCTTCTATCCGGCTGAGAGCTATCATCAAGATTTCCTGGTGCGGAATCCAACCTACCCCTACATCGTCATCAATGACTTGCCGAAGATTGAAGAATTGGAGCGCCTCTTCCCGGATCAGTACCGTGCCGACCCGGTGCTCGTCGCGGGCTCGTCCGGGTCGACGCAGCTGACCCCCTCCCAATAGAGATCGAGGACGACCGCAGCTCAGTCGGCCAGGCTCGCGGCGGAGGGAGAGAGTTCTTCGAGGCCGTGGATCGCGCGGAGCAGATGGGCCCAGTAGCGCTGGTGCATACCGGGATCGTGGTGATAGGCCGCGTCAAAATTACTGACCAGCGTCCCGGCGAAGGCGGGACCGAGCACCTCGTCGACGACCTCCTTGGTCCGTCCGCGCCGCACGAAGTAGCGTTCGGTTGGAGTGCTGCTCGTCCAGGCGATAGACCGTGGCCAGGTACCACTGGATCGTCGCGAAGGGGAAGCCGTCCTTCGTCACGCAACGTTACGATCAAGCTGACCAGCCCGATTCCCACCCGATGACGCTTGCCCAGCACCACCCCGGTCAACTCCATCAAGGGAATGTGCCGGGTCCGACAGAGCGGGCACTCACGGGCGAGGTACTGATGCGCAATCACCGGCACCGGCGCGCGGAATCTCGATCACCTCGCGGGTCCGCTGGACCCAGCCCCCGACCGGCCAGTCGCTGCTCCAGTGTGGCGATCCGCTTCTGGAGGTCGCCAATCGTGACGTCCCGCTGGGAGAGTGCCGCCTGCAGCTCAGCAGGCCCGTCCCCTTATCGGTGAACGTTTACCAGACAGACGACGGCGAGGGTGGACTTTTCTAGATCCTTGCCTTATGATGACGCGAACCCGTGACGTTGTATCCCAATGAAGCGAGAAGAGGTGCATGGCGCGATGCCCGATCAGCAGAGTCGCAAGAATTTGGTTCAAGACGAACTCGTAGAATTGCTGGCACTAGATCCCGCGGCGCGTAACCCCGAGTACCACGCGATTAGCGGCTGGCTGGGAAAGAGCGCGCACCAAGGATACTGGCGGCTATATCCGACGCCGGAGCTCGACGAGTACATCGAGATCGCGGAAGACGACATTCTCCTCCAGCGCCCGGTGAGCGAGGCGACGTCGCCGCTGGGTGGGTCCGTTTTGATGATTAAGGCCACGGCGGAGCTCCACAGCATGGGCAGCACGAGCGTGGACGCTCGGACCGCGATGCTGCACGGGGATATTACCAACGACTTCTCGACCAAGTCGGGTGGTGACCTGATCGCACTGATGAGCGGAACGACCCTCGGCGACAAGGACTATACGAAGGGCTTCTGGTGCAGCGTGTCCATGTTGTTTTCCTGCACGACGCACGTGGTCGACAATTGGGTCTGCACACTCGCGTCCGGCAAGCTCTGCGGCACGAGGAAATTCTTGCCGTAGTCGTCTCGCGTCGTCGCTTCCCGGGGGTGATGGTCGGGTCACGCGGTCGTCCCGTCGTCCCCGAATCGCCCGCGCTCGGGTAACGGGCGCATCGGCCATTGAGGCGCGCTCTGAATGATTCAGCCGCTCAGCCAATCGGAAGTTGTCGCCTACCTGCTCAACAAGAATCTTATCGATCCGACGGACGTTTGCGATTCCGGCTTGCTGGTCACCGATGTGTCACGGCGCAACTGTAACGTCAAGGTCGTGGTGGAACGCGGTGTGTCCTACCTGGTCAAGCAGTGCGGCGAACCGAACGCTATCGAGACGCTCGCGAATGAAGCCGTCGTTTACGATATGCTCTACACCGATCCGCGGTACCGATCTCTCACCGACTACCTACCGCGCTATTATGGCTACGACTCCGCGAAGAATCTGCTCATTCTCGCGCTACTCGCCGGCGACGCCCAGGACCTGGAACACTATCACGCGCGCGGTCACTTTTCCAAAACGATCGGGCGGGCCGTGGCACGGGGGCTCGCTGAGCTGCACAAAGTTACGATCTCTGAGCAGCTCGGGCGCTCTCCCGGCAGGCGTGCCGTCTCTGACTTGCCGTGGGTGTTCACGATTCATCGGCCGTCGCTCAGCCAGTTGCGAGATTTGAGTGCCGCCTCACGTCAGGTCGTCGGGATCCTGCAGCGGTATCCGGAGTTCGGCGACCTGATCGACGCGTGCGCGGGGAACTGGCGAGCATCGAGTCTGATCCATGGCGATGTCAAGTGGGCCAACTTCATGGTCTTCGCGCCCAACGGATCGGGACGCAAGACCCGATTGAAGATCGTGGATTGGGAGTACGCCGGTCTGGGTGACCCATGCTGGGACGTCGGCGGCGCTCTCAGCGCGTACATCAGTTGTTGGGTGCTGTCGATGCCGATGATCTCCGCCGCCACTCCAATCGAATGGGAGAGGCTCTCTCGGTTCCCGTTGGAGCCGATGCAACCCGCGATGCGCGCCTTCTGGGAAGCATACGCGCGCCACATGAGCCTGGATTCACTCCAGCGCGATTCGTTGCTGTGGCGGTCCACGCTGTTTTGCGCTGTGAGATTGGTCCAGACGGCGATCGAGCGAACCCAGACCGTCACCGTCCTCAGCAAGAACGTCGTACATCTCTTGCAGCTTGCGATGAACATGCTGCGGCGGCCGGTGGAAGCGATCGTTCACGTCCTGGGCATCGATCTCAAGTCGGACCTGGTCAATGCCTGACGACCAGGCGAAGATTGGGGACGCACTCCAGGCGACCGTCTTCGACTCGCCTTCGAGCTTTCGGTGGTTTGGTGAGCGATCTCGCCAGGTCCCACGGGTAATTCTGCACGGGTGGACCGATCGCGAGGTTCGAGACTTTCTTCTCGAATCGCTGCAGTCGACGCTCTACCACGATTTTTATTGTCGTGGCTCTGCCGCTCCGAGGGGTCAGTACCGCGGGCCGCCTTCGGCGATTGGGAACGGTCGTTTTCTTCAAGACTTGTCCTCCGGAAACAGCGGTCACGGGACCTGGGAGGACGGGTGGTCCGTCCAGTCGATTGCTACCGATGGCATGATGGTCGCGGGAAGGAAGGTCGCGGTTTGGGTGAGTCGCGAGGACCCTCGTCTCACTTTCGACGACTCGCTCGGGCCGGGCGCGCCTCTGCGGCTGCCGGTCCCGAAAGAGTCGCTCCACGGCGCTCCGGGGTACTACGTCGCGTTCGGCGATGCTCCACTGATCGAGGAAAACGTCCGCGATCTGGTCCGTTTTTATTTCAATCTTCGGGCAAGCGGCGCCGCGAGCGTCATGCGGCAGATCACCACCGCGTTGAACGGAGCCAACCTCCCCTTTCAGTTCAAGGTCCTGAGCGACCCGGCTCAGTACACGCGCTGTGACGCCGGCGTGCTGTATGTCCGAAGGCACGACTACGCGGTGGTGGCGGACGCCCTTCGACAGATCCATCGGGAGATCGCCGATTCCCTCAAACCGGGAACGCCGGTGTTCACCAAGCCTTTCGCCCATGGTCTTGGATTCGCCGAGGATACCGGCGACGACGAGAGCTTTGGCCTCAGCCGATGTCGCGTGCTGGCCGAGGGGATGATCCGCGCTCATGAGCAGGGAGCATCCTCTCGCGGCGATCGCCTGGCGGTGGTCGCTCATACCTTCGACGAGGCCGGTATCGATCTCGCGACGCCGTATCTGAATCCAGGCTCTCGCGACGAGTACGATTTTCGGCTGCCCACGAGCCAGGTGAGGCAGCGCGCGCCCGCCAAACTGACGCGACGCGCGGTGACGTCGACGGTGACCGCGATCGCACGCCAGTTCTGTCGTGAAGCGATCTGGGATGCGACGCGGTGTACCTGGTTGGGCAGTGAAGTACTCGAGGGGAGCGACGCTGAGGGCGGATTTCGTGCGGCGGTGCGCGCGCTTGGTCCCGAGCTCTACGCCGGGTCGAGCGGAGTCGGACTGTTCCTTGGCGAAGCGTACCGCGCGACCGGGGATCCCGACCTGCGTCGCACCGCTCTTGGTGCGATCCAGCACGCGCTGTCACGCGTCGATGCCATCCCTGCCTCGCAGCGAATCGGTTTGTTTACCGGTGCGATCGGTGTCGCGCTCGCCGCCGCTCGCGTCGGACAGCGCTGCGATGACGCCGACCTCATGCACCGATCGAAGGAGCTGGTTCTCGCGGCCATGCGGGAGTCAGGGCACGAGCGGGGTTTTGACCTGTTGTCTGGCCGTGCGGGGGCCATCGCTGGGCTGCTATCGCTTGATCGCGTGCTGGGTTGTCAGCCCTTGGTCGCTTTTGCCACCGCGCTCGCCGACGAGTTGCTGCGAAGCGCGGAGCGATCGGAGAGAGGACTTTCCTGGCGAGCGATGGGGTCAGGCGACGGGCCGAATCTCACCGGATTGTCGCACGGCACCGCCGGCGTGGCGTATGCGCTGTTGGAATTGTCTCATATCCTGGGAGGCGCTCCGCGATACCGGCGCGTGGCGGAAGAAGCATTCAACTACGAGCGATCCTGGTTCGACTCGGACGTCAGAAATTGGCCGCACTTCAACACGGCGAACGGTTCCGGTCGTCAGATCGACGCCCCGTCAACCTTTGTCGCGCACTGGTGCCACGGGGCGCCGGGTATCGCGTTGTCAAGGCTGCGCGCGTATCGTTTATTCGGGGATCGTCAACTCAAGAGCGACGCGATAGTCGGGCTTGAAACGACAGTGCAGGCGCTTGAGACCTGGCTGGCCACGGACACCGGAAACTTTTCGCTCTGCCACGGATTGGCTGGAAACGCGGAAATCCTTGGTTACGCGTCCCAGGTGCTGGCGGGCGAGTGGAGGAACGGTCACGAGATCGACGAGGTCGTGGCGAGTCACGGAATCGCCACCTGGTCGCTCGCAGGTAGCCGCTGGCCATGCGGCGTTGGGACCGACGAGCATCCGGGCCTGATGGTCGGATTGGCGGGCATCGGCTACTACTACCTGCGCCTCTTAGACCCCACCATCCCGTCCATCCTGCTCCTCGAGCCCGAAGCGTTCGCGGAGGCCACCCTCTAGAAGGAGTGGGCCTGCCTCGCGCCACACGTCCCCGCTCCCAAACCGGGCGGCCGTCCGCCCAAACACACGGGGCGCGAAATCGTGAACGCGATCTTTTACATCATTCGGAGCGGCGAACAGTGGCGTCTGCTGCCGCACGATCTGCCGGCCTGGCAGACCGTCTACCAATACTTTCGGCTGTGGCGGCTGGATGAAACGTGGGGAGTGGTGTCGGAGCTATTTTTGGGCACGGCCCGGAATCTTGCCATAACGGGGCGTTATCGCCAGCACCCGCTATCCTTTCTGCCTGCCCGCCCGCTCCCACCCCCCTCGAAGAGTTTGCAACAGAGATCGATTCGTTGTTCGGAACCCTCGCCCAGCGACGCGCAACATCCCGACGTCCAGCGCTTGCAGCTCTTCCTTTCGGAATCGACCTGGGACGCCAATGCGATCAATGCGCGCCGCTTGGAACTGGCGGCCGCGGATCCGTTGACCCGCCCACACGATGACGGCGTCCTGGTCATCGACAATACGGGCGACTGTAAGGATGGCCGCAAGACCGATCACGTGGCGCGCCAGTATCTGGGATCCATCGGCAAGATCGAGAATGGCATCGTCGCCGTCACGAGTTTGTGGGCCGATGAACGCGTCTACTACCCGCTGCACGTCCAACCCTAGAACATCGGTCAAGTATTCCAAAATCGCCGAAATTCGGCCTCGGCCGAAGCGAATCAAGTGGCCCGATTGGGTGATTTGCCCGCCAAATTCGTCAGAAACACCATAGGTACATGATATGTTGTGACTACTTGACCGACGTTCTAGACGCCGGCCGAACGGTTGCCCGAGGGCAAGAAGGATCCCGCGTTTCGGACCAAGCCGCAGATCGCGGTCGAACTCGTCGATGCCGCGCTGGAGGCCGGTTTCACCTTTCGCGCGGTGGTCAGCGATTGTACCTACGGCGAGAATCCGACCTAAAGTAAAGCCACGGTGAGAACTGCATCGCTGTGCTGGATGTGCTGCGCACATCCAGCACAGCGATGCAGTTCTCACCGTGGCGTGGCTATGGAAGGCCGCCTGGTGGGCGGCCGACTTGGTGCTGGGCAGCTATGGTCCCGACCAGCCCGTGCGTTTGGTGGTCGTGACGACGGATCCGGCCGCCTTGCCGCCGCTGAGTACGCGCTATCTCACGACAAACCTGCCCCACCTGGCTGTTCCCGTCTCTTATCCTCTACTACTCGGACTCGACGCGCCTTCCGCGAGGGCGAACCCGAGCCGGCGGAGGCCGCGGCGGAAGGCGGCGAGCTGCCCGCTGGCGACGACAACGTGGTTGTCGCCGGCCAGCAGGCAGAGCTTACCGAGCACGCCATCGTGGCTGATCAACTGGGCGGTGTGGGAGTCGACGCAGCGCACCAGCAGGGCCGGCGTCGTCCCCTGGATTGCCGCGACGCCACGGGCCACGTCTTCGAACAGGACCCGCGCCGTCTGGGGCAAATCCTGACTGCCGCGGCGTCGCAGGAAGGCCTCGGCGTCGTCGGTGGCCACGCCGTTCTCGGCGGCGTCGAGCAGGCGGTCCCGAGAGAGCTTGTAAACGTCGTCGCTGACGTGCGTGGCAAAGCGCTCCAGCACGGCGCGGTCGTTCGGCGTCAGGCTGGCCCGGTCGACGACGACGTCCAGACTCGGTAAGACCTTGAGGACCGGCTGTTCCTCGCGCACCGCCGGCCCGGCGTATTGCTCGCTCTTCCCCAGGATGTAGCTGCCGAGATTGTTGACGCGGAAGTACTCCAGTCCACCGTAGCGGCTGAACTCGCCGGGATCGATCTCGGCGTAGGTCTTGAAGTCGAGCACCGTCTCGTCCAGGGGAATTGTCGCGACGTCGATCAGCCCCAGCGTCGCGGCATACTCGAGCAAGATCACCCGGATGTACGCGGTGTTGACGGCCCACCAGGTGTCCGCTCCGTCGTAGCCCAGCCAGCCCTCTTCCATCGAATACCCGACGTAGAGCTCGCTATAATCGCCGACCTCGACCGCGAAGTCGTGCTTGCCCGATCGCACGAAGCGAAA
>Ga0307374_10002696_pt1 | contig 31246 bp, 20 predicted proteins | sample OX3MG_FD_202532 | JGI IMG/M metagenome (GOLD analysis project Ga0307374, IMG submission 202532) | Soil microbial communities from Risofladan, Vaasa, Finland - OX-3 | ecosystem: Environmental > Terrestrial > Soil > Coastal area > Acid sulfate soil | place: Finland: Risofladan, Vaasa | collected... | reverse complement strand
GCCCGATCAAGGAGCTGTCGACCCGCACCCCCGGACCCTGGGGCTCGTGATAGGCACGCACCCGGCCCGGGTTGGGCACAAAGCCGCGCCAGGGGACCTCGGCGTTGACTCGGCACTCGATCGCCCACCCGCGCGAGACCAGATCCGACTGCCCGAACGGGAGCGGATCGCCCTGCGCGATCCGCAGCTGGAGCGCGACCAGATCCACTCCGTAGACGCATTCCGTCACCGGATGCTCGACCTGGAGCCGGGTGTTCATCTCCAGGAAGTAGAAGTCGCCCCCGGAGACGATGAACTCCACCGTCCCGGCGTTGACGTAGCCCACCGCCTGGGCGGCCTGGACCGCGGCGGCACCCATGCGCTCGCGCAGGCTCGGCGAGCAGGCCGTCGAGGGGCACTCCTCGAGGATCTTCTGATGACGACGCTGCACCGAGCACTCCCGCTCGCCGAGGTGAACGGTGCGGCCTTCGGCATCGGCGAGCACCTGGATCTCGATGTGACGGGGATCGTCGACGTAGCGCTCGAGAAAGACCGTGGGGTCGCCGAAGGCCGCCGCTGCGGTCCGCCGGCAGGCCGCCAGGGCTGCGGGGAGCTCCGCCGCGGAGCCGACCACCCGCATGCCCATCCCGCCCCCGCCCGCAGAGGCCTTGACCAGCACCGGGTACCCCACCTCGGCCGCGGCCGAGGCCGCCGCCTCATCGCTCGTCAGGGCACCGGTGCCGGGGACGATCGGCACCCCTGCTGCCGCCATCCGCGACCGGGCCGCGACCTTCTCCCCCATCGCCGCGATCGCCTCCGGTGGCGGCCCCACGAAGACCAGGCCAGCGTCCCGGCAGGCGGCGGCGAAGGCAGCGTTCTCGGAGAGGAAGCCGTAGCCCGGGTGGACCGCCTGGGCGCCCGCCTCGCGGGCAGCCGCCAGGATGCGCTCGGGGTCGAGATAGGACTGCGCGGCCGGGGTGGGCCCGATCGGCAGCGCCCGGTCCGCGAGCCGGACATGGGGGCTGCGGGCGTCGGCTTCAGCGTACACCGCCACCGAGCGCAGACCGAGGTCTCGGCACGCGCGCACGATCCTCAGTGCGATCTCGCCGCGGTTGGCGATCAGGACGCTGTCGAATCTCGGGGTCACCCGATCGACACCAGCAGCTGGTCCCGGCCCACGATCGCTCCCTCCTCGACGTGGAGCGCAATCACGGTCCCGGCGGCAGGGGCGGCGATGTCGTTCTGCATCTTCATCGCCTCCAGCACCGCCACCGTCTGGCCGGCCACGACCGCGTCCCCGATCGCGACGGAGAGCTGCAGCACCAGTCCCTGCATGGGAGCGGTGATCGCGGTGGTGCCCGGCCGCGCCGAGCCGCGGCGTTCCTCGCCCGCCGTCCCGCCGAAAGGCTCGGTCGGGTCGCCGCCCCGCACGAGAACGCGGTAGCTCTCGCCGCCGACCTCCACCTCGTAGACCCGGGCGGGGATCACCGGGTCGCCCGCCTCCTCGGCCGCCCCGGACAGGTCCGGACCCGCCACCCCGGACGGCCTGGGGAGCGCCGGACCGGCGTGGCTCGGGGCCGAGGCCATCGCTTCCTCGGCCGGCTCGTCCAGCACCGCGTCGGCCGGCATCGCCTCATCGCCCAAGGTCTCGGCGCGGGCGGTGCCCGCGAGCAGAGCGGCCGCCGCCTGGGGGAAGAGGCAGTAGTGGAGCACCGCGGTGGGCCCGGGGATGGGCAGACCCTCGCGCTCCATCTCCCGGCGGGCCCGCTCCAGCTGGGGGTCGATGACATCGGCGGGCCGGACGGTGAGCGGCTCCTCGCCTCCGCAGACGAGCTGCTGAACCGCCGGGTCGACCGGCCCGGGGGGACGACCGTACAGCCCGAGCAGGTAGTCCTTGACCTCCTCCGCCACGGTCAGGTAGCGCTCGCCGGCGGCGACGTTGTACACCGCCTGGGTGACCACCACCTGCGCGATCGGGGTGATCAGGGGCGGGTAGCCGAGCTCGGCACGAATCCGCGGGATCTCCAGCAGCACCTGGGGGAGGCGGTCGGCCACGCCCTGGGTCTCGCACTCCCAGCTCAGGTGGGCCCGGACCGAGGGCGCCAGCTGGGTGCGCAGCGTGCGCACATCGTGCTGCCAGTCAATCGGCTGCACCTGAGAGCGGTACCAGGGCAGCAGCGCATCGAGCGCGTCGGCGGCGGCCGCGACCCGAGCCGCGTCCACCTCGGGAGCCAGCTCGGTGCCGCGCAGGCCGGCAAGCACCCCCTCGGTGGCGGGCAGCGACGCTCCCCCGGCCAGGGGCGACAGCGCCACGTCGCAGGACACCGCCCCGGCCTCGGCCCCCGCCAGATAGGCGAAGCCAGCCTGGCCGGTGATGCTGGCGCAGTGGAGCGCGACCGGAAGCCGGGTGGCGTGATGGAGGCCCTCCACCAGGGCGCGGGCGTTGCCGGCGCCGAGCAGCCCGGACGCATCCAGGATGCACAGGCTGCGGGCGCCGAGCGCGGCCAGCCCCCGCCCAATCTCGATGAAGCCGGCGAGGTCGTGGACCGGGCTCTCCGTGTAGACGATCGCGCCCTCGGGGTGGCGGCCGGCGGCCAGCACCGCAGAGATCGGGCGAGCGAGGTTGCGCAGATCGTTGAGAGGGTCGAAGCAGCGAAAACGATCCACCCCGGCCGCGGCGGTCTCGGCCACGAAGCTGTCGACCACGTCGTCGGCAAGCTGGCGGTATCCCACCAGGGCCTGGCCGCGGAGCAGGCAGAGCAGCGGCGTGGTGGTGACCTCGCGCACCTCGCGCAGGCGCACGAACGGGTCCTCGGCCAGATGGGCCAGCGCGACCTCGTAGGGCGCCCCGCCGAAGACATCCAGCGCGGCGAAGCCGCAGCCGTCGAGCCGCTCCGCCATGGGGACGAGGTGACGCTGGCGGAGCCGGCTCAGCAGCAGCGTCTGCTGGCCGTGCCGGAGGGCGGACTCGATCAACCCGATGGCGGCCACGGTCGGCCCAGGGTAGCGACTGGGACGGGCCGCCGTCGCGCCGGCGGCGGCCGGCGCCCCCCCGCGCGACCGGGATGCTACCGTCTTCGGCCATGACCATGGGAGGGGGTGCGGGTGGCTCCCCGGCGGCCGGGGTCTGCGGGGCCTGCGGCGGCGCCAACCCCCCCGGGCACCGGTTCTGCGGTCAGTGCGGGTCCTCGTTGGACCGCCGCTGCCCCGCCTGCGGCGAGGCGGTGGCGACCGCCCAGCGCTTCTGCGGCGCCTGTGGCAGCCCGCTCGCCACCCCCGGGGTGGCCGCGGACGCGCCCTCCCCTCCTCCGACCCTGACCGAGGACGCCGGGCGGCGCCTGGTGTCGGTCCTCTTCGCCGACCTGGTCGGCTTCACCGCCCTCGCCCAGGACCAGGACCCCGAGGCGGTGCGGGAGTTCCTCAGCGGCTACTTCGAGATCGCCCGGACCGTGATCTCCCGGGGGGGTGGGACCGTCGAGAAGTTCATCGGCGATGCGGTCATGGCCGTGTGGGGAACCGAGACGGCTCGGGAGGACGACGCTGAGCGGGCGGTCCGCGCAGGCCTGGAGCTGATCGACCAGGTGAGCGCGTACGGCGAGGCCCGGCAGCGCCTCGGGCTCTCCGCCCGGGTGGGGGTGGTCACCGGGACGGTGGCGACCTGGGTCAGCCCGGGGGCGGGACTGGTGGCCGGCGACCGGGTCAATCTCGCCAGCCGGGTGCAGGCCGTCGCGGATCCGGGGACCGTGTGCGTCGACCTCGCGACCCGCGAGGCGAGCCAGGCGGGGATCGAGTACGCGCCGGCCGGGACCCACGCGCTCAAGGGGCTCGATGCCCCCGTCTCACTCTGGCGCGCGGTCCGGGTGCTCGCGCGGGTCGGGGGCGGAGGCCGCGGGGGCGAGTGGGAGGCGCCGTTCGTGGGGCGCCGCCGCGAGCTGGCGTGGCTCAAAGACCTCTACCACGACGTCGCCGACCGGGGACGGGCCCGCCTGCTCTCCGTCACCGGGCTGGCCGGAGTGGGCAAGTCACGCCTCACCTGGGAGCTGGAGAAGTACCTCGACGGGCTCACCGCCGACACCTTCTGGCACCGGGGCCGCTGCCTCGCGTACGGCGACGGGGTGGCCTTCTGGCCGCTGCGCGAGATGATCCGGGGCCGTCTCCGGCTGGCGGAGGAGCTGCCGGCGGCGGAGCTGGAGGCGGCCCTCGACCGCGGCCTCGCCGATCTCGAATTCGAACCCGGCGAGGTGGGACCGCTGCGGGCGTCGCTCACCCAGCTGCTGGGACTTGGGGGAGCCCCGCTAGAGCGCGCTGAGCTGTTCAGCCGCTGGCGCCGCCTGTTCGAGCTGCTGGCGGCCCGCGCCCCGGTGGTGATGGTGGTCGACGACTGCCAGTGGGCCGACAGCGCGCTGCTCGATTTCCTGGAGTCGCTGCTGGACTGGTCCGCCGAGTCGGCGGTGCTGGTCGTGACCCTGGCTCGCCCGGAGCTGGGCGAGCGCCGTCCCGGCTGGGGGACGCAGCGCCGCACCGCGACCGCGCTCGCGCTGGAGCCGCTCACCCCCGATGAGATGGCCGCGTTGCTGCATGGCCTGGTCGCCGATCTCCCCCCGGCGACCCGGGCCCGGATCGTGGCGGCGGCGGAGGGGATGCCGCTCTACGCGGTGGAGCTGGTCAAAGCGCTGGTCGACCGGGGCGCCTTGGTCCGCACCGGGGAGCGCTACATGGTGGCGGGCCCGCTCGCCGACCTGCCGGTGCCCGCATCGCTCACGGCACTGCTGGCGGCGCGTCTGGACGCGCTCACTCCCGCGGCTCGCCAGCTGGCGAGCCGGCTCGCGGTCTTTGCCGGGCCGTTCCCGCGGGTGGCGGCCGAGGCGGTGGCCGATCTCCCGGGAGCCGAGCTGGAGGCGGGTCTGATGGAGCTGCGCCGGGCGGAGGTGCTGGGGATACGCAGCGACCCGCTCGCCCCCGACCGGGGCCAGTACCTGTTCACCCAGGGCCTGATGCGCACGGCCGCCTACGCGCACATGGCCCGGGCGGACCGGCGAGCGGCCCACCTGGCCGCCGCCGCCCACCTCCAGGACGCCCTCCCCGACGCGGGCGCAGAGGCGGCGGAAGCGATCGCGGTCCACCTGCAGGCGGCCCAGGCCGCGACCCCGGACGGCGCCGAGGCAGACCGCCTCCGGCTGGGGGCGGCCGCCGCCTTCGCCCGCGCCGGGACCCGGGCGATGGCGGTCGGAGCTCCCGCATCGGCGCTGCGCGCCCTCCGGCGGGCGCAAGCGCTCGCCCCCGACGACCGGGCCGCATCCGGCTGGCAGGTGCTCGCCGCTCAAGCGGCGATCGCCGCCGGCGACTACGACGCAGCGATCGCGATGACCAATGACGGGCCCCCCGTCACGGCCGACTCCGACCAGAGCGCGGCGCTCGCCCGCGACCGCGCGTCGGCCCTCCACGCGGTGGGGCGAACCGCGGAGGCGGTGGCGGGGCTGGAGCAGGCGCTGGCCGATCGCGCGGGGCGGCCGGTGGACGCCGGAGCCGTCCGGCTGCGCGGCTACCTCGCGATGATGCACTTCTTCGCGGGCCACCCCGACACGGCCGACGCGGCCGCCGAACGGGCGCTGGTGGAGGGCCAGGAGCTGGGCGTGGTCGAGACCGTCGCGCGGGGGGCCCAGACCCGGGGCCAGGCGCTGCTCCGCCGGGGGCGCTTCCAGGAGGCGCTCCTCTACCTCGAGTGGAGCCTGCGGCTGGCGACCGAGGCGGGCGACATCCAGGACCAGATCACCGGGCTGGGCAACCTCGCCGACGCCGAAGCCCAGTTCGACCTTCCCCGGGCCGAGGACCACCTGGAGACGACCCGCCAGATGGCGCGCCGGGCCGGGCGGCGGGGATCGCTGGTCGCGTCCGTCTCCAACCTGCTGTGGGTGTGGACGCTCCGGGGGCGGTGGGAGCAGGCCGAGCGGCTGGCGGCCGAGCACCTCGACGACGAGACCTCGCCGCTCCACCCCACCGACCGGTTCTACCTCCGTCAGCGGCTCGCGGTGCTGGCCGCCTGGCGGGGGGACCCGGTCGGGGCCGAAGCGCACGTTGCTGCCCTGGAGGAGATGACCGAGAGCGACGACGTTCAGGCGCGGGCGATGGCGGGGGCGGCCCTGGTCGCGGTCGATCTGGCCGCCGGCCGGGCGGGGGCGGCCGTGGCGCGGGGCGAGCCGCTGCTCGCCGAGGTCACGGCCAACCACGGCGTCAGCCACGACGCCACGCGCCAGCTCTGGCCGGACGTGGTCGAGGCGGTGCTCGCCGCCGGGGACCCGCAGCCCGCCCGTCGCCTCATCGACGAGCTCGCCGCCCGGCCCCCGGGAACCGTCCCCCCCTACCTGCGGGCCCAGCTGGGCCGGCTGCGCGGTCTGGCGGCGAACGCCGGCGGGGAGGACCACGAGGCGGCCGTCGCCGACCTCACGGCCGCGGTCGAGGCGTTCCGCACCCTCGCCTACCCGTACTGGCTGGCCCGCGCCCAGCTGGACCTGGCCGTGATGCTCGCGGGCCACGGGGATCCGCGCGCCGCGGAGCAGGCGATGGCCGCCGCGGAGGGGTTCGCCGACCTCGGAGCCAGCGCCTGGGCGGACCGGTCCCGCCAGCTCGCGGGGGCACAGGGAGCCGCCCTGCCGGCGCCCGCGGCCAGCGGCGCCTGAGCCCGCTCGCCAGGTCCCTCTCCCCCGTCCGGCACAAGCTGCCCACCCACCCGGCCGCTCCCGAGCGCGCGCGCATAATCCGCGGCGATGCTCCAGCGCGCCCGCGCCCGGACGCGGGAGTCGGCCGCGGCGCTGGGCCAGGTGGTGGCGAACCCCGACCTCCGGCGGCTCCAGCTGGCCACCGCGGCGTCCACGGTCGTCAACTGGATGTCCGGGGTGGCGCTCGCCGTGATCGCCTTCCGGGCGGGGGGGGCCGCCGCGGTTGGCATCCTGGGCGGGGTGCGGCTGGTCCCGTCGATCTTCCTCACCCCGCTGGCGGGGGTGGTCGCCGACCGATACCCCAAGGTTCGGATCATGCTGCTGTCGGCCCTGACGCGGGCCGTCATCCTGGCGGGGATCAGCGTCGCCGCCTTCGACCACCTGACGCTGGCACTGGTGGTAGGCCTCGCCACCCTGGCATCCTCGGTGGGCTGCGTCACCCGCCCGGCCCAGACCGCGCTGATCCCGATGATCGCTCGCAGTCCCGAGGAGCTCACCGCCAACAACGTGGTCGCGGGCGCCTCCGAGGCGATCGGCGCGGTCGGGGGTCCCGCGCTGGCCGGGCTGCTGCTGATCGTCACCACTCCCGCGATTGTGATCCTGCTGGTGGCGGCGGCCGCGATCTGCTCCACCCTCGCCCTCTGGCGGGTGGCCGAACCCCCAGCTCCGCCCGCGCCCGACCCGGCCCCGGCCGTCGGACCCCGTCTCGGGATCGAGATCCTGACCGGCTTTCGGGTGATCGCCACCACCCCTGGGCTGCGCCTGCTCACCGGGCTGTACGCGGCCCAGACCCTGATCGCGGGCGCGCTCGGGGTGCTCACCGTCTCCCTCGCCCTCACCACCTTGCAGCTGGGTCAGCCCGGGGTTGGCTACCTTGATGGATCGCTGGCGGCGGGCGGCGTCATCGGCGTCCTAGGCTCCTTCGTCCTGATCGGACGGCGGCGTCTGGCGGCCCCCTTCGGGATCGGGCTGGTGCTGTGGGGACTGCCGATCCTCCTCATCGGCGTCGCCCCCGGGGCGGCGGTGGCGGTGGCGATGCTGCTGCTGGTGGGGCTGGGCAACACCGTCGTCGACGTCGCCGCGGTCACGCTCCTCCAGCGCGCCGTCGAGGGACGGGTGCTGGCCCGCGCGTACGGAGCGATGGAGGGGTTGCTGCGCGCCACCATGGTGCTGGGCACAGGGCTCGTCCCCCTGCTCATCCTCAGCCTCGGGCTGCGCCGGTCACTGGTGGTGGTGGGAGCGCTGCTCCCGATCGTCACCGTGCTGGCGTGGCCGGGGCTGCGGGCGATCGACCGGCGCGCCGAGATGCCGCTGCGGGGGCTGGCGCTGCTACGACGGCTGCCGCTCTTCCAGGCGCTGCCGGAGCCGGTGCTGGAGGCGCTGGCGCAGCACCTCACCGAGCGGCGGGTCGCGGCGGGCGAGGTCGTGGTCCGCGCGGGGGACGTGGGCGACCTCTACTACGCGATCGAGAGTGGGAGCGTCGCCGTGACCGACGGGGAGCGGCTGCTCGCGACCCAGGGTCCGGGGGAGGGGTTCGGCGAGATCGCTCTGCTCCGCGACGTGTCCCGCACCGCCACCGTGACCGCGAAGACGGACACCGTGCTCCTCTCCGTCGACCGCGATGAGTTCATCACAGCGGTCACCGGCCACCCCACCAGCCGCGCCGCTGCGGACGCGCTGGTCGCGTCCCGTCTCGCCGGCTCCGTCTTCACCCGCGGCACCGCGTGACCGGGGGGACGAGCTGGCGAACGATCGGCGCACTCGATCAGCTACGGTCAGATCCGCTGCGGCGCCGCCGCGCATCCGCACCCACAGGAACACCCTCGCGCGAGAGGTCTGGTCGACCGAGGGGACCCGCACCGTGGCGCCGGGCGCCCGATGAGATGACCCCCTCGATCGGCTCGAGCCGAACCCTCTGGATCATCTGCCGAACGCCTGTCCCGATTCGTCCGCGCCGATCCCGGATGATCCGACCCGAGACCGCTCGATTGACGGCGCAGCCGTGGTCGGCGTCGAGAGCGTCCAGGACGAGCTCGACGCGGGTGGGCGGCGCGTCGAGAACGGGAGCGTGGCCGGTGGAGTCGCGGGGGCCGGCGTAGCGGGCGGCCACAGCGCCTCCGACCACGACGGCGTCCGGCCCCAGACGCAGGAGTCGCGCCGCCGACTCCCGCACCGCAGCGAGCTGGGGACCGCCGCCCGGGTCCGCCGCCGGTCCGCGCTCCGCGTGCGGGATCGAGACCTGAGATCGGACGCGATGCAGCGATCGGCGCCGATCCCGCCTCAGTGGTCGGCGGCGATGTCGCGGCGCCAGTCGGCGCCGGGGACCTGGACCGCGGCGACGGCAGCCAGGGCACGGGCTCGGGCCGCCACCCGGTCGGGCCCCGTGCCCACGCAGCAGAGCACCCGTCCGCCGCTGGCACGGAGGACGCCGTCGGGATCCCGCCGGGTGCCCATGTGGAAGACCAGGGTGTCCCCAGCTGGCGGGTCGGGCACCGTGATCGGTTGGCCGATCAGCGGCTGCTCCGGATAGTCGGCAGCGGCCACCACCACCCCCACCGCGTGCCCCGGGCGAGGCTCCGGCGCGGGCAGCTCGAGCCGTCCCTGGGCGAGCTCCCAGAACCAGGGCACGGGGTCGGGCAGCATCGGAAGCAGCACCTCTGCCTCGGGGTCGCCGAAGCGGGCGTTGAACTCCAAGACGTGGAGCCGTCCCCGCGCCAGCATGGCGCCGACGTAGAGGCAGCCGCGGTAGGGGGTGCCCTGCCGCTCGAGCTCCCGCAAAAGCGGCAGCACGATCGTGTCGAGGGCGGTGGCGGTGTGATCCCGCCATCCGGCCAGCTGCGGCGGGGTGACCGCCCCCATCCCGCCCGTCATCGGCCCCCGGTCGCCGTCGCGGCGGCGCTTGTAATCCTCAGCCGAGGGCAGCATCACCGCCCGCTCCCCGTCGCAGAGCGCGAAGAGCGAGAGCTCCTTGCCCTCCAGCCGCTCCTCCACCACCACCCGCCGACCGGCGGCGCCGAGGCGACCCTCCTGCAGCAGCGCCTCCGCATGGCGGAGCGCCTCTCGGCCGTCGTCGCACACGAAGACCCCCTTGCCCAGGCAGGGCCCATCCGCCTTCACGACCAACGGATGGGATTGGGCCCGGATGTGGTCCCTCGCGGCGGGCCAGTCGTCAAAGACGGCGAAGTCGGCGCTGGCGATCCCGGCCTGCACCATGCAGGCCTTGGCGTGCGCCTTGCTGCTCTCCACCCGTCCCGCCGCCGCCGAGGGGCCGACGCACGGGATGCCCGCCGCGGTCAGCTGGTCCCCGACCCCGGCGGCGACGGCGGCGTCGGGACCGAGCACGGCCAGCTGCACCTCCAGCTCGCGGGCGAGCCGGGCCAACCCCGCCCCGTCGGTCGCGGCCACCGCATGGTTGGTGGCCACCTGCGAGGTGCCGCCGTTGCCGGGCGCACAGTGCACCGCCCCCACCAGCCGACTGCGACGGCAGGCCCAGGCAAGCGCGTGCTCGCGCCCGCCGCCGCCGACCACCAGCACCCGCAGCCCGGCCGGCAGCGTCAGCCGCGTCACTCCCACTCGATGGTCGACGGCGGCTTGCTGCTGATGTCGTAGACGACCCGGTTGACACCGGGTACCTCGCCGACGATGCGCCGGCTGATGTCAGCCAGCACGTCGGAGGGGATCCGTGCCCAGTCCGCGGTCATGCCGTCCTGCGACTCCACGATCCGGACCGCCACCACGTTGGCGTAGGTGCGGTAGTCGCCCATCACCCCGACGCTGCTGATCGGCGTCAGGATCGCGAAGCTCTGCCAGACCTGGTGGTAGAGTCCGGTCCGCTTCATCTCGTCTATCACGATCCAGTCGGCGGCGCGCACCGTCTCCAGCCGCTCCTTGGTGACCGGACCGATGATGCGAATGGCAAGGCCGGGCCCGGGAAACGGCTGGCGGCGGACCAAATCGTCGGGCAGTCCGAGTCCGCGGCCGACCTGGCGGACCTCATCCTTGAACAGCGCCCGCAGCGGTTCCACCAGTTGGAACCGCATTCGCTCGGGCAGGCCGCCGACGTTGTGGTGAGTCTTGATCTTGTGGGCATGCTCGGTGTCGGAGGCGGTGCTCTCGATCACGTCGGGGTAGAGCGTCCCCTGCGCCAGGTACGGCACCCGCCCCAGCTGGGTGGCGGCAGACTCGAACACGTGGATGAACTCGCGGCCGATGATGCGACGTTTCTCCTCCGGATCCACCACCCCGGCGAGCGCCTGCAGAAAGTGGTCCTGGGCGTCGACCCGGCGGATGTCCATCCGCATCGAGCGAGTCAGCACGTCGACTACCCGGTCGCCCTCGCCGCGCCGGAGCAGTCCGTTGTCGACGAAGATGCAGGTGAGCTGGTCGCCCACGGCCCGGTGCACCAGCGCGGCGGTGACCGCGGAATCGACACCGCCGGAGAGGGCGCAGATCACGCGCGCGTCGCCCACCCGGCTGCGCACCTCCTCAACAGTGCGCTCGATGAAGTGCTCCGATTCCCAGGACCCGGTGCAGCCGCAGATCCGGTAGAGGAAGTTGCGCAGGATCTCCGCCCCCATCGGGGTGTGGACCACCTCAGGATGGAACTGGATGCCGATCCGACCCGCTTCGTCGCGCATCGCCGCCACCGGGCTCTCCTGGGAATGCGCCACCGCGCGAAACCCCGCGGGCGGCCGGCGGATGACATCGCCGTGGCTCATCCACACCGGCAGCCGGGACGGGAGCCCGAAGAAGAGCGGGCCGGGCTCGTCGACGGTGACGGTGGCGGGGCCGTACTCCCGCCGCGCGCTGGGCTCCACCTGGCCACCCAGGTCGTGCGCCAGCAGCTGCATGCCGTAACAGATACCCAGGATCGGCACCCCCAGCCGATACACGGCGGGGTCGGGGCGGGGGGCCCCGGCGGCATAGACGCTGGCCGGGCCGCCGCTCAGGATCAGGCCGAGCGGTCGCCGCCGCCGGATCTCGTCGACCGGCGTGGTGCCGGGGATCAGCTCGCAGTAGACGCGCGCCTCGCGCACGCGCCGGGCGATCAGCTGGCTGGTCTGGGAGCCGAAGTCGAGGACCAGGACGGTCTCGGTGGCGACCTCGGCGGCCGCGGGAGTCTCGTCCTGGCCCAGCCGCCCCACGGTCGGGGTCAACAGCTGGCTGTCGACCCCCGCCTGCATCAGCGGCCCATCCCGACCTGCTGGGCCTGCTGCCAGAGCTTGCCCTCGGTGAGGATCGCGGGCGCGATCACCAGCTCGGTCTGCTGGAACTCCTCGATGGTGCGCGCCCCGCACACGCCCATCGCCGCCTTGATCGCACCCACGAGGTTCTGGCTGCCGTCATCGACCCGGGCCGGGCCGAACAGGAGCTCCTTCAGGGTAGCGCGCGTTCCCACCGCGATCCGGGTCCCGCGCGGAAGGTTGGGGTCGGGGGTCGCCATCCCCCAGTGGTATCCGCGCCCGGCGGCCTCGCTCGCGCCCGCGAACACCGACCCGATCATCACCCCATCGGCGCCGGCGGCGAACGCCTTGGTCACGTCCCCCCCCACGCGCATCCCGCCATCAGTGATGACGGTGACCGGCTGCCCGCCGGTGCGGCGGTGGTCGTTGCGAGCGGCCGCCACGTCCGCGGTCGCGGTGACCTGGGGCACACCCACCCCGAGGACACCCCGAGTGGTGCAGGCCGCACCGGGCCCGACCCCGACCAGGATCCCGGCGATCCCGGCGGTCATCAGCTCCAGCGCGGTGTAGTACTCGACGCAGTTCCCCGCCACGATCGGGAGCCGGCTGGAGCGGACCAGCTGAGCGAAGTCCAGCTGGCGGTAGGAGCGGGAGATGTGGCGGGCAGTGATGACGGTCCCCTGGACCACATACACGTCCGCGCCCGCCTCGGTGACGAGGCCGAGGCGGCGCTCCGCCTCGGCGGGGACGGTGGAGACGGCGCAGATCACCCCCTCCTGCTTGATCTCGGCGATCCTCCGCCCGATCAGGTCCTCCTGCACCGGGGCCCGATAGCGCTCCTGCAGGACCGCCTGGACCCGCTCGCGAGGCGCCTCCGCGATCTCGTCAAGCACCGGCCCGGCGTCCTCGTACCGACAGGCGAGCCCGTCGAGGTTGAGCACCGCCAGACCGCCGAGCCGTCCCATCTCGACCGCGAAGTGGGCGTCGACCACCCCGTCCATCGCCGAAGCTAGGACCGGGATCGGAAGCCTGAGGTCGCCCAGCCGCAGGCTGATGTCGATCTCCTCCGGGTTGATCGTGACCTTTCCCGGTACCAGGGCGACCTCATCGAAGCCATAGGCGCGTCGAGCCCGCTTGCCGCGTCCGAGCTCGATGTCCACGGCGTCCTCCGGTGGTGCGTGGGGCCGCCGACGAGGGCGGCGGGCGGGCCGGCGAGTGTGGACCGCGATCATACCAGAGCGTCGCGACAGGGCCTCCTGCCGCACCCCGAATGTGGTGTGTCGGCGTGCCGACTGCTACCGCATGTGGTGGTCGAGCACCCTGCCGACCCGCCCGCGGTCAGGCCCGGGCGAGGCTCGCCCGGATCACCAGCCGCTGGGAGTCGATCCACAGGGGTGTGCACGTGATCACGGTGAGGACGTGGGCCCCGCTCACCGGCGCGAGCTGGGTCACCTGGTCGGGGTTGAGCACCCAGGTGCGCGTGACCCGATAGGTGAAGCGGCGGCAGGCCCGGTTGACGAGAACGATGGGGTCGCCCCGGCGGAGCCGTCCCAGGGTCTCGAAGTTCGGCTCACGGTGGAGAGCGATGAGCACGTTGCCGGGGCCGCCCGGAGACGGCGAGTCGCCCCAGTGCACCACCGAGCGCTGCGTCAGAAGGTTCCACGTGCCGCTGGCGGCAACCCCCTCGGTGCCGGGCAGGGAGGGGAAGCTGACCAGGGCATAGTTCTGGTCGGGCGAGCCCGCGCCGCAGGCGGGGACACCGGCAGACCCGGTGGCCGGAGGTGCCACCACCACCTGGGTGAGCGCGCCCCTGGGACCCAGCCAGCGGGCCAGGGCACGCCGGTCGGTGGCGCTGCGATGGTTGAGGCCGAGCACCGATGGCAGCAGCAGGCCGCCTCCGACCGCGACCAGGATCACCCCGGCGGCCAGGGCGATCAGGCGGAGCCGGAGCACACGTCGCATAGCCACGATCGATGGTACGCGACCGCTGCGATCAGCGAGCACGGCAACCGGGCCGCCGGCCGTCGCAGCCCGCGTGACGATCCGGGCCGAGGTTGTTACGGAAGCGTACCGGGGGCGGAGGAGGGGATCGGGCGGCCGGCCGAGAGAATCGCCTGGTGACCACCTCGATCGCCGCCGACCGCTCCCTCGCGGAGACCGAGCCGATGGGAGCTGCCGCCGGGGGCGCCCGGCTTCTCATCGTCGACGACGACCCGTCGGTGTCGGGGATGCTCCGCTTGGTCGCCGAGGAGCACGGCTACCAGCTGCTCCAGGCCGAGGACGGACCCCAGGGTCTGGCGATGGCCCGCGGGGAAGCGGTCGACCTCATCCTGCTCGACCTCAATCTTCCCGGACTGCATGGAATCGAGCTCTGCCGCCGTCTTCGCGCGGCCGGAGTCTGGGTGCCGGTGATCATCCTCAGCTGCGAGCTCGACACCGTGGACGTGGTGGTGGGCCTCGAAGTCGGGGCGGATGACTACGTGCGCAAACCCTTCCAGCTGCGCGAGCTGGTCGCTCGTATCAACGCGCACCTGCGCCGCTCGCGCCCGGTCGGCGGCGCCGATCGGCCCCAGCGGCTGCAGTTCCCCGGCCTCGCGATCGACCTGGGCCGCCATGAGGTGTGGCGGGACGGACGTCCGATCGCCCTGACCCCGATCGAGTTCCGGATCCTCACCACCCTCGCCGGCCTGGCCGGCTCGGTGGTCTCACGCCAGCAGCTGATCGATCAGGTGTGGCGCCGGGGCGAGCGGCTCGAGGTCCGCTCCCTGGACGCGCACGTCTATCGCCTGCGCCGCAAGGTCGAGCCCGAGCCCCACCTGCCCACCTACGTCCACGCGGTGATCGGTGTCGGCTACCGGTTCGAGTACCGGCCTCCGCGTCACGCGGACGCCTTCCCCGCGCCGCCGCCGGGAGGTCGATCCCGCTAAGCCAGGGTCAGGGATAGATCCCGCGCACCTGGCTGGCCCGCGCCACCCGGCCGACGGCGAGGGCGTGAGCCGCCTCACGCAGGGAGAGGGCGCGCGACTGGCTGAGCGTCCACACCACGTCACTGGCACGGATCATCGCCTGCTCCAGTCGGGTGTGGACCTCCCCCGCCTCCCAGAAGAAGGACTGCAGGTCCTGGACCCACTCGAAATAGGAGACCGTGACGCCACCGGCGTTGGCGAGGATGTCGGGGATCACCAACGTCCCCATATCGGCCAGAATTGCGTCCGCCGCGGGCGTGACCGGCCCGTTGGCACCCTCAGCCACGACCCGAGCCCGCACCCGGGCGGCGTTGCCGGCGTGCAGCACCGACTCGGTGGAGGCCGGCACCAGCACCGTCACCGGGAGCGCCAGCAGCTCCGCTCGACTGAGCGGCTCGCCCGCCACCACCCCCGATCCCACCGGTTGGCCGGCGCGCTTGGCGCGCTCCAAGCTGGCGAGGTCGAGACCGTCTCCACACGTCCAACCGCCCCGGCTGTCGGCGACCGCCACCACGCGGCAGCCAGCGTCGCGGAGCAGACGCGCGCAGGTCTGCCCCACCGCGCCGTAGCCGTCCACCGCCACCGTGGCACCGTCCATCACCAGGCCGGTGCGGCGCATCGCGTCTAGCAGCACCGTCGCCAGCCCGCGCCCGGCCGCCTCGTGCCGTCCCGCGGAGCCGCCCGCCTCGATCGGCTTGCCGGTCACCGAGGCGGTGATCGAGTAGCCCTCGTGCATCGAGATGGTGTCCATGATCCAGGCCATCACCTGGGGGGTGGTGCCGATGTCGGGTGCCGGGATGTCACGCTCCGGCCCGAGCAACAGCCGGATCTCGGTGGTGAAGCGACGGGTCAGCCGCTCCAGCTCGCGGGGGGTCAGCGTCGCCGGATCCACCGCCACCGCACCGGCGGCGCCGCCGAAGGGCAGATCCATGACCGCGGCCTTCCAGCTCATCAGCATCGCCAGCGCCTTGGTCCGCTCGACGGTGGCGGACAGCTCGTAGCGAATACCTCCCTTGGCAGGGCCACGGGCGATGTTGTGGTGCACACGACAGCCGCTGTACACCTCGATCCGGCCGTCGTCGTGACGTACCGGGAAGTGAACCCCAAGAATCCGCTTGACCTCGCGAAGCACCGCATGCTGGTCGTCCCCGAGGTGGAGGAGCGCGGCGGTCCGGTCGACTTGATGCTGGGCGGTGGCGAAGAGGTCGGCGTCGGCCAGCTCCGCGGCAGCGGTCATGGTGCGCAAGTATAGGCATCCGCGACCGACACGGCAGCCGCGCCGCGGGGTGTCGACTTGAATCCACTCGAGCGCGACTGATTGACATTGTGCTCGCCGTCTGTGATGCTGTACGTGATCGTGGAGCTGGAGCCATCTGTCTGGCCGCAGCCGTTCAGGCCCATCACCCCAGCCGCACCCGCCACCGTCTCGGTGGGGGTCGACGTACCAGCAAGCGCCACACTCACGTTGCGCTGAACCAGGAGGATTCCGACTCATGCCCAAGTCCACAGGACGGCGTACGGCGCGGCGACGGGCCGCACCACGCGCCACCACCCGGACCACCCGGCGCGCCGCCCCGGCGGCAACCGGGAGCCGCACCACTTCTGCCCGGCGCACCAGCACACGGGCAACCGGCGCACGCCGCGCCGCCCCCCGTGCCACCGCGCGGACCGCGACCACGACGGCCCTGACGCGGGCCATCACCACCCAGCTGCGTGCCCTGGAGCGCCGCCTGGCGGCACTCGAGCGCAAGATGACAACGGCCGGTCGCGCCACCGGCGCCACCCGGCGAGCGGCGACCCCGCGGCGCGCCGCCGCTGGCACCGCACGGCGGACCACCCGGACTGCCACCACCCGCACCGCGACCACCCGGCGCAGCGCCGGGACCGCTCGCACCCCGCGGGGCGCGACGACGGCGCGGCGGACCACCGCCACCCGGGCGCCGGCCAAGCGGGCCACCACGGCCCGGGCCACCACCGCCCGGTCCACCACCGCCAAGCGCGCCAGCGGCGCGCGGACCGCGGCCCCGCGCACCACGGCCACCCCGCGGCGACGGAGCGCTGCCGCCAGCACGCCTGCGACCACTCGGCGCCGCAGCACCACCCGCACCGCTGCCCCCGCCGCCCCGCGCCGGCGGGTGAGCACCGCAGCCCCCACCCGGACCACCCGGCGTCGCGTCCGGGTCGCCCCGCCCGTCGGCGGAGGCGAGGGGACGGGCTCGAACGGCGCCTCGGCCTGATCGCAGCCGGACGGCCCCAACGGGCCGACGGCGGCGCTGACACGATCCGGTGGGCGGGCCTCGGCCCGCCCACTTTCGCATCGGCGCTGCGGCGCCGCGACCCCAAGCGCGCTGTCAGGCCCGCGTGGGCAGCGCCGGGTCAGGGGTGCGCAGGTCGAGGAACTCCACCCGGTCGCGGCCGTTGCGCTTGGCCATGTAGAGGGCACGGTCGGCCAGCGCGAGCAGGTTGCGGTCGCCCCCGGACCCCTCGGGGAACACCACCCCGCCGATGCTGACTGAGCAGCGCAGCACCCGTCCGTCGGGGAGCGGGATCGGCATCGAGCGCACCGCCTGACGAATCTTGTCAGCCACCACTTCGGCGTCGGTGCGACCGGTGTTGGCCATCACCACGGTGAACTCCTCCCCACCGTAGCGGGCGGCCAGGTCGGAGCGGCGGACGCTGTCCAGCAGCTTGCGCCCGAATGCGCGCAGGGCGGCATCACCGGCGGGGTGGCCGTGGGCATCGTTGAGGGCTTTGAAATGATCCAGGTCGAGCATCAGCACCGTCAGCGAGCTGCCCATCCGATCGGCGACGTTGAGCTGCTGGTCGAGGTAGCCGCGCAGGAATCGGAAGTTGTAGAGGCCGGTCATCGCGTCGGTGTTGGCCTCTCGCTGCGACACCTCCAACAGCACACTCTTCTCGATCGCCACCAGGATCTGGTCGGCCACCGACTGGCAGAGCATGCGGTCGTCGGCACTGTAGGGGCGGCGGGCGTTGCCGACGGCCAGCAGACCCCTAACGCGCTCCCCCAACTGGAGCGGGACGACCAGGCAGTCGCGCAGATCCAGACTGTGCTCCAGCGGCCCGCGGTCGAGGTCGGTGAGCTGGCCGCGGATCACCGTGGTGGGACGGCGGGCGAGCGACCCCAAGAGCCCCGGCGCGGCGGTGAGCTGGCTCCAGGTGGGCAGCTCGGCGCGGGTGCCGACCGCCACCCGTAGGTCGCCGCCGGGCTCCGGGTCAGGCCGGGTGATCAGCACCACCAGACCGGCGTGCAGCAGGTCGGCGAGAGCTCGCAGCACGGCGTGGAGCACGGTGTCGATCGGCTCAGCGCTGTTGAGCGCGGCGGCGATCTGGGTGCGCCCGGTGGCGCCCACCAGCTGCGCATGGAGGCGCTCGCGCATGAGGTCGAAGTTGGCGGCGAGGCGCACGATCTCGTCGGCACCGGCCGCCTCGACCGGACGGGTGTAGTCGCCCTCGCGCAGGCGGGCCACGGCAGCTCCCAGCTGGCGCAGCGGCCGGGCCAGGTAGTGTTCCACGACGAGGTAGACGGCAACCATGGCCAGGGTCAGCACCAACACCGCCGCCAGCGCCACCGGCGCCACCAGATCGCTGACCCCGGTGCCCGGGGGCGCCAGCGGCTGAGCCACCAGGATGGTGGCCGCTGGCGGTCCCTGCGGTCCCCTGAGCCCGGTGGCGGCAAGCGCGGTGGCACGCCCATCCACGGTCGCCTGGGCGGGGCCGCGGCCCCCGCGCAGGACACCCTGCACGCTGGCGGGCACCGGCTCGCCGATCCTCGCCACCCGGCCCAGGAACGGCCCGGGCGCGGCGAAGCGACCGGCGACGACGAGGGCGACGCCGCTGCCCGGCCCGCCGCGGAGCAGGATCCGCGCCAGGCTGGACACCAGCGAGGCACGGAGCGGACGCAGGTAGCCGACCCCGCCGAGCAGGCGACCCCTGAGCAGCACCGGGGCCACCCCGACGGCATAGAGGCGCCCGGCCGGGCCCGAGCTGAAGTAGCCCGCCGCCCCCCTCCCGCAGACGTGGGTCAGTCCTGGACTCACCATCGCCCCCAACGGCAGGGCCGAGCTGGGCGGCTGCACCGCGATCGGGGCCCCGGTGGGGCCGACCAGGACCACCACGTCGCCCGGCGGCGCCGCCGCGGCATAGAAGGACGCTGCCGCCCGCAGCGCCTGGGAGCCGCTCTCAAAGCTCGCCACCGTCTGGCTGAGCCCCGCCACCTGGCAGGCGACGCCCCGGGCCGCGTCCGCGGTCTGGGTGGTGACCACCGCGCCCGCCACCGTGGCGGAGCGGGCGGCGCTGTCGAGGCCGAGCACCTGGCGATCGCGCTGCGATTGGTAGAGGGGGACGGCGGCGGTCCCGATCGCCATCACCACCCCAAGCGCCAACAGGATGGCGGCGAACTGGACCGCGAACGATGGGCGCCGCGGTCGTCGGGTCCGGCGCAGCGCCACCGGGGCGGACCGAGACGCGGGACCTTCGGTGTGGACGTCACCCTCCTCGTCTGGCGGCGGGAGCACCGGCCAGGGCCGGACCCGGCCGGGGTGGCCAGCTGGCATCGGACCCAACCGCAGGTGGGCCTACCGTACCCGCAGGGTGGCCTGCTTCGGGAGCTTCCAGCGGTCGCGATCTGGCTGCGGCGTAGTCACGGATCGCCTACAGCTTCACAGGGTGCGCCGGCAGGCGGACACGCCCTGGTCCCGGAGCGCCACCATCGTGCCGTGACGACGCGCGAGCGATCCGCCCGTGGGGGCGTCCGAGATGCCTGACGTGGTGGTGTCCTTCGTCGATGGAGAAATGCTCTACGGCACCGTGCCCGAGCTTCAGATGGACGACCCCTTCCTCGACCTGGCGGTGGAGAACCTCGGCAGCAACGCCCGCCGAGCCCTGATCCCGCTGACCTCGATTCGACAGATCCTGGTGGGGGCGAGCCCGCCGGTGCCCAGCACCCGCGAGCTGGAGCGGATGCCGCGGGTGGCGCTGCGCTTCGTCGATGGTCAAGTCGAGCGCGCCTACGTCGCCACCCCGGCACGGCTGCAGCGATTCGGTGCGGTCTGGGACCTGGTCGACCCCTCCGCCGAGCAACGGCGACTGGTGGGGGTCCCCTACACCGCGATCAAGGCCGCCTTCTACATCCGCCGCTGGGACAGCCGCCCCCCGGGACAGCGCCGGTCCGCGGGGACGGACGCCGGCGGCGAGACTGACGAGCTGGCGACGGTCCACGCCGCCCGGCTCCGCCGCCGCCTGGGTCGCCGGCTGCATCTGCCCGAGACCGGCCTGCTGGAGCGCATCCGCGGAGGTCTGCCCGACGGCGGGGAGGGGGTCGGCACCGCTGTCGAGGGTGCTCCCGACGAGGAAACGGCGGGGTGAGGGTGCTGGTGACAGGGGGGGCCGGTTTCATCGGCAGCACCTTGGTCGACCGCCTGCGGGACCGGGGCGACACGGTCGCGGTGGTCGATGACCTCAGCTCCGGGCGGCGGTCACTGGTCCCCCCCGGGGTTCCGCTCTACGTGGTCGACGTCACCGGCGCGTGGCTGGCGCGGGTGGTGGCGCGGGAACGCCCCGACGCCATCGTCCATCTCGCCGCCCAGATCGAGGTGCGCGCGTCCGTCACCGACCCCCACCACGATGCCACCGTCAACGTGCTGGGGACGGTCGCCGTGCTCACGGCCGCAGCCGACGCGGGCGTGCCGCGGGTGGTGCTGGCGTCCTCGGGGGGAACCGTGTACGGCGAGGCGGCGCTGGTCCCCACCCCGGAGGACCACCCCACCCGCCCCGCCTCGCCCTACGGCGCGGCCAAGCTCGCCATCGAGGGATACGGCCACGCCTTCAGCCAGCACTTCGGCGTGGCCACCATCTCCCTCCGCCTCGCCAACGTCTACGGTCCCCGCCAGAGCCCGCACGGGGAGGCCGGGGTGGTGGCGATCTTCGCCGAACGACTGCTTCGCGACCAGCCGTGCACGGTGAATGGGGACGGGCTCCAGACCCGCGACTACGTCTTCGTGGACGACGTGGTCGCGGCCGGCCTGGCCGCCCTAGAGCTGCCCGCCGGCGTGTACAACGTCGGCACCGGGATCCAGACCACGGTGGTGGCGATCCACGACCAGCTGGCCCGCCTGTGCGGCCGTGGGGCGAGCCCGCGGCACGGGCCTGCGCGTCCCGGCGACCTGCGCCGCAGCGCGCTGGACTCCGACCGGATCGCCCACGCCTGCGGCTGGCGGCCGCAGGTGACCCTGGCCGAGGGGCTGGAGCGCACCCTGGCGGCGATCGGCGAGGAGGTGCGGTCCGCGGCGCCGGGCGCCTAGCGGAAGCGGAAGGTGATCCGGCCCCGGGTGAGGTCGTAGGGGCTGAGCTCCACCCGCACCCGGTCTCCGATCAGCGTGCGGATGTAGTTCTTGCGCATCTTCCCGGAGATGTAGGCGAGCACGGTCTGGCCGGTCTGGAGCTCAACTCGGAACATGGCGTTGGGCAGGGGCTCCACCACCGTGCCCTCGAGCTCGATGGTCTCCTCCTTCTGCTCCTCGACCGGGGTCGGCTTCGACCGCGTGGGTCGGCCCGGGGCGCGCTGGATCCGACCGCGCATCGGCCGTCGGGCCACCCGTCACCTCCTTGTCGCACTGAATCGCGGGGCGCGCGGACGGATCCGCCCGCCACCCTCCCTTGCGATTGTACGCGCCCGCCGACCGGCCCCCCGGGACCGTGCTCAGCGCGCGAAGGTGATCGCGGTCTTGATGTCGTCCGGCCCGGGCGTGAACGCCTGCTGGAAGCGGGCCGCTGGGATCCGGCGGGTGACGATCGCGTCCAGCAGTCCCGGCCAGCGCGTGACCGCCTGCTGCAGCGAGGCGGCGGCCGCCTCGAAGTGTCGGCGGTTAGCATTGACCGTCCCGAAGATCAGCTTGTTGCCGAGCACGAGGTCCAAGTTGAGGGTGTCGGCGTCGAGCTGGATGGTGCGGTGGCCGGCGGTGACGCTGCTGAGACACAGGACTGCGTTGCGCCCGAGGGCCGTGATCGCGGCGATCGCTACCTGGGACGATCCGGTGGCCTCGAAGATCCAGTCGATGTTGCCGAGCTCGGCAGCCAGACCCGCCACCGGGTGCTCGTCGGCGTCCCAGAGCTGGGCCCCGGCCTCGGCCAGGAGCCGGGCGGGCAGCGAGTCGGGCGGGCTCTTGGCGATCACGGTGACGTCCAGGCTGCGCAGCCGCAGGAACAGCGCCGCCAGCAGCCCGACCGCCCCGGCGCCGCAGACGACCGCCCGTCGCGGGGCCCAGGGGAGCCGCGCCGCCTGGGCCGCGGCCGCCTCCAGGAGTCCTTTCTCGACGATGCTGGCGGGCTCCATCAGCACCCCGACCCGATCGAGCGACTCGGGGAGCGGGACGATGAACTCGGCTCGCTCGGTGGCGCGCTCGGCCATGTAGCCATCCCGGCCCTTGATGCCCCGCTCGGTGTAGTCGCCGGTGAGGCAGTCGTCGCTCTGCCCGGCTGCACACGGGGCGCAGGCCTGGGGACAGGGGCGGCGGACGGTGGCGACCACCAGCCGGCCCGGCTGGAGCGGGCTGCCGGCCGGGGCGCTGATCACCCGGCCCAGGTTCTCATGTCCCAGGACGAGCCGATCCCGGCCGGCCGGGGCGGCGCCGTAGCCCTCTGCGACGATCTCATGGTCGGTGCCGCAGATCCCCACCTCGACGATCGCGATGGTGACGTCGTCGGGACCGGCCTCTCCCCCCGAGGGCTGGTCGAGGTCAGCCAGCCGAACCGACTGGGCCTGACCGGGCGTGGTGACGATCGCCTGCACGAGTGGCCTCCTGGATGGATCCCGGGCCGCCGCCCGAGCGGGCCGGCGGCACGCTCACCCGGCTCCCTCATGGTGGCAGCCCCGAGGCGGCCGCGTCGGCCCGAGCACGGCGGCCGGCCACCCCCCCGCCACCCGCCGGAACACATCGGTATACTGCGCCCCACCCGTCAGCAGCGCGGCCGCGGCCGCGGCCGACCATGCACACGAGGCTGAGCTGAGCCACCATGGCCGACGTCCTTGAGATCGAGTCGCTCAAGACCCACATCCGCCAGCGTCACGCGGTCGTCCAGGCGGTCGACGGCGTGTCGCTGACGATCGGCGAGGGGGAGACCCTCGGCCTGGTCGGCGAGTCCGGGTGCGGCAAGACCATGACCGGGATGTCGATCATGAAGCTGCTGCCCCCGGGCGGCTACATCGCGGGCGGTCAGGTGCGGCTGAACGGGCGCGACCTCGTCCCCCTCGGGGAGCGCGAGATGCGACACGTGCGCGGCAATGAAGTGGCGGTCATCTTCCAGGACCCGATGACGTCGCTGAATCCGACCATGACGGTGGGGAACCAGATCGCCGAGGGTGTGCTGATCCACAAGGGCGTCAACCGCTCCCAGGCCCGGACCCGGGCGCTGGAGGTGCTCCAGCTGGTGGGGATGCCCCGACCCGAGGAGCGCATCAACTACTACCCGCATCAGCTCTCGGGCGGGCTGCGCCAGCGCGTCGTGATCGCGCTCGCGCTGGCGTGTGAGCCCAAGCTGGTGATCGCCGATGAGCCCACCACCGCCCTTGACGTCACCATCCAGGCCCAGATCTTGGATCTGCTCACCGAGCTCAAGCAGCGGCTCAAGATGGCGGTGCTCTTGATCACCCACGATCTCGGCGTGATCGCGGGACGCGCCGACCGGGTGATGGTGATGTACGCCGGCAAGATCGTGGAGACGGCGACCACCAGCGATCTGTTCGCCAACCGTCACCACCCCTACACCGAGGCCCTGCTGGCATCGATCCCGCGCTTGGACCAGATCCAGACCGAGCCGCTCTACAGCATCCCCGGGCTGCCGCCGGACCTCGCGCACCCGCCCACCTGGTGCCGCTTCCAGCCCCGCTGCCGCTACGCCACCCAGCTGTGTCGGGACTCGGAGCCGGAGCTGGGCGGCGCCGACCCCGGCCATCCGTACGCATGCTTCAACCCAGTCGGCCAGGTCGGAGCGTCCGCTCCGGTGGGTGCCGCCACCTAGCGGGAGGGACGAGGGGGTGACCACGACCGAAGCGACCCCGGCGTCGGGGGCTGCGCCCGTGCCCGGCGCCGCCTTCTTGGAGCTGCGTCATGTCGTCAAGGAGTTCCCGGTCACGGCGGGGAGCGTGCTGCAGCGAAAGGTCGGCAGCGTCAAAGCGGTCTCCGACGTCTCCTTCAGCGTCCGCAAGGGCGAGACCTTCGGCCTGGTGGGCGAGTCCGGCTGCGGCAAGACCACTCTCGGGCGCCTGATCGTCGCCCTGGACACGCTCGACGCCGGCCAGATCTGGTTCGACGGATCGGAGTTCTCCAAGCTCCACGGGCGCGAGCTGCGCCACCGCCGCCGCGACCTGCAGCTGATGTTCCAGGACCCCTACGCGTCGCTGGACCCGCGCATGCGGGTGGGCACGATCATCCGCGAACCGCTGGCGGTGCAGCGGATCGGGTCGCGCAAGGAGCAGGACGCCCGGGTCCGCGAGCTCCTCCAGGAGGTCGGCCTCAGCCCCAAGGCGGTCGACCTGTACCCGCACGAGTTCTCCGGGGGGCAGCGGCAGCGGATCGGCTTCGCCCGGGTGCTGACCTTGAACCCCAAGCTGATCGTGGCCGATGAGCCGGTCTCGGCGCTGGACGTCTCGATCCGCTCCCAGATCCTCAACCTCATGAACACCCTGCAGGAGCGGCACGACCTCACCTACATCGTCATCTCCCACGACCTGTCGGTGGTCAAGTACATCGCCAACCGGATCGGGGTGATGTACCTCGGCAAGCTGGTCGAGGTGGGCCCCAGCCAGGTGCTCTACGACCACGCCGCCCACCCCTACACCGCTGGCCTGATCGATGCCATCCCGATCCCCGACCCAGCGGTCGAGCGCAACAAGGGTGACAACACCATGCAGGGGGAGCTGCCCTCGGCGGTGAATCCGCCCAGCGGCTGCCGCTTCCGCACCCGCTGTCCCCGGGTGCAGGCCCTGTGCGCAGAGGCCGAGCCCCCGCTGCGCTCGTTCGGACCCGAGCACCTCGCCGCCTGCCACTTCCCGCTGCAGCCGGCGGCCTGACCGCGCCGCGCCCGCTCAGCTGCGGGGTGCCGGCGGTCCCGCGCGAAGGGGTGGTGGGACCGGCGCAGAGGGGACCATGGCCGGCCGTGCGCGCCCCAGCAGGCGCCCGCACGCCCCGGCAACGAACGTGGCCAGGGCGGCCAGGGCGAGCGGCCAGCCAAGCCCCTGCCAGCCTCCTTGGGTGAGCACCTGGGGGTCGCCCACCGGCAGCATCCGGCCTGCGGTCCGGGCCACCAGCTGCGCGAGCGGCGTGGCGCCGGAGGGGAGCGGCCGGTACTCCTCGGAGTACGGGACGGCGATCTCGCCGACCGCGACCAGTCGCGCCACTCCGACCGCCGCGATCCGGTAGCGATCGACTCCCGCCGGGAGCCGGCGCGGCCAGGCCCGGTAGAGGCCCGGCCCGACCTCGGTGAAGTCCAGCCGGATGACCCCGCCCGCGGGATCGACCAGCACCCCCGACACCGATCGGACCCCGAGCGCCGCGGCGCCCAGCGGGGCGAGGTCGAGCTCCAGCCACGGTGGCGACCCGGGCACCACCGTGGGCGGCGGCGGGGAGGGTCCAGCGCCCCGGTCGGCCCATCGCACGATGTCGTTCCACATCCCGGTGCGGCCGGTCCAGGCGCCGGCCCACTGTCCCCCAAGCCCTGGGATCCAGGCCACCACCCGCCCCAGCCCGAGCTGCCATTGCGCCAGGGCCGGGTCCAGCTGGCCGCTCGGGCCGCGGGCGAGCAGGTCCGCCTGGGCGCCGCTGGCGAGCTGGGTGAGGACGGTGCCGCTGAGGGCGGGCAGCCGACCGCCCGCGAGCGAGGCCACCAGCGGGCTGTCGCGGCCGGGCAGCACCCGGACCGAGCCGGTCACCGCCACCGGCTGGACCGCGATCCGGGCCTCGCGGGCGAAGATGCGGGGGAGCTGGCGGGCGGTGGCGGTGGCGTAGAAGTGACCGCCGGTGGCCCGGGCGATGGTGCGCAGCAGGGTGGTGTCGGCGCCGGCCCCGAGCGCCACGGTGGCGACCGTGATGTGGGCGCGGCGGAGCGCTCGCAATAGGGGCGTGTAGTCCTCCGGCTGGCTGATGCCATCGGTCATGAGGATCAGGTGCCGGATCGGGGCGGCGCTGCGCTCGATCTGGCGGCCCCCGGCCAGCAGCCCGGCGTAGATGTCGGTCCCGCCGGTGGCCTGCAGCCCGTCGATCGCGGCGACCACCCGCCGGGTCGCCGCGGCGCCGGCGACCCGCTGCATCGGCACCAGCAGGTGGGCGGCGACGTCGAAGTCGACCACCCCCAGGTCATCCCCGTGAGCGGCCACAAAGTGCGCCGTCGCCACCCCGGCGCGCTGGACCAGATCGATCTCCGGCACCCCTGCGACCGGCTCCGACATCGAGCCCGAGTGGTCGAGCACCAGCTCGATCGCGAGGTTGCCGTGCTGGAGGTTTCCCGGCACCCGGCTGGCGACCGGCAGCAGCCGCTGGAGGGGGCTCTGAGCGTAGCCGCCCAGGGAGAAGCTGTGGGGGCCCCCGAGCACCACCAGCCCCAGTCCTTTGTCGCGGACAGCGGCCGCCATCGCAGCGACCTGGAGCGTCGAGAGGGCGGTCGCCGGCACGTCGTCCAGGATCAGCGAGTCGAAGCCGGCATACCCGGCCGCGGTGCCGGGAAGACGACCCGCCGCGGTCGCCCGCACCCGCAGCCGCAGACCCCGCAGCAGGGAGACGAGGGGCGCGCCGGGACCGCGGCCGGGACCGACCGCGAGCACCCGCGGAGCTAGCCCGACATCGAGCACGGTCGCGAGCTCGTCGTTCTGGGGGATGGCGTCGCCGGGCAGGCGGATGCGCGCGGTCACCGCCGTCCAGCCCGGACCGGGGGCCACGAGCCTGAACTGGAGCGGGGTGTCGCCCGGATGGAGCACGAGCGTCCGCGCTCCGGCGGGGCGCCCGTCGAGCGACAGCACCAAGGTGGCCCTGGCGGTCACGGTGCTCCGCACGGTGACCGCCAGGGGGAGCGGATCGCCGGCGTGGAGCGTCGAGGGGGCCTCCAGCTGCGTGATCGCGGCATCGCGGCGGACGGGGCCGGTGAGCCGGACCCCGTCGATCTGGACGCGGCGCGCGCGGGCCTGGGGGACCGCGGCGAGGGTGTCGCCCGCGCTCGCCGCCCCATCGCTCAGCACCACCACCCGGCCTCCCGGGGGCGCCAGCGCGATCGCCAGGCGCACCCCGGCCGCGATGTCGGTCGCCCCCGCCGCCCGGCCGCGCAGGGGGTGCGTCGCCAGCCCCTGCGCCGAGGCCGCGAGCGCGCTCGCCGCGCGGCCGAACTCGACCACCCGGCAGGGACGGGGACAGACCGTGGCCAGTGAGCGGAACCAGAGGCCCTGCTCCGCCCGCATCCCCTTGTCGATCGACCAGGAGCGGTCGATCGCGAGCACGGTGACCGGTCGGGGCCGGGTCTCCAGCTCGGGCCCGGCCAGCCCGAGCACCACCAGCACCACCGCCGTCCCGGGCAGCAGCGTGAGGAGGAGGCGGCTCGGGCGCGGCCTGCGGGGGAGGTCCGGCCGCCTCCCCCGCAGGCCGACCAGCGCCAGCGGCACCAGCGCCAGCAGCCAGGCGGGATCGGTGAGCCGCAGCATCACGGCGGGGCCCAGCTTCGGCGGGACCTGGTCCACACCAAAAGCTCGAGCAGGAGCATCAGCAGGGCCGCGGCCAGCACCGGCGGGACCAGGCTGGGACCCGGGGCGGCCGCCACCGAGCGGCCGGTCAGGGCGAGGTCGACCGGGGTCGAGGGCACCACCGGGGGCGCCAGGTTGGCCGCGATCGATCGGGGTCGGAGCACCCCCGGACCGCTCTCGATGACGGTATAGAGGCCGGGGCGCGGCAGGGTCAGGGTCGCCGGCGCCCCCCGCAGCCGCAGCCGCTCGAGCAGGCGAGCGCCGAGCTGCAGGCGCAAGGAGCGGGCGCCGGGGGTGGCGTCCACCGTGATCGCGGTTCCACTCACGACCGCCGCGGGTGCCCAGCCCCACGCCCAGCGGACCACGTTGGCGAGCAGGATCGGGAAGGCGTTGAGCTGGGGAAGCTCCGATTGGCTGGGATCGAAGGCCATCACCGCGACCCGCTGCCGACCGTTGTCGCCGGCCGCCAGCAGGGGTCCCTGGGGACTCCAGACGACCGACTCCTCGGCCAGCGGAAGCCGGAGCTGGTGGGCCGCTCCGGTGGCGATCGCCCAGCCGGTGAGGTCGACGCCGTCCAGCAGGGACGAGCTCTGGTCGCTGCCGCTGACGACGGGGAGGGAGAGCACCCGCCCCACCCGACCGCCGGGGAGGCGGGGCGGGTCGATCAGCAGGAGGCTGGGGGCGGGGGGCAGGCGACCGGGAGGCAGCCAGCCGTCCAGCACCAGAAGGTCGCTGCCGCGGGCGTCGGCCGGGCGGTAGCTGCGGGGGGTCCGAAGCCGGAGCACGACGCCGGGGACCGCGGCCAGAGCCCGCGCCACCGGCAGGGCGTCGCCCGGGGTTCCCACCAGGGTCACGACCGTGGGCGACGGCGCCCCGTCGAGGCCGGGCACGGTGACGAAGGCCTGGGCGGCGTCCGGGAGCGGGTCGCTCACCCCGAGTCGCAGGCGCACCTGCTCGCCCGGCAGGGCGGTGAGGACGATGGCGGCCCGCGACCCGGCCGGGACGCTCACCCGTCCCTGGAGCACCCGACGGCCCCCGACGTAGGCGGTGTAGGGGTCCGTGCGCGCCACCGGGGCCGTGCTTCTCACCCACGCGACCACGGCACAGAGGCCGCCCGCGCCCAGGCCGCAGCGCGCGCTGGCGCCGGCGAACCCCTGGCCGACGATCCGGCGGCCGACCACGATGGTCGTGACGGTGGCCCGGGCCCCCCGCAGCGGCGGGAGCGCGTCCTCGGGGGCGCGGAGCACGATGACCCGGTCCTGCGGACCCTTCAGCAGGCCCGCCGCGAGCGCCACCGCCAACCCCAGGCGATCGGGCGCCGAGGTCGCTCGGAGCCGGCGGAGGGCACCCGGGACCGTGGCCGCCGTCCCCCGAAACCACACCGAGGGTTGGCCGCCGGACACGATGATGGACACTGGCATGGACGACGGCAGCGGGCGCGCCAGCTGCGCCACGCGCGCGCGCGCGGCGGCCAGGCGACCCCCCACGCTCATCTGGGCCGAGTCATCGACGACGACGACTCGGCCCGGTGCCGGCGCCACCGCGACCCCGGCGGGATGGGTCAGCGCGAGCACCAGCAGCACCAGCGCCAGGACCTGAAGCAGCAGCAGCAGGGGCAGGCGCGGGAGGGCGAGGCGGCGGGGGGGCGGGGCGAGCGTCGCCTCCAGCTGGCGCCAGAGCATGAGGCTGGGGACCTCGTGCACCGGCCGCCGGTCGGAGCGCAGGTGCAGCACCACCAGCGGGACCAGCAGCGAGAGCCCGGCGAGGGGCCACAGGTTCAGCAGGCTCGTGGCGGGATCACCATGGTGCCGCGAGCAGCCATCCGACCGGCTGGAAGTAGCCGAGCAGCAGGCGCTGCTCGGGCGCGGCGAGATCGTTGGTGGTGGGCGGGACGTAGGCCAGGGTCGAGCGCCCGCCGCCGCCGCCGCCCTCCAGGGCCAGCCAGCGTGCCGGCCCCAGTCCGGGGCTGGGGGCCCGGCCCGCGCTCACGGCGTCCGCGCCGGTCGCGCGCTCGACCGGGGCCGCTCCCGACGCGAGCAGGACCCGCCGGGCCGCCGGCCCCAGGCCGGCAGGCCGGCCCGGGCTGGCCCCGCTGGCCGCCCGCGCCTGGCCACCGCGAGTGCCCCCTCCGCGGGTGCCGGTGGCTTCGTCCCCCCGGGTTCCCGCGATCGGACGCCCGCCGATGCCGGCTCCCCTGATCTGGTGCGCCGTCCGGGTCCCGCTCCGCGGGGTCGGTGGGGTGCGCCGAGCCGCGCCGCCGCTCCCGGGCCGACCGCCAGCGCCGGACCGGGACCCGGCGGCGGGGGCCCGCCGCCGGGCGCCGGCATCCGCCGCCGGAGGGGCGGGGCGGGGCGAGACACCTCGGCCCGGCCTGCCCGCTGGAGGGCGCGGGCGAGCGGAGCCTCCCCCGGCCGCGGTCCGCCCCGCCCGGGTGCCGGCGCCGCCGATGGTCGGGGCGGGACCCGCGGCCCCGGCCCGGCCCGACCCCGGTCCCGGAGCGCGGGCGTCGCCCGGGCCCGGGCGCACCGGCGGTCCCGCCCTGGCGGCGACGATCGCCGGCCCCGCCGCGGGCGCGGCCGGCAGGCCGCCGACCGGCTCCCCAGCCGCGAGGGTGCTCGGGGACCGCGAGCCGACCGAGCGGAGCGGAATCCCCGCGGTCGGGGCGCGCCCCAGCCGGGGCGCTTCGGGCGGGACAACTGCCCGGAGCGCCCCGGCGCCACCTCGCCGCGGTCCCAGCCGGGGCGGTCGCGAGCCCGGCCCGGCGGCGCCCGTCGGCCCGAGCACCGCCGCGCCGGTCGAGGAGGAGGCCGAGCCCCGCCCCCGGGCCGGGGGCGGACCCGCGATCGCCGTCAGCGCCGCCAGCACGGTCAGCGCGAGCGCCAGCAGCACCCACTCCAGCGGGGCCCGCCGCGCCACCGCGCGAGCGAAGCCCAAGCTCTCGGTGACCACGGCGGACGCCTCCACCACCACCCGGTCGGAGAGGCCCCCCGGGCTCCGGGAGAGGCGCTGGATCTCGAGGGCGGTCGCGCTGCGCGCCGCCAGGCCCAGGTCGTGGTCGATGAGCCGGGCGGTGGCGGCGACCGCCGGCCGACGATGGATCCCCCAGAGCACGCCCGCCACCGCGATCACGCCGGGGACGAGGATCCCCACGCGTGCCGGCGCGGCCCCCGCGGCGGCGGCCACCAGTCGCAGCCCCACGCCGATCGCCGCGGCCAGCAGCAGCTGGCGACGGACCAGCGGCACCAGCCGGCGACGGCCGACACGCGAGCACCAGCACGCCAGCGCATCGCGCAGGCCCGCCTCCGTGATCGCCCCCGGGCGCGCCCGCGGCACCACTTTGACCACGTCGCGCGCGTCAGCTTCAAGCCAGCGTGCGACGCCCGCGATGGTCATGGGGAGAGACACTCTGTGCGGCGGCGGAGTTCTGGGATGGTACCACCGCCCTAAGCCGGCGGCGGCCGGAGGCGTTGCTGCACGCCGCCAGCCGATCGGCGATGGCGGCTCCAGTCGCCGCTATCATCTCCAGGTCATGGCGAGCCGGGACCCGGTGAGCGCCGCGGCGGTCGAGACCCTCACCCCCACCGAGTTCCGGCGTGTGGCGGGCGCGATCCAGCAGCGCGTCCAGGCCCAGATCGTGGGCCAGGCCGAGGCCGTTCGGGGCGG
>Ga0307374_10002695_pt1 | contig 31247 bp, 30 predicted proteins | sample OX3MG_FD_202532 | JGI IMG/M metagenome (GOLD analysis project Ga0307374, IMG submission 202532) | Soil microbial communities from Risofladan, Vaasa, Finland - OX-3 | ecosystem: Environmental > Terrestrial > Soil > Coastal area > Acid sulfate soil | place: Finland: Risofladan, Vaasa | collected... | reverse complement strand
GGGCCGAACGTCAGCCAATTAATGTATCGCCTTATCGGGAAGTAGGTAAGTGATGCGGGTGGTTGGCCGTGTCCCGCGCCTGTATGTTTGGAGCGAAACCGCCGCGAATCACTCGCGTACGGAGGGAGGAGGGTATGTGAGGCGTATCGAGTTTCGCGGCCGGCTGTTTGTCATCCTCCTATCGTTCGCGCTCATCCCGTCGGCGGTATTGGGCCTCGGGTGGTTCGCCACCAGCCGCTACGCCTTCTCCCTGGTGGGCGCGAGCGCGGCATGGGACAGCACCGCCGCCAGCGGGGCCCGGGCCATCTCGGCCATGCGGTCGGCGCCGCTGACGCCCGCCCAGCGGCAAGTCATCGACGCGCACGAGCAGCGGCTGCACGAGAGCCTGCTCCAGTCCAAACGGGCGACGTTCGTATTCACCCGCGCCGTGTACGCCGCTGCGGTGCTGGTGCTGCTGTCGCTGGCGGTGGTGGGGCTGGGCGCGTCGCGCGTGGCCGGACACCTGAGCCGGCAGTTGAGCCGGCCGCTGGTGGAGCTCGTGGGCTGGACGGCGCGGATCGGGCGAGGCGAGGCGTTGCCGGCCGGACCGGCGTCGCGAGGCGCGCCGGAGTTCGAACTTCTGCGGTCGCGGATGCGAACGATGGCGGACGAGCTGGCGTTGGGACGGGCCCGGGCGCTGGAAGCCGAGCGCGCGGCAGCGTTGCGTGAGGCGGCGCGCCAGGCGGCGCACGAGTTGAAGAACCCGTTGACCCCCATCCGATTTGCCGTAGCGCGGCTGCGGCGCGACGCGCCGCCCGAGTTGGCGGAGACGGTGGAGGTGCTGGCCACCGAGACGGCGCGGCTCGAGGCGCTGGCCAAGAATTTCTCGCAGTTCGGCAAGCTGCCCGAGGGGCCGCGCGCCGCGGTGGATCTGGGCGATCTGGTCCGTTATACCGCGCGGGCCTCGGTGCCCGAATCGGTGGCGCTGGCGATCGAGGTGCAGGACGGGGTTCCGATGGTGTGGGGGCACCACGATGCGCTGGCCCGCGCGTTCAGCAACGTGGTGCTGAACGCGGTGGAAGCGTGCGGCGGGACGGGCGCGATCACCGTGCGCGTGCAGCGCGCGACGTGCGGTGGCCGCGACGCGGTGGCGCTGGAGGTCCACGACACGGGGCCGGGGATCGCCCCCGACCGGTTAGCGCGGGTGTGGGAACCGTACGTTACGTACAAGGCGGGCGGCACCGGGCTGGGGATGGCGATTGCGCGCCAGACCGTGCTCGCCCACGATGGAGAGGTGATTGCCGAGAGCACGCCGGACGCCGGCACGACGATCCGGTTCGTGATCCCGGTAGGCACGGAGACCGGCACCACGCCCGAAGGCGCCGCAGGGGTGGCACCTCACACATGAGACACGCAAGGAGCGCGGCACGATGAACGGTCAGGAAATGATAGTGGCGGTGACGTCCCTGGGGCTCGTGGCGTACTTCGTGCGCGCCGTCACCGGACTGATCGGCCGCAAGATCGACGCCCATCAGCGCGGGGCGCTCCATCCCGACACCGACCAGCGCATGGCGCGCATCGAGCAGGCGGTGGACGCGATCGCGCTCGAAGTGGAACGCATCTCCGAAGGCCAACGGTTCACCACGCGATTGCTGGCCGAACGCGCCTCCGTCGCGCCGCCGCTTCCCTCCTCCAAACCGCCGGTGCAATCATGAACACGCCCTTTCTGCTCCAGCAGATCATCATCCCGAGCGGCATTCCCAGCGACGTCGTGCCGATCGTCGGGATCGTGTTCGGCACGATCATGATCATGGTGCTCGGCACGCCGATCATCCGGGCGATCATCCGGGCCGTGGAGCGGCGCGCCGCGCCGCCCGCGGTGCCCTCCGACCTCAACGCGCGGCTCGAACGCATCGAGCAGACGGTGGATTCGATCGCCATCGAGATGGAGCGCGTGTCCGAAGCGCAGCGCTTCCTGACGCGGCTGCAGACCGAGCAGCGCGCGATCGGCAGCGTGCTGCCGCAGCCGCCCCGCTGACCGTCGCCCGCCCAGCGCGCCCATGTCCACCGTCCTGATCATCGACGACGAGCCCAACATCCGCCGGATGGTGGGGGCGTTGCTCGCCGCCGAAGGGTTCGAGGTGCGCGACGCGGCCGACGGGGCCACGGGGATCGCCCAGGCGATGGAGTTCGAGCCCGATGCCGTGCTGCTCGATCTGATGATGCCGGGCGAGCTGGACGGGATGGCCGCGCTCAACAGGCTCCGCGAAGTGGCGCCGGACACGCCGGTGGTGATGATGAGCGGCAAGGCGGGGCTGAGCGACGCCGTGAAGGCCACCAAGCTCGGCGCCTTCAACTTCCTGGAAAAGCCGCTGAGTCCGGAGAGCGTGCTGCTGGCGCTGTCGTCGGCCATCGAACTGCGCCGGGCGCGACGGGAAGCCAAGGCGCTGCGGGCGGAGGTGGGGCTGGGCGGCGAGATGGTGGGACGCAGCCCGGCCATGGAGAAGGTGCGGGAGATGATCGCGCGGGTGGCGGCGACGGACGCCCGGGTGCTGATCACCGGCGAATCGGGCACCGGCAAGGAGCTGGTGGCGGCAGCCATCCACAACGCCAGCGAGCGGCGCGACCGGCCGTTCGTGCGCGTGAACTGCGCCGCCATTCCGCGCGATCTCGTGGAGAGCGAGATGTTCGGCCACGAGAAGGGGGCGTTCACCGGGGCGTCGGAACGCCGCATCGGACGGTTCGAGCTGGCGCACACGGGCACGCTGCTGCTCGACGAGGTGGGCGATCTCGGGCAGGAGGCGCAGGCCAAGCTACTCCGCGCCATCGAGGCCAAGGAGATCGAGCGGGTGGGTGGCGGGAAGCCGATCCGGGTGGACGTGCGGATCCTCGCTGCCACCAACAAGGATCTGGCGCGGGCCGTGAGCGAGGGCGCGTTCCGCGAAGACCTGCTGTTCCGGCTCAACGTGATTCCGCTGCACGTGCCGCCGCTGCGCGAGCGGCCGGACGACATCCCGCCGCTCGTGGCCCACTTCTCGGCGCTGCACCGCGTGCGCACCGGCCACCCGGCGCCGCGGTGGACCGACGATGCCCTCACGCTGCTCACGCGGTACCGGTGGCCGGGCAACGTGCGCGAGTTGGCCAACGTGGTCGAGCGCCTGGCCATCCTCCACGCGGGGCACGACGTGACCACCGACGACGTGCAGGGCGTGATCGCGATCGGCGACGGCGCGGCCGCGGCGCCGGCGTTCCCCGACGCGTCCAAGCTCACGCAGCCGCTGAGCGACACGCTGGACGACTATGAGCGGATGCTCATTTCGCGCGCCCTGTCGGTGGCCGGCGGGAACGTGGCCGAGGCGGCGCGTCGTCTGCAGACCGACCGGCCGAACCTGTACCGCCGCATGCGCCGGCTCGGGATCGGCAATGGCGGGGATTGACGTGCGAGCGACTCAGGCCCTGAGGGGATGCACATGCGACGCATGATGTTCACGCTGGCGCTGGTGATCACCCCGCTGGCGCTCGCCGCGCAGCAGCGCGACACGACGCTCGCCGAACATTCGCTGCCGCGCGACGTGGCGCGGGAGGCGGTCCGGCTGTTCAATGGCGCCGCCACCCTGCGCACCACGGGGCCCATGGACGTCGCCGAGGGTCGCGAGATCCACGGCGACGTGGCCGTGCTCAACGGCCCGCTGACGATCGCCGGGCACGTCACCGGGCGGGTGCTGGCCATCGACGGCGACGTCACGCTGCTGCCCACGGCGCGCATCGACGGCGACCTGCTGGTGGTGGGCGGCGAGGTGGACGGGCGCGATCGCGCCTACGTGGGGGGCGAGATCCGGGTATACCACAGCCGGCTGCGGTACACGCAGGCCGGCGACCGCATCGCCGCCGCGGAGCCCGACTCGGGGCGCGAGGAGCCCTGGTGGCGGCGGTTCGAGCACCGCCGCGACGAGAGTGGGAGCTCGTTCCTGGTGGCGAGCGCGGGCGCGTACAATCGCGTGGAGGGACTGCCGATCAATCTCGGCCCGCAGATGTTCCGCGACTTCAGCAAGGGGAGCGCCCGCCTCGACGCATACGCGGTGGTGCGGACGGCGAGCAGCTTCCGCGCCGGCAGCAACGACGTGGGCCACAATCTGACCGGCACGCTGCGCCTGGGACCCGGCAACGGGTTCCTGGTGGGCGCCGGCGTGTACGACGTGGTGGAGCCGGTGGAGTCGTGGGGGCTCTCCAATCTGGAGGTGGGCCTGGCCTCGGCCCTGTTCCGGCGCGACTACCGCGATTATTTCCAGCGCCACGGCGGCAACGTGCGGGCCGGCGTGTACGCGCGCGACAACACGACATTCACCATCTCGTATGCCGACGAGCACTGGACGCCGCGAGCGGCGAACAATGCGTGGACGCTGTTCCGGTCGGGCTCCCCGTGGCGGCCGAATCCGGCGATGGACGCCGCGCACTTCCACCTGCTGAACGCCACGTTGCACGTGGATACGCGCACCGATGAAGCCAATCCGTGGGCGGGGTGGTACGTGATGGCCGACCTCGAGCGGGGGCGCGGCCACATCGATGCCCTGGGGGCCACGGGGGTGGCGCGGGCGTATCCGGCCGGCCGGCCGGTGACCTACGAGCGCGGGTTCCTCGACCTGCGGCGCTACAACCGCATCTCGCGCCACGCCCAACTCAATCTGCGTCTGGTGACCGGCGGCTGGCTGGGCGGCGACCCGCTGCCGCTGGAGCGACGGCTGTCGGTGGACGGCTACGGATCGCTGCCCGGGTTCGAGTTCCGCACCGGGCGCGCCGGCGAGGACGTGAGCACGTGCAGCGTGGGCGCGATCCCGCCCGGGTATCCGGCGCAATGCGACCGGATCGCGCTCGGGCAGGTGGAATACCGCAGCGATCTGCACGTGCCACTGTTCAACTGGGACGATGACAGCTGGGTGCGGCCGCACTTCACGGCCGACGGGACGTGGGTGGTGTTCCTCGACGCCGGACGGGGGTGGCTGGTGGGCAACCCGGGGCCGCCGATGACCTACACGAGCGGCGGGATGCCGCCGTTGGGATCGTTCCGCAGCGACCTCGGCGTGGGTCTGGATTTCGACGTGCTGGGCATCTACCTGGCCAAGCCGCTGTCGTCACCGCAGCTGCCGATGCGGCTGTTCCTCAGTCTCCAGCACCGCTTCTAAGACGTGCGCTCCGCAATCCGGATCCTCCTCGGCCTGACGCTGCTCGCGGCGCCCCTCAGGGCGCAGCGCGGCGCCCAGTTACACGTGCAGCTGGCCACGGCGGGGAGCGCGGAGCGCGAGCCCGGCGTGTCGGTGTCGGGCGTGCTGGACGACGCGCAGCTCCGCGAGCTGATGCGGAACGGATTTCCGGTGGCGCTCCACTTTCGCCTCGAACTGTGGCGCATCGGCGGCGTGTTCAACGAACTCGAACGCTCCACCAAGTGGGACGTGCTGGTGCAGTACGACCCGGCGCCGTACCGCAAGGCGTACCGGGTGGTGCGGCGCGCCAACAACCAGACCGAGGATTTCGGCTCGCTCCCGACGCTCGATGCCACCGACGCCCTGCTGGCGCAGCCCTATCGCGTGGCGTTGCTGCCGGGGCATGCCGGCGCCCGGTACTACTACAACGCCGTGCTCGAGGTGGAATCGCTGAGCGCCAACGACCTGAGCGAACTGCAGCGGTGGCTGCACGGCGACCTGGGGCCGGCGGTACGGGGCAAGGGCAATCCGCTGTCGGCGCTCCGGAACGGCATCGGGCGGCTGCTGTCCCGCGTCCTCGGCGGGACCAAGCGGAACTACGAAGCGACCTCACCCACGTTCGTCGCCGAGCCGCGGTAGCGGCCGGCCGGGCGCGTTCACGCGTGCTCGACCTGGTGCTCGAGTCGTTCGAGCTGATGGAGCACGGCGTCGCCGTAGAAGGTGCGGATGTACCGCGCCTGGATCGGCGTGAGCTTGCGCACCGCCCAACTCAGGTGCACGAAGTGCGGCTCCAGCGGATGGGTGAGCGGATGCATGCCGATCTCCTCGGGCATGCGGTTTCCCTTGCGCGTGTTGCAGGGGCTGCAGGCGGCAACGACGTTGGTCCACTCGTTGGTGCCGCCGCGCGACAGCGGAATGAGGTGGTCGCGGGTGAGCGATTCGCGGGGCTTGAGTTCGGTGACGTGGCGCCCGCAGTACTGGCACTTGTAGTGGTCGCGCGCGAACAGGAAGGTGTTGGTCACCTGGCGCCGGAAGCGCCGCGGCACGTGGATGAACTTGGTGAGGCGGATGACCACCGGGCGCGGCATGGTGAGCCGTTCGGAGCGCACCATGCGGTCCTGCTCGGCTTCGACGATCTCCGCCTTGCCGTCGATCACCAGGCGCAGGGCCCGCTTGAGGGGCACCATGGTGAGCGGTTCGAACGAAGCGTTCAGCGCCAGGCAGCCGACAATCACACGCGCCTCCTGCTGGTGGCACGCGGGGTCGCCTGACGCCGCCTACTACTCATCGACCCGCCCCGACCGGTTCGGGAATCGGCGTGAGCCATCCATGCCGGTCCTCGATGGTCCCGTGGGAAATGCCGAGGTATTCCTTCTGGATGGCCGCCGTGATCGGGCCGCGTTTTCCGTCGCCCACCGGCATGCGGTCGACGCTGCGAATAGGCGTGATCTCCACCGCCGTGCCGCAGAAGAACAGTTCGTCGGCGATGTACAGGAATTCGCGCGGCATGAGCTCCTCGCGCACCTCGAGACCGAAATCAGCGGCGATGTCCATGACGGTGTCGCGGGTGATGCCCGGCAGGATGCCGGCGCTCACCGGCGCCGTGTACAGCACGCCGTCGCGCACGACGAACAGATTCTCGCCGCTACCCTCGGACACGAACCCGGACGAATCGAGCATGATGCCCTCGGCGTAGCCGTCCGCCTTGGCTTCCATCTTGGCGAGCTGCGAGTTCAGGTAGTTGCCGCCGGCCTTGGCCATCGTGGGGAAGGTGTCGGGGGCGGCGCGCCGCCAGCTCGACACGCGCACGTCCACGCCGGCCTCGAGGGCATCCTGGCCCAGGTACGCGCCCCATTCCCAGGCGAGCATGTACACCTCCACCGGCGCCGAGCCGGGCAGCACGCCCATCTGCTCGCCGGTGCGGATGACGACCGGGCGGAAGTAGCATTCCCTGAGGTCGTTGGCGGCGATCGTATCGAGGCATCCCTGCACGAGCTCGTCCACCGAGAATCGGACCGGCATGCGGTAGATCTTGCAGGAGTCGAGCAGGCGCCGCATGTGCTCGCGGGCCCGGAACACCGCGCCGCCGGTGGGGGTCTCGTAGCACCGCATCCCCTCGAACAGGCTCGAGCCGTAATGGACGACGTGGCTGATCACGTGGATCGTCGCGTCCTCCCAGTTCACGAGTTGACCGTCGCGCCAGATCTTGGCCGTGCGACCGGTCTTCGGCTGCGCCATGGGAATGCTCCTTGAGCCCTGAGTTCCCTCTATGATAAGCGGTGGACCGCGCCAGCCGCTAGCGGAACTCCGCCCCTACGCCCGGCCGGCGAGCCACTGCTGCAGGCGATCGGCGGTGAGCTGCACGCGCTGCGGGAGCCCGGCGTCGCGGTCCACGAGCGCCCCGTTCCGCACGAGCACGCGTCCGGCCACGGTCACCAGGCGGGCCGGCGTGCCGTGCAGCGCGAACAGCACGGCGCCCTCCACGTCGTGCACCGGGCCCGCCATCTCATCGAGCGGGAACGCGGCGAGATCGGCGGACTTGCCGGCCTCCAGCGACCCCACCTCGCGCTCCATCCCGAGCGCGCGCGCGCCGTCGATGGTGGCTAGCCGCAGCGCGCGCGCCGCCGTGACCGCGTCGTGCCGATGGACGCGCGCCCGTTGCTGCAGGGTGGCCAGCCACGCTTCGCCGAGAATATCCATCCGGTTATTGCTGGCCACGGAATCGGACCCGAGCCCGACGGCGATGCCGGCCTCCAGAAACTCGGTGAGCGGCGCCACCCCGTGGCCCAGCTTGGCGTTCGAGGCCGGACAGTGGACCACCGTGGAACCCGACGCGGCGATCGCATGCACATCGGTGGCGTCGGCGTGCACGCAGTGGATGAGCAGTGGCTGGGCATCGAGCACGCGGAGCCCGCGGAGCAGTTGGATGGGACTGCGCGCCCGCTCCTCGACGCGGATGCCCCGTTTGAGCAACGCGTCGGCGAACTCGCCGCGCGCGTCGACGACGAGGCGCTGCTCGGCCTCGCTCTCCGCGATGTGGATCGCCATCGGCAGATCGGCCTGGATGGCGTACCGGGTCGTGGCCGAGAACAGGCGGTCGCTCACCGTGTACGGCGCGTGGGGCGAGACGCCCACGCGGACGAGCGAAGTCTGCCGCGCGCGCAGCGCGTCCACCCGACCTTTGAGTTCGGCCAGCGCTTCATCGCAGGCCACCGGCGCCGGCCCGAACACTTCCTGATACACGATGCCGCGCACGCCCCGCTCCAGCATCGCGTCGAACGCCACGCCCGATTCGCAGGTATCGGCGTACGTCGTGATCCCGGCGCGGAGGCCCTCATCGAGGCCAAGGCGGGCCGAGTCGAGCAGCATCTCGCGCGTGCAGACGTTGCGTCGTGCCGTGGTCAGGCGCAGGATCCACGACCGGAAGTCGAGATCCTCGAGAAAGCCGCGCATGGCGGTGAGCTCGAGGTGCGTGTGCGCATTGATCAGCCCCGGCATCACCACGGAGGCGCCGAGTTCCACGTCCTCGCCGGGCGGCGCGCCGGCCCGCGGTCCCACGTAGGCGATGCGGTCGTGGGCCACGGCCACCGTCCCGTTGCGGACGGCGGGCGTGGCGATGGGCAGCACCCAGGCGGCATGGTAGCGGATCATGGCATCCCGCCGCCGCCCGGCTTCTTCTTGGGCGGAATGTAGAACGGACTGGTCGTATCCCGCGTGACCGGTTTTCTGGGAATCAGTACGGCCGGCGTCGTGTCGGGCCGCAACACCACGCCGTGCGCGGTGTGCACGGTGCACGGCCGCGTGGGCTCGGTGCCCGAGAGATAGACCTCGCTCATCACGTCGCTGGAGGGGCAGTACGGGGTACGGAGCATATTGGTGGTGAAGTCGATCTCACGCGTCACGATGCCGCCGGGACGGGGCCAGTCGGGCGGAGCCGGCTTCCGACGATACACCTCGGTCATGAAGGCTGTCCATGCCGGCGCGGCCAGGAGCCCCCCTTGCGCGTTGGCCTTGATCTTGGCGGGTTTGTCGAACCCGAGCCAGATCCCGGCCACGAGATCCGACGTGTAGCCGATGAACCAGACGTCGGCGCCGTCGTTGGTGGTCCCCGTCTTGCCGCCCGCGGGAATCGTGAAATACTGGCCCACGGAGCCGGCCGCCGACCCCTTGGTCACGACGTCCTTCATCATGTCCACCATCAGCCACGCCTCCTGCGGCGTGAGGATGGTGGTGAGCTGCGGACCCTGCGTCCACAACACCTTGCCGTCGGCGCTCTCCACCCTGGTGATCCCGAACGGCGCGGCCCGCGTGCCGAGGGTGGCGAACGTGGTGTACGCGGCGATCATCTCGATGGGGTACACGTCGGCGGCGCCGATGTTGATGGACGGATACGGGGGGATGGGCGTCGTGATGCCGAACTTCCGCGCCTCGTCGATCACGTTCTGCTCGCCGAGCCCCATGCCGATGCGGATGGCCGGCACGTTGCGCGATTCGTAGAACGCCTTTCGCAGCGTCATGCGGCCGTCGAACTTGAGATCGAAGTCCTGCGGGGTCCAATCGGTACCGTCCACCTGCGGCACGGACAGCGGCTCGTCGTCCACGAGGTACGACGGCGTGAGCCCGTTCTGGATGGCGTCGGAGTACACGATGGGCTTGAACGTGGAGCCGGGCTGCCGCAGGGCCTGCGTGGCGCGGTTGAACTTCGAGTCGTCGAAGTCGCGCCCGCCGACCATGGCCAGCACGGCGCCGGTGCGCGGGTCCAGGGCCACGAACGCGCCCTGCAGATACGGCGAACTGGCGTCGGCCTTGGCGTCGCCCTCGCTCGCCTGGGCCAGATAGTGCTCGAAGGTGGGGTGGTGGTACGGGCCGTACTTCCCCGCCTCGATCGCGCGCAGCTGCGTTTCCATGGCCCGCTCGGCCGCCGACTGGAGATCGAGATCGAGCGTCGTATAGATCTTGAGCCCCTGTTCGTACAGGCGCTGCCCGAACCGGGCGTCGAGCTGCTGACGCACCCACTCGACGAAGTACGGGGCCACGTCGCCCGATTCGGAGCGGCCGGCGAGCTGCAGCGGGTAGGCCTTGGCGAGGCTGGCGTCGGCGTCGCTCACCAGGCCGTCCTGGCGCATCAACTCGATGATCGTGTTGCGGCGCTGCACGGAGCGGTCGGGGAACCGGCGCGGATCGTAGCGGCTGGGAGCTTTGGGGAGGGCGGCGAGCGTGGCCGCTTCGGCCAGGTTCAGGTAGCGCGCCGACTTGCCGAAGTAGCGCTGCGACGCCGTCTCCACGCCGTGGGCGCCGTTGCCCAGGTAGATCTGGTTGAGGTACAGCTCGAGGATGTGGTCCTTGGAGTATCTCCGCTCGATGGCCAGGGCCACCTTGGCTTCCTTGAGCTTCCGGATCAGCGACTTCTCGCGCGAGATGCGGTCGGGAAACACATTGCGGGCGAGCTGCATCGTGATCGTGGAGAAGCCCTGCGCGTAACCGCCGCTGCGCAGGTTGCGCAGTCCGGCCCCGAACATGCGGATGAAATCGATGCCGTGGTGCGAGTAGAAGCGCTTGTCCTCGGTGGCGAGGAAGGCGTCGCGCACCACGGGCGGGATGTCGGCGAGCTTGATCAGCGTGCGGCGTTCGAGGCCCAGCTCGGTGATGAACCGTCCGTCGGCGGCGTACACCTTGGACGTCTGGCGCGGCGTGTAGGCCTCGAGCACGCCCACCGACGGGCAGCGCCCGGCGCTGCAGACCAGCGTCCAACTGGCGATCGCGAAGCTGGCGCCGAAGGACACCGCGAACACCCCCGTGACGACGACGCGGCGGGTAAGTACGGGGTGCCGCTTGCGGAATCCAGCCAGAGAGAGGCGCACGATGGCTGGAAGCTAATGGCCCGCCGTGACATGCAGCAACGCGCGGCGTGTGACATTCCCTCCCGGGGCCTCTATAATTGTGTCCATGTCCGCCCATTCCCTGCTCGACGAGCTCCGCTGGCGCGGCCTCGTATACCAGCACACCGACGGCCTGGCCGAAGCGCTCGGCGCCGGCGTCGTATCGGGCTACGCGGGGTTCGACCCCACGGCGCCGAGCCTGCACGTGGGGAACCTCGTGCCGGTGATGGGGCTCATGCACCTCCAGCGCCAGGGCCACCGGCCGGTGGTGCTGGTGGGCGGCGGCACCGGCCTGATCGGCGATCCCAGCGGGCGGACCAGCGAGCGCCAGCTCGCGTCGCCCGAGGTGGTGGCGGCCAACACGCGCGCCATTCGCGACCAGCTGGCGCGGTTCATGGATTTCGACGGGCCGCGGGCCGCGATCATGCGCGACAACGCCGACTGGCTCACCACGCTCGGCGCCATCGAATTCATGCGCGACGTGGGCAAGCACTTCACCATCAACTACATGTTGCAGAAGGAATCGGTGAAGGCGCGGCTCGAGGGCGGGATCTCGTACACCGAGTTCTCGTACATGCTGTTGCAGGCGTACGATTTCCTGGAACTCTGGCGGCGCGACGGCGTCACGCTGCAGGTGGGCGGGAGCGACCAGTGGGGCAACATCACGGCCGGCATCGAGCTCATCCATCGCGTGGAGGGCACCGGCGCGCAGGGTCACGCGCTCACGCTGCCGCTGGTGACCACGGCGAGCGGGGCCAAGTTCGGCAAGAGCGAGGCCGGCGCGGTATGGCTCGATCCGAACCTCACCTCACCGTACAAGTTCTACCAGTTCTGGATCAACACCGACGATCGCGACGTGAGCAGGTACCTGCGCTACTTCACGCTGCTGTCGCGGGACGAGATCACGGCGCTGGACGCCCTCGTGGCCGAGCAGCCCGAGCAGCGGGAAGCGCAACGCGCCCTCGCTCGCGAGATGACGCGCCGCCTGCACGGCGGCCCCGCGCTCCAGGCCGCCGAGGAGGTGTCGGCGTTCTACTTCGGCGGGCTGGAGCCGGCGGCGCTGTCGGCCGATGCCCTGGCGCAGCTGCGCACCGACGCGCCGTTCGTCGAGGTGGCCGAATCGACCGTGGCCGGCGAGAGCGCCGGCCAGATCGACGTGCTCAAACTCCTCACGGCGGCCGGCATCGCCAACTCCAACGGGGCCGCGCGCCGGCTGCTGGAGCAGGGCGGCGTGTCGGTGAACAAGCGCAAGCTCGGCGCGTCCGACCGGTACCTCGACGCGGCCGGCGTGCTCCTCACCGGGCGGCACCTGATCGTGGGCAAGGGCAAGCGCGAGTACGCCCTGGTGCGCGTGGCCGGCTGACCCTCAGCGCGCGCCGATCACCTCGAGCGCGCGGGTGATGTCGTCGTCGGTGTTGAAGCAATGGATGGCCAGCCGCATCGCGCCTTCGCGCTGCGAGTGGGCGACGCCGGCGTCGCGGAGGCGCTGGCTGGTGGCCTCCGGATCGGGGGGCGCGACGCAGACGATCCCGGCGCGCTTGCCGGCGTCGGCCGGCGTGACCAGCCGCATGTCGTCGCGCGCGCGAGCCCAGTCCACCACGCGGTCGGCGAGCGCGCGCACGTGGGTCTCGATGGCCGCCGGTCCGAGTTCGAGGAGCAGCGCCAGACTGGCGTTCATGCCCGCGAAATCCTGGAACGGCACGGTGATGAATTCGAAGCGCCGGGCGTCGTCGCGCCAGGTCATGTCGTAGTCCAGCAGCTTCCGGAAATCGTCCGATCCCTTCACGGCCATCCAACTCACGAACGGCGGATCCAGCGCGGGAATCAGATCCTCGCGCACGTACGTGAATCCGGCGCCCCACGGCGAGAGGAGCCACTTCTGCGCGCCGCAGCTGAGGATCGCCGGCTGCACGGCGCGCACATCGAGCGGCAGGGGGCCCAGTCCCTGGATGGCATCCACCACCAGGTGCACGCCGCGCTCGCGGCAGCGGCGTCCCATGGCCACGAGATCCACCCGGTAGCCGGTGGCGAATCCCACCCACGAGACGGCGAGGATCTTCACCTGCGGATCGTCGAGCGCGGCGAGCAGCGCCGCCTCGTCGGTGAGGCCGTCGCGCATCGGGATCACGCGCACCGTGGCGCCGCGCTTGGGGGCGAGTTCGAGCCACGGATAGACGTTCGCGGGAAAGTCGCCGTCGGGCACGACGACCACGTCGCCCGGCCCCAGCGGCAGCCCCGCCGCGGCCAGGTTGATGCCGTAGCTGGTGTTCACCGCGAGCGCGATCTCGGTGGGGCGCGCGTTGATCAACCGGGCCACGAGCTGCCGGGACGCGGCCAGCGTCTCGAAGAGCAGATCGTCGCCCATCCGGTGCGGCATGTGGCGGAGGTCGGTGAACGCGCCCACCGCTTGGACCGTGCGCCGCGGCAGCGGCCCGGTGGACGCGCTGTTGAGAAACACAGCGCTGGCGGGATCCATCCAGGGGAATTCGCGCGCGCGCAGCGCATGGACGTCGTAGCTCATGACGGTGGAACCTCGGGAACGGCGGACGCCCGGTTGGCGCCGCGGGGATCGAGGGCGTCGCGCAATGCGTCGCCCAACAGGTTGAAGGCCAGGACGGTGAGGCCAATGGCCAGGCCGGGAGCCACCGAGGTCCACGGCGCGCTCTGCAACTGCGCCAGGTCGCGCGCATCGGCGATCATCGCGCCCCAGCTGGGCGTGGGTGGCTGCACGCCCAGCCCCAGAAACGACAGCGACGACTCGGCCATGATCGCGCCGGCGATGCCCAGCGTGGCGGCGATCACCACGGGCGCCACCACGCTCGGCAGGACGTGCCGGAGGATCACGCGCCGGTCGCGCGCGCCCAGGGCGCGCGACGCCTGGACGAACTCCAACTCGCGCACCACGAGGACCTGGCCGCGCACCAGCCGCGCCATCGCCGCCCACCCCACGAATCCGATGGTGAGAAACACGACCGTGAGCGACGGTTGCAGCGCGGCGACGAGGGCGATCAGCAGCAGGAGCGTGGGAAAGGCCAGCGTCACGTCGGCCAACCGCATCACGAGTTCGTCGAGCCACCGGCCGTAGTATCCCGCGGCCAGCCCGAGCGCGAGGCCCACGGTGAGGGCGATGGCCTGCGAGAAGACGCCCACCGAGAGCGAGATCCGCGCGCCGTAGACCAGCCGCGCCCACACATCGCGTCCCTGCACGTCGGTGCCCAGCCAATGGGTGGCGCTGGGCGGCAGCAGCTGGGCGCGCAGGTCGATGGCCACCGGACTGTGCCGGGCGACGAGCGGCGCGGCCACGGCCACGAACCCCATCGCCACGATCACGCTCCCGGCGAACCAGGCGCGGGCGTCGCGGCGCAGGATCTCGCGCGGACGCGCGCTCACGACGGATCGCCCAGTTCGGCGGGCGTGCCGGGCCGCTGATGCTTCCAGCGGCGGTGGTGCCAGAAGTACTGCTCGGGGGCGCGACGCACCCAGCGTTCCAACACGTTCGTGTAGGCGCCGACGATCGCGTCCACGTCGGCCTCGCGGTCTCCCGTGCGCACCGTCTCCACGGGCTCGAAGCTGATCGCGAACCGTCCGCTCGGCTGCCGGAGCGCGGCGCCGAACACCATCGGGGCGTCGAGGCGCAGCGCGAACACCGCCGGCCCGCGCGGTGTCTTGGCCAGGCGGCCGAAGAACGGCACCCAGGTGGAGGCGAGGCCCGCCGCGCCCTGATCGAACAGGAAGGCCACGGCGCGTCCGCCGCGCAGGGAGCGCGGCACCTGACGCACCGCGTCGGCGTCGTGGACCACCGTCATCCCGATGCGCTCGCGGGTGCGCGTGAGGTACCCGTCGAACAGCGGATTCTGCATGCCGCGGGCCACGGCGTCGAGCGGGATGCCGCGGGCCGCCAGGTACGAGCCCCCCAACTCCCAGTTGCCCAGGTGGCCGGTGAGCACGATCAGTCCGCGGCCCAGCGCGCGGGCGCGCTCGACCACCTCCCAGTTGTCCACGCGTTCGAAGAGGTCGATCACGTCCTGGCGCGAGTAGGACGGGAGCACGGCGGTCTCGATGAACGTGCGCCCCAGGCTCTCGTAGCTGGCGCGCGCCACGTCGTGGACGCGGTCGGCCGTCCAGTCGGGGAACGCGGCGCGCAGTTGGCGCTCGACCACGCCGCGGCGAATGCCGAGCGGGGCGTAGGCCAGCGCGCCGAGGCGGGCGCCCACGGCGCTGGCGCGGCGGAACCCCAGGGCGTCGAGCGCGCCCACGGCGCCGCGCAGGGCGGCGTACTCGGCGCGGTGCGACAGGGTGATGCGGTGGACTGCCGCGTCGCTCATGGGCCCGTGGCGGCGGCGGGCTGGCGCTCGTCGCGGAACTGCAGCGAGTGCAGGCGGTGGTACGCGCCGTGCAGCGCGAGCAATTCGCCGTGCGTGCCCCGCTCCACGATCTGTCCGCGGTCGAGCACGAGGATCTGGCTGGCGTGGGTGATCGTGGACAGCCGGTGCGCGATCACGAACACCGTGCGTCCGGCCAGCAATCGGTCGATGGCTTCCTGCACCAGCCGTTCCGACTCGGTGTCGAGCGCCGAGGTGGCCTCGTCGAGAATCAGGATGGGCGGATCGGTGAGCAGCGCGCGGGCGATGGCGATGCGCTGCCGCTGGCCGCCGGAGAGGCGGGTGCCGCGTTCGCCCAGCACCGTGGCGTAGCCGTTGGGCAGTTCGGTGATGAACCCGTGGGCGTTGGCGGCGCGGGCGGCGGCCTCGACCTGGGCGTCGGTATACCGCGCGCTCGCGCCGTACGCGATGTTGCTGCGCACGGTGTCGTTGAACAGCACGGTGTCCTGACTCACGATGCCGGTGAGGGCCCGCAGCGACTGGAGCGTGATCTGGCGCGTGTCCCGGCCGTCGAGCACGATGCGGCCGGCCGTCGGCTCGTAGAAGCGCGGGATGAGATCGACGAGGGTGCTCTTTCCGGCGCCGCTCGCGCCGACGAGCGCGACCACTTCGCCCTTGCGCGCCACGAAGCTGATGTCGGTGAGCACCGGCTCGTGGTCGTAGGCAAAGCAGAGGCCCTCGAATTCGAGGCGGTCGCGGAACTCCAGCACCTGCACCGTGCCGCGGTCCATCTCCGCTTCGGTGGGCTGGTCGAGCACGCCGAACAGGCGCTCGGCGGCCGCCATGGACTGCTGCGCCGTGGTCGGCGCCTGCGACAGCTGCTTGAGCGGCGGCAACAGGCGCATCACCATGATCATGAAGGTGATCAGCGTGGCGCCGTCGAGGGTGGCCCCCGGCGCCAGCACCTCGCGCGCCCCCATCCACAGGATGAGCACCGCCACCGCGGTGCCGATCACCTCGGTGAGCGGCTGCGAGAGCACCGCCGTGCGCGCCACGCGCACCATGCCGCCGGAGTAGCGGTGGTTGGCGTCGGTGAACCGCCCGTCCTCGTACGGCTCGGCGCCGAACGACTTCACGAGGCGGATGCCGCTCACCACTTCCTGCAGCACGCTGGTGATCTCGCCGTAGTCGTTGCGCAGGCGCCGGTAGGCATGCCGCAGCCGCCGCAGGATGGGCTGGAGCGCCAGGGTGAGCAGCGGCGCGATGACCAGCGAGACCAACGTCAGGCGCGGCGAGTAGTAGAGCAGCACGACCACCGTGGCCGCGATCTGGGCCACGTTCTGGATGCTCTTCGTGACCAGCTCGGTGATCAGGGCCTTGGTCTGCTCGGTGTCGGAGAGGACCTTGGAGATCACCTGGCCGGTCTTGGTGCGCTGGAAGTAGCCGAGCGGCAGCCGCTGGAGATGGGTGAACACGCGGTCGCGCAGGTCGCGGGTGACCAACTCCTGCAGCGCCGCGCCCAGTTGGCCGCCCATCCACACGAACACGTTCTTCACGGCCACGATGATCACGATCGCGACGATCATCGCCTCGAGCGATTGCAGCGGCTTGGCCGGATCGAGGAACGCGCCGACCATGCGTTCCTGCAACGCCGCGAGCTTCCCGCTGGTCGGGATGTACTGCTTGGCCTTGAACAGCGCGTTCAGGAACGGGATCAGCAGCGTGAACGAGAACGCGTCGAGCGTGGCCGCGATGACGCTGCTCCCGATCGTGCCCGCCATGCGCCACCAGTGCGGGCGCACGAAGCGCAACAGCCGACGATACAATCCCATCAGCGGCGCGGCGTGAGGAGGGACACCGGCAGAATGCACTCCTCGGGGGTCACGCCCCCGTGCAGGAACGATCCGCGATACCGGCTCTGGTACTCGCGCAGTTTGGTGGGATACACGAAGAACCCGTCGCCGCTGGCGAGCAGGGTGTGCGCCCCCATGCCGCGACGCGGCAGCTTGAGCGCCTCCTCCCGGCGGAACAGCAGCGCCTGGTCGGGATGCTCGGCCCGCAGGTCCTCGCCGAACTTGTAGCGCAGATGCGGCGTGGCGTCGCGCTTGGCGAACACCGTGACCGGCGTGTGGCAGTGGATGGACCCGTGGTCGCTCGTGATCAGCACCTTGAGCCCGCGGCGGGCCGCTTCCTTGAGCACGGTGAGCAGCGGCGAACGCTGGAACCACTGGTGCGTGAGCTGGCGGAGCGCGACCTCGTCGCGCGCCACCTCGTACAGAATCGCCGATTCCGAGCGGCCGTGGGTGAGCAGGTCGATGAAGTTGAACACGAACGCACTGATCCCGTCGGGGGCGATGGCGTTGGCGAGCCGGCGCTCCAGATCGGAGGCGTCGAGCATCGTGTTCACCTTCTCGTAGCGCACCGGCACGCGCCGGTTCAACTCCACGAGCTGCGCCTCGAGCAGGTCGCGCTCGTGCGCGTTGAGCGATTCGTCGTCGCGTTCGCCCCACCAGTCGGGGAACCGGGCCGCGATCTCGCTGGGGAACAGCCCGCTGAACAGGGCGTTGCGCGAATACGGCGTGGCGGTGGGGAGAATCGAGAAATAGTGCGTGGTCTCGACCTCGAACAGCTGGGCGATGATCGGCTCGATCACCTTCCACTGGTCCAGCCGCAGGCAGTCCACGACCACGTAGAGCACCCCGCGGTCGTGCTGCAGCACCGGCATCAGGAATTCCGAGACGATGTCGATGCTCAGCGGCGGCCGATCGCCGTCGAGCCGAGCCAGCCAGTCGGGGTAGGCGCGCATCATGTAGTGGGCAAATTCGCGGCGTACGTCGGGGTACAGGCCGCGCAGCGACTCGTGCAGCCCGGACTCTCCCGCCTCGGCCAGATCGAGGTCCCAATGGGTGAGTTCGATGTACCGGTCGATCCATCCGCGCCAATCCAGATTGCGCATCTGATCCGTCTGCAACTCGCGGAATCGATCCACGAATCGGCGGGCGAGCGCCTGCTGCCGGATGCGCGGCCCCTCGAGGAGCCGCGCCACGAGCGCGAACACCTGTCGCGGCGTGACCGGCTTGACGAGGTACCCGCTCATGTCGGCGCCCAGCGCCTCGGTCAGCGTCTCGTCCTCTTCGCTCTTGGTGACCATCACGATGGCGAGGTTCGGGTCGATCTCGCGCAACTCGCGAAACGCCTCCAGGCCGCGCTTGCCCGGCATCTGCTCGTCGAGGAGCACCAGATCGAACGTCCGTCGCCGAACCATCTCGGCGGCGTCGTCCGCGTTGGTCGCCATCTCTACCTGGAACCCCTTCTCGCGCAAGAACATGCGGTGGGGTTCCAGAAGCTCCGCCTCATCGTCCACCCAGAGGACGGACTTCGCCTGGTGCGCCATGTAGGCAGAATGTAGCCGTCAGAAAAAGTGCGAGCAACGGAGTGATCCACGTCGCTGGCAATGCGGTGCCTGACGGCGCAGATTGCGCCCGTGCTCACTCTTCCACCGTATGCCGTCGCCGCGCCCGCTTTCCCCTTTCCCGCGCTCGCGGCCCTGGCGGGGCGTGTGCCGCTCGGCGGGGCGCGGGAAGCGGTGATGGCCTGCTTCATGGCCGTCCGGCTGGCCGGGGACGCGGTGGAGACCGGGGCGTCGGCCGTGCCTCCGTCGCTCCGCGCGGCGCGGGCGCGGGGCGCGCGCGCCTGGCTCGGCGCCCTGGCCGTGCCGGCAGGCGTGCGCGGGCCGGTGGGCAAATTGATCGACGCCAGCGCCGCCCAGGATCCCTCCGCCATCCGGGTTCCCCTGGCCTCGGTGATGACCGTCACGGCGAGTTACCTCGATCCGGCCGCACGTTCAGAGCTCGAACACCTCGCGCAAGCCCTTGCGGCGTAAGGCGGTTCTGCTTGCTCGCCCGGGCGGGCGAGGCGTATAATGGGCCATGGCTCGGAGCACTGACATCTCACCGATTTCCAAACTGCTGTCGCGCGTTGACGCGACCGCGGACGGGGCACCCGTCAGGGACACCGTACCGAGCGGATTCCCGAGCATCGATCGCATGCTCGGCGGCGGCCTTCGGGGCGGGGACCTGCTCGTGCTCGGCGGCGACGTGGGCAGCGGCAAGTCCGCGCTGGCGCTCGCCATTGCCTTGCGGGCGGCGCAGCAGAGCGTGCGCACCGTGTTCTACTGCGGGGAGATGATCGTGGAGCGGGTGATGGAGCGCGCGCTGGCCATCGAGGGGCGCGTGCGGATAGACGACCTGCGGCAGGGCACTCTGGACGACGCCGCGCGGGCCGTGGTCGGTGCGGCGGCGGTGCGCCTGCGCGACGCCATGCCGGCCATCGACCGCATGCCGGCCGGCGGCGTGGCGGCGCTGGCGGCGGATCTCGAATCACGGGGCCACGTTTCGCTGGTCGTGGTGGACCCCCTCGAGTCCCTGGCCACGGGGGCCAGGCCGCGTGACGAGGAGCTGGCCCAGGCGGTGCTCGACCTCAAGGCGCTGGCGCTCCGCCACAATGTCGCCATATTCACGACCTCACAGCTCCCGGGCCTCGTTCCGCGCGAGGACCGGCGTCCTCACCTGGATGATTTCGGCGCCCTCGGCGCCGTCAAGCACCACGCCGATGTGATTCTGGCGCTCTTCCGCGAGGGGATGTACGACCCCCGCCGAGAACTCGAAGGCGCCACCGAACTGCTGGTCCGCAAGAACCGCAACGGCACCACGGGCTACATCGATCTGTACTTCTACGCCCAGTGGATGCGATTTGAAGACATGCTGGATCCCGACCGGTAGGAGGCAGGCTTATGCGCAGTCTTCGCTCCGTTGTCGTCGTCGCGCTCGCCGCTCTGCTTGGCGCCTGCGCCACGGCGGGCACGGTGGGCCCCGAGGGAATCGCGCGACTCGAGAGCGCCCGGTCCGAGCATCCGAGCGATGCGTCCGCCAGCCGTGCCCTCGGCATCGCGTACTACCAGGCCAAGCGGTACCCCGAGGCCCGGCAGGCGCTCGAGCAGGCGGCGGCGCTGGATCCGCGCGACGGGACCACCCAACTCTTCCTGGGCATGACCGCCGAGGCGCAGAACGACTTCGTTGCGGCGCGTGCCGCGTATTCATCGTACGTGAAGTACGGCCGCACGGCGCGGGTGCGCGGGATGCTCCAGGAGCGACTCGCGGCGCTGAACCAGAAAGAGCTGGTGCAGGGCGCGCAACAGGCCGTGGCCAATGAGGCCAAGCTCGCCTCGGTGCCCGGCTCGCCGAACACGGTGGCCGTGCTGCCGATGACGTTCAGCGGGAGCGACACGACGCTGCGTCCGCTGGGACGCGGGCTCACCGAGCTGCTGACCACCGATCTTGCGCAGTCGCCCAAGCTGACCGTGGTCGAGCGGGCCCGCGTCCAGGCGCTGGTGGACGAGATCCAACTGCAGCAGTCGGGCGCCACGGATCAGAGCACGGGCGTGCGGGCCGGCAAGATGCTGCAGGCGGGCCGGCTGATCGCGGGCGGCATCCAGCAGACCGGCAGCAATCTGCAGGTGAACGCGCCGATCGTGAACGTGGACAACGGACAGGTGGTGGGCGCGCCCAGCGACAATCGCACGCTCGACCAACTGTTCACGATCGAGCAGGACATCGCGTTCGGGATCTTCAATTCGCTGGGCGTGACGCTGACCACGGCCGAGCGCGACCGGATCCAGCAGCGGCCCACGAAGTCGCTGGCGGCGTTCCTCGCGTTCAGCCGCGGGCTCACGTTCCAGGACGAGGGCCGGTTCGACGACGCCAGCCAGCTGTTCGACCAGGCGATGCGGATCGATCCCGGATTCGGCGCGGCGGCCACGCGGGCGCAGCAGACGCACGCCGCGGCGCAGGGGCAGCAGGTCACGCCGGCGACCGTGGAAGTGGGCCTGCGCGGAACGGGTGAAGGACGGATCGTGGACGGCGCGTCGCAGGGGCTGGTGATCAGCGGATCCAGCGGCGGGCTGGCGAGCACGGCGGCGGCCACGGCGTCGGTGCTCAATCCGTCCCCGGCGAGCGTGGCCTCGACGGGCGGCGGCACCACCACCACCCAGACGCCGGGCAAGACCAATCCGGCGGCGACGGGCACCGGCACCGACAACGTGTCCAACAAGACGGCGATCATCTCCATCGTCGTCCAGATTCCGCACTAGCCATGAGGATCCCCGGCATGCGCCGCCTGCTTCCCCTCGCCCTGCTCGGCGGTCTGGCGAGTACGCTGCCCGCCCAGTCGGTGTGGGATGCGAGCGCGCGGATCGGTCCGCAATTCATGCAGTACGACATCAAGGCGCCGATCAGCGAGAAGATCTCGGAATACGCGGTGCCGCTGTACGTGCTCATTCCCGTGACCGACGCGTTCAGTTTCGACATCGGCACCTCGTGGGCGCAGGCGCGCGTGGAGAGCCCCGGCACCAACGGCGGCACCACGGTGAGCGAGCTGTCGGGGATGACCGACACGCAGATCCGCGCCAACTACACCATGGGCACCGATTTCATGGTGCTCACGGCGGGCGTGAACCTGCCCACCGGCAAGAGCCTAGCGCTGCCCGCGGAATACGCGGCCGCCACGCAGATCGCCAGCGATTTCCTGGTGTTCCCGATCACAGGATTCGGCACCGGCGCCGGGGGCACCGGCGGCGTGGCGCTGGCGCGGCCGTTGGGCGACTGGAACGTGGGCGCGGGGCTGAGCGTGCGCTACTCGGCGGCGTACGATCCGTTCCAGGACGCAGCCGGCGCGCGGCTGCATTTCCAGCCGGGCAACGAGTATCGCGCGCGCATCGGCGTGGACCGCCCCTATGGCACCGGCCGTATTTCGATGGGCTTCACGTATTCCAAATTCGGCAACGACCAGGCCAACTCGTCGGCGTACAACACCGGCGACCGCTACATCACGCAGGCGTCGATCTCCAACTCGATCGGCAACGCCGACGTCGTGGTGGCGGGATGGGACCTGTTCCGCGCGTCGGGCGAGCTGGCCGACCACACGATCACGGGACGCGAGAACATCGCCAATACCGGCGTGGCGGTGGGCTTCCACTCCGGCGATCTGACCATCGAGCCGAGCCTCGAGGGCCGCGTGTGGACGCAGGATGCCGTGCCCACGAGCTACATGGGCACCGTCGGGCTGCGCCTGAACTACGACTTCGGCGGGTACGCGATCACGCCGTTCGCCGGCTACACGGCCGGCGTCGTGGGCAGCACGACCGGGAACTCGAACATGACGGGATTCCGCGCCACGCTCGCCATCCGGTTGGGCGGCGGCTGAGCGCGCGCCGCGTCGCGGGCGGGTGAGCGGGAGCCTCTCGGGGCTCCCGCGTTTCGTTTGCGCCGTGGGCCGGCCGGCGTTGGCCGGTGTGGGCGCGCGGGCTATATTGGCAATCGGTTCCGTGGTGCGTTCCATCCGACTCGCGAGCTGCCGATGGCTGGCCACAGCAAATGGAAGCAGATCAAGCATTACAAGGCAGCGACCGACGCCAAGCGCGGGGCGCTGTTCACGAAGCTCATCCGTGAAATCACCATCGCCGCCAAGCAGGGGGGCGGCGATCCGGGGGGCAACGCGCGGCTGCGCACGGCCATCGACACGGCGCGCCAGAATTCCATGCCCAAGGAGAACATCGAGCGGGCCGTCAAGAAGGGCACGGGCGAACTCGAGGGCGTGGACTACCAGGAACTGATGTACGAGGGGTACGGCCCCGGCGGCGTGGCGATCATGATCGCCGCGCTCACCGACAACGCCACGCGCACCGTGGCCGACGTGCGCCACAAGATGTCGCGCGGCGGCGGGAACGTGGGCGCTCAGAACTCGGTGGCCTGGATGTTCGACAAAAAGGGCCAGCTCACGATCGACGCCACCAAGTACGGCGAGGACAAGGCGCTCGAAGCGGCGCTCGACGCGGGTGCCGAGGACTTCGCGCGCGACGGGGACGTGTACGTGGTGACCACCGAACCCGCGGCGTTCCACGGGGTGAAGGAGGCGCTCGAAGCCAAGGGCATCGCCGTGGCCGAGTCGGAGCCCGTGGTGATGGTGCCCAGGAACACCGTGAAGGTCGAGGGGAAGACGGCCGAGCAGCTGCTCAAGCTGCTCGAAGAGCTCGAGATGATGGACGACGTGCAGAAGGTCTGGGCCAACTTCGACATCGACGTCGCCGACATGGCGAACGCCGGGTAGTGCTCGTCCTTGGCGTCGACCCCGGCACGGCGCAGACCGGCTACGGGGTCGTGCGCGGAGACGGCACCCGCCAACCGGTGCTCGTGGAGTGCGGCGTGCTGCGCACCAAGGCGCGCGACCCGCTGCCGGCGCGCCTCCGCGAGATCTACGACGGGGTGTGTGAACTGCTCGACCGGCACCGGCCCGACGCGATGGCCGTGGAGGACGTGTTCTACGCCCGCAACGTGCGGACGACGATCGTCCTCGGGCACGCGCGCGGCGTGATTCTGCTGGCCGGCGAGCAGCGCGGCATCCCGATCCACGAGTTCCCGCCCGCCGAGATCAAGAAGGCCGTGGTGGGCCGCGGCGCCGCCACCAAGGAACAGGTGCAGTTCATGGTCACCAAGCTGCTCCGCCTCAAGTCGCCGCCCCAGCCGTCCGATGCCGCCGACGGCGTGGCCGCGGCGCTCGCCTGCATCATGGGCGCGCGCGTGCCCAAGCTGTACGTGCTCCCGGGAGGCCGCGCGTGATCGCCGAAGTGCGCGGCAGCCTGAGCGCCCGCTCGCTCGACCGCGTGACCGTGATGACCTCCGGCGGCGTGGGCTACGAGCTGTTGATCCCGCTCAGCGTGTTCGAAGTGCTCCCCAAGCTGGGCGATCCGGTGCACCTGCACACGCATCTCGTGGTGCGCGACGACGGCTGGCTGCTGTTCGGCTTCCGCACGCCGTTCGAACGGCGGGTGTTCCAGCTCCTGCTCACCGCCAACGGCGTCGGCCCGGCGCTGGCGCTGGCGCTCGTGTCGCACCTCACGGCCGAGCGCCTGGTGCGCGCGCTGGGCGAGAAGGACATCGCGACGTTGCAGAGCGTGCCGCGCGTGGGGCGCAAGAAGGCCGAGCGCATCCTGCTCGATCTGGCCGACAAGCTGGAGGACCTCGCGGTGGACGGCGCCGCGCCGCGCCCCGAGGGGGCCGGCTCGGAGGACGCGATCCGCGCGCTCGTCTCGCTGGGCTACTCGCCGGCCGACGCCGAGAAGGCGGTGCGCGCCGCGCTCGATGCGGGCGGCCGCGGCCTGCCGGCGGCGGAGCTCATCCGCCGCGCGCTGGCCGCGGTAGCGGCGCGCTAGATTCCGAGCGACGTTCTCCCCTCCCCTCTCTGCCACGGAGCCCCCGGTGCGAGCAGCGCAGCGCACGGCGACGTTCACGGAATCCGTCATCCGCGAGATGACGCGAGTCGCCAACCTCTACGAAGCGGTCAATCTCTCGCAGGGCTTTCCCGACTTTCCGATGCCGGCGCCGATGAAGGACGCCGCGTGCGCCGCGATCCACGGCGACGTGAACCAGTACGCGATCACGTGGGGGAGCGCGGCGCTGCGCCTGGCGGTGGCCGAGAAGTACCGGCGCTGGTACGGCATGGAGGTGGACACGGAGCGGGAGATCACCGTGACGTGCGGAGCCACCGAGGCGATGGCCAGCGTGTTCCTGGCGCTCGTCGATCCGGGCGACGAGGTGATCGTCCTCGAGCCGTTCTACGAGAACTACGGCCCCGACGCGATCCTGGCCGGCGCCAAGCCCGTATTCGTGCCGCTCGACCGGCCCAACTGGACGCTCAATCCCGACCGCCTGCGGGCGGCGTTCAGCGAGCGCACCAAGGCGATCATCATCAACACGCCGCACAATCCCACCGGCCGCGTGTTCACGCGTGAGGAGATGAACCTCATCGCCGAGCTGTGCATCAAGTACGACGCCTGGGCGATCACCGACGAGATCTACGAGCACATCCGGTACGCCGGCGACCACCACGTGCTGGCCACCTGGCCGGGCATGCGGGAGCGCACGATCACGATCTCGGGATTGTCGAAGACGTTCAGCTGCACCGGGTGGCGGCTGGGATACGCCATCGCGCCCGCCGAGCAGACGGCGGCCATCCGCAAGGTGCACGACTTCCTCACCGTGGGCGCGCCGGCGCCGCTGCAGGCGGCGGGCGCCGTGGGCATGCGGTTCGACGCCGAGTACTTCAACCACATGGCGCAGGAGTACCGCGCGCGGCGCGAACTGCTCGTGCCGGCGCTGCGCGAGGCGGGATTCACGTTCTCCGTGCCCGAGGGGGCGTACTACGTGCTGGCCGATTTCTCGGCGCTCAGCGCCGACGACGACGTGACGTTCGCCAAGTGGATGGCCAAGGAGATCGGCGTGGCCACCGTGCCCGGATCGAGCTTCTACCACGACCCGGCGTTGGGACGCTCGCTGGTACGGTTCGCGTTCTGCAAGAAGCTCGAGACGCTCGAACGCGCGGTGGAGCGGCTGGCGAAGCTGAACCGCTGAGCGGTGTAAACGGCAGCTTCGCCGCATGGCCCAGACGGCGGCCGGCGCGTGCCGCGGCAACCCCACTCTCACGTATTCGGCGTCTATTCGGTATATTGGCCACGGTGGGGCGCGCCCCGGACAAGCGCCGCATATACTCTCTCACCTTCCATGACCCGCGCCGAGATCACCACGCCCGAAGCGCTCCCCGACGAGTCGGTCGTCGAGCTGTCGCTGCGCCCCCAGCGTCTGGCCGAATTCATCGGCCAGACCAAGGTCAAGGAGAGCCTGCGCATCTGGATCGACGCCGCGCTGGCGCGCCGCGAGCCACTGGATCACGCGCTGTTCTTCGGGCCGCCCGGGCTCGGCAAGACGACGCTCGCCGAACTGATCGCGCGCGAACTCGGCGTGAACGTGCGCACCACCTCCGGCCCGGCGCTCGAGAAGCCCGGCGATCTCGTGGGCACGCTCACCAACCTGCGCGCCGGCGACATCCTGTTCATCGACGAGATCCACCGCCTGCGCCCGATCATCGAGGAATTCCTCTACCCCGCGATGGAGGATTTCAAGATCGACATCCGGCTCTCCGAGGGGCCCAAGGCGCAGACGATCACGATGCCGATCGAACGGTTCACGCTGATCGGCGCCACGACGCGGTTCGGGATGCTGACGCCGCCGATGCGCGCCCGATTCGGCATCGTGGAACGCCTGAACTTCTACCCGCCCGAGGATCTGGAACAGATCGTCGTGCGCTCGGCCGAGGTGCTGCGCGTGGCGATCGATGCCGAGGGCGCCCGCGAGATCGCCCGCCGCGCGCGGGGGACGCCGCGCGTGGCCAATCGCCTGCTGCGCCGGGTGCGCGACTATGCGCAGGTGCGGGCCGACGGGGCGATCACGCGCGAGGTGGCCGGCGAGTTGCTGCGGATGATCGACGTGGACGAGTTCGGCCTCGACGACATGGACGCGCGCATCCTCAAGACGATCATCGAGAAGTTCGACGGCGGGCCGGTGGGACTGGCGAGCATCGGCACCGCGGTGGGCGAGGACGCGAATACGATCGAGGAGGTGTTCGAGCCCTTCCTGGTGCAGAACGGATTCCTGCAGCGCACCTCGCGCGGGCGCGTGGCCACGGCCCAGGCCTATCGGCATTTCGGATATGTGGTGCCGGCGGGCGGACAGGGAGAGCTGCTGTAACAACGGCGACGCGCGCGGAAGACCACCCGCGCGCTCGTCGCCCCGCGCTGGTCTCCGCACTGGCCGTTTAGCTTTCCGTCCCATGCCCCCACTCGGCCTCGCCACTTCCGACTACGACTTCCCGCTTCCGCCGTCGCTCATCGCCCAGACGCCGGTCGAGCCGCGCGACGCGTGCCGGCTGATGGTCGTCGATCGGGCGGCCGGCACGATCGCCCACGCGCGATTCTCCGATCTCCGCACGCTCATTCCCGCCGGCGACGTGCTGGTGCTCAACACCACGCGCGTGCTCCGCGCGCGTCTGCTCGGCACGCGTGACTCGGGGGCGCCCGCCGAGATCCTGTTGCTCAAGCCGGTCGGCGACGGCACGTGGGAGGCGATGGTGTCGCCCGGCGGGAAGCTCAAGCCCGGCCGGGTGGTCCATGTCGCGCCGGGGTTCGACGCCGAGATCGTGTCGATCACCGAGCGCCGCACGCGGATCGTGCGGCTGCGGGCCGAGGGTTCGATCGACGACGCCATCGAGCGGTTCGGCCACGTGCCGTTGCCGCCGTACATCGACCGACCCGACGCGCCGCCGGATGCCGAGCGCTACCAGACCGTGTATGCCCGCGAGCGCGGGTCGGTGGCGGCGCCCACGGCCGGACTGCACCTGACGTCGGGCCTCCTCGACGCGCTCGCCGCCAAGGGCGTGCGCCGGGTCGACGTGGTGCTCCACGTGGGCGCCGGCACCTTCAAGCCCGTCGAGGTGGAGGACCCCGCGCAGCACGTCATGCACGAGGAGTGGTACGCCGTATCCGCGCCGGCCGCCGCCGCGATCAACGCCGCGCGCGCCACGGGAGGGCGGGTGTGGGCCGTGGGCACGACGGCGGTCCGCACCCTCGAGAGCACGGCCGGCGCCGACGGCGCGATCGTGCCGGGCGAGGGGGAAACGCGCATCTTCATCCGCCCGCCGTACGCCTTCCGCGCCGTGGATCGGCTGGTGACCAACTTCCACCTGCCCCGCTCCACACTCATCATGCTGGTCGCGGCATTCGCGGGCTACGAACTCACGATGCGGGCGTACCGGGAGGCGATCGCCGCCGGCTACCGGTTCTATTCGTATGGCGACGCGATGGTGATTCTCTAGCGATGCGCGAACTCTTCGACTTCACGATCGAGCACCAGCAGGGCGCGGCCCGCGCCGCCACCTTCACCACGCCGCACGGCGCGGTGGAGACGCCCGCGTTCATGGCCGTGGGGACGCAGGCCACCGTCAAGGCGCTCGACCCCGACGATCTGCGCGCCATGGGCGCGCCGATGATCCTCGCCAACGCGTATCATCTCCACCTGCGGCCCGGCGACGAGCTCATCCGGCAGCTCGGCGGCCTGCACCGGTTCATGCACTGGGACGGGCCGATCCTCACCGACTCGGGCGGCTTCCAGGTGTTCTCGCTGGCCTCGCTGCGCACGGTGGACGAGGACGGCGTGGAGTTCCGCAGCCACCTGGACGGCTCGCGCCATCGGTTCAGCCCCGAGGCGGTGATGGAGATCGAGCGGAACCTGGGCGCCGACGTGATCATGCAGTTCGACCACGTGATTCCCGGCCAGAGCGATGCGACCGCGGCGCGCGACGCCAGCGAGCGGAGCGTGCGCTGGCTGGCCCGCTGCCGCGCCGCGTTCAACGCGCTGGCGCATGACCGCCCGCAAGCGCTGTTCCCGATCGTGCAGGGTGGGATCCACGCCGGCCTGCGGCGCGAGGCCGCGCGCGCCATCCAGGATCTGGATGAGTGGCGGGGCTTCGGCATCGGCGGACTCTCGGTGGGCGAGGAGAAGCCCGATATGTACGCGATGCTCGACGTGGTGAACCACGCCCTGCGCACCGATCGGCCGCGGTATCTCATGGGCGTGGGGTTTCCCGAGGATCTGGTGGAGGGCGTGCGGCGCGGCGTGGACCTGTTCGACTGCGTGGCCCCCACGCGCCTTGGGCGCAACGGGGCCGCGTTCACGCGCGACGGGCGGGTGAACATCAAACGGGCCGAGTACCGGGCCGACGAACGGCCGCTGGACGAGGCGTGCACCTGCTCGGCGTGCCGGCGATTCTCGCGCGCCTACCTTCGCCATCTGTTCCTGGCCGACGAGATGCTCGGCTTGCGCCTCCTCTCGCTGCATAATGTACATTTCCTGGTCTCGCTGATGCGCGACGCGCGCGCCGCCATTCGCGACGGCGCCTTCGACGGCTGGAGCCAGCACTGGCTGGACCGCTACCACTCACGGACGAGCACTCCCGTATGACACTTCCCCTGTACGCCATGCTCGCGATGGCGCCCTCGGCCGGCGGCCAGAGTTCGCTGGCCCCGTTCCTGTTCCAGATCGCCCTCATCATCGCGATCTTCTACTTCCTGCTCATCCGCCCGCAGCAGAAGCAGCGGCGCCAGCACGACCAGGCACTGATGGGCCTCAAGAAGGGCGACGAGGTGGTGACGGCGGGGGGCGTGGTGGGCGAGGTCGTGCACATCAAGGAGTCGCTCCAGAGCGACGGCACGACGAAGCCGACCAACGACGACCGCGTGACGATCAAGTCCGGCGAGACGCGGCTGGTGATCGAGCGGGGTCGCATCGCCAAGATCGTGGCGGGTGCCACGGTCACCTCGGCGTAATGCCGCTCCTCGAGATTCGCGTCCTCGGCGACCCGATTCTCCGTGAGGAGACCCTGCCCGTCGCGGAGGTCACGGACGCCCTGCGCGCCCTGATCGACGACATGTTCGCCACCATGCACGCCGCCAAGGGGATCGGTCTCGCGGCGCCCCAGGTGGGCCGGCGCGAGCGGCTCACGGTGATCGATGTGGACGGCCAGCGGTTCGTCCTCATCAATCCGGAGATCGTGCTCCGCGAAGGATCGGCCAAGGGCGAGGAGGGATGCCTCTCCATCCCCGACGTCTACGCCGACGTGGTGCGCGCCACGCGCGTCGTCGTCCGCGCCACCGATCGCGACGGCCAGCCGTTCGAGGTGGAGGCCACCGATCTCCTGGCGCGCTGCATGCAGCACGAGATCGACCACCTGCACGGCACGCTGTTCATCGACTATCTGAGCGTGCTCAAGCGCCGCAGCGCGCTGGCCAAGTGGACCAAGGAGAAGGAGAAGTATCCGGGCCTCATCCGCCGCCTCACGGCGGCCGATATCGCGGCGCATCATCACCGCGACGAGGAGATGTGAGTGCGCGTGCTCTTCTGGGGCACCCCTGATTTCGCCAGCCCGGCCCTCCGGGCGCTGATCGGCGAGGGGTTCGACGTCGTCGGCGTGGTCACGCAGCCCGACCGCCCGGTGGGACGGTCACGCTCCACGCTCGAGGCGTCGCCGGTCAAGCAGATCGCCGAGCGCCAGAACCTTCCCGTGCTGCAGCCCGAACGGCCGCGCGGCGAGGCGTTCCTGGCCAGCGTCGCCGCGCTCGAGCCCGACGTGTCGGTGGTGGTGGCGTACGGACACATCCTGCCGCAGGACGTGATCGACCTCCCGCGCCTGGGCACGCTCAACATCCATGCATCGCTGCTGCCGGCGCTGCGCGGCGCGGCGCCCATCCAGGCGGCCATCCGCGACGGGCTCAGCGAGACCGGCGTGTCGATCATGCGCATGGTGCCGGCGCTCGACGCCGGTCCCGTGATCCTGCGCGCCGCGACGCCGATCTACGACGACGAGACGACGGGCGAGCTGTCGCTGCGGCTCTCGGAGATGGGCGCGGCGGCGGTGATCGAGGCGCTGGCCCTGCTGGAACTGGAGGCCGCCCGCGAGGAGCCGCAGGACGACACCCGCGCCACCTATGCGCCCAAGATCACGCGCCCGATGACGCAGGTGGATTGGCGGCAGCCGGCGGCGGTCGTGTCGCGCGTCATTCGCGCCTACGATCCCAAGCCGGGCGCGTTCACGGTGCTCGACGGGGCCGAGGTCAAGCTGTTCGGCGCGCGCGCGGCCCCCGAGGCGCACGGCCGGCCGGGTGAGGTGGTGGGGGTGGACGACGCGGGGCTGCTCGTGGCGTGCGGCGACGGCGGCACCCGGCTGACCGCGGTCCAGCCGGCCGGCAAGCGGCGGATGGACCCCGCCGAGTGGTACCGCGGCCGCGGCATCGCCGTGGGCCGAGTGTTCGACCCCGCGCCCGCGGTGTGAGAGCGCTCAACCTTCCCGTCATCCATGCGGTCACCAGCGACGCGGTGATCGCACGCCAGGGATTCCTCGAGCGGGCGGAGCGCCTGATGCGCACGCTG
>Ga0307374_10002694_pt1 | contig 31271 bp, 29 predicted proteins | sample OX3MG_FD_202532 | JGI IMG/M metagenome (GOLD analysis project Ga0307374, IMG submission 202532) | Soil microbial communities from Risofladan, Vaasa, Finland - OX-3 | ecosystem: Environmental > Terrestrial > Soil > Coastal area > Acid sulfate soil | place: Finland: Risofladan, Vaasa | collected... | reverse complement strand
CCGAGAACACGTCGTCGAGGAGCAGCACCGGAGCCGATCCCAGGCGCTCGGTAGCCAGCTGGTGCGCCGCCAGCCGCAGGGCGAGGGCCAAGGAGCGCTGCTCGCCCTGGGAACTGTGCGTGCGGCCCGGCAGCCCGTCCACCGACAGCTCGAGCTCGTCGCGGTGGGGACCGATCGACGACACCCCCCGCTCGACGTCCTTGCCCCGGCCTTCGGACAGGGCGCCGATGAGCCGTCCCGGCCACGAGCGCCGGTAGTCGAGGTCCACCGGCGTCGGCTGGCCCGCCAGCCGGGAGTAGTGGGTCCCGACCAGCGGGACCAGTTGCACCACCAGCGCCTCGCGGGCCTCCACCAGGGCCGTTCCCGCCGCATCCAGGCGCGAGTCCCACACGTCCAGCGTGCCGGCCACCTCGGCCGTGAGGCGGCGCCCCACCCCGCGGAGCAGGGCGGAGCGCTGACGCAGGATCTTGTCGACCTCCTCGACGGAGGCCGCCGCTTTGGGGTCCACCACCGCCAGCAACTCGTCCAGGAACCGGCGTCGCTCGGTCGGCCCGGCGCGCACCACTCCGATGTCCTCGGGAGAGAACACCGTGGTCCGGAGCGCCTCGTGGAGGTCGGCTCGGCGACGGACGGTCTGGCGGTTCACCATGGTCCGGGACCTCCCCCCGGCCGACAGCTCCGCCTCGATGGTGACCGGTCTGCCGTTGACCAGTGTCTCGGCGCGGAGGATGGCACGGTCGGTACCCCGGCGGACCATCGCCTCGCGCGGCGTGCCTCGGAACGACTGGAGGGTCGACAGGTACCCGACGGCTTCCAACACACTCGTCTTGCCGGCGCCGTTGAGGCCGGTGATCACCGTCGTCCCGTCGGGATCGGGTTCGATGGCGGTCTTGACGATGTTGCGGAAGTCCGAGATGGCCAACGAGACGAGGTGCACGAAGGAGCCGGCCGGTGGGAGCGCTACGAAACCCGCACCGGCATGAGCAGGTAGCGGAAGCTCGACTCCTCGGCGGCACGCACCGTTGCCGGCTTGGTGGCATCCACGGTCTCGAGCAGCACCTCGTCGCCGGTCACCGCCTCCACCCCGTCGATCAGATAGGTGGGATTGAAGGCGATGGTCAATTCGGCCCCCTCGAAGTCCGCGTCGACGGTCTCGCTGGCGTCCCCGACCTCTTGGGACACCACGGTCAGGTCCACCCCGCCCGGGCGCATCGAGAGCCGGACGGGCGTCGTGTTGTCCCGTACCAGCAGGCGCACCCGGCGAAGGGCGTCGAGGAGCGAGTCCTTCCCGAGGTGGAGCTGGTTGGGGTAGGCGGCCGGGATGAGCTGGCGGTAGTCGGGGTAGCTCCCGTCGAGGAGCCGGGTGCTGACCTTCACTCCGTCGGCGGTGAAGGTGACGTCGTGCTCGCCGATCGACAGCCCCACGGTGGGAGCCACCGCGCCCTGGTTTCCCTCGCCCTCGGCTGCCGATGTGGCCGCTGACGGATCCTTGCCCGTCATCCCGAGGACCGACAACCGTTGCAGCTCGGCAAGGGCCCTGGCCGGCACCAGGATCTGCGAGTTGTCCGACAGGGCGTCGCTGCCGTCGATGTCCCGCATGGCCAACCGGTAGGAGTCGGTGGCCACCAGGCGGATACCACTTCCCTCGGCGGCAATCAGCACTCCGGTGAGCAGCGGACGCGCGTCGTCGCTCGAGGCGGCCCGGACCACCTGTCGGAGGGCACCGGCCAAGCCGGCTGCCGGCAACGAGGTGTCCGGTTCCGGAGGTTCGGGGAGTGTCGGAAAGTCGTCGACCGGAAATGTCCGCAGACTGAACCGCGACCGGGCGGCGCCGATCTCCACCTTTTCGCCCTCGGCGTCGATAGTCACCGCTCCCGGCTCCAGTGACCGGACGATGTCGGCGAGCAGTTTGGCCGGCGCGACACACACTCCGTCGGTGATCCCGATGGCTTCGGCAGATACGTGGATGGTGAGATCGAGGTCGGTGCCGACCACGCCGAGGTGATTACCCGTCGTCTCGATCCGAACGCCGCCGAGGGCCATGGAGGTCGACGTGCGCGAGCTCACGGCGCGCCCGGCAGTGGTCAGCACCTCCACCAGGGAGTCGCGCTCGCATCGAAACTTCACCAGAATTGTCCCTTCTCGCTCTTTGTTAGTTGTTTGAATTCAAATAGTGATGGTAATAAGCCCTGTGGATTGGGGATGACCTGCCATCGGCGCAGCGTAGGGCATGTCCGGTTGTGCCCCGCCCGTCCACTGTTTCCCGTCGACCCCGGGGGTGGGTGTCCGTCGGATGAACACTTATGGACAAGTTCATCTCGAGTTCACAGAATTACCCCAGACTTCACCGGAGATATCCACAGATAGTGCACAACCTCCGGAAAGAGGGCGAACAGACGGTCGGGCGTCACGAACCACTCTTGATCCGCACGATCAGATCGGTCACCTGGTTGTAGATCTGATGGCGCTCTTTCATCATGGCGGTGATCTTGTCAACGGCGTGCATCACCGTGGAGTGGTCGCGGCCCCCGAATTCGCGGCCGATGGCCGGATAGCTGAAGTCGGTGAGCTCCCGGAACACGTACATGCTCACTTGTCGGGCGGTCACCAGCGGGCGTCTGCGGTTGGGACCACAGAGCTCTTCGACGGAGAACCCGAAGGTGTCCGAGGTCGCAGCCAGGATGACCTGAGGGGTGATCCGGCGGGGCTGATCGGCGGAAACGATGTCTGAAAGCACCTGCTCGGCCAGCTCCCTGCTCATCGGCTGCCGGTTGAGACTGGCGAAGGCGGTGACCCGTATGAGGGCCCCCTCGAGTTCGCGGATGTTGTCCTTGACGTGGGTGGCGATGAACTCGAGCACGGTGTCGGGCACGTCCATGTGATCGTGCTCGGCCTTCGCCCTGAGGATGGCCAGGCGGGTCTCGAGGTCGGGAGGCTCCACGATGGTGATCAGACCCGACAGGAAGCGGCTGCGGAGCCGGTCCTCCAAGGTGGCGATCGACTTCGGGGGTCGGTCCGAGGTGAGCACGATCTGCTTCGAGGCGCCGTACAGGGAGTTGAACGTGTGGAAGAACTCCTCCTGCAGCGACTCCTTGCGCTCCATGAACTGGACGTCGTCGATCAGGAGCACGTCGCACTCCCGGTACCGTCGCTTGAAGGCGGTGGTGGCATTGGTGCGGATGGCGTCGACGAACTCGTTCATGTAGGTCTCGGTGGTCACGTAACGGATGTGCCGCCCGACAAAGTTCTCGAGGACGTAGTTGCCGATGGCGTGCAGCAGGTGGGTCTTGCCGAGTCCGGCGTCCCCGTAGATGAACAGGGGGTTGTACGAACGCGCCGGGGACTCGGCCACCGATTGGGCGGCGGCATGGGCGAAGCGGTTGGAGGAGGCGATTACGAAGGTGTCGAACGTGTACCGGGGATCGAGCACCGGCGATCCGAGGTGGTCGGGTCTCGGGGTGGGTGATCCAGGGCCGCGACCGGACTCCCCCCGGGCCGACAGGGGCCGGTCTGCGCCCATGGCCGAGCCGGCCCGACCGGCAGCAGCGCCGGCGGTGGCGAGGATCTCCTCGGCCGGCTCGTGGACGGGGGCCAGCACTTCGAGACGAACCACCAGGTCCCGGCCCACGGTGCCGGTCAGCGTGTCCTGGATGAGGCCGAGGAACCGCGACTCGACGCGGTCGCGGATCAGCGTGTTGGGTACCCCCAGTACGATCTCGCCCTCGTTGATCGACAGCGGTGTGATCCCGGAGAGGTAGGCCTGCCAGATGGCGTCGGACACCTGCTCACGCAGGGCGGCCGAGCATGAAATCCACAGCCCTTCAGTCTCGTTCACATGGGCCTCCGCCCTTGGAGTATTTGCTCGGTCCACAAAGATATCCACAGGTGTGGACGAGTGTCGTTGGTGCACGCACCGTCCTGCGGCTCAAGAAGGGGCGCTCTGGGGTTGGTGACGTTTCGGGTGGTTCCTCGGGGCAGGGAATGGCCATTCCTGGAGACTCCACGGTCCGCGGCCGACCTGCTGTGCCCGGAACGGTACACCGTGGAAATCCGCTGTGCCTCCCCCGGCTCGACTAGAGCCAGGGCCCATTCGCGCCTAGCATGTGGCGGAATGCCCTGATCCCTGTGTGGCCGGGCCCCCTGCCGGATGTGACGCCAGTGTCCACGGTCCAGGGCGAGGAAGGAAGTGGATGGATGAAGCGCACATACCAGCCGAACACACGAAAACGGGCCAAGACCCACGGATTCCGAAAGCGGATGTCGACCAAAGCCGGACGGGCTGTGATCCGCGCCCGCCGGGCGAAGGGGCGCCAACGACTGTCGGCGTGACCGACGGGGATCGACGGGATCGGCCCTCGGCCGGGCGGCTGGGCCCGGTGCGGTCGCGCCGGACCTTCGAGGCCTTGCGGCGTACCTCGTCCCAGGGCCGCTCAGGCCCGTTCACTGTTCGATTTTTGTACCAAAGTACCTGGTCAAGGACGGAAGTGGCCTATGCCATCAACCGCCGGGTAGGAAATGCAGTAGCGAGGAACCGACTACGGCGCCGGATGCGGGCCATCATGGCCGAGCAGGCGTCATCCCTGCCGGTCGGTGCCTACGTAGTAAGCACGGGGCCAGGCGGCTCAAAATTGGGTTTCGACGAACTGAAGGTGGCCATGAGCCAAGCATTGGAGAGGGCCACCGGTCGTCCGGCCGGTCACTCCCCCGGCCCGTCGTCGGACGAGGCGAAGGTGACCCGGTGAGGCCGGCACCGGTGACCGCCCGACCCGAGCACCGTGACGAGCGCCGCCCCGGCGACCTCGTCTGCGTGGCTGAACGGCGGGATCCGCCCCGGCGACCCGTCTCCGGGTGGCTGATCGCGGCCATCCATATCTACCAGTTGGCTCGGTCCGGCCGCCCGACGGGCTGTCGGTTCCTCCCCACCTGCTCGGAGTATGCCATCGAGGCCATCGACCGCCACGGCTCCCTCCGCGGCGCCCGGCTCGCCGCCGGACGCCTCCTCCGCTGCCATCCGTGGGGTCGGCACGGCGTAGATCCCGTCCCCGACCGGAGGACTCCATGCAGTCGTTGATCAAGGACATCGGTCGGATCTTCCAGCCACTCCTGGACGGGGTGGGAGGGGTGCTGGCCTTCTTCTACTCGATCATTCCCAACTACCCGATCGACGTGGCCCTGCTCACCATCGTGATCATGGCTCTGCTCACCCCGCTGACCGTCAAGAGCACGAAGAACATGGCGGCCATGCAGGCCCTCGGGCCCGAGATGAAGAAGCTGCAGCAGAAGTACAAGGGTGCGGAAAACCGGACCCAAATGAATGAAGAAATGATGAAGCTCTACAAAGAGCACAATGTGAACCCGGCCTCAGGGTGTCTCCCCATGTTGTTGCAGATGCCCGCATTCTTCGTTCTCTACAGCGTTATTCGGGGTATTACCAACACCGTCACCATACCGGCGCACACGGTGCACGGGTTCACGGTGGCGGCACAGGTCGTGGCCGAGCCCCGCTACATCCCCAAGACCAGCGCCATGTACCTGAACATTCACGCCCACCATGGCCAGCTCATCTCCTTCGGGATGGATTTCTCCGAAAAGCTTCTCTCCCGTCACAGCTCGATATTCATCGCCATCCCGTACCTGCTGCTGGTGGTGGGATCGGTGGCGCTCCAATATCTTCAGATGGCCCGTCTCAATGCTCGTAATCCGCAGGCTGCTCAGGCTAATCCGCAGGCAGCCATGCTTCAGAAATACATGCCGCTCATATTCGGTTTTATTTATATCAATGTGGCCGCAATTCTCAATGTCTATTTCATTGTTTCGAGCGCTATCCGCATCGGCACCCAAGAGGTTCTGTTCCGCAAGGGGATCGTCAGCGGGCCCCCGGTGGCGGCCGGGGCGAAAGGACCGGTGGCCGACCGCACCGAGCGGGCGCTCCCGAAGCCCAAGGCGGGCGGCGGCTCCACCTCGCCCAAGGCGGGCGGGACGGCCAACGGCTCGACTCCACGTGTTGCGCGCGGCACGCCGGCCGCCGGGGCCAAGGCGGCAAAGCGGCCGGCGACCCCGGCGAAGGCCGCCAATCCGGCCAAGACGGTGAGCTCGGCGAAGACGACAGGCTCCGCCAACGGGTCCCGGTCCAACCCGGGCCCCAAGCGGGGCACGGGGGCTGCCCGAGGGCCCAGGCCTGCGCCCGACGACGTCAAGGGTCCGGGAAGCGGCAGGAACGGGCCGCCGCCGGATGCGGCCGATGGCGGATCGGCCGCATCCAAAGAGCACCCGCGCTCGAAGGCCAAGCGTGAGAGAAAGGCTCGGTAGTCAGTGGAGTGGGTGGAAGCCAGTGGTAAGTCCCTTCCCGAAGCGAAGGAGATCGTTCTCGACCTTCTCGGGGTCGCCGAGGACGACGCCGAGTTCGTGGTCCTCAGCGAGCCGAAGGCCGGATTGTTCGGCCGGCTGCGGGGAGAGGCACGGGTTCAGGCCCGTGTCCGGCCGGTGGCACCTCCGCCGAAACGCGGGAGACGGCAGCGGCCGGACCGCGGGAGGTCCGGGGGTGATCGCACCCGTGGCGGTGGATCTGGTGCCAATGGCGGCACCGGGGGACGGAACCGTTCTCCTGGGGCCGGCCCGCCTTCGCGGACGGCCAATGGCAAAGGGGAAGGGTCGGCGGACGGGGTTGACGCCGGATCGCCGGCCGGCGGATCGAGGGATGATCAGGGGAGCCGGACCAATGGCTCCGGGTCCGACAAGGACGCCTCGGGAGCCGACGGTGCGAGCCGGCCGAGACGCCGACGGGGTTCGAGGGGTAGTGGCAACCAGCCCACCAACGACGGCCCGTCGAGACAGCAGACGCAGCGTTCCGGGCAGAGGTCCGGGGAGAGCGAGGACACGATGGAAGAGTCACTGACCCTCGAGCAACAAGGGGAGGCGGCGAGTGGGTTCGTTGCCGGCCTGGTGCGGGAGTTCGGCCTGACCGCGGAGGTCACCTTCGCCGAAATTGACGAGGACACCGTTCAGGTCGCTGCCGCCGGAGACGACCTCGGGCTGTTGGTGGGCCCTCGTGGGGCCACGCTGGCGGCTGTCCAGGATCTGACCCGTACCTTCGTGCAGCGCCAATCGGAGAGTCGGACCGACCGGATCCTGGTGGATGTCGGCGGCTACCGGGAGAAGCGCTCGGCTGCCCTGCGCCGCTTTACCGAGGGCATCGTGCATGAGGTCAAGACCTCGGGCGAGGAGCGGGCCCTCGAGCCCATGTCTCCTGCTGACCGCAAAGTCGTCCACGACGCGGTGAACGAGATCGAGGGTGTGGAGACCCGGTCCGACGGCACCGAACCCACGAGGTATGTGGTGATCGAACCGTCGAACTGAACGACCGCGAGAGCGGGCCGGGCGGTGCCCCTCCGACCGCCGGAGCCCGGGGGCATCCTCGCCGAATTGCGGAGCCGGGTCCCGCCCGAGGTCGACCGGATACTCCGCCGCTCGGCCGATCAGGGCTTTATGGGTGCAATGCCCGTGGCCGATCAGATCGACCACTCGCTCGGGTTCGTCTTCGCGGCGGAGTCGGTCCTCGCCCGCCGGCCCACCTCGTTCGTCGACCTGGGAACCGGGGGCGGGGTTCCCGGACTGGTGTTGGTGGCCTGTTGGCCGGAGTGCCGGGCCGTGCTGCTGGAGGTCAATGAGCGGCGGGCGGAGTTCCTCGACGCCTCGACCATCGGTTGGAGGCGGGGCGGCACCGTCGAGGTCCTTCGAGGCCGGGCCGAGGCGGTGGCCCGGGATGCGGCCTTCCGTCAGCAGTTCGAGCTGGTGACCAGTCGATCGTTCGGGCCGCCACCGGTGGCGGCCGAGTGCGGCGCTCCCCTGTTGGAGGTCGGCGGCCTGCTGGTGGTGTCCGAGCCGCCCGAGGGGAGTGGGGCGGACCGATGGCCCGGAGGGGGCCTGGCCGAGGTGGGGCTGACCGAGGCGGCAGACGTCAGGTTCGATGACCGGTTCGGCTACCGGGTGCTGCTGAAGGTGGAACCGAGCAGCGACCGCTATCCGAGGCGTGTCGGGGTGCCGGCCAAGCGGCCGCTGTTCTGATCGCCATTGGTCGAGACCCTGGTCCGGAAGGGGCATTGCGTTCACGAAGGACCGGCGGCGGCCCCACCCCCGTCCCGACTGTTTCACGTGAAACACCGGGGCGCCGCAGCGAGGGAACCCGGGAGGTCCGGAGCCCCGCCCTGGTCGTGGACCTCCCGACAAAGATCTCCGGGCGGACGAGCGGCCACAGCGGGTTCAGCGTTTCTGACCGGCGCCGGGGCCGCACATCGCTTGATGGCGCAAGAGCCGGTCCGGCGGGCGGCGGTCGGAACAGGCAGTCGGAGCTCCGGTTGGCCTCGGTCCCCCGTGGAACGGAGCGCGCGGTGAGTCCTGCGCTGGCCATATCGAGGGTTCCACGTGAAACATTTTCGATGAAAGGCTTGACCTGGTTCGGGCTGCAGGAGAATATGAACACCTTGAACCCTGCCGATTCGATGAGACGATAGTGCGCGGCCGTCGTCGAGGCCGCAACAAGTCCTCGCCCCAGGACGTCCAGGACCCCAGCCCCACCTCGAGGGCCGATCCGAGTGACAACGGAGCGGTGACCCTGATCCACACTCCCCCGCCGCTCGAAGCCGATCCGGTGGGGGCGGCCGATCCGGACGTCCTGCCGACCACCGGGGTACCCCCGACGCCGGCCGATCCGGTCCCAGCCAGCCGATTCCGGGAAACCATCTCCGAGATGGCCACCGCCCATGCGGAGCTCGACAACGTGCTCCCTCCTGCCTCTGCGGCCCAGCGGCCCGACCGATCCGCGACCGATCCCGTGGCCCCGGTGATCGAACGTGCCGATTCGGTGACGGAGACCATCGAGCGCCCGGCTCCGGTCGCCACCGGCAAGGCCGTCGCCGAACCTGTGGTTGAGAGTGCGGACCTGGTCACCCCGGCGGCGGAGTCCGAGGCCGATGGGGAAGTCGGTGAGCCTCAGGCGGCCTCGGGAAACACCCTTCCGCGGGTGATGGCGGTGGCCAACCAGAAGGGCGGTGTGGGAAAGACGACGACGTCGGTGAACCTGGGGGCGGCGCTGGCCGAGATCGGATTCCGGGTGCTGGTCATCGACCTGGACCCCCAGGCCAATGCCACCACCGGCCTGGGGATCGACGCCAGGAACTTCGAGCTCTCGATGTACGACGTGTTGATGCGGGACTCCTCGCTTGAGGACTGCGTCGAGCCGACCAGCATGAAGAACCTGTTCGTGGCGCCGGCCACCATCGCCTTGGCCGGTGCCGAGATCGAGCTGGTGCCGGCCTTCAGCCGAGAGCTGAAGCTCAAGAAGTCCATCGAGTCGATCATCGACGACTTCGACTACGTGCTCATTGACTGCCCGCCGTCCCTGGGCCTGATCACCGTCAATGCGCTGGCCGCGGCCGACGAGGTGTTGGTGCCGATCCAGTGCGAGTACTACGCACTCGAAGGTCTGAGCCAACTGATGCGCAACGTGCACCTGGTGGCCTCGAACCTGAATCCGAAGCTGGACATCTCGACCATCGTCCTGACCATGTACGACGCACGCACCAAGCTCTCCGACCAGGTGGCCAGCGAGGTGCGGCTCCACTTCGGCACCAAGGTCTGTCGCAATGTGATCCCCCGGACGGTTCGGCTCTCCGAGGCTCCGTCGTTCGGGCAGCCGATCACCGCATTCGACTCCGCCTCGCGGGGGGCCATTGCCTATCGGGAACTAGCCAAGGAGGTCAGCGGTGGCACGTCGTAGCGGGCTGGGTAAGGGGCTGAGCGCGCTGATCCCCACCGAGGTGGTGGGCGACCGATCGTCAGCCCTGCGGGAGGTCCCGATCGGGAGCATCAAGCCCAACCCGCGCCAGCCGCGGGTGAACTTCGACGAGGACACCATGTCTTCGCTGGCCGCCTCTATCAAGGAACTGGGGATCCTGCAACCAGTGCTGGTGCGGCAGATCGGGGGCGAGGCAGCCGACGACTTCGAGCTCATCGCCGGGGAGCGACGCTGGCGGGCGGCCCGTCGGGCCGGCCTCCAGACCATCCCGGTCCTGGTCCAGACGTCCAGCGAGACCCTCAGCCTGGAGCAGGCCCTGGTGGAGAACCTGCACCGCCAGGACCTCATGGTGCTGGAGGAGGCCGCAGCCTACCAACAGCTGATCGAGGAGTTCGGGTACACCCATGACCAGGTGGCCAGCCGGGTCGGGAAGAGCCGCACCGCGGTGACCAACACGCTCCGGCTGCTCCAACTCCCCTCAGGGGTGCAGCGGCTGCTGGTCGAGGGCCAGATCACCCCGGGCCACGCCCGGGCTCTGTTAGGGACGCCGGACCGCGGCTACCAGGAGGTCCTGGCCAAGACGATCGTCGCCGACGGGCTCACGGTCCGCGCCGTCGAGGACCTGATCCGCGGCCACGCCGAAAGGGACGAGTCCCCCGCCGACGACGGCGGTTCCGGGACGCAACCGGGGGGCAACGGCAGTCGGCCGGGGCGATCGGGATCCAGCCGGCTGCCGCCACCGGGCATTCTCGAGCTGGAAGAGCTGCTCTCAGGTCACCTCAACACCAGGGTCAAGGTCGACCTCACCTCCAAGCGCGGAAAGGTGGTGGTGGAGTTCGCCACCCTCGAGGATCTCGAACGGATCTACAAGCTGATGGTGGGCCGGACCGGAGCGTCCCCGGCCTGAAGCCATATATCACGAAGAGTGGTATTTTTATTACATAACGAAATCCGCTGATGGACTTTGGCCACTCTTCGTGATATCAGATCCCTGAACCCACGGTAGAGCGTAATCCACAACCTGTGCATGACGTTGTGGATTACGTCCAGACCGGGGGTCAAGTGGACGTCGACGGTGGGGCGGCCGGAGGGGAGTGGCCCACGTCAGTCCCAGGGCGTGTCGACCCACTCGGACAGGGCGTCGACGACGGCCCGGGCGATGACGGCGGCCTGCTCGACGACGACCGTGGCCGGACTGATCTCGCAGATCACCGCCGGCATCCGGGTCTCCCGCAGGAGGGGCAACGACATGCCCCGGCTGCCGCCGTCGGCCAGCCCGAGAGAGGCGCAGATCGTGCCCAGGAGGAGCTCGGCGAGGCGGCGGCCTCCAGGCGAGGAGTACCGGTAGCCGGCGTAGTAGGCGGTCGAGCAGCGGCGCTCCCCGGTGCCGAGGCGTAGCCCGAGGTATACCTCGGCACCGCCGGCGTTGGCCTCCGAGGCCTGGATCGATCCGTCCGGGTGGTGGTGGGTCGAGACCACGGCACCCTCGGTCACCAGGAGGCGCCGGAGGGCGGCCACGGTGGCGTCGAGCCCGCCCTCCTCGCCGATGGCCACCCGCCGATCGGCCAGGGTCCGCGGCGACTGGCGGAGGCGCTCCCGGTCCCGGACCGAGGTGACCAGCTCGGTGCCGTCGTGGCGGGTCCCGAACCGCAGGAGCTCGGCCACCGTCGACGCCCCGGCGATCCCGTCGACGGGGAGGCCCACGTTCCGCTGGAACTCACCGAGTGCGGCCGACGTCATGTCACCGAAGATCCCGTCCACCCGACCGGTGTCGAAGCCGAGGGCGCTCAGCCGTTGCTGCAGCTCGGCGACGTCGTCACCCCGCAGCATCGGGGTCCTCCGGTACAAGAAGCGGTCGCCGGGGCGGCGGCCCGCCTCGACCAGGGCGGACCAGGTCTGCACACCGCACACCCCGTCGACCCGAAGGCCGCGTCGGTACTGGAACGCCTCGACCGCGGCCCGGGTGCCCGCCTGATAGGACCCCACCGGGTCAATGCCGGTCGAGAAGCCGAGCAACTCGAGCCGGCGCTGGACGTCCGTCGTGGCCGACCCGGTGTCACCGACCTCGAGCCGGATCTCGGGGTCGGGGTTCACCCAGGCCCTCTGGGCCAGGCCGGTGCGCTCGCCCCGGGCAAGGGCGGTCGGGGAGTGGCCACCCCTCCGGCTAGAGGTGGGCGGAGATCTCCTGTAGGAGTTGGCCCTTGCCCTTGGCCCCGACGATCCGGGCAGCAGGCTCCCCGTCCTTGAACAGGATCAGGGTGGGAATGCTCATCACGTCGAACCGGCGGGTGATGTCCAGGTTGTCGTCGATGTTCAGCTTGGCGATCCCGAGCCTGCCCTCCTGCTCGGTGGCGATCTCTTCGAGCACCGGGGCGATCATCTTGCACGGGCCACACCATTCCGCCCAGAAGTCCACCAGGACCGGAACGTCTGAGGACTTGACATGCTCGTCAAAACTAGCGTCGCTCAGGTTGGTGATCTTCTCACTCATGGTGGCTCGTTCCTCCTACCCGTCCGGCGGGCCTGCCTCGAAAATCCCTGATCGGTTCGACATGTGTAACCCTCCCGGAGGCTCCGCCATTCCCGGAGGGCGCGGCGACGCAGATGGAGGCGGCTCAGTGGCCGGAGGCCGCCTGGTCCTCGAGCCACCGCTCGGCATCGAGCGCCGCCATGCACCCCGAGCCGGCGGCAGTGACCGCCTGGCGGTAGCGGTGGTCTTGGACATCGCCGCAGGCGAAGGCCCCGTCGACGTTGGTGCGGGTCCCGTCGAAGGTGCGCAGGTACCCGTTTTCCTCCATCTCGAGCTGGCCCTTGAACAGCGATGTGTTGGGCTGATGTCCGATGGCCACGAACAGGCCGGCGACCTCGAGCACCGACTCCCCCTCGCTCTGGTTGTCGCGGACCTGCAGCCCGGACACCGTGGTGTCACCGAGCACGTCGATGACCGAGGAATTCCACAGGAACTCGATCTTCGGGTTGGCGAAGGCGCGTTGCTGCATCACCTTGGAGGCCCGAAGCTCGCCCCGGCGGTGGATCAAGGTGACCTTGTCCGCGAACCGGGTGAGGAAGAGGGCCTCTTCGAGGGCGGAGTCGCCACCCCCCACTACGGCAATGTTCCGTCCGCGGAAGAAGAACCCGTCACAGGTTGCGCAGGTCGAGACCCCGTATCCGAGCAGCCGCTCCTCGTTGGGCAGGTTGAGCATGAGCGACTGGGCCCCGGTGGCGATGATCAGCGACTCGGCGGCGTACGTCGGCTCCTCCGCTTCCGGGTCGCCCACCCAGAGGCCGAACGGCCGACGGGACAGGTCGACCCGGGACACCTTGGCGGTGACGTAGTCGGCGCCGAATCGGGCGGCCTGCTCCCGAAAGGCGGACATCAGCTCCGGGCCCATGATCCCGCTGACGAACCCCGGGTAGTTCTCCACGTCGGTGGTGAGCATGAGCTGGCCGCCAGGTTGGTCGCTGGTCGACGAGGGCTCTCCTTCGATGACCAACGGGGCGAGCTGGGCCCGGGACGCATAGATGGCCGCGGTGAGCCCGGCCGGGCCCGATCCGACGATCACCACCTGCCTCGACTCGGTCATACGCGCTCGGAGGAGGCGCTCGGCTCGGAGCGCCGGCTCCAGGCCACCATGCCCACGATGACGAAGAGGGCCCCGACCACCAGGTCGGAGAGCCACACCCGGCCGTTGAAGGCGTAGACGGTGAGAAGGCGGATCAAGGTGATCGACAAGAGGGTGACGGTCACCACACTGGCGGCGAAGATGATGATGCCGAACACCACGGCCCGGGTGGCCAGGGTCAGCGGATTGACGGCCTTGTCCCGGAGGAGCACCACCAGCGTGTCGACCAGGTCGGCACCCTTGGTGGGCAGACTGCTGAGCATGCCGGAGCCGGGTGGGCGGCCGGCGGGCGTCTCGGGCTTCGGATCCATGGGATGCGAGGATAGTCCGAGCGACCCGCCGGCCGGCCGGACGCCACCACTTCCCCGCATACGGTCGGCGCAGCCGGGTCAGTCGGCGGTCACCATGCACAGGCCGATGGTTCCCGGGCCCGTATGCGTGCCGACCACTGGGCCGAGGTCGACGACGACAGGCGGGTGCTCGGACCGGACGCCCTCGATCATCTCGAGGAACGAGTCGATGTCGGTGGCCGCGCCGTTGCACACCGCCAGGCGGCTGAGGGGGGCGGAGTCGCGGGCCTTGTCGGCCAGGTAGCGAAGAGAGCGCGCCCGGGTCCGCTGCTTCGACTCCTCCGCCACCACGCCGTCGACCAGGGTGACCACCGGTTTGATCGACAGGAGCGAGCCGAGCAGGGCGCGGGCCCCGCCGATCCGGCCGCCCTTCTCGAGGTGCTCGAGGGTGTCCACCACGCCGAAGACCGAGGTGCGGGGAATCAGCTGCACGGCCCGGGCGGCCAGCTCGTCGAGGGTGGCCCCGAGCCCGGCCAGATCGGCGACATCCAGGGCGATCAGCCCCTGGCCCATGGTCAACAGCCGCGAGTCGACGGTGCGGACCGGGATGCGGTCGGCCACCGCGTTGGCCGCGGCCGCCGCGGCCTGGTAGGTGGCGGAGACACCTGCCGACAGGCTGATGCTGAGGACCCCTTCGTACCCCTCGTCGGCTGCGGCCAGGAACGCCTCTTGGAAGGCGCCCGGCGACGGTGCCGAGGTCTCGGGGAGCACTGGGCTGGCCGCGCACCGGGCCCAGAAATCGTCGGTGGAGAGCGTGGACCCGTCGACGAACTCCTCGGTGCCGAACCGGATGGACAGGGGGACGATGGTCACGCCGTGCTCGGCAGCGAGTTCGGCCGAGAGATCGCAGGCGCTGTCACTCACCACCCGTATGCGGGCCATCGAATTCCTCCTCCTCTTGCCCCGGCCGGGTCTCGTCCCCCGGACCGGCACTCACCGGTCGCAGGTGCCGGTACGGCTGGCCCCCAGAGTGATCGCCGAGTCTCTCATGGAACGGCTCGGGGGACGGGCTGTCGTCCCGGGTGGGAAGGCCCGGCCCGGCCCGGACGGCGGCGTTGGCGTTGGCGTTGGCCCGGGCCCGATCAGCCCGGACGACGATGGTCCGGCGGGCCTCCCGGGCCCCGAGGATGCCGGCCGTGGCCAGGTAGGCCAGGGTGCCGACCACGACGGCCAGCACCACCCGGGCCAGCAGTCCGAACCCGGAGGGGGCGGCGGAGACGTTGACGGTGAGGACGGTGGCCACCCCCATCACGGCCGAGGCGCCGACCACCCGCTTGACCGGCGTGGTCAGGTCGTGGCCCCCGAGGCCGCCTACCCGCCGCCGCACCACCGACAGGGCCAACAGAGCGGCCACCGTATAGGCGATCGACAACGACAGGGCCAGGCCCCGCACCCCGAGGGGCCGGACCAGGAGCACGGCGAAGGCGACGTTGAGGGCGTTCTCCACCAGGTAGAGGCGGAAGGCGGTGCGGGTGTCCTGCATGGCCTGGAAGACCCGCACCATATAGAGGAAGGTGCAGAATCCGGGCAGGCCCAACGAGAACATGGCCAGGGCGGCCCCGGTGGACTCGGTGTCGGCAGCGGTCGCGGCCCCGTGCGCCAGCACCAGGTCGATGAGCGGGTGGGCCAGGATCAACATGCCCACGGCCGACGGGATGATGATGGCCAGCATGCCCCGCAGTCCGAAGGCCATCCGGTGGCGGAAGGCCACGATGTCCCGTTGGGCCCAGCGGGCGGCCAGGGACGGGGTGACGGCGCTCATCACCGACACGGCCACGATGCCGAAGGGAAGCTGGAAGAAGGTGTAGGCGTAGGTGTAGGCCGACACCGCCCCGGGTACGCGGGCCCCGTCGGCGAGGGCCAGGACGATCACCAGCGCCACCTGGTTGGCCAGCACCCAGCCGAAGGTCCAGCCGGCCAGCCGGGTGATGGTGCGCATGGCCCGGTGGGCCGGATTCCACAGGAACCGGAGGTGCAGGTCGGCGCGCAGCAGGGAGGGAATCAGCAGGGCGGCCTGGACGGCCACGCCGAGGGTGGTGCCGATGCCCAGCAGCACCAGGCCCCGGTGGTTGGCGTCGATGGATGCGAGGGTGGGATGGGGGACCAGGGCGTGGAACCAGACGAGGACGGCGATGACCACCAGGTTGTTGGCGATGGGGACGAACATCGGCGCCGCGAACTTGTTCCTGGCGTTGAGCAACGCGGTGAACAGGGCGATGAGCCCGTAGCAGGCGAGTTGGGGGACGAACCAGCGGAGGAGGAAGATGGCCACCTGCTGCTGCTGGTGCACGTCGGCCCGGTGGTTGGTGACCGTGTAGAGGTCGATGATGTGGGGCACCAGGATGAAGAAGGCCACCGAGCTGACGACCAGGATGGTGACGGTCACCGTTACCACCGCCGAGATGGCCTCCCAGGCCTCCTTGCCCCGCCGGGTGGTGAGGTGGTCGACGAACACCGGCACGAAGGTGGCCGACAGGACACCGCCGATCACGATGTCGGTGACGATGTTGGGGGTGGTGTTGGCCAGGTTGTAGGCGTCGGCGAACCCGCCCGTCCCCAACGCGGCGGCCATGGCCACGATCCGGCCCACCCCGGTGATCCTCGAAAGGGTGGTGCCGACGGCCATGCCCACGGTGGCGCCGACCAGCCGCTTGCCTCCCACGCCGCCCGGATCCCCGGCCCGGTCGACGTCCACGTCGGTCACCCGGCCTCCCCCGGATTGCGGACCGACTCGGTCCCGGACGTCCCCCCCGAGCGTCGCTTCCTCGAGGTCCGGATCCACCACGCCACCAGCACGGCCACCGCGCCCAGCGACAGCAGGATGCCCACCAGGGAGGTGGCGGTGGACCGGACGCTGACCTGGCCGCTCGACAGGGTCAGCCCGCCAGTGGGGGAGCGGAGGACGATGGTGATCTTGGAGGTTCCCGAGGCCCGGGCCTGGACGGTGACCGGGACGATGTTGGTGTGACCGGACCCGATCAGCGTCGTCCCGTGGGTCCACTGGGTGGTCCCCCCGGGGAACAGCAGCTTGTCACTGGTCAGGGTCATGGTGGCGGTCACCGGGTAGTGGGCGTAGGAGATCACGGTGACCTGGATGGTGCCCCGGGCCGAGGTGAGGGTGACGGGGTCGCCGGCCACCACCAGCTGGGCCAGTTGGGCGTCCACCGCCGCGCCGGCGTTCTGGAGCACCTCCGCCTGCTGGCCGGGCCGGAGGGTCTCCGACTCGCCGGCCAGCACCACGTCGCCGAGCCCGGTCGACTCGGTGCGGGCGCTCGGGGCGGCGGCGTCGAAACCGTCGAGCCGCAGCCGTTGGGAGTGGATGGCCGCCACCGGCAGGCCACCCGGGCCGCCCGCCGGGCCCAGTCGGCAACCGTTCCGGCAGCTGGCAACGGGCAGGTTGGCGAAGAGGTCGGAGGTGGTCACCGGCTCGACGATCGGGCTGTCGGCCAGGGAACCGAGCAGGGCGTCGACGAAGGCCGGGTCGTCGGGCCAACCGGCCGGGGCCAGGGCGACCAGGGCCCGCGGCGAGCTGTCGTTGGGTCGCTCGTAGTAGATCTGGGCCACCTCGGCCATCAGCTGGTGGGCCGCCAGCACCGGGTTCCCCGGGGCCCCGGTGAAGCGCGAGGTCAGGTCGGCGTTGGCGACCAGCGCGGTCATCGGCGTACCCCGGCTGGTGGTGGTGACGAAGGGCTCGGCCGTCGATCCGTTGGTCGGCGACGAGGACACGCTGCCGGAGGGCAGGACCACCTGGCTGTAGCCGGCCGACTGCAATTGGGTGAGCGTGGCCGCGTCCATCCCGTCGTTGGCGAACCAGGTGCCGAGCCGTCCGGCCGTGCCCGTGCCGGTCCCGTGGATGATCCCGCCGGCCAGGACCTCGGAACCCCGCGCCACCTGCCGGGCGAGCTCGCTCCCGAGTCCGGCGGCCACCAGGCTCGAGGCGTTGACCGGGGTGAACGGCGCCCACGCGAACTGATGGATGGTCGGGGTGGACGCCAGGCCCTCCAGCTGGTCCACGGCGGTGTGGGCCGGACCGGTCAGCGACACGATGGTCTGGGGGCTCGCCAGGAGGGTCACCGGCACGCCCGGGTGGGACCGGGCGATGGAGGAGACGGTGCTGGTGACCGCCCCCGTCACCGGGGCCGACAGCGACTGGAGGGCCGCTGCTGGGTCGCTCCGCAGTGCGGACGGGGACGGTGAGCTCGCCGGCGCCAGCGTGGCGTGCACCGGCAGGACCACCGCCAGCCGGAGCTTCTGGGTGCCGGCCTGGGCGTCGGAATAGACGAGGTGGGTGGTGAACCCGCCGATCGCCTGCCCGCTCGCCAGGTCCACCAGCTGGATCCTGACCGGGTACACGCCCAGGGGGAACAGCTGGCACTGCCCGCCGGTGGATGTGAGGTCGATGCCGAAACCCCCGACCGGAGCGGTGGACGGTCGGTCCACGGCCACCGGCATGGACAGGTCGAACCCGCCGTTGACCGGCGGCAGTCCGGACAGCGCCAGCGGCGAGTGTGTCGAGGAGATCGGCGACCCCGAAGCGCCGGGCGAGGAGATCGACTGGTCGAACCCCGAGACGCTGGACAGGCACCCGTAAACGGCCACCGACACGCCGAGCCGGCTGATCGGAGGAGCGCCGGGGCCGGGTTTGACCTGGATGTCGAAGGGCTGCCCGGGGGTCACCCAGGCCGTCTGGGAGACCAGGGTGAGGGAGATCGGGCCGCCGGAGCCCGATGAGGCTGCAGCCTGCGGGGGCGGGATGGTCGTGGTCGCAGCCGCACCGGCCGCCGCCGGGGCGAACACCAGTCCGACGGTCACCGACAGCCAGACGAAGGCTCGCGACACCGCCCCGGCGATCGGGGCGGGACCGCCCCCGTTCGGCCCGCCGGCCTGGGGGCGGATGCCGCTCCGGCACGGGCTGCCTCGTTCCCGATCCACTACGGACGGCAGCCTACGCCAGTCGCACTACCCTCGGCGGCGTGCTCCCTCAGCGACTGCAGCCCTTGGTGGAGACCACCGCCGAGCTCGCCGAGCGCTTCCGGGTGGCGGGCCACACGCTCTTTCTGGTGGGGGGCTCGGTGCGCGACGCCATCGTGGCCGATGCCGGCGCTCCGACGGCCGGCGAGGAGCGCGACCTCGACTTCACCACCGACGCCCGCCCCGACGCCATCGAGGCGGTGGTGGACGGCTGGGCCGACGCGGTGTGGACCCAGGGGAAGCGGTTCGGCACCATCGCCTGTCGGCGCGGCGCCCAGAAGTACGAGATCACCACCCACCGGGCGGAGGCCTACGCTCCGGACTCGCGCAAGCCCGACGTCGCTTTCGGGGACCGGGTCGAGGACGACCTGGCCCGCCGGGACTTCACGGTCAACGCCATGGCCCTGCGCCTGCCCGAGCTCGAGCTGATCGACCCGTTCCACGGTTTGGAGGATCTGTCCGGCCACCGGTTGCGCACCCCGCTCGACCCCGAGACGGCCTTCGCCGACGACCCGCTGCGGATGCTGCGGGCGGCCCGGTTCGTGGCCAAGCTCGACCTGGAGCCGGACCCCGCACTGGTGCAGGCGGTTCGGACCGGGCACGAACGGCTCTCGATCGTCTCGGCGGAGCGGGTCCGTGACGAGCTGGACAAGATCGTGGTGCTGCCGGTGCCGTCGGTGGCCCTGTGGTTCGTGGTGCGGACCGGCATGGCCGAGGAGTTCCTCCCCGAGCTGCCCGGGCTCGCCCTCGAACAGGATCCGGTCCACCGGCACAAGGACGTGCTGGCCCACACCCTGGCGGTGGTGGACAAGACGGGTCCCGACCGCCTGCTCCGCCTGGCTGCGCTCTTCCACGATGTGGGCAAGCCCAGGACCCGGTCCTTCGTCGACGGGGGAGTGACCTTCCACCACCACGAGGTGGTGGGCGCCCGCATGACCCGGCACCGCATGCAGGCCCTGCGGTATCCGAACGACGAGGTGGAGGTGGTCACCGAGCTGGTCAACCTCCATCTGCGTTTCCACACCTACCGGCTGGGGTGGACGGACCGGGCGGTGCGGCGGTACGTCCGTGACGCCGGCCCGCTCCTCGACCGCCTCAATGAGCTCACCCGATGCGACTGCACCACCCGCGACGCTAACAAGGCGAGGGCGCTGGGCCGGCGCATGGACGAGCTCGAGGCCCGTATCGCCGACCTCCGCCAGCAAGAGGAGCTCGATGCCATCCGGCCCGAGCTCGACGGCACCCAGGTGATGGAGGAGCTCGGGCTGGGACCCGGTCGCGAGGTGGGCCGGGCCCTGGCCTTCCTGTTGGAGCTGCGTCTCGAGGAGGGACCGGTCGGCGAGGAGGAGGCCCGCAAGCGCCTCACCGCCTGGTGGCGCGAACAGTCGTGACCCGGCTGGCTCCGGCGGTGTCGTCCGACCGGAGTGGCCCGGTGACGGCCGCCCGGTAGGGTCGGCTCAGTCCGCGGGCCAGACCGGGTCGGCCTCGCCCGCCGCGAACGCCTCGACCATCTCGTGGCAGACGTCGTCGTGATACTGCACCGGCGGGGACTTCATGAAGTAGGCCGAGGGCCCGAGCAGCGGCCCCCCGATGCCCCGGTCGAGGGCGAGCTTGGCGCACCGCACGGCATCGATGATCACCCCGGCGGAGTTGGGCGAGTCCCACACCTCGAGCTTGAGCTCCAGGTTCAGCGGGACGTCGCCGAAGTTCCGTCCCTCCATCCGGATGTAGGCCCACTTCCGGTCGTTGAGCCACGGCACGTGGTCCGAAGGCCCGATGTGGACGTCGTCGGCCGGCAGGGCACCGTGCTCGATCTGACTGGTCACCGCCTGGGTTTTCGAGACCTTCTTCGACTCCAGACGGTCCCGTTCGAGCATGTTCTTGAAATCCATGTTGCCGCCCACGTTGAGCTGGTAGGTGTGGTCGAGGGCCAGCCCACGGTCCTCGAACAGACGGGTGAGGATCCGGTGGACGATGGTGGAGCCCACCTGGCTCTTGATGTCGTCCCCCACGATGGGCAGCCCGGCGGCCCGGAAGCGGCGGGCCCACTCGGGGTCCGAGGCGATGAAGACCGGGATGGCGTTGACGAACCCCACGCCCGCCTGCAGGCACGCATCGGCGTAGAAGCGCTGGGCCTGCTCGGACCCGACCGGCAGGTAGCTGACCAGGACGTCGGCCCGGGAGTCCCGCAGGGCGGCCACCACGTCGATCGGGTCGGCCGGTGATTCCTCGACGGTCTCGCGGTAGTACTTGCCGAACCCGTCCAGGGTGGGGCCCCGCTGGACGGTGACGCCCAGCTCGCCCACCGTGGCGAAGCGGATGGTGTTGTTCTGGCCGGCGAAGATGGCCTTGCCCAGGTCGGTGCCGACCTTGGCGGCGTCGGCGTCGAAGGCGGCGACGAACTCGAGGTCCCGGACGTGGTAGCCGCCGAGCACCACGTGCATCAGGCCCGGGACCGTCTCGCCCGGGTCGGCGCCCTGGTAGTACTCGACCCCCTGAATGAGGGAGCTGGCGCAGTTGCCCACGCCGGCGATGGCCACTCGGATGGTGCTCATGAATCGGTTCCCTTCGCTGTTGTCACGGTGTCCCGGCTTCGGGGATCACGGGTCTCGTATCGGGATGCTGTCTGCTTCTGCCGCTCGAACTCGATGAGGCGGTCGAGCCAGGCGATGTCGTGCTCGGTGGCCTCGGTGCCGTGCTCCACCAGCGAGCGGGTGTAGACGTCGAGGCTCTCCCCGGCGGCCCGCATCTGGTCGGTGGCCAACCGCCGGGTGAGCTGTCCCCGCCGGCGCTCGAGCAGGGACAGGCGGGCCTGGGGCGCCAGGTGGCGGGCGAACGCCAGCCTGAGCCCGAAGCTCCGGGCGTCGTCGGCCCCCGCCGGCTCGTCCGCGTCGAGCAGTTGTTCGAAGAGCGTCCGGCCCTGGTCGGTGATCCGGTACACCTTGCGCGACCGCTTGGTGCCCCTCGGCGCGCCGGCCCGTCGGGCCCGGAGCCCCGCCCGCTCGCCACCCAGCGAACCGGTGGACGGAAGGGTGACGGCCCGCGGGGTCGGGCCGCCCGACTCGGTCACCGCCACCGCGTGGGCGGCCTCGAGCCGCGACAGGGCCGGATAGAGCGATCCGAAGGAGATGTTGGCGAACAGGCCCAGCTCGTCGCGGAGGCGCCGCCGGATCTCGTACCCGTGGAGCTCCTGTTCGTGGAGGAGCCCGAGGATGGCCAGTTCGAGCACCTCAGTCCGCCTTCCGGCCGGAACGGGCCCGCCAGGAGGGCTCCGGGCCGGTGGGGCAGGCGTGGACGGGGGTGGACCTCATGACCGGAGTATATCACGCCGATATATCAATGCAATATATCAAGACGCGGCAATGTCCCACCGGGTCGGTCCCGGGCGATCCCGTGGAACCACCCGGGACAACCGAATTGCCGGCCGACAGGGGGTGTCCCGCCGTGCCCGAGGGATTACCCTTGTCGGGGTGAGCTTCCGCCCCGGAGCGCTCGAAGGCGTGCAGACCTCCCCCACCGGGGGGCGAGTCGAGTACCTGCTCGCCCGCAACGCGGTGGTCCGCGAGTACCGGAAGGGGCGGCTCTCCCGGCTCGACGTGTGCGACGCCCACCCGGAACTGCTCCGGGTAGCCACCAACCTGGGCCGGCCGTCGGGCGAGCGGTGCCCCATCTGCGAGGACGCCGATCTGGTCGATGTGACCTTCGTCTTCGGCTCGCGACTGCCCTCGGGAGGTCGGTGCGTGGCCACCCAGGCCGAGCTTGCCCGCTACTGGCGGCGCAAGGAGCCTGTGGTCTGTTACGTCATCGAGGTGTGCACCGCGTGCTCGTGGAACCATCTGGCCCGGATGTACCCGGCGGGGGCCGGGGTCGAGGCGGTGGCCCGCAAGCCGCGGCAGGGTCGCACCGCCATCCAGCCCGGCTCCTGACACCCGCCCCGGGGTCCGCGGACCCTTCCGGCGGCGAGAAGCCCGGTCCCGACCGTCCCGCCTCCACTCCTCGCCCTCGGGCCCGGCCACTACGATGGGGACTTGCGGTGCGCTGCACTCCGTGGTGGCCGTGGCCGCCGCCCATGCCGCCGGCAGCCCCTGGGCGCTGGACGGCCGATCAGGAGGGAATGCCATGCCCGACCCCCGGTCCGCGCCGGTCACCGTCCCCGCCGTGCGCGCCGCCAAGCGGCGGTCCGGCCATGCGCCGCTGGTGATGATCACCGCCTACGACGCCCCGGGTGCCCGCATCGCCGACGCCGCCGGTGTGGACCTGATCCTGGTGGGCGACTCGGTGGCCAACAACGTCCTCGGCCATGAGGACACCCTCCGGGTGACGATGGAGGACATGGTCCACCACACGGCCGCGGTGGCCCGGGCCGGGCCGAAGCCGTTGGTCGTGGGCGACCTCCCCTGGATGAGCTACCACCTCGACCCGGTCGACACCGTGCGCAACGGCGCCGCCCTCATCCGGGCCGGTGCCCGGGCGGTCAAGCTGGAGGGGGGCGCCAACCGGGTGCCGATGATCGAGGCGCTGGTGGCGGCGGAGATCCCGGTGATGGGCCACCTCGGACTGACCCCGCAATCGGTCAACGCCATGGGGGGCTATCGGGTCCAGGCCCGTGACGACCCGGCGGCCGAGGCCCTGGTGGCCGACGCCGAGGCCATCGTGGCCGCCGGCTGCTTCGCCGTGGTGATCGAAGGCGTACCCGAAAAGGTGGGGTCGGCGCTGACCGAGTCGCTCGACGTGCCCACCATCGGGATCGGGGCCGGCCCCGCCTGTGACGGCCAGGTGCTGGTCTTCCACGACCTGCTCGGCTTCAATCCGACGGTGCCCAGGTTCGTCCGCCGTTACGCCGAGCTGGGGGCCGAGGCCACGGCGGCGGTGGCCGCCTTCGCCGCCGATGTGCGTTCGGGGGCCTTCCCCTCCGACGCCGAGGTCTATCACTGAGCCCGGCCCCGGCCGGCCGTCCGGACGGCCGGCCCGATTGCCGGTAGAGTGGACCGGTTGTTGCGGCCGTCCTCCGGGCGGCCATCCAGTTCCGACCTGCCCCACGCGGTGGGGCTCGGGCGCACCGTCGCCCGATCCAGAGGGAGGTGAGCCGCCCGTGCGGCCCTACGAGACCATGGTCATCTTCGATACCGGCGCCGGTGAGGCGGCGGTCAACAGCGTCCTCGACCGGGCGCTCGCCGCGCTCAAGGCCAAGGGCGGGGCCCCGGGCCGGGTGGAGCGCTGGGGACGGCGCACCTTCGCCTACGAACTCCAGCACAAGCGCGAGGGCTACTACGTGGTCATCGAGTTCACGTCCGAGCCGCCGGCCGTGGCCGACATGGAGCGGGTCCTGGTCCTGGCCGACGAGGTCCTCCGCCACAAGGTCGTCCGCCTGCCGGACAAGGTGGCCGGAAGACGCGCGGCGATGGCCACCACCGGCGGGGAGGGCTGAGATGGCCAACGGAAATGCCGTCACCCTGGTCGGAAACATCACCCGCGACCCCGAACTGCGCTTCACCAACACCGGCCAGGCCACCTCGAGCTTCGGCCTGGCCGTCAACCGGCGGTGGCAGAACCGCCAGACCCAGGAGTGGGAGGAGGCCACCTCGTTCTTCGACGTGGTGTGCTGGCGTGAGATGGCGGAGAACGCCGCAGAGAGCCTGAGCCGGGGCTCACGGGTGATCGTGACCGGCCGCCTCGAACAGCGCAGCTGGGAGACCCCGGACGGTGACAAGCGCTCCAAGGTCGAGGTGGTCGCCGACGAGATCGGCCCGAGCATCCGCTGGGCCACCGCCCAGGTGACCAAGAACGAGCGCAAGGGGCCCGGCGAGGGCGGCCCGCAGGGTGGCGGAGGCCGCGGCGGGCCATCGGGCGGCCGTCCGTCCGGAGCCGGCGGCGCCGGACCGGCCGCCGAGCCCCAGGGATACGGATACAGCGAGGAGCCCTTCTAACCATGGCCCGCAACAACGATCGCGGAGGTACCACCCGCCGCACCCCCAAGGACACCGGGCGGCGGATAAAGAAGAAGCCCTGCGCCCTGTGCAAGGACCGGGTGGAGTGGGTCGACTACAAGGACGTCGGCATGCTCCGCAAGTACATGAGCGACCGGGGCAAGATCCGGGCCCGCCGGGTTTCCGGGAACTGCACCCAGCACCAGCGTGACGTGGCCATCGCCATCAAGACCGCTCGCGAGCTGGTGCTACTGCCCTACACCCAGCGCACGACCACCGAGCGGCCGGGTGGCCGCGGTGGCGGACGCGGCGGCCGGGACGGGGGCTATTCCGGCCAGGGCGGTTCCGGTGGCCGCCGGGGACGCGACGAGGAGCGCTCACTGCCGGCCGACGCGACCTCGACCGCTCTGGGCGCCGACGCTCCCCCGCAGTCGGTCGCCGCCGCCGAGGAGCCTGCTGCGCCCGTGACCGGCGGAGACCCTGGCCCCGAGGCCGGTCCCGAGGCCGGTCCCGAGGCCGGTCCTGCCGCGGCAACCGACGGCGTCGGAGCAGGTGAAGGCTGACATGAAGGTCCTCCTGCGCAACGACATCGCCGGGGTGGGCAAACGCGGCGACATCATCGACGTCGCCGGCGGCTTCGCCCGCAACCACCTGCTTCCTGCGGGCGCGGCCATCAAGGCCACCCCCGGCGTCACGAGCCAGGCGGCCGCCATGAGGAAGTCGCGGGACCTCCGCGACGCCCGCGACCGCGAGTCCTCGGAGACGGTGGCCCGGGCCCTGGTGGGCACTGCCATCACCATCCCCGCCCGGGCCAAGGGCGACCGGCTTTTCGGCTCGGTGTCGGCGGCCGACGTGGTGCACAGGGTGGAGGCCCAGACCGGCGCGGTGATCGACCGCAAGGACCTCGTGCTCGACGAGCCGATCAAGGCGCTCGGCGACTACAGCGTACGGGTCGAGCTGGTGGGCGGCGTGGTCTTCGAGCTGACCGTCAACGTCGTCCCCGAGGGCTGACCGGACGACCGGACCGGGTTCGGCGGGGCCCCGACCGGGCGCTGACCCGGCTCCGGCATCCACCCGACTGTGACAGCCGGCGGGGATGATGGCGGCGTGCCCGGACATGTCCGCAGTCGAGCCCAGCTTGTCCACCCGTCGTCCACACCGATGGGCGGCTATTTCCCCAAGAAGAGGCCCTTACCCTCCACAGGGCGATTCGACGAGGGTTGAAGGACCATGGTGCAAGCTGTCGACGACGCGCGACCCCGACGCCTCCTTTCTCCCAATCGGGGTGCCGGGATGCCTTCCGGACGGGTTCCGCCCCACAATCTGGAGGCCGAGGAGTCGCTCCTCGGCGCCATGCTCCTGTCGCGTGACGCCATCGCCTCGGCCATGGAGATCTGCAAGCCGGAGGACTTCTACAAGTCGTCGCACGGGCACATCTTCTCGGCCATCACGTCCCTGTTCAGCCAGGGGGAGCCGGCCGACTGGGTGACGGTGACCGAGGAGCTCCGGCGGCGCGGGCTGCTCGAGAGCATCGGCGACCCCTCGGTGTTCGTTTCCCTCCAGGCAAACACGCCTTCCATCGGCAACGCCGACTACTACGCCAGGATCATCGAGGAGCACGCCTTGCTGCGGGGGCTGGTCTCGGTGGCCGGCGAGATCACCGAGCTCGGCTACAGCCTTCCCGACGACGTCTCCCACGTGCTCGACAAGGCCGAGAGCCTGGTCTTCAACGTCGCCCAGCGGCGGGTGGTCGACTCGATGACCCCGCTGAGGGACCTGCTCGGCCAGGGCCTCGACCACCTCGAGCGGCTCTACGCGCAGGGCGACTCGATCACCGGACTGGCGACCGGCTACACCGACCTCGACGAACTGCTCTCGGGGTTGCAGCCGTCCAACCTCGTCGTGGTGGGGGCCCGGCCGGCCATGGGGAAGACGGCCTTCGCCATGGGAATGGTCGCCCATGCGGGCATCAAGCTGCGGGTGCCGACCCTGCTGTTCTCGTTGGAGATGAGCCACATGGAGCTCACCCAGCGCATCCTGGGGTCCGAGGCCCGGGTCGACGCCAACCGGATGCGGACCGGCAACCTGCGGGAGGGCGACTGGGCGAAGGTGGGAAACGCCATCAGCCGGATGAGCGAGGCGCCGATCTTCATAGACGACAACCCCAACCTCACGGTCATGGACATCCGGGCCCGGGCCCGCCGGCTGAAGAGCCGCGAGGGGCTCGGCCTGGTCGTGGTGGACTACCTGCAGCTGATGACCGGCCGGCACGGCGCAGAGAACCGCCAGGTCGAAGTGTCGGAGATCAGCCGAGGCCTCAAGATCCTGGCCCGGGAGCTCGAGGTCCCGGTGGTGGCCCTGTCCCAGTTGTCACGGGCACTCGAGTTGCGACAGGACAAGCGGCCGATGCTGGCCGACCTCCGGGAGTCCGGCTCCATCGAGCAGGACTCGGACGTGGTCATGTTCATCTACCGGGACGAGGTCTACAACCCGGAGTCGACCGAGAGCCAGGGCACGGCCGAGATCATCGTGGCCAAGCACCGCAACGGCCCCACCGGTGTCCAGCGACTGGCGTTCATCGGCCACCACACCCGCTTCGACAACATGGCCCGGGTCTGAGCGGGGCACCCCGGGGGCGGTCTCCGGCGTCGTCCTCCGGACCGGACCGGGCCGGCGGTCCCGACTCGCCGGTCAGGCGGGGGCGGGCGGGGCCACGGTGGTGAGGATCCTCTCGATGGCCTGGTCCTGGGCCTCGAGGTGCTTCTGGATCTCCACGGCCTCGTGGAGCACGGCGTCGGCGTCCTTATAGGTGGCCTCGGCCCGCTTGTCGGAGGCGGCACTGAGGATGTTCTGTCCGACGATGATGATCGACAGCAGCACCAACTGCAGGAAGGTCTGGGCGATCCAGGAGATCACCGCCGGTCGGCCCGCCTTTATGGCGTCGGGCAGGCTGATGAGCGCCAACAGGGCGAAGGCGTAGGCACACCACATGGTCCCGACCGCGGAGGTGATCTTGATGGCCAGCCACGAGTTGAAGCGCCTGGCCCCACTGTCGTGCGGCAGCTGGTCCGCCACCTTGGCCGGCGGGTGGTCCTTGCGCTCTTGGATGTAGGGGTGGGGGAGGTGGGTGAAGAGGGTGGACATGGACCGATAGTGGCACCACCCACGGTCGAATTCGGTGATGATGGCCGGGTGACGCCCGCCGCGATCCCCCGGCTGCCGGCCTCGGCCGGTGGCCTCATCTGGGACGGTGACGGCCGGCTCCTGATCCTCCAGCCGACCTACAAGTCCGGCTGGACCATCCCCGGGGGCCAGATCGAAGCCGACGGCGAGTCCCCGTGGGATGGTTGCCGGCGGGAGGTGCTCGAGGAGACCGGCCTCACCGTTGCCTCGGGCCGGCTGGTGTGCGTGGACTTCCTCCGGCCGCGGTCACAGCGGTCAGGGGGACTCCGGTTCCTGTTCGACTGCGGTCCGATCGACGGACGCTCCGACCAGGAGCTCGTGCTGCAGGCCGAGGAGATCCGCGACTACCGCTGGGCCACCGCCGACGAGGCCGACCGGCTGTTGAGCGGACCGGTGGGCCGGCGGGTCGGCCAGGCATGGGGCGCGACCACGACCCGCTACCTCGAGGACGGCCGTCCGGTGCCGGGGGTCACCGGATGATCGGGCCGCGCCACCACCGTCACCGGCGGTCGGCCACGGCCAGGTCGGCGACGAGTCGGATCAGCGGGTCCCGATCGAGGTCGGCCGCCCGGGTGCAGGCGAACCACGGTTCGGGGGGGACGGCGTCGGCCACCGGGTGCAGCTCCACCACGGCCCCGCGGGCGAGCGCGCCGGCGCAGGCGAATTCGGGCAGCAGGCTGATCCCGAGGCCACGCTCCACGGCTGCCGCCACGGCCCGGAGGTCGGGGGCCACCAGCCGGAGGTCGCCGGAGAAGGTCCGGCCAAGGGCCGACCGCCAGAACCGGCGGGTGAGAGGGAGCTCAGCGCTGAAGGCCACCCACGGGCGTCCCGCCATCCACGCCCCGAGCTCCGGGAGGGAGCCGAACGCCTGCTTCGGGGCCGATCCGGGGGGCGCGACCAGCGCGAATCGCTTCATGCCGAGCGGCGCGGCCGTCAGCGCCCGCCGGGTCGGGGTCGTACTGGTCACCGCCAGATCCAGCTCGCCGTGCTCGAGCAGGCCGAGGAGCTCATCGTCGGGACCGAAGCGTGCCACCAGGGGAGGGGTGGACGGACCGACCCGGGGCAGGACGGCGTACGAGAAGAACTCAGCCGAGGACCCGACCCGGAGCGCCGGCGCCGGTGCGGACAGCATCCCGGCGTCGAGGCCGGTCAGCACCGGTTCCAGGCGGTCGAGGGAGTCGGCCACCTGCGCGTGCAGCTCCCGGCCGCGGCGGGTGGGCTCGACCCCCTGCGGTGTCCGGGTGAACAGGGGCACGCCGATGCGCCGCTCGAGGGCGGCCAGCTGCTGGCTGGCCGCCGGCTGGGAGAGCCCCCGCTGTCCGGCGCCCCCGCTCACCGTCCCCGAGCGGTAGACGGCGACGAAGGTCCGCAGCCATTCGGCGGTAGCCATTGGCTTAGCTTATACAAGCTATATGACAAAGTTGTTTGCCAATGGAAGCAGGGGGGCACATGCTGGACTGATGACCGATGTCATCTACACCCACGGCCATCACGACAGCGTCCTGCGGTCCCATCGCTGGCGCACCGCCGAGAACTCCGCCGGCTACCTGCTGGGTCACCTCCGGCCCGGGATGACCCTGCTCGACGTCGGATGCGGCCCTGGCACCATCACCTGCGACCTTGCCGAACGGGTGGCCCCGGCCCCGGTGGTCGGTATCGACTCCTCGGAGGCGGTGGTCACCGAGGCCCGGGCCAGGGCCGCGGTTTCGGGCCCGTCGTCGGTCTCCTTCGAGGTGGGCAGCGCCTTCGACCTGCGGTTCGAAGACGGGAGCATCGACGTCGTCCACGCCCACCAGGTCCTCCAGCACGTGGGCGACCCGGTGGGGGCCCTGGCCGAGATGCGGCGGGTCTGCCGGCCGGGAGGGATCGTGGCGGCGCGGGACTCGGACTACCCCACCTTCCGCTGGTTTCCCGAGGACCCGGAGCTCGACCGGGCCCTGGCCGCCTACGGGGCGCTGACCCGGGCCAACGGGGCCAACTGGGATGCGGGGCGCCGCCTGCTGGGCTGGGCCCATCGGACCGGGTTCGAATCGGTGGTGCCGTCGGCGTCGGCCTGGTGCTTCGCCACACCGGAGGATCGGGCGTGGTGGGGTGGACTGTGGGCCGACCGGTTCACCGTGTCGTCGCTGGCCGAGCAACTCCTCGCCCAGGGGATCGCCGGTCGGGACGACCTGGCGTCATTTGCCGATGCCTGGCGGAGGTGGGCCAGCTCACCGGATGGGTGGCTGGCCATGCTCCACGGCGAGGTCATCTGCACCGCCCGACGCCCGTGTCAGGCCACCACGGCAGCCACGAACCGGTCCGGCGCCTCGACCATCGGGTAGTGGCCGACCCCGTCGAGCACCCGCAGGTCGAGACCGGGAGCAGCCTCGACCAGACGGTCGGTCATAGCGGCCACCGCGATCGGGTCGTCCCGCCCCCACACCACGCTGAGGGGCGCCGGGTGGCGCTCGATCGCCCCGGTGAACCGCGCCTCGTGGCGCCTCCGTTCCTCGAGGTACCGGATGACCCGGGGGAGGAGGAGCATCCCGTCGAGGTGGGCGATCATCTCGCCGACGGCCTCGGTCTCGTCGACGTCGACTTCGGTGCCCGGGCTGTAGGTGGCCACGACGCCCGCCACCACCGCCTCCGCGTCGACGGGGCCACGGCCCGGCAGTCGGGCGTCGGGGAGGTCGAGCAGGAAGCGCTGCCCGATGCTCAGCTGGGCGAGCTCCATGTAGATGCTGCCGTTGGTCAGGGTCCGGTCGGTGATCTCGACCGGCCATCCGCCCTCGAGATTGCGGGCCAAGAGCTCACCGCCGACCGTGTCCCCGACGTCGTGGGTCAACAGTCCGAGCTGGTCCACCCCGAGCTGGTCGAGCAGGGCCATGGCGATGTCCGCCTGGCCGGCCAGCGTGTAGGCGATGTCCGGCTTGTCGGACAGGCCGTAGCCGAGCTGGTCGAAGAGCAGCACGCGCCGGTCGGCGGCCAGGCGGTCGACCACCCGATGGAAGTCGAACGACGAGGTGGGGAACCCGTGCAGGACGAGCAACGGCGGGCGGAGCTCGGGGCCCGATGCCGGGATGTCGACGGTGAAGATGCTTCGCCCACACAGGGAGCGCCAGTGCCCGCGGGCCTTCCACGACTCCGCTAGCGGGTTCATGCGGCCAAGCGCTCTCGGAAGAAGGCCAGCACCTGGTCGAGGGCTTCCCTGGTCGGAGTGCCGGGCCGGTCGTCGAGGTCCTCCGTCAGCACCGAGTGGGCCGCCTTCTTGTGCCCGTGGGCATTGCCGGGGGAAGAGTCGAGCTCCACGCCCACGAAGGAGTCGCCGAGAAGCTCGCGGAGGTGGTCGAACCGTTCGGGGGGGCTCATCTTGTCCCCGGTGAACCGCAGCCCGAGCACGCAGGTGCCGGTCCGGGCCCGTTCCTGCACCCGTTGGAGGTCG
>Ga0307374_10002693_pt1 | contig 31274 bp, 23 predicted proteins | sample OX3MG_FD_202532 | JGI IMG/M metagenome (GOLD analysis project Ga0307374, IMG submission 202532) | Soil microbial communities from Risofladan, Vaasa, Finland - OX-3 | ecosystem: Environmental > Terrestrial > Soil > Coastal area > Acid sulfate soil | place: Finland: Risofladan, Vaasa | collected... | reverse complement strand
TGCCCACCAATACGGTGGCCCAATGCCAAAACGAGAGGTCGCAACATCGCAACCGGGAAACGGCCATGAAGGTCCTCCGGTCGAAGCTCTATGAACTGGAACTGGAAAAGCGCCGGGAGGAATCGAAGAAGCTGGAGGACTCGAAGGGAGAAATCGCTTTCGGCAGCCAGGTGCGATCCTACGTTCTGCATCCCTACCGCCTGGTGAAGGATCATCGCACCAAGGTGGAAGTGGGCGACGCTTCGCGGGTGCTCGACGGAGACATTGAGCCCTTCATCAAGGCGTTTCTCCTATCACGCCGCAACGGCACGTCATCGTGACCACGGAGCCGGTCTTGCTCGTTCCACCTCAGCCGGGGGCATTGGGAAATGGCGCGCGAGGCCGCGTGGATAAAGGGCAAAACGGCGGCCGCAAAAACGTTCTCTCAATGAGGACGGAAATGGATTTTAGCCCCAATACTGTTCGGATAAGGGGATATCTCGTAGGGGCGGGCCTTGTGGTCGCCCACGGGCGGGCACAAGGCCCGCCCCTACAGCGCATGGGAATCAGGCTCCCATGGGATAGTGGGCTAAGTGAACAGCATTGGGGCTAGCGGTACGGCAAAAGGATCAAAACCATTTTCAACGGGAGGATAAATCTTTGGATATCGAAAAAATTATCAACGAGCTGAAGACCGAGCGGGATAGAATCAATCACGTGATTGCTCTTCTAGGAGGGACGCAGTCTCCAGGAAGGACATCCCGGAAGAGCGCGGCAGGCAGTGTTGCGGTGGTGAAGAAGACAACAAACCGCCTCACGCCGGAAGGAAGAAAGAAGCTCTCCGATCTGATGACGAAGCGCTGGGCGGAGCGGCGGCGCCTGAAAAAGTCCGGCCGCTGACTCGCAGTGGAAAAATGTCCAGGTCCCGGCCACTCGGTAGTGACTCAGTTTGTTTGCTGTAGCGGCCACTCTGCAATATTGCGGGGGCCTCTGCGGAGGGCTACACTGAATCCGGGGAGGTGGCTGGCATGCAAAATCAAGCAGTGAACGGGAGGAGCACGATGCCTGACCCAATTCGCAAAGCATGGACCGCGCGGCGCGCGGGCCCGGTGGTGACACAATTGCACTATGCGCGCGGCGGCGTGACCACCGAAGAGATGGAATACGTGGCGCGTCGGGAGAAGCTTCCGCCCGAAACGATCCGTAGCGAAGTGGCACGGGGACGCATGATTATCCCGGCGAATATCCGGCACGTGGAGCTGGAGCCCATGGCCATCGGCGTCGCCTCCCGTTGCAAGATTAACAGCAATATCGGCAATTCCGCGGTCACCTCGGACATTGCGGGTGAAATCGAAAAACTCCACGCCTCTGTGAAGTACGGCGCCGACACGGTGATGGACCTTTCCACGGGCGGAGACATTCATGCCATCCGCGAGGCCATCCTGCGCGCCAGCACCGTCCCCATCGGCACCGTACCCATCTACGAGGCTCTGTCCCGGGTCGCGCGAGTGCGCGACTTGACGCCGGAAATCATGCTGGAGGTGATCGAGGAGCAGGCTGCGCAGGGCGTGGATTACATGACCATTCATGCCGGCGTCCTGCGAGAGCACATTCCCCTCACCCGCAAGCGAATCACGGGAATCGTGAGCCGCGGCGGCGCCATCATGGCCCAATGGACCGTGGAGAACAACCAGGAGAATTTCCTCTACGAACGCTTTGCCGACATCTGCAAGATCTTTCAGAAATACGACGTTTCGTTTTCTTTGGGTGATGGCTTGAGGCCGGGCAGCCTGGCCGACGCCAGCGATGCGGCGCAGTTTGCCGAGCTCAAGACCCTGGGCGAACTGACCAAGAAAGCGTGGGAATACGACGTGCAAGTGATGATTGAGGGACCTGGACACATTCCCATGGATCAAATCAAGCTGCAGGTGGAAAAAGAAATGGAGCTTTGTTATGAAGCTCCGTTTTACACCTTGGGACCGCTGGTCACGGATATTGCTCCCGGCTACGATCACATTACCTCCGCGATTGGCGCGGCGATGATCGGTTGGCACGGCGCTTCCATGCTTTGTTACGTCACGCCCAAGGAACACTTGGGACTTCCCAACAAGGAAGACGTGCATCAGGGGATCATCGCTTACAAAATTGCCGCGCACGCTGCGGACGTGGCCCGGCATCGACCCGGCGCGCGAGATCGCGATGACGCGCTTTCCTATGCGCGGTTTCTTTTCGACTGGGACAAGCAGTTTGATCTCTCGCTCGATCCGGAAACGGCGCGCGCCATGCACGATGAGACGCTGCCCGACGATTACTACAAGGACGCGGCTTTCTGCTCCATGTGCGGACCGAAGTTCTGCTCCATGAACACCACGCAAGTGATGGAGAAACACCTGGGGCTGGATCAGAAAGAGCGGGAAGAGAAGTTTGTGGAGTTGCTGGCCAAGGTGGGGGGATAGAAACTCGATACGAAGATTCTCAAAGCGGCGCGATTCTCTACGGCCATCCGAAAAATATCCGGTTTGAAAGAAGTCAAGTGATCGGCCTTAATTACTCACTGGTGATCGAAGCCACTGATGATCCAAACTTCTTCGGCTTCTACTCGACGGATTTGGAGGGTTTCACCGGCACCGGAAACTCGATTGAGGATTGCTTGTACAAGGCTCGCTGGGGGATCGAAGAGCACGTGGCTTTGCTTCAAGAAGAAGGCTTGCCCATCCCACCCCCAACGCCAGAACCGAAGATAACGATCCAGAATGCGAAGGCCGTCCTCTCATCCACTTAAGCTAATGAGGCGGCCGGGTTGTTAACGCTTTGCAAGAGGAAAGTGCGTGTGGCCTGGACCCGTCGTGCCTGAAGCTGGCGCCCACGCCGCGCAGAAAGCGGAGAAAGGATATTGATGGAACCCAGCGTGTCTGAGAACCATGTGCGGGAGGAATTCAACCGCTGGGCGGAAGCCGGCCGCGGCGAGCATATGGAGCAAGAGCATCTTCCCATCGTGCTGCCGGCGCTGAAGTTGGCCGGGTTGAAGCCGGACGATTCCGTTCTGGACGTGGGCTGCGGGACGGGCTGGCTGGCGCGCCTCATTTCGCCTTCGGTTCCGCAAGGCCGCATCGTGGGCATGGATGTTGCCACAGAAATGGTGCGGCGCGCCGCGCAGTCTTGCGCGGGGCTTGCGAATGCCGAATTCGTGACGGGCAGTGTGAGCCAAATTCCTCGACAGGACGAAGAGTTCACCAAAGTCCTTTCCGTCGAATCCGCCTATTACTGGCCCGATCCCGCATCCGGCTTGAAGGAGATTTTCCGCGTTCTCCATCCTTCCGGCTCGGCATGGATTTTGATCAATTATTATTGCGATAACCCCCACTGTCACCAATGGGGAGCGATCTTGGACATTCCCACTCACTTGCTCTGGGCGGAAGAATGGGCCAACCTCTTTCGGAATGCGGGGTTCACCGGGGTGGCTCACCGGCGGATTCCAGACGACTCCCCTACTCCAGAAACTTACACCGGCCGCTGGTTTCGTGACGCCGAACAACTCCGTGCTTTCAAGCGCGAGGGTGCGCTTTTGGTCCATGGGACAAAGCCGGCTTCCGTTTGTTGATCGCGGGGCGGCCTTTGGCCCGGCGGAAAGTCACAAAAAAGCCTCACTTATGGAAAAACCCGTCCCCCAATACTCCGTTGGCATCTCTATTTTGCCGATATAACTCTTGAAGGGCCGTTCGCTGGCCCTACAAGCATCCGGCAGGCCCCGGTTCACCCATGCGCTCCGCTGAAGTAACAATGCAACAATCCACCTCCAGCCGCCGCTTTTTCCCCGGTGTAAGTCTTACTGCCATCACCCAAGCGAGGTGGCTTGCGCCCGCCCTTCTCGCCCTCGCCGCTTTCAGCTTGTATGGACGCGCTTTGGGATTTGACTTCGTCTCCGACGACGGAGAGCAGGTGATCGAAAATCCTTACGTCCGCAACCCCCACCTGTGGACGCAAATTTTCACCACTTCCGTATGGTCGTTCAAAGGCAAAGCCGTCCAGACCAATTTTTACAGACCGCTTCAAATCTTCTGCTACTGGTTGCTGGACCGCGTGGCCGGCCCGCAACCTGTGGCATTCCATCTATTCAATCTGGTTCTGTATGTCGCGGGCTCCGTTCTGGTTTTTTACATCGGCATCAGGCTCTTCGGCAGCCGGTTGCCGGCCTTTCTCGCCGCTCTTCTCTGGATCGCCCATCCACTCCACGTGGAGGTTGCTGTCTGGATCTCGGCGTTGCCCGACCTGGGCTTTGGATTTTTTTACCTGCTGGCCTTTCTGATTTTTCTAAGGACCGAAGAAAGATCGCACCATTTGGCCCGCGGATATGGATTGACGGCCTTAGCCTTCGCCCCCGCCCTGTTCTTCAAAGAATCTGCCGTCAGCTTCCCGTTGGTTCTTGTGGCCTTCTGGTTCTTCAAGCCGGTGGCGATGACCACCCGAAGCTGGAAGCATCGAGCCCTGGCGCTGGGTTTTTGCGGGCTGTCGATTGGAGCCGCCGCAGCGATCCGCATCGCCGCGCTCGGACACTTGTTGGGAGGGCACGGTGCCGGCGGAATCGACCTTGGTGTTCTCACGTCCGCGCTGGGACTACTCGGCGAGAACGCCAAAATCTTTTTCTTTCCTGTTCGTCTGAGTATGTTCCGGACTTTCACACCAACGGGCAGCCTGCTCGCTCCGTGGACCTTGATAGCCGTCATCATGGTCGGCGGCGCAATGCTAATCAGACACCGTTTTCCGCTCATCTCATTCTTGGTGGGTTGGTGGCTCATTGCCTTGATCCCGTGCCTCGACATTCGCCAATTGAGCATTCCCTATGTCGCCGACCGGTTTTCCTATGTTCCTTCAGTGGGACTTTGCCTGGCAATCAGTGGCCTCGCCATCGGAACCGGTGGCCTTCACCTTTTCAAATCCCGCCGCGTGCCGTGGGGGATGGTGTTACTCTCACTCGTGGCGGGCGCCTGGGCAGTCGAAACCCGCCGTGTGTTACCGGCATGGCAAAGCAACCAGACCTTAACGAAATATTCCATGAAGCTGTACCCGGATAACGCGGCGCTCCACTTGGTCGAAGGGTGGAAGCTGGCTTACCGCTCGGGAGACTTGGCCGCTGCGGATCGCGAATATCGTGAAGCCATAAAGCTAAACCGCGCCAGCACCCACCCGGTCAAACCCACCACCTACGAGGCCCTGATCGGTCTCGGACAGGATAGCGAGCGAAGCGGGGATAATGAGCAGGCCAGCCGCTTTTTCCAGCAGGCGATTCAACTGATCCCCAATTTCAGCGAGGCCTATCAAGCTCTGGGATCGTTCTACTTCCCGCGGAGGGATTATTCCCGCGCCGCATCCTACTTCGAGAAAGCGGTGAAAATGAATCCCATGGATCCTTCAACCCGTTTCTACCTCGGAACCTGCTGGCTGAAGATGGGACTCTATCAGCAGGCTGCCGAACAGCTTCGCGCCGCGAGAATCATCGATCCCACCCTGCGCGCGGCCTATCTGGAGGAAGCCGAAGCTCTGGAAGACGCAGGCGATGCCAAGTCCGCAGAACAAGCCCGCAAGCTCTTATCCAGGCAATAGAAATTCCTGAGATCTTCCGGCTCTGGTTCATCCCGGAGCCGCCGGACCCTGAAGCATCCTTGATTCCCAGAGGCTTTTTCAGAGAAGATAGGAACGGAAGTCCATGAGCTTCAAAGAGACCGATGCCGGCCAAGGCAAAGACGCGCTGCGGCAGATTCCACCCGTGGAATCGCTGCTCAATCGCAGAGCGATCCGGGCGCTGGAATCTCGCTTTGGCCATGGCTTGGTAGTTCGCGCCATCCGGCAAGTCCTGGAAAGGCAGCGGGAGGAAATCCGCCGGGACCCCTCTGCAAATTTGAAATCAGAGAAGTTAGAAATGGAGATTATCCAAACCGTTGAGTCATCTTCCCGTCCGTCTCTCCGCAAGGTGATCAACGCCACCGGCGTCGTCCTCCATACCAATTTGGGACGCGCACCCCTGCCCAGGGAAGCTCTCGAACAAGTCATGGAAATCGCCTCCGGATATTCCAACCTGGAATTCGACCTCGAAGAAGGGGTGAGAGGGAAGCGCGATTCACACACCGATCGCCTTTTCCGCGAACTCTTGGGCGCGGAGAGCACGTTGGTGGTGAATAACAATGCAGCGGCTCTCTTCCTGACCCTGAACACCTTGGCGGAAGGATTTGAGGTGGTGGTTTCGCGCGGTGAACTGGTGGAGATCGGCGGCTCCTTTCGAGTCCCTGAAATATGCGCCAAGAGTGGTTGCATCCTGCGCGAAATCGGGACGACGAACCGGACCAGAGTTTCCGATTATGCTCGGGCCATTAACGAAAAAACTCGTGTCATCCTGCGGGTTCATCCCAGCAACTTCCGGATGGTTGGATTCACGGAGCGCCCAGAGATAGAAGACCTCGCGGCTCTCGCCTCCAGGCACGGCATAGCATTGGTTGAGGACCTGGGAAGTGGCTGCCTGACGGATCTGACAATGATGGGCTACAGTGACGAGCCGACGGTGGGAAAGAGTTTGAGTGCCGGCGTGGATGTCACCACCTTCAGCGGGGATAAGCTGCTGGGTGGGCCGCAGTCCGGCATCCTGTTGGGCAAAAGCGAGCTACTGGCAAGAATCCGGTCCAACCCGCTATTCCGTGTCCTGCGGGTCGATAAGCTGACGATCGCCGCACTCGAAGCCACCATCGCCCTCTACCTTCGGGAGGACTTCCAGAGCATCCCGGCGCAACGCATGATCCGGACTACCAAGCAGGAAATTACCACCCGCGCCGAACCTCTGGCGCAGCGGGTTGCCGCGCTGGAGGGCTTCTCAGTCAATCTGTGTGACGGAGAATCAGTTGCGGGTGGCGGCTCAACTCCTGGACAATCCATCCCCACCACGTTGATCGTTATCAGCCATGCCGCCCTAAGTTCACAGGACTTGGCCCAGAGGCTGCGCCGAAACGACCCACCCATCATTCCCCGCGTCGAACGGAATCTTCTTCTTCTTGACTTGCGTACGGTGCAGGATAGCGAGGAAGAGGAAATTCTCTGCGCCTTTCAGTCCATGAATAACTGAGGCAGGAGGCTTACCAGCCTTACCTCCAAATTTCTGCGGCCCATTTTCCGCAGAAAAAAGATATGGGCAAACCTCAAGGGCACGGAATGGATTCAGACAGGAGAGATGTTAGAAATTACAATTCTGGGATAGGATGCAACTGCGGTGCAGAGTGCAACCTCGCAAGGCCCCCCAAGGATTGCTGAGGAATAGCCTCTGGAAGCCACCCGGATTAAAGACTAAGCAGGTATTCCGAAGCGGTGATATCTCCGAAACGAACTTTGCTGACCCTCTCACCCAAGACATTGCCGAAGTACTGAAGAATGGAAATCAGCCTCAGGAAAAAGGATTTCTCCCCAACGCCAAACCAGTGGAAGATCGACAGGAAAAACGAGAGGAACTGAAAGTAGACCGTCAACATCCTCTCATCCCGGGAAAGGCGCTGCTTCTCATTGGCAGCGTTTTTGAGCAGATAGGTAAGCGCCAGGAAGTCGCATTTCAACTGCATCCTAAACTGTTCGTAGTCCAACGGAGCGTTGAATTCTTCGATGGCCTGCCGCACGAACGGAAATTCCAGGCGGTTGGCGTTCACAATCGCATGGAAAAACTCATGGGCAAATTCCCTCTGTAGTATCCTCTCGCAAGCGCTCTGCAGGTAATAGAACAGGAGCGCCGTGGACGTAATCAAAACCATCGTGGCCATATCCATTTTTGTACCCTCACTCAAGACAGTAAACACTGTAAATAATCACTCAGCAAGAACCGGAACTTGTTGACGCCTTCGGGGAGCTCTAGCCGGGATCGATTGCGGCTCCCGGGTAACGGCGTACAGCCAGGACAATAACATTCCGAGTGTACACATAGGGCCTACGTAATAGGCCAAGGTAACAAAGGAGTGGTCGCCCGGAGTCAGGTGGATTAGAGCAAAGCTGGCTGCTGGCCCGGCAAATTGTATCCCCAGACCACACACCAGAAGACCAAGGTAGTCGTCTGAGCAGGCGATCTGCTGCATCATGACATAAAGAAGGGTATTCAGGACCAGGCAAACAAAATAGAGGTTCTGCTGGAAATTAAGAATGAAACTGGCAAATGCCTTGGAGTGATCCCCCGAAAATGAGTAGAAGGAAATTACCAGGACGATGACAAAGACGGCAGAAAGACCAAGGCGCAAGCTGGCCCACAATTCGTCCTTGTCCTCACAGGCGCGCTTGAATAAGCAGGATATTAGGAGAAACGCCCCCAGTGTTAGCAAGACGTCGGTGGACCAGTAAACGTAGCGGTACTGGGAAGAACTCCAGCCAAAGCGGTAGAGTACTACTGGACGGAGGACGGCGTCAGAACACAAGAGACCGAAGACATAAATAGAAAAGCCCTTTATCGTTCGCCAGCGACGCTTCAGGATAAGGGCCGCGCCCAACGCAAGCTCGATACCATAAACGGCGTATTGCAATGCATGCATCAAAAGGCCGCTCATCTCGGGCCACCCCACGAAAAGGCATCGAAGGCAGGGACCGGCCCTGTCGCCCCTAGGGGTAGACGGGCGGCTAATTTACAACTTACTCCTACCCAAACATTGGGGGCATGGGGCTTCCGCCGATTGCCAACGCAGACATCATCGGAGGCATGGGGCTTCCGCCGATTGCCAGCGCAGACATCATCGGGGGCATGGGGCTTCCGCCGATTGCCAACGCAGACATCATCGGAGGCATGGGGCTTCCGCCGATTGCCAGCGCAGACATCATCGGGGGCATAGGGCTGCCGCCAATCGCCAGTGCCGACATCATCGGAGGCATGGGGCTGCCGCCGATAGCCAGCGCAGACATCATCGGGGGCATGGGGCTTCCGCCGATTGCCAGCGCAGACATCATCGGGGGCATGGGGCTTCCGCCGATTGCCAACGCAGACATCATCGGAGGCATGGGGCTTCCGCCGATTGCCAGCGCAGACATCATCGGGGGCATAGGGCTGCCGCCAATCGCCAGTGCCGACATCATCGGAGGCATGGGGCTTCCGCCGATTGCCAGCGCAGACATCATCGGGGGCATGGGGCTGCCGCCGATTGCCAACGCAGACATCATCGGGGGCATGGGGCTGCCGCCAATCGCCAACGCAGACATCATCGGAGGCATGGGGCTGCCGCCGATTGCCAACGCAGACATCATCGGGGGCATAGGGCTGCCGCCGATTGCCAGCGCAGACTTCATCGGGGGCATGGGGCTGCCGCCAATCGCCAGCGCAGACTTCATCGGGGGCATGGGGCTGCCGCCAATCGCCACTTTCACAGGAGGAACCGGCGAGATTCCGATGGTAGAGATTGCCCATAAGGGATTATTATTTCCGCTCGTTGCAAAGGTCTTACGTAACGTCGTGCCAGCCAGAACCACCAGCATGGCCAAGAGAACCGCTAAAGTATTTTTATTCATTAGACTCCCCTCCAGAAAAATTAAGATTGGGCCCCGAAGGGTCCCACTGGAGGTAGAGCCTAGGCTATGTTAGTTCGGAAGTCAAGTTACTTTCTATATAACACCTGGGCTTCCGTAATCAATTTACCAGAAGGTACGAAATTGTCAAGTTAATTTTGATATACTGGGCGAACCCTAAAGAGTCGCTCCGATTTGCGATCCAAGCCCTGCTCCACAGTCTGGCTGATAGAGTCAAAGTCTGTTTGGCATAGGCCGCAGACGCTATCGTCGTTTCCTTGGAATCCGAACTAACTTTTCAATCCTCCTAGTTGGGGGTGTTCTGACCGCCTTCCGGGCGGCATTCCTGCCGGCCCCCAGGCCCCACCCTCCACTCACTGCTTTCTATCGGCAAGAGACCAGTGCAACTTTAAATATTTTTGCCTTAGGTTGACCGCCCTTACCCCAAATGGCATCATTAGTGATTAGGGAGCTTGGAGGGTCCCTGACCATGAGGCCACGGTTTCACCAAATCACTATTTGCCTGCTGATGCTGGCTTTCGGATTTCCCAGCACTCCCTGGAGCGGGCACTTGGCTTTTTCCCAATCTCAGAACGATCAGCAGTCGTCCCAGGCCCAGGGTCCAGCCGCGCAACCCGGTGAAACGGTGATCGTCCCGAAAAAGACAAAGCCCTCAACAACCGCTCCAACCCCGGCGCCCCAGACGCAAAGACCGGAGAAGATCAATCCCAGTCAAGTCTACCACCTTGCGACGGCGACGAATCTGGTAAATGTTGACGTCCAGGTGCTGGACAAGGACGGTGACCCTATTAACAATCTCGGCAAAAAGAACTTTCGAGTTTATGCCGACGGAGTCGAGCAATCCGTCAGTAACTTCGGCATTGGCGACACGCCCATGACCATCTGCCTGCTCATAGAATTTAGCAATGAATATTGGCCCCTGCTTTACCAATCGATCCGCGAATCTTATGACTTTCTGAACGCGATGAAGCCCAATGACTGGGTTGCGGTCGTAACATTTGATTTGAAGCCCACGATTCTCACCGACTTCACCCATGATCGCAACCAGGTAATGGGCGCCATCAACCAACTTCAATTCCCCGGATTTTCGGAAATCTGCATTTATGACGCGCTCGCCTTCACCATCAACCGCATGCAGGACATCAAAGGACGCAAGGCGATCATTGCTATTGTCAGCGGCTATGATACTTTCAGCAAGCTCACCTATGACAAGATGCTGAAGATTGCTAAGACTTCCAGCACTCCTATTTACGCGGTCAGCACGCTGGAATGGATTGCCGTGCGCATGCCCGGTGGCTACAACATTGATTATTGGCAGGCGCGCAATGGCCTCAATTACATCGCCAAGTATTCGGGCGGCCAGGCTTATTTCCCGCGGTTCGAAGGTGAAGTCCCTAGCATTTATCAACAGATCGCCGGACAACTCCGTCAACAATACAGCATCGGATTTACCCCGACCGATCCAGACCGCAACGGCAAGTTTCACAAGTTAAGAGTGGATCTGGTGGATAATCAGGGCAATCCCCTGCGGATCGTCAATCAAAAGGGGAAGCCCGTCAAGTATCACCTGGAATACCGGCCCGGTTATTACTCACCCAAATCCTAGCGGCGGCACGGTCTTGTCTCGAACCCAGCGGGGCGCCAAACATGGAAGTGTCACTCGCCGCGCGAATTTCGAAGCGGCCCGGTGCGGCCGGCGAGTTCTCCCGGCAAGCGGTGTGGCAATCCACTCGCGGCCGGCCACTTCATGACCTTCCCTGACGCCATCCTGCTTTTTCTTGCTGCGGTCGTAGCCGGAGCCTTGAACTCCGTCGCGGGCGGAGGCAGCTTCTTTTCTTTCCCGGCGCTCCTATTCACCGGCGTTCCCGCCATCCCTGCCAACGCCACTTCCACCGTGGCCGTTTGGCCGGGAAGTGTGGCCAGCGCCTTTGCTTACCGCCGCCGCGTGCCGCACAGCGCGCGCGTCATGGCGCCCCTGACGGTGGCCAGTTTTGCAGGCGGACTGCTGGGCGCAGGACTGCTCCTACACACCCGGCAATCCACCTTCATGCGTCTGATCCCGTTTCTCTTTTTCGCCGCCACCTTGCTCTTTGCTCTTGGCAAACGGATTTCCCGGGCGATCGGCTCGCACGGACGGCAGCAGCTACGCCCCTCTTGGCTTGCCATTGGCGGTGTCTCCCTCATCCAATTCGCCATCGCGACCTACGGAGGCTATTTCGGTGGCGGAATGGGAATCCTGATGCTCGCTTTCCTCACCCTGCTTCCGCTGGGTGATGTTCACGCCACCAATGGTGTGAAAGCTCTACTCGCCGCCGCCACCAACGGGGTCGCCATTGTTGCCTTCGTGGTGGCTCGCATGGTGCTTTGGCCGCAGGCTGTTTTGATGCTAACGGGGTCGATTCTTGGCGGGTATGGGGGCGCGCATTATGCGCAAAAGGTCAATCCCGCCCGGGTGCGGGGTTTCGTGGTGGTGACCGGCCTGGCCATGTCGGCCTATTTTTTGTGGAAGTATCATTAGCTAACAGTTGCGGCCTTGCAATCCCGTAAGGGCCAGTGAAGCCGGCATCGTGCTGGAAATTTTACGAGGGGAAGGTCAATGGCGAAAGTGCCGCATGCCGGTGAACAGCATCACCATGCCCCGCCGGTTCGCCGCGTCAATCACTTCCTGATCGCGCATCGAACCTCCCGGCTCAACCACCGCGGTGGCGCCGGCCTGGGCCGCTTCTTCCAGGCCATCCGCGAATGGAAAGAAAGCGTCGGACGCCACCGCTGTGCCTTCCAAATTGTGGCCCAGTTCCCGCGCCTTCGCCGCCGCCAGCCGCACTGCATCGACGCGGCTCATCTGGCCAGCGCCCACCCCCACCACCCGGTTCTGCTCCGCGAAAACGATGGCATTGGACTTCACGTGTTTCACCACGCGCCAGGCGAACGCCAGGGCACCCATCTCTGCTTCCGATGGCTGGCGGGAAGTGACGCACTTCCATTCCGCCGGTTGCGAACTCGCAGTATCGGCCGTCTGAACCAGTAACCCGCCCGTGATGCTTTTCAGTTGAAGCAATCCGGTGGCGGCGCCTGAGCTTGCCGCCACTTTCATCACCCGCAGATTCTTCCTGGTGGCCAGGATCTCCAGCGCCTCTTCTTCATAGCCCGGCGCGGCGACGGCTTCCACAAACAGCTTCCCGACTTCTTCTGCGGTCTCCCGGTCCACGTTGCGGTTGAAGGCGATCACCGATCCAAAAGCCGAAACCGGATCGACGGCCAAAGCCTGACGGTAACTTTGGGCCAGTGACGCCGCCGTGGCGATGCCGCAAGGGTTGGTGTGCTTGATGATCGCCGTCACCGGCTCTGGAAATTCTCCGGCCAGTTGCCAAGCCGCATCCAGGTCCACCAGATTATTAAAGGAAAGCTCCTTGCCCTGAAGCTGGCGCGCGCCGGCAATCCCCCAGGGGTTTCCGGAGTTCTGATAAAGCGCGGCCTTTTGGTGCGGGTTTTCGCCATACCGCAAGTCCAGGGTCTTGCGATAACTCAATTGCAGGGCCTGCGGGAATCCCGCTGCGGAGCGTTGTTCAAGTGTACCGGCGATGGCCGCGTCGTAAGCGGCGGTGATGGCGAAGGCCTTGCGGGCCAGCCTCGCCCGCGTCTCTCTCGAGATGCGCCCGTCATTCTTGCGCAGCTCATCGAGCACCGCGGGATAGTCACTGGCGTCCGCCACCACCGTCACATCTTCGTGGTTCTTCGCCGCCGAGCGGATCATCGACGGTCCGCCAATATCAATATTCTCGATCAAATCGGCGAGTGTCGCATCCCGCCGCGCTGCGGTTTTCTCAAACGGATACAGGTTCACCGCAACCAGATCAATGAACTCGATTCCGTGGCCGCCCGCTTGCCGCACATGATCGGGATTGCTGCGCACCGCAAGAATGCCTCCGTGAATCTTGGGGTGAAGCGTCTTCACCCGGCCATCCAGCATTTCAGGAAATCCGGTTACTTCAGAAACGTCTTTCACCTTCAGGCCCTGTTCGCGCAAGAGTTTCGCCGTGCCCCCGGTGGAAATGATCTCAACGCCAAGCGTAGCGAGTCCTGCTGCGAAGCCGGCAATCCCGTTTTTGTCGCTCACGCTGATCAGCGCGCGCGTGATCTTCTTCATGGAAACTCCCAGCATTGTGATTTGGAATCTGACTTCGCGGACCACTGAGGAACGCGCTCAGAGGGATGGCGGTGCGCCCGTCTAGCCTGCCTTGCCGGCGCGAAACCGCACCCGGCCGTCCTCCACCGTCACCGAGAATCGAATCTCTTCGCAGTCCAGTTCCTGCTTGATCTCCCGCGTCTTTTCGCGCAGGAAGCTGGCGAAGGTTTCCGGATCCACGCTCCACTCCGTGTCGCCCACGCTGCGGCGCGCCTCCACCATGGCGTTCAGCAATTGGTCCACCTTTTCCTGCTCGCGGTCCGGGTCAGACCAGGAAGTGCCGAATCGCTCTGCCGCCGGTTTCTCTCCCGCCAGGAGACGGCTGACGCCCACGACCAGCCCCTCTTCGCGAACCCGCATTTTCTTCCGCCACAAGTCATTGTAAACGGCAAAACGCTGGGCAAGCTGGTTAAAGCGGAAGCGTTGGGCAAAATTCATGTCGCCGCCGCCGCTAAATTTCTTGATCGTCGACTCCACACGGAACAACAAGTCGTGCGGTGGTCGCGGCGACCTGCCGTTGAAAAAGACGTCGTATTCGATCTTCAGCCGTCGCAGATTGTCCTCGAGCTTCGCCAGCTCTTCGTCAACCGTCACGGAGTCCCTCGCGGCAAGTCACAACCAATTATAAGGTTCGGCACGGAAGGCAAGTCAACTTGAAGTTCGGTAGTGGTACATTTTCGCTGCTGTAGCGGCGGTCTCTGACCGCCGAATTTTATTTATCAACACCTTCCGGCGGTCAGAGACCGCCGCCACAGCAAACTGACCCCCTACTTGAAGTTCTTTGAGCCACGGGCACCCTTGGTTTGTGGTCAAAAGCTTCATGCGCGCCGGTGGGCGGCAACCCGGGCAATCAAACTGATCAAGGCCACAGCGAACAAAACGATTCCAAGGACCAAACCGGATGTCCCCGCCACGGCCCAGCCTCCGGCCGCCTTCCCGCAAAACCGGAATGAGCTGCCAGCCAGAGGTAAGGCGAGGGAAATGCCGGCCGTCCCCTGCCACCCCGCGGCAAGAGCACCCAAGCCCAACAGGATCGAAACAGCAGAAGAGATAATGAGGAGTTTGAATTTCATGGAAATTCAGATTACCGCAAAATCCGGATTGGGCAAAAGGAAGTTTGGGCAACCGGCTCCAGCACGGGTAAATCAAGACGCCGCGGGGTGGCGCATACATTGGTTTTTATGTATGCGCCCCGGCGCCATCCCGGCTAAACTGCCGCCATGCCGCGCCAGCAGCATTATTATGGCGAGAATCATCTGCACTACCTCACCGCGAACATCTATCGTCGCGCCCGCATTTTCGATTCCGGCCGGTTCAGGTTTAAGTTCACCCGAACGCTCAATAATCTCCGAGCGGAGTTGGGCTTCAGGATCATCGGCTATGTTCTGATACATGCATAATAATCCAGTGAAGCGAGGCCTGGTTGCCCAGCCGGGTGACTGGCCTTGGTCAAGTTGGAGGTTTTATTATCTGGAGGATAGGTCCATTCTGGCGATGGACAGGATGCCGTGAGCGCCTGCGCTTCGCTTCGCGGGTCATCCTAAGCCCTTCAAATGTCATCCTGTGCGAAGCGAAAGATCCCGCGGGTGGTGCCTACGTCGAGCGCTCTTCGCGATGTAGGCAGCCCTGGGATGGGAAATAGCACAACCATACCAAACAACGGCACGCATGCGCCACCTGTGAACATTTTGTTTGACAAAACCTTCCGACCGGTCGGACAATATGCTGGACGGGGAGGCCCCTGGGTGGCGTTTGATCCTGTAGGGCCGGCCGGAGCTTTTCCTGACAGGGACCGGCGTATTTCGCCACTCTATCCAGTGCGTAATAAGTCGGCGGCGCTGCTGAAAGAGTCCGCCAAGGACGGCTGGCAGCTAACCTGCGACTGGCTCCTTGGCGCTCGCTGCCGGGCGCTTGTCACTCATCACTTGTCACTTTTCACTGTTCACTGTTCCTCAGGGAGGTAACTCCGTGGCGGAAAAACTATATATATTCGATACCACCCTGCGCGACGGAGAGCAGTCGCCCGGATGCAGCATGAATCTGGACGAAAAACTGCAAATGGCCCGCCAGCTTGACCGCCTGGGTGTTGACATTCTGGAAGCAGGATTCCCCATTGCCTCGCACGGCGACTTCGAAGCCGTAAAGGCCGTTTCCGCCGAAATTCGCCGTCCGATTGTTGCCGCGCTGGCTCGCGCCAATAAACTGGACATTGACCGCGCCTGGGAAGCCTTGAAGGGAGCGGCCCGCCCGCGCATTCACACCTTCCTGGCCACTTCCGACATACACCTGAAGTTCAAGTTGCGAAAGAGCCGCGACGAAGTGCTGAAGATGATCTCTGAAGCCGTGGGCTATGCCAAATCCTTCTGCCAGGACGTGGAATTCTCCCCCGAAGACGCCGGCCGCACCGAGCGCGATTACCTGGTGGAGTGCTGCCATGCCGCGGTGGAAGCGGGCGCGACCGTGCTGAATATGCCGGATACCGTGGGTTACTGCCTGGAGCCGGAATACGAAAAGATGTTTGCCGACGTAAGGGCTCGCGTGCCGGGCATGGACGGCGTCATCCTGAGCACCCATACTCATAACGACCTGGGGATGGCCGTGGCCAACACCCTGGCGGGCATTCGCGGCGGCGCACGGCAGGTGGAATGTACCATCAACGGCATCGGCGAGCGTGCCGGCAACGCTGCCCTGGAGGAAGTCGTGATGGCGGTATACATCCGCCGGGATGTGGTGCCGGTTTACACGGACGTCCGCACTGAGGAGCTTTACCCATCCAGCCAGCTCCTGACCCGCTTGACCGGCGTCTTTGTGCAACGCAATAAGGCCATTGTCGGCAAGAACGCATTTGCGCATGAGGCCGGAATCCATCAGGACGGCGTGCTGAAGAACGCCATCACCTATGAGATTATCTCTCCGCAAACCGTGGGCATGGCCTCAAACTCCATTGTGCTGGGCAAGCATTCCGGCCGCCACGCCTTGGCCAAACGCTATCAGGAACTGGGTCATGAGCTTTCCAAAGGCGAGCTGGATCGCGCTTACCAGGCCTTCTGCGAACTGGCCGACCGCAAGAAGGCGGTTTATGACGAGGACCTGATTGCCATTGTCAATGAACACTTGGCCCACGCCCCAGAAGCCTTTAGTTTGAAGCTGTTCCAGATCGTTTCCTCCAGTGAAGGGCGGTCCACGGCCACCGTCGAATTGGAAAAGGACGGTGAGACGCTCCACGATTCCGCCACCGCCAGCGGCCCCTGTGACGCTGCCTTCCGCGCCATTGACCGGCTGACGGGCATTCCGGGTACGATTGCGGATTTCTCCGTTCACACGGTGGGTCAGGGATCGGACGGCGTGGCCGAGGTCAGCATTCGCGCCCGCTTCGAAGGCGTTGAATTCACGGGACGATCCACCCATAACAATCTGGTGGAAGCGGCGGCGCGGGCGTATCTCCAGGCCGCCAATCGTGCTTCGAGCGAGTTGAAGCGAATGGCCGCTTCCGCTTCAGCGCAAAGAACTTCCATCCATAAAAATGAAGCGGTTGACCGTCTGATGCCGGCGGGTTACTGATGCTTGGCTCCGGGCTTCACGTTGGCGATGGAAATCGGCGCAGTTGCGGGCCGATTATCTTAATAAGTTATTGAAAATAAGTAACTTGTATATGTAAAGCTGGGGCCAGCCACCGGGCAGCACCAAGGGTCGCCATAAGGGGTATCCGAATCGAAAATACAGTTTAGTCAGCTTCATCTCCTTCGTTCTGCCCGCCTTCTCTCCTAACTTAAAGGTCGTGTCTCAGTTTGTTTGCTATAGCGGCGCTCTCTGAGCGCCGAACTTGGATCCTCAACAGTTTCCGGCGCTCATAGAGCGCCGCACCAGCAAATTGACCCACTACCAACTTAAAGAAAGACTTGCATATTGCCAACTTATTCTGGTATCCTTTCGGTAATACTGATATGCAGGAGCCCATTCGAGTAGCTCTCTTGCCTGGCGACGGGATTGGACCAGAAGTGGTCCAGGAAGCCGTTAAGGTATTGAAGGTCGTTGCAGAGTCTCAAGAAATCACTATTCGCTACCAGACCGGCCTGATCGGCGGGGCGGCGCTGGATGCCACGGCCGTGCCCTTACCTTCCGAAACCATTGCTATCTGTAACAATGCACAGGCGATATTGTTGGGCGCGGTGGGCGGTCCTCAGTGGGATTCCAAGCGCCCGGAATTGCGTCCGGAGCAAGGCCTGCTCCAGATTCGCCAACGGCTTGGCCTTTATGTGAACCTCCGTCCCGCCAAAGTGCTCGATTCCCTCCTTGGCATTTCCGCCATCAAGCCGGATCGCGTGCGCGGCACCGATCTGATTATCGTTCGAGAGCTTCTGGGTGGTATCTATTTTGGCAATCCGCGCGGCATCTTCTCCAAGAACGGCGAGCGCGTGGGTGTGAATACCGAGGTCTACCGCGAGCATGAAGTGGAGCGTGTAGCCCACCGCGCTTTTCAGCTTGCCTCGACCCGGCGTAAAAAAGTCACCTCAGTGGATAAGGCCAACGTGCTGGAAAGCTCCCGCCTCTGGCGCGACGTGGTCACGCGCATTGCCCGCAGCTATCCGGAGGTCGAACTGAACCACATTTACGTGGACAATTGCGCCATGCAATTGATCGAAAAACCCACTAGCTTTGATGTGATCCTGACCAACAATCTTTTTGGCGACATCTTGAGCGATGAAGCCGCCATGCTGACGGGTTCCATTGGTTTGCTGCCTTCCGCCAGCTTGGGCGAGCACTCCTCGCTCTATGAACCTGTTCATGGATCGGCCCCCAACATTGCCGGCCGCAATCGCGCCAATCCCGTCGCCGCCATCGCCTCCGTCGCCCTCATGCTGCGCTATTCCTTCCGTTTGGAGGCTGCGGCGCAAGCCGTCGAGGCCGCCATTGAGAAGGTCCTAAAGCGCGGCGCCCGCACCGCAGAACTGCCCGGGCGTGGCAGACCGGTCACAACCTCCCACATGGGGGATTTGATTGCTGTGGAAACGAAGAAGCAGCTTGCCGCTGCGGCCCGCAACTCGCACCAGCCAGCCAAAGCTAAGCGCAAGCGTCGCTAACCAGCCGGACGTAGGGGTGATTCTTGTAGTCGCCGGGCCGTTCCGTAGAGGCCGGCTTCAGCCGGGCAGTTCCGTAGGGCACGAGGTTTTGCTTTTTAATTGCCGGGCTAAAGCCCGCCGCTACGACACCCATTGCCGGGCCGTTCTGGCTGAATCTTCAGTCCATCTATGAGTTGAAGGTGACGGAGCACGAAAGAGGCGGCTTTATCAAACGCCAAATCAAGTCCCGTCAGGCCGCGTAGGGGCGTGTAGTCAAGTCGCGGCTTTTGTGCCGTGCGGCCCGGCGCTGACTGTTGCGTCTACGATCCAAAATTCGTTGGGAGGTGGGGCGCGCAGACCTGCGAAGGTCTGCGCCAACCCGCTAGCCATTTTCCCGGTCCTTTGCTGACCGCAGCGGTGCCCTGTCGAGCGCATTAAAAAGCAAGCTCACCAAAACCAATAGCTGTACTGCTTCTTTTGGCTCGACTTTCGTGTGACTGTGTGCCAGGGGATTGCGAATGCCGGTCATCACACCAGAGAATATTTGCTGGTAGCCGATCTGGGTATTGCGGCCGCTCTCGGTGTTCACGTCATCGAGTTGGATTATCGGCTTGCCTGCGGAGAATGCGTGTTGCATCAGCTTGGCTCCGTCCAATTCTTTGCCGGTCCTCTCCTTTACTATGCCCTTCACCCTCTCATTGAGCTCCTTGAGCGCCGCCTCGACCGCATCCGAATAATGCCCGCTTTGGAGTCTGGACATCACCACGTCCGCCACTACCGGGTGGAGCAGATTGCAGTCCAAGAGAGCCTGATTTGAATGCTCGGAAAGCCGAACGTTGAGACGCGCAGATTCCCGACCAGGGGACGCCACAATCAAGGGAGCGACAAGTCCGGTTTCCGGCGGTTCAGGGTTACCTTCAAGCCCCCTCTTACGCTCTCTGCGCGATTCGATCTCTCTGGCCCAAGCGGCTTCAATTGAGTCAAAATCGAGAATCCCCTCCTTGACCTTCACGGACAATATGGTAGCTTCGGAATCGAGCGCCGGGCTAGCGATGTAGCTCGGGAATTCGATAGCAAAAAACATGCCGAGGCGAACTTGTTCAACCTCTACAGCGGTGTCGATCATGCGCTTAATGACGTTGAAAACCTCCTCTGCGCCGAAATCTCGTTCTCCATTCTCCGTGTATAAGTGCTTCAGGGCATTCAACACCATTGCGGTGGAACGCAGGCACAGCTTCTGGTGGTTCTGGTGCTCAAATTCCAGCACCGCAAGGAGGCCCGGAACGTACCCCTGGCCATAGTTCCGAATTACGCCTTCGCGCAACAAGGTATCGAGCTCGTGCCTCTTGGGTCCGAGGTCGAATTTTACCTCGTGTACAGGGGTTGCCTTGCCCAATCTTAAGAACCTACCAGTTATTTTGCGGACGGCGTGCTTGACTTCCGTATCGAGTTTCATTGCCGAGCCCCCCTCCAATTTGCGAACATCCATACGGCACCTGCGGGTGGTCAGAATAGGCCTGACTGTCTTGCGGCGTCCTTGCTTTTGCGTTCTGCTTTCTTGAAGGTCTCAACGCGATGCCGGGGATAGAGCAACTGTTTGCCGCCGAGCAGGTCGGCAATCGTAAGAATCTGCAGGCGGGGATACTGTTCGGGAAAGTTTTCCGATTGGTAGAAGCCTGTTGATGCAGCTTCCGTTTTCATGGGTCCGGTAGGCTCACGCAATGTGATCAAAGCACCGATGGCTGCCTTCTCCCGTTCGAGAACGCCTTTGAGATCGCGCACGTGGTTCACGCCCACGTAGCCGCTTTTCACCTGCACGACTACCTTCTTCGCCACGCCGCTCTTATCGTCCAGAAAATTGATATAGCCGTCCACGCCGGAGTCTGCGCCCTTCTTGCGGTCGTGTGCGGGGCGCGCGTCTACCAAGTCAACCGCCCACCACTCGAACTGGTAGGGGTCGATTCTCTTCAACTCCTCCGCGCCCGCTAGGTCTTTTGGTGCACCGATAATCTGGTAGGGGCTTAACTCCGCTACGAATGTGTCCCGCAGCCGCCGTTGTACAAGATTAATCGCGAGATACGTGATGTCGATTCCAATCCAGCGCCGCTTAAGCCGCTCGGCCACGGCAATCGCCGTGCCGCAGCCGCAGAAGGGATCAAGCACTATGGCGCCCTCGTTGCTGCTGGCCTTGATGATGCGTTCGAGCAGTGCCTCCGGTTTCTGCGTCGGATAGCCCAGCTTTTCAGCGGACTGGGCCGACAACGGCGCGATATCACTTACGATGGACTGTATGGCGAGGCCGGGCATTTCATCGAGGTAGCGCTTATATCGGGGCACGCCTTCTGCTCTGTTTGGCCAGATTATTCGGCCCTCGCGGTCTAGTTTTTCGAGACCTTCAATTGTGTATTTCCAATGAATACCCTTCGCTTTTACATTTATGCCGTGCCAAGGTCTTCCCGAGCTCCCCTCGCGAGTCCCGGCGGCGGTGAGGTTGTCTGAGGCAAACGCTCTGCCCGTGCCCGGCTCTACAAATCGATAAAATTTCTTAACGTATTCATCTCCATACTCCGTGAACTGCGTGTTCCAAGTGAAGCGGTTGGTTCTCGAGTAAAAGAAGATCACGTCATGGATGTGATTCCAACGGTGAGAGTCACTCCGAGCGCTAGTTCTCTTCCAAATTAGTTCGTTGAGAAAGTTCATGGGACCGAAGACCGCGTCCAACACAAGTTTCAGGTAGTGGCTCGATGTCGGGTCGCAATGCAGGTAAATACTCCCGGTGGGTTTCAGCACGCGGTGAAGCTCGACGAGCCGAATAGCCATCATCACGAGATACGCCATCATGTCATTGCGGCCAAGAAAAGAGAGCAAAGCCTGCATGAGGTCGGCGAGCTTTTTCGGCCCCTGCGTCACCAACTCGTTGTAGGCCGCTTCCGATTCGAGGCCCCAGCCCCAGGTGTCCTCAAAGGCGTGAATCTGCGCGGCGGATTTCTCACCGCTTTTCTCGGCAAAGAGCACGTTGTAATTGGCGTTGGAGTTGAACGGCGGGTCAAGGTAAATCAAGTCAACGGATTCGCTGGGCACATTTGCCCGAAGCACTTGCAGGTTGTCGCCAAAGTAGAGTGTGTTTTTCCAATCCATTTCCCGTCTTTCCCCCTCGCGCGCCATACTACGCTATGCCGCACGCCAAAGGCAATGGCTTGTGAGGGCCGCGGCAACAGTCGACCCAATTGTAGCTCTACTCATAACTAAACCGCACATGGGCATCGCCGTTAACATTGATGGGGGACTTCACAAGGAAAAACTCGTTTTGGTTAAGAAATAGTGGTAGCCACGACGAATTTGCCTTTTAATTCGTCGTGGGCTCGTATTTGCCAATGAAGAGGCCCACGGCGAGGAAAAGCGCTCGCCGTGGCTACCCCTGGACCGGATGATTCCCGTCGGCTTGGAGATGGCGTAGGGGCAGGCCCGACGCCGGCGTAGCGCAGGGGCGACCCTTGTGGTCGCCCGTGGACGGCGAACCAAGAAACCCTCGGGCAGGCACAAGGCCGGGCCCCTACACAGAATGCACTGAAGCCGACCGGTACGCAAAATGCCCGGCTGAAGCCGGCCTCTACACTTTTTGATTGCCTTCTCTCTCCAATTCTCAAATAATGCTGCGGCGGAGGGTCGATTGAAACTGCTGATGATTTTGCCGGTGCTGCTTCTTTTGCTGGGTCTTCCAATTTCCGGCAACGCCGGGGATTCGCAGTTGGCGCGGGGCGCGGACATCGTCCTGCTCAGCGGCAAGATCTGGACCGGCGAGCCGATGGTGATTCCGGAGAAAAACGCTCCACCTGCCACGTTCGTCGAGGCTCTGGCCATCGCCGACGGGCGAATCCTCGCCGTGGGTACGAATAATCAGATTCGCGCGTACACGGGCAACGGCGCGCGCGTGATTGACCTGCATGGAAAGTTTGCCATGCCGGGATTCATCGACGATCACGCCCACTTCATGGACGGCAGCTTTCAACTTCTTGAAATTAATCTGAAGCACACCAAGAGCGAAGCGGAATTCGTGCGGTTGATCGGCGCAAAGGCGAAGACTCTGAAGCCCGGCCAATGGTTGCTGGGCGGCAACTGGGATGAAGAGGCGTGGCCGGACTCGAAGCTCCCGACGCGCTGGATGATTGACGCCGTGACGCCCAACAATCCGGTCTTCATCAGCCGCTATGACGGTCATGCGGTGCTGGCCAACAGCCTGGCGCTGAAGCTGGCTGGCATCACCAAGGACACGCCGGTTCCCCAGGGTGGCGTCATCGTCCGTGATGCGAAGACGGGAGAGCCGACGGGAGTCCTTAAGGACGGCGCGGAAACTTTGGTGGGTCGCAGTGTCCCTGACCCAACGGACGCGGAGTTGGAAAAAGCGCTGAAGACGGGATTGGCGGAGGCGCGGCGCGTGGGCGTGACTTCCGTGAATGACATGAATTTGAGCGGCAATTTTCCGCGTCAAATCCAGCTTCTGCGCCGGGCGGAACTTGAAGGCTGGCTCACTTGCCGCTTTTACGAGATTACGCCCATCCGCCAATGGGAGAAGCTGGCGGCTGCCGGAATTTCGCGCGGCATGGGCAGCGATTTCCTGCAAATGGGCGCGGTCAAAGGATTCGCCGATGGCTCGCTCGGCTCGCGCACCGCCTGGTTCTTTGAACCGTATGCGGACGATTCTACCAACTTCGGATTGCCCATGCCGCTCCTGAACCCGCCCTCCAAAATGCTTGCGATGGCGCAGGAAGCGACCAAGTCCGGCATCCAGATCGCCGTTCACGCCATCGGCGACCGCGCTAATGCCGAGATGCTCGACATTTACCAACAACTGGGCGGCGCGAATCCGGCGGCTTACCGCTTCCGCATCGAACACGCCCAGCACCTTCGCCCCCAGGACATCCCTCGTTTCGGCAAGATGGGCATCATTGCGTCCATGCAGCCCTATCACGCCATCGACGATGGACGCTGGGCGGAGAAGCGCATTGGCCACCAGCGGGCCGCGAGCAGCTACGCATGGCGCTCCATCCTTGATGCCGGAGCACCGCTCGCCTTTGGTACGGACTGGCCGGTGGCGCCGCTCGATCCACTGCTTGGAATTTACGCCGCCGTCACTCGCGCCACGCTCGATGGCAAGCATCCCGGTGGCTGGTTCCCGGAACAACGCTTGACGCTTGATGAAGCCTTGCGCGCTTATACGCAAGGCAGCGCCTATGCTGAGTTTGCTGAACAGCAGAAAGGCACCATTGCGTCCGGCAAACTGGCGGACGTGGTTGTGCTGTCCGATGACCTGTTTTCTATTCCCGCCGAAAAAATTCGCGATGTTCGCGTGTTGACGACGATCGTTGCAGGCAAGGTGGTGTACGATGCGGCATCAAGATAATTTAGGGAACTTTTGTAGGGGCGACCCTCGTGGTCGCCCGTGGACGCCGTGCCAGGAAACATTCGGGCGGGCACAAGGCCCGCCACTACAACCGGCTCGGGCGGGCACGAGGCCCACCCCGACAACCGATAAGGAGGCTTCTTCCATGCGGGTAAGATTATTGACGGTTGTTTGCGCAACATTGTGGCTTGCTTCTTCCCCCGTCGCCCTTTTCTCCCAACAGCCCATTCCCCGCCTCGAACATCAAGGCTCGCAATTCCATTTGCTCGTGGACGGAAGTCCTTACCTGATTCTTGGCGGCCAAGCCCACAATTCAAGCGCCACCAACCCGGCGGACCTTGAGCCGGTGTTTAATTCACTGGTGGCGATGCACGCGAACACGGTGGAGGTCCCGGTCTACTGGGAATTGGTTGAGCCACAGCCGGGCCAATATGATTTTCATTTGGCCGACGCCATCGTCAACGGGGCGCGACAGCACGGCCTGCGCGTGGTGCTGCTCTGGTTTGGAACATGGAAGAACGGCGAAATGCATTACACGCCGGCATGGGTGAAGCGCGACCGGCAGAAATACCAGCGGGTTCAGAACGCGCTGGGCCAGGAGATGGATATCATTTCTCCGCTTTGCGCCGCTGCCCGTGACGCGGACGCGCGAGCTTTTGCCGCGCTGATGGACCATTTGCGCGGCATCGATTCCGCCCGGCGCACGGTCATTATGGTGCAAGTAGAGAACGAAACCGGTCTGCTCGGAACGGATCGGGATTACTCTCCGCAGGCGACCCGACTGTTTCACAGTCCGGTCCCTTCAGACCTCACGAGCTTCCTTGAAACCCGTCGCCATCACTTGTCGCCAACTCTTGCGGCCGATTTAGCCGCGAACCATTTCCGAATGTCCGGAACCTGGGAACAGGTGTTTGGCGAGATGGCATCCGAAGCCTTCAGCGCCTGGTGCGTTTCGCGTTACGTGGATGCCGTTGCGGCCGCCGGCAAGAAAGCCTATCCGCTGCCCATGTATGTGAACAATTGGCTGGTGAATCCCGGCGCAGCCCGCGCCGGCGACTGGCCGAGTGGAGGGCCCACCGTCCACGTCCTGGACATCTGGAAGGCCGAAGCTCCGCACATTGACTTACTAGCGCCCGACGTTTACCAGCCGAAGTTTTATAAGGTCGCCGCGCAATTCACGCGGCCTGATAACCCGCTCTTTGTTCCGGAAGTGGCGTTCAATCCTTACTTCGCGTCTTATGTTTATATGGACCTGGCAACGTTCAACGGCATTGGCTTTAGCCCGTTCGGCATCGACCACGCCGCCCAAAATGGCAAGCTAACGCCGCGGGCCGAACCCATTGCCATGAACTACCGGCTGCTCAGCCCGCTGCTGCCGGTCATTGCCAAATATCAGTACACCGGGAAGCTCCACGCATTGATTCAGGGCGTTTCTCAGGGCGAAGGTATGGCGGAAGCCATCCACCTCGATCGCGGGCTCGCGGCTACGGTACAATTCACCACAACCTTCAGCCCATCCAAACCCCGGGGCGGTGGCCTGCTGATCGAGCTTTCTCCAGGCGATTTTATCGTAGCCGGAGCGGGCCTGAACGTGGATTTCGTCAAGCTTCAGGGTCCACCCGTTAAAGCGGAAATTCTTTCCGTGGAGGAAGGGACATTCAAAGGCGGGCAATGGGTTCCTTCACGCCGCCTCAATGGTGACGAATTACACGTTTCGCTGCCCATGCACGGCTCGCGCTTTTCACTGCCGGAGGAAGGAAGAATTCTGCGCGTGCGCTTGATCCGGTAGGGGCTGGCCTCGAGGTGGCCTGCGGGCAGACACTCGGCCTGCCGCATCAATTCTCAGTGTTAGTTATTCTCAAACTGGATTTCTTTCACTTGTGAGAGAGGGATGGAATAGTCGTAAAGGTCTTCGCTTTCGGGTTTGTATGCGTCCGTGATGCCGAGAAATTTGGCGACAGCAGGCTGCGAGATGGGCATCATAAACTTACCGGTCTTTACCTGTCCGTTACTCAATGTGACTTTCAGGTGGTCGCCCTGGATTTGAAGGTCCTGAATATCATTGAAGTCAATGTCATCCGCACCGCCCTGATCGTAAAGGATGGGCAATGTGGTGCGCGACGGAACTGATTCCAGGAAAGGTATGGCGCCCTGTGGCGGGAAAAAGTCCAGATACAGGTCGCGAATCTCGTGCCTTTTGCCGGAAACGTCCGTGATGGCGACGGCATAGCCGAATTGCTTCCAGAGATTGACGATTTGTTGAAGCTGAGAGGGCGGGCTTTTTTCCACGAAGTAGGGCAAGCTGCCCTGATCCAGGTGATCCTTCACCGCCTGGCGGTGTTTCAGATCAAAATGTTTGTAGACGATGGTATTGGGATCCTGATGAATGACAATGGCTTGCTGCAAGATGATGTGAGACTTTCCTTCCGCATCGGTTTGGGTGATGGTGTCGGGGCGCAACGGCAGAGAAGAGGCAAGAAGGCACATCGCGATCAGGGCAATCGGAGTCAGACGCATCGGTGAAATGCCAGGTTGCATTGAAAGCGGCTGCGCCCGTGGTGGCAGGCCGTGAATCCCTTTAGACGGGGTCGATGACGGAGGCAGGGTTGGACTTAATGCCTTTCGCTGCCCCGGGCAACATCGATGGCAGTCGTGGGCCACCGCGTCAAGACATGGCCTGAGCCACGCCGAAAGGCGGCCCGGTGATCATCACCCCACGGTTACAGCCTTAGTGCCACCATTCGCAATTACGGTGACGTATTCTTGCAACGTTCTTCAACAACCCCTCACCCCCAGCCCCTCTCCCCGCAAGCGGGGAGAGGGTGGCGCGCAGCGCCGGGTGAGGGGGCGCGAGAATACGTGAGCGAACTTACGAAACGCTGTACTTAGTGTTTTTTCCCAGACTTAAACTGGGTTGGAACCTCACCGGTCAAGCTCTGCAGCATGGCCTGAGCCTGAATTGCATATTTCCCGGTCGGCGCCACTTTCAGGTAATCCTGCAAGGCCTCAATCGTGCCAGGGGCTGGAATTACTTTGCCGTCCGGTCCGGTCTTGGCTTGGCCCACTAACGCCTGGGCCTCCAGGAAGTAAGCATCCGCATACTTAGGGTCAGCAACCGTAGCCTGCTTGAATGCGGCCGCAGCTTCCGTCATGTGGCCGGTGTTGGTCATGATGGCGCCGATGTTGTAATAGGCCTGGGCGGCGTGCGTGGGATCGAGCTGCGCGGCCTTTTGGTACTCCGCCTGGGCCTCCGGAATTTTGTTCATATTGGCATAGACATTGCCAATATTCTCATGCAGTCCGGCGTCATCGGGGGTGTTGGCCAGAGCCTTCTGGTAGAACTCCAAGGCTTTGTCATATTGCTTGGCCTTGTCATAGGCATCCGCCGTGCGGCCCAGAATCACATTCAGGTTTTTTCCCTTGGCGAGCGCAACAGCCTTTTCGAACATCGCCGCGGCGCCCGCATAGTCGCCCTGCGTATAAAGCGTATTGCCCTGAGTGTATATTTGCGACAAGTTGGAATATTGCTTCTGCTGTGCTTGAGCCGCCGCTTGCTGCTTCTGTACTTCAGGGTTTTGCGCTTGCCGCTGCATTTCCTTCTGCAGGTCGAAATCAATCTCGGTGGGGTCGCCCATGCCGATGTGGTGAGTGACATAAAAAAGCTGCTTCCCGCTGGGGTCATTCAGAATGATCTTATATTGCCCAATGGGAAGACCGATGTAAACGTAGTTGCCTTTCTTGTTGGTCTTCGTCTTGTACGTTCCCTTCACGTCCTGGCGCTCGATGATAATCGGATAACCGGCACAAACGTTCCCCTGCGCATCCTTCGCAGAGCCGGTAACTCCTCCCGTCTGCGCAAAGAGGGGCGTTACCCCTGCCAAGACCGCAGCCATCACCAGGGCTTGTACGCACCTTCGGGTGGTTTTTGATGTCATAAATATCCTCCTGATCCCCTACATTATTCTAAGCTCAATTGGCTTTTAGACTCAACGTTTTTTGAATTGTGGGTAGTGGTACATTTTCGCTGCTGTAGCGGCGGTCTCTGACCGCTGAGCTTTATTCTCCAACAGTTTCCGGCGGTCAGAGACCGCCGCTACAGCAAACTGATCCGCCACCTCATTGTGATTCTAATCCTCATGCGGGCGGCAGATGAGCCCGTCCGCTTATTCGCGCCGCCTGATTACGGCAGGCCGGAGATTCTACCACAATCCAGTAGGGGGCGACCTTCAGGATCGTCCGACCGCCTGCATATTTGATGTAGGGGCGACCCTTGTGGTCGCCCGCGGACGGGCACAAGGCCCGCCCCTACCCCGCTCTGTCCGGTTCCGAACTGCACAATCCCGGAATCGGACACTCAGAAATGTTCAACCAACCTCCAAGACCGCTCCATCCAAGGTTTTTAAGGGGTTTGGGGTCAATTGCGGATTGGAACTGCAAGTGCCCACTGGAACTTTAAGACGCCTGAATTCGAATAACATTATGGTAAGAGGTGCGCTGATGAACAATTTGATTCAAGACTTGAAGTTCGGCCTGCGGATGCTGGCCAAGAGTCCGGGGTTCGCGGCGGTGGCCATCGTCACCCTGGCGCTCGGCATCGGCACCAACACCGCCATTTTCAGCGTGGTGAATGGCGTGCTGCTCAAGCCGCTCCCTTTTCCTCAGCCTGACCGGCTGGTTCGCCTCTCCGAAAAGTCGGGTCAATTTAACGAGATGTCTGTGGCCTACCCGAATTTTCTGGACTGGCAGCGCGAAAACAAGTGCTTCCAGCAAATAGCGGCCTATGTGACTCAGGATATGGTCCTTACCGGTCAAGGCGAGCCGGAGTACCTGCAAGGCGAAACCGTCTCCGCCAATTTCTTCTATGTCTTGGGCGTGAAACCTCTTCTGGGCCGGGAATTCAAAGCCGATGAAGACCGTCAGGGTGGAGCGCCCGTGGCGATGCTGAACTACGGCCTGTGGAAGCGGCGGTTTGGCGTGGACCCTTCCAGATTGTAGGCGTGGTGGGACACGTCAAACACTGGGGCCTGGCTTCCGATGATACGTCCAACATCCGCAATCAAATCTATTTTCCAGCCTTCCAAATCCCTGAGCGGTATTGGAAAGAAGCCGGACAAGGCATTTATCTGGTTCTCCGCACTCCCACGAACCCGCTCAGCATAGAGTCCTCTGTCCGGCAGCAGGTGCTTGGGCCGGGCAAGGATCAGCCCATCTATAACGTCCATACGATGGATCAGCTCATTTCAACTTCCATATCGCGGCGGCGGTTTTCCATGCTGCTTCTGGGCATCTTTGGCGGCTTGGCCCTGTTGCTAGCCGCCATCGGAATCTACGGCGTCATCTCCTATTCGGTCACGCAGCGAACCCATGAAATGGGCCTGCGCATTGCCCTTGGAGCGAAACCGGGTGACTTGGCGGCGCTGATCGTGCGCCAGGGAATGCGCCTCGCGCTGGTCGGAGTGGCGGTGGGGACGGTGGCTTCGTTGGGCTTAACCACCCTCATGTCAAGCTTGCTCTATGGCGTCCGGCCCAATGATCCCATCACTCTGGTGGGCGGAGCCCTGCTCTTGGCCTGCGCGGCGCTCTTGGGTTGCTACATACCGGCCCGGCGCGCCGCGAGAGTCGATCCCATTGTCGCCCTGCGGCAGGAATGAAGGCAAGGTGTCCGGCACTCCGTAGCGGGCCGGGGTTTTTCGATTTCTCTCTTTCGGGATTACGAAGATTCCGCCTTCATGATCCGTTCCAGAATTTCTGGAATCTCAAACACGGCGCGGTTCCGGAGCGCTTGGGCGTTGGCTCGGAAGCGCGAGTCGTTCTCCGGCGCCAGCAACTCTTCGACGGCCCGGGAGATGTGCTTGAAGTCGCTCACCACCAGTCCCACCTGCTTTTCCCGAACCCATTGGGCATTGTATTTTTCCTGGGGCATGGTGGCGCGATTGCGCTCAATGATGACGGGGAGAGACATCTCGATGGCTTCGCTCAAGCTGCCCGGGCCCGGCTTGCCAATGAAGAAATCCGCCAGCCGCATGTAGTAGGGCACTTCAGCGGTGAATCCGAGAACGACCGCTTTCTTATGCCGGACCTTGCTGCGGATCATTCCGGTTAGGGTTTCGTTCCGCCCGCAGATCAGAATCAGTTGCAGCGGCATTGCTGACCGGTCGAGCCGCCGGGCGATTTTCGCCATCGCCGGCGAGCCCGCTCCGCCAAAAAGGACCAGACCAACCGGCAACTCTGGATCCAGGCCATGTTTCAGCCGTTCGGCGGCGCGGTCGAGGGGCGGCAGATCGTAAAAGCGGGGATTTAGGATCATCCCCGAAACCTGGAACACCCGCTCCGGTGGATGGCCCATGCGCCGGGCTTGTCGCACCGCGAGATCCGTGCCGCAGATCAAGTATTGCTCTTGGCGCTCAATCCAGAAGTGCGGCGGGTAGTCCGCGAAATCGGTAATGACCGTGGCAAAGGGCGCGCCCGGCAGGGCCTGGCGCACCGCCTCGCACAGGGCGCGATTGAAGTGCGGTACCAGCGAAACCACCATTTCTGCCGGATTCACCGTCCAGTGTTTTTCAAGCAGGCGGACTTGCTTCAGGTGAAAGGCTTTGACTGAGGCGTGGAGCAGCTTCAATGTTTGCGTCATGCCCAGCGTCCAGCCATTGCTCAACAGAATGTTGTAGAGGTCCTGGACTCGAAGGCCGGTAAAGCGGCGCAGAATGTCGATCGGATCGAGAATTTCCTGCAGATTCACCAGCCGCACATTCCACGGCCGCCTTTGCTTTTCGATCACGGACTTGAGAGCGGTGGCCGCGCCGCGATGTCCCGCGCCGGCGTCGAAAAAGACCAGATCGAGACTTTTCATTGCCGCCCATCGTACCACAAAGCTCTGAAAACCCGCCAAATACGGGGAAATTTCATCGAAACTTCGCAGCATTGTTACAACCTTGTAACGGTCATCGCACCAAAATGGTGCATGCGCTGTGACCTCCATGTCCACACGGTGCACTCGGGCGGATTTTCCCCCTCCCTTGACCCTTGGAATCTGAGGTAAGCGATTTATTTTCATGCTGGAAGGTTCAGGTAGGGGCGCTATGTTGTACCCATGTAAGTACTTGACATTGGCCTTTTCATT
>Ga0307374_10002692_pt1 | contig 31276 bp, 36 predicted proteins | sample OX3MG_FD_202532 | JGI IMG/M metagenome (GOLD analysis project Ga0307374, IMG submission 202532) | Soil microbial communities from Risofladan, Vaasa, Finland - OX-3 | ecosystem: Environmental > Terrestrial > Soil > Coastal area > Acid sulfate soil | place: Finland: Risofladan, Vaasa | collected... | reverse complement strand
CGAAGTAATCTTCTGCAAAGAGAATGATGTAGACAAGCGCGACTACTGGCTACTTACGAAGCCAGAGATTCTAGAAGGATTCCAGTATCGCTCATCCGTAGACTTTATGGCCTCGCGAGGTGTGAAGCCTTACCCAGCACCAGTGTTCATGAATGGCGATGAACTGACTTATGACAGCAAGATCAGTTTCGTATCTGTGCCAGAACAGCAGGCTCTCTATTACCGCGACCTGTTCGCACACAAACTCGGGAACACCGGCGCGGAGCAATATTTCCTCATGCTTGTGGACGGCAAAGTGTTCGCGACTGTCGGCTTCATGACGAACTCTTTGTTTGGTTTGAAGAGCGACCGCGTGTTCGAAAATTACGGATTCAACGCGCCGGTCCGAAACATGCCGAGGGCGAATCGTCTGCTCATGCTGGCGATTACCTGCAACGAGTTTGCCGACGTGTTGTATCGCACTGCAAGCCGCGTAAACCGCGTCTACAGGCTTCGTGGACTCCGGACTACCTGCCTCTCAAAGTATCGCCGTGTGAAGCTCAATAACGGCATCTTGAAGGCACTCTCCTGCGAACGATTGAAGGAGGGGCGCGCTAACGGCGGTATGTATAAAATCCTCTACGACACCGATTTCCGCGAGCAGGATTTCAAGGGTGTGGTGCGCCAGTTTCTCGATGAAGAACGTGCATTAGTAGCTAACGTGGCTGTTGCCGCATAGAAGTATGGAAAACGAACCAATCAAAGAGAGGGTGCTCGATATGGGCAACGGAATCGCAATCTGGAAAGTCGACATCGACCTCCTGCGCGAGCAAGACAAGAATGCTCGTGTGATGAGTCCGGACAAACTCGACCGGATGAAGATCACGATTGCAGATGGCAAACGACTCGAATCTCTGCCGCTGTGTGTCATCAAGAAAAACGCGTCGGACAACGAAGAGTTCCACATTATCTCTGGGCATCATCGGACACGTGCGGCTCGCGCTGCAGGATTGCGAGAAGTGTTTGTGATGGTGATTGAAGAAGAACTATCGCGCGACCAGATCCGCGCAAAGCAGTTGGCGCACAACGCACTCACCGGCTACGACGACCCGATTATGCTTGCGGAACTATTCAATGAAATACAAAGCATCGAATCGAAGCTTGAGTCTGGAATATTCGATGGTGAACTCGACTTCGACCTGCCCGCTATAAGGGCGGACGACATCGTGTTCGATTTCGACTACGAGATGTTGCAGATCCTGTTCTTGCCAAAGCAAAAAGAAAAGTTCGACGAGGTGCTCAAATTGCTCGAAAAGGATGCAGAAGTATATCTCGCGGACAAGGCAGATTTCGAACATCTACGAGAGGTGCTCGCAACCGTTTCTGAACGCGAGAATATCCGCAACGTGTCGGCACTGTTCGCAAAGATGCTCGATATCGTCGAGCAACATTACAAAAACTCTAACTAAATAAATATGGCAAAAGACAAAATCATGCAAATGCTTGAGGATCAAGAAAATCGAATCAAAAGAACGAGGGTATTCGTAAACTCTAGGTATTCCGAAAAGGTGGTCATTAAGGACGGCAAAATAGTATCAGTAAATCTCAGCTCATCCGAAATGAAGGACTGGATAGAAATCGAAGAACGTCTCATGAGAATGGAGCGGCTACTTGTGGGGTTGCCAGAGAAAATGTAGCCATTGTTGAAGGCAGTATGAATGCTAAACTAATTGAACAACTGAATAACGGCGTCCAAGCCTGTAATGCCTCCACAAGGGGCCTGGCTTGGACGCCGGTCAGCCGCAAGGCTGTCAAACCCTTGTGGGGGCATTACAGTTGTCCAGGCAATTACCAATAGGCGTCCAAAACTATGAAAGATCCGATGGTGTGCACGAACTGCGGGCATGTAGGCTCGCCAAAGGAAGAAATTCCCGGCTCGATATGGATTACACTGATTCTACTGTGCTTTTTTATTCTGCCGGGCATCATTTACGAGATATGGCGAAATAGCGGAACAAAGAAGGTTTGCAAGTTGTGCGGAAATGCAAACCTAGTGCCGATTGATAGTCCTAACGCAATCAAGATGCTTGAGTCGCAAGGGAAAACTCCGGCTTCAGTCAGAGCCAGTCTTCCCAAGCAGCAAGAATCAACACTGAAGAAAGGTGTGAAGAAACTCTATGGCATCTTGGTAGCCAAGGAGTGATATTTCTATGGAAAAACCGAAAGCAATTCTCTACTGCCGAGTCTCCTCAAAGGAACAAGAGGAGACGGGGTTTTCGTTGCCCTCGCAAGAGAGATTTCTTACGGAATACGCGGAGAAGCACGGATTCGACATCGAGCAAGTCTTTTCAGTTTCGGAATCGGCGGCGGGAAAGCAACAACGGCAGGTCTTCACGCAGATGGTGAATTTCGCGGCGAAGAATCAGATACCGGCGATTATCTGCGAGAAGGCTGACCGGCTAACGCGTAACTATAGAGACTTGGTTACGATAGATGACTGGCTCGAAGAAGATGAGGCGCGACAAGTGCATCTTGTGAAGGACTCGCTTGTGCTTACAAAAAACTCTCGGTCGCAGGAAAAGTTGAATATGGGCGTAAGAATCCTTTTCGCGAAGAACTACGTCGACAATCTTTCGGAGGAGGTCAAAAAAGGTCAGGAGGAGAAAATACAACAAGGGTGGATTCCATGTCGCGCAAAGCTCGGATATATGACCGTCGGCGAACGTGGGCACAAAACGCATGTTCCTGACCCGAAGATGGCTCCGTTCATGCGTCGCGCGTTCGAACTATACGCGACCGGCAACTACTCGATAAAGGCGCTTGCTAATCAGCTCTACAAAGAAGGATTGCGTTCACCGTCCGGCAATCGGCTGGTTAAAAGCCGCCTCGACGATATGCTCCGCGACCCGTTCTATTGTGGGATGATCCGCTGGAACGACATGATTCGCGGACAAGGAAAGCACGAGCCACTCATCTCTCAAGGTTTGTTCGACCAAGTGCAAGCGACTCTCTCCGGCAAAAAAGCACCGCACTTTCAGCGGCGCAATTTCGCTTTCAGGAAACTGATTACATGCGGCGAGTGCGGGAGCACCATTACGGCCGAACTGAAGACGAAGCGCCAACAGAACGGCAACGTCCACAATTATATTTATTACCATTGCAGCCACTATCGCGACTGCTCGCAGCAAATCTGCGCTCGTGAGGAGAAGGTGGAAAAGCAGATCACGAGAGCATTCCAGATATTCGAAACTTTGACCCCAGAGGAAGCCGAGCTGATTCGCCTCAAAATCAAGCAGAATCACGCGGAGGAGGTTGCCTATAAGGAACACCAGCGGAACCAGCTTCAGACCCGCTATAACGCCCTAGGAGCCCGCAAGGAGCGGCTATTTGACGCTAAGCTCGACGAGGAGATAACCGCCGAGCACTGGAAGCGCAAGGAGAAGGAAATCGACGACGAGCGCACCAGCATAACGCAAGAGCTGGAGAGGATTCAGTCCAAGGAAGCGAAATACTATGAGCTGTGGCAGAACATTCTCGACCTTGCGCTCCGAGCCAAGGAGATTTACCTCAAGCGTTCGCCAGATCAGCGGCGTGTCCTCATCGCGCAGATGTTCTCCGCTCTGCGTCTCAAGAACGGTGATACAACCTACGAATTCAAACCGGCCGTCCGGAAGCTCGCAGAACGCATCCAGAAAGGACTCGACATAGAAATTTTAGAACCCATGCAAAAAGCCGCCAAAGGCGGCCATTTGCAGGATATTTCTGTTAACAATACTCATTCCGTTGTGATGGAAGTTCCGGAACCTCGAAATAATTTTCGAACCTCCGAAAACCCCCTAATCACTGTCCGATTTGGGTTCTTTGACCCCAAATCAGGCAGTCTGCTCCGCGGGTAGGACTCGAACCTACAACCAACTCCTTACACGTGTTCCCTCATTGCTGAAGGCGTGGACTATATCATCATCGGTTCTCGATGCGAGGCGCTTCCCCTGACGATACCGTCGGGTACTCCCGTTAGGGATAGTCTCTGAACCTTCTCCGCGGAAGCGGAGCTTGGCTGCTGATCGCCCGCAAGGGGTTTCCAGCAATTCACCTCGTTATTCGACCTGGATTCCTCCAGGAAGCTGCGTTCGCCACAGGGAGCTGCTCTACCATTGAGCTACCGCGGAATACACGAACAGGAAAATTATACACAGGCTGCCCAGGAAAACAATATTAACACCCGGTGTTATACTGTTCTCATATGCAAAGGATTTGCAAGATTCACGGACTGACGAAATTTTTCCCCAGAACTGAAGGGTGGTATCGCTGCGGCAAGTGCGCTTCGACAGCCGTCATGCAGAATCGTCGCCGCAAGAAAGAGAAATTAGTCGAGATGTTCGGCGGCAAGTGTTCTCTATGCGGATATAAGAGGTATGCCGGCGCTCTTGATTTCCATCATAAGGATCCAGGGAATAAGAAATTCGCGCTGAGTGTGAAGGGATTGTCGTATTCGTGGGATTCTTTGGTCAGAGAAGCCGAGAAATGTGTCCTAGTTTGTAAGAATTGCCACTCTGAAATCGGAGCGGGGATGATCATCCCGGATAGGAGTGAGTAACAACTGCGCTATACTGCCCGCATATGCTTACCTTATACGTGAAGACCGGATGCCCGTTCTGCGCGCGCGTGCTCGCGACAGGGCAGGAGCTCGGCATCGACTTTGACCAGAAGAACATCGCCGATGACGCGGTCGCCGCGGAGCTCATCGCGCGCGGCGGCAAGCGGCAGGTGCCGTACCTCGTCGATGCCGACAACGGCGTCGAGATGTACGAATCTGCGGACATCGACGCGTATCTGCGCGCGCACCATGCGAAGGCATAGGCGATGTACCTGAAGGTCTTCGTGACGCCAGGCGCGCGGCGCGAGCGCGTGGAAGAGAAGGACGACATCCTCGTCGTCGCCGTGCGGGAACCGGCGGCGGGCAATCGGGCCAACAAGCGCGTGCGCGAAATCGTGGCGACGCGCTCAAGCGTGCCCGTCGGCAGGGTGCGCATCCTGACAGGACACCGTTCCCGTTCTAAGATAGTGAGCATTGATAATTAACGCTCCTTACTATGCGCACTTCCATCAAAGCGACCAAGTACGAACTCTCCCCGGAAACCGAAGCGCTCGTCGAGAAGAAGCTTGCCGCGCCTCTGCGCCTCATGGGAGGCGCGGACGACACGGCGTTGCTCGAGATCGAAGTCGAAGAGGCGCCGCCTGAAGGACGCTCGTCAGAGCCCTGCCGGCTCGTCGCTCGGCTCTCGGTCGACGGCGAGGTCTATCGCGCTGAGGCCGTGAAGCCGAACCCAGAAAGCGCCGCCGATCGGGTGAGGAGCCAGCTCGAGGCAGAGATACGACGCGACCGCGGCCGCGGCCGCAAGCTCTGGAAGCGCGGCGGTTCGGCGCTGAAGCGCATGCTCCGTCTCGGAGAGTAGGGTCGCCGCCGTCCCGTCAGGAACCCGCGTACGCCGTCTCACGCTTGCCTTCGGGGATGACGCGCTCGACGACGAACCGGCTACCTTTGAACGACGCCTTCGTTATCTTCATGCGCGCGCCGTTCTCGAAGAAATATGTGCCGATGGTATCGGCGAAGGCGCGGTACTTGCGCCAATTCTCGTCGGCGGACCCATCGAGCGAGAGCTCGCCGTCCTGCTTCTTTAATTTGCCGGAGTGTGTCGCGCGAGATGCGTCTTGCGGCACCGGCCGCAGCTCGCCGCGTTCGAGCGCGGGGAGCGTATCGGCGAGGAGTTCGGCGCCGAGCGTAATGAGACGCGGCCGCAGCTCGCGCGCGGTCTCGTCTGCGTCGATCGGCGTCTCCTCTTGCGCGAGGACGTCGCCCGCGTCGAGCTCTTTGACCATCTTCTGGATGGTGACGCCCGTCACGGCGTCGCCCGCGAGGAGCGCGGCTTCGACGGGCGTCGCGCCGCGATGGCGGGGCAGGAGGGAGTAGTGCACGTTCACGACGCCCTTCGGGAACGCCGCGATAAGCGTCTCCGGGAATATCTTCCCGTACGCGACGACGACGGCGTAATCGCAGCCGCGCGCGCGGATGGCCTCGATGGCGGCGTCATCGAGCGCCGCCGGCGTTACTACGGGCAGCCCGCGCTCTTCGGCGAGCGTCTTCACGGGCGAAGGCGTGAGCGCGAGGCCGCGCCCTTTCGGCGCGTCGGGCCCCGTCACGACGAGCGCGGGCGCGAAGCCGCGCGCGAGGAGGAGTTCGAGCGTCTCGCGCGCGACGGTCGGCGTGCCGAAGTACGCGAAATTATGCTGCGGGTCCTGGTTCATGCGTGATATGAAAAAGGTTCTCCGCGTGATCGGTGAACAGGATGCCGTTCAGGTGGTCGATTTCGTGTTCGAATATCTGCGCGAGAAGGCCGCCGGCGCCGCGCGTGAAGCGCGAACCATCCGCACGCCGGGCGCGGATGGTGGCCCGCTCGTGGCGCTGCGTCGTGCCGTAGACATCGCGGACGGAGAGGCATCCCTCATCCGCCGCCGTGCGCTTACGCGATGTCTTCGTGATCTCCGGATTCACGTACGCCTCGACCTCGGGCGGCGGCTGCGGCACGCCCTCGGGCGGCGGAGGCAACGTGCGGTCCATGCGCACGATGAAGAGGCGCAGCGGGATACCAATCTGTGGCGCCGCGAGGGCGACGCCTTCGGGCTGCGCGTCGAGCGCTTCGGCCATATCGGCGATAGTGCGCGCGAGCTCCTCCGTGCCGAAAAGCTCCTCCGGCACGGGCTTCGCGACCCCTCGCAGGACGGGCGCCTCGGCTTGCACGATTTCTCGCATGTGTCCCAATCTAGCACACAATCAGAACGGTTCGGTATTCTCCTTCATGTGCTTGCCGGGGTCTACTTCCCACCAGAATTTCTTGGAGAAGCTCTTCGCTTTCATGCACACGCTCTTGAGATAGTAGAGGTCGCCGGTCGGTATCCCCTCGAGTATCGCTCCCATGCGCGGCATCGATATCGGCTGATAGCCGTCCTTCGTCCGCGAGTGGTTCAGATGCCGCTGGAAGAAACGCATGAGCTCACCCCGTTCGGTGAGGCGCTTGCGCCCTCTCGGCGCCGCTGCGGCCTTCTTCTCGAAATCGGGGAGGATGTCACCGATGCGTTTCATGGCGTCATCCCGCGTGCGTCTCGATGGAGGCGCCGAGCTTCCCGAGCCGTGCGACGAGGTCCTCGTAGCCGCGATTGATGCTATAGACGTTGCGCAGCATCGAGCGGCCGTGAGCGCCGAGCATGGCGACGAGGATGATGGTCGCAGGTCGCAAGGCTGGCGGACAGATGACCTCGGCTGGTTTCAGGCGCGTCGGGCCTTCGATAGAGATGCGGTGCGGGTCGTGGAGCACCGTCGTCGCGCCGAGCCGGTCGAGTTCGGTGTAGTAGATGGCGCGCTTCTCGTAGACCCAATCGTGGATGAGGGTCGTACCTTTCGCCTTCGTCGCGATGACGGCGAAGAAGGGGAGGTTGTCGATGTTGAGGCCCGGGTACGGGCGGGCGTGAATCTTTTCGGGGAAGGCGACGAGTTCCGACGGCTCGAGCGAGAGGTCAACGAGCTTCGTGATGCCGTTCTCGGAGGTGCGGCGGTTCGAAAGCGAGAAGGAGAGTCCCATCTTCTCGAGCAGGAAGAGCTCGACTTCGAGGAACTCGATGGGCGCCGCGGCGATAGTGAGCGCAGAATCGGTGAGGATGGCGGTGGCGATGTAGAACATCGCGTCGGTCGGGTCCTCGGCGACGCTGTAGGCGACATCCTGCGCGATATCGGCGACGCCGCGGACGGAGAGCGTCGTCGTTCCGACGCCGTCTATTCGGACGCCGAGGGCGCGCAGGAATCCGCACACTTCCTGCACTTGATAGTTTGCCGACGCGTACTTGATGACGCTCTCGTCCGGGATGCGCGCGGCGGCGAGGAGGGCGTTAATGGTCGCGGTATCGCTCGATTCGTAGAGGACGGCCTCCGCCGCGTGAAGCGCGCCGTGCGTCACGCGATAGCGGTCGGTGAGCGCTTCGATGGACACGCCGAACTTTTCGAGCGCGAAAAGGTGCGGCCGGACGCTGCGCAGGCCCAAGGTACAGCCGCCCGACTGCGGCAGCTCGAACGAATCGAACGCGTGGAGCAGGGGGCCGATGAACATGAGGATGCTGCGCGTCTTCGTCGCGGCTGCGCGGTCGATGGCGTCGAGCGAGAGCGCCGCGGGCGGCGTGAGGACGACGTTCGAACCTTGCCACTCGACCGAGACGCCGATGGAGCGGAGCACTTCGATGAGACGGTTGACCTCTTCGATCTTCGGCACGTGCTCGAGAGTCGTCGTACCGCGATTCAAGAGGGAAGCGGCGAGGAGGGCGACGGCGCCGTTCTTCGAGCGGCTCGTCACGACCGTGCCCGAGAGCCGCTTACCGCCGTCGACGATGAAATTCATCCCTTCCTGCATGGGGCTATCGTAGCACCCCGCCTGCCGCCGGCTTTTGCACAGATGCAGGCGGGCGCGGTATCATGCGCGCACATGTCCTTCTTCTCTCCCAAGCTCGGCATCGACCTCGGCACGACGAATGTCCTCGTCTTCATGCCGGGCAAAGGGGTCATCATCAACGAGCCGTCAGTCGTCGCGGTGAGCAAAGGGCAGGGGAAGCAGGGCGGCAACAAGATCCTCGCCATCGGCAACGAGGCGAAGCGGATGGTCGGCCGGACGCCGGACGACATCGTGGCGTACCGCCCGATGAAGGACGGCGTCATTGCCGACTACCGCGTGACCGAAGCGATGCTGCGCTACTTCATGAAGAAAGCGCTCCGCGGCAACCCGTTCAAGCCGACGGTCATCGTCTCCGTCCCCGCGGGCGTGACCTCGACCGAGAAGCGCGCCGTCATCGAAGCGGCGATGAAGGCCGGCGCGAAGAACGCGTACGTCGTGAAGGAACCCATCCTCGCCGCCATCGGCGCCGGCATTCCCATCCACGAGCCCATGGGCCGCATGGTCGTCGACATCGGCGGCGGCACTATCGACGCCGCCGTGATATCGCTCGGCGGCATCGTCGCGTCGACCTCCGTGAAGTGCGCGGGCGATCGCCTCGACCGCGCCATCGTCGACCACGTGAAGCGCCAGCACAACCTCTCCATCGGCGATAAGACCGCGGAAGAGATCAAAATAAAAGTCGGCGCCGCGGTGCCATTGAACGAGGAGCTCACGTTCGCGGTCAAGGGCCGCGACCTCATGAGCGGACTGCCGCGCACGGTCGACCTCTCGACGAACGACATCGTCCAGGCGATGGCGCGCGAATTGCGCGAGATGACGCAGGCGGTGCGCAAGGTGCTCCAGGAGACGCCGCCCGAGCTCGCGGCCGACATCATCGACAACGGCATCATCCTGACCGGCGGCTCCTCGCAGCTGCGCCAGATGCCCGAACTCGTCTACCGCCGCACGGGCGTCGTCGCAAAGCTCGCAACCGACCCCTATTACTGCGTCGCCCGCGGTACCGGCATCGCGCTCAAGCACCTCGACACCTACCGCAAGAGCATCTTGGCGAAGAGCTGACGCCGCTCGCGCTATACTGGCCGCATGCGGCACCACGCGTTCGTCATCGAGGCCGAAGCGGAGGCGGGCATCGCCGCGGCACGCGACTGGCTCGCACGCGAACTCGGCCTCGCTGGGCGCAACAACCCGGACATCGTCGAGTTCGTTTACGGCCTCTTCTCGGTCGAGGACGCGCGCCGCGTCGGCGCGTTCGCGGCGCAGGCGCCGGTCGCGGGCGAGCATAAGGCGCTCGTCATCGCCGCGGGCCGCGCCTATCATGAGGCGCAGAACGCGCTCCTGAAACTCTTCGAGGAGCCGCCCGAGGGCACCTACCTCTTTCTCATACTGCCGTCCTTGGGCGGCCTCCTGCCGACGATGCGATCGCGCGCCGCCGTGCTCGCGGGCGAACATGCGCCGGCCCCGGCCGTGTCGGAAGCGGCACGCGCGTTCCTCGCCGCGAACGCGGAGAAGCGCAGCGCTGTCGCGAAGAGGCTCGCGAGCGGCAAGGACGACGACGAACGGCGCGCGCATCGCGACGAAGCGCTCGCCATCGTGAACGGCATTGAGGCGGCGGCATACGCGCGCCTGCACGGGAAGGCATCCGCACCCGTCGTCGCGCTTCTCAAGGACGTGCAGGCCGTACGCGGCTATCTCCACGATCGCAGCGCACCCGTTCGTCTCGTCCTCGAGCATCTCGCGCTCGTCGCGCCGAAGGATTTGGTATGATGCGGGGATATGGCGTACGACTTCTCGAAACTTAAGGATGCTATCCGCGATACCGAGGAGTGGCTGTCTCGCGAGCTCGCGAGCGTCCGCACCGGCCGCGCGTCGCCGACCTTGCTCGACAGCGTGAAGCCGGACATCTATGGTGCCCGGACGCCGCTCGCGCACGTGGCGTCCGTCTCAGTCGAAGACGCCCGCACCCTGCGGGTCATCCCGTGGGACATGTCGCAGCTGAAAGTCATCGAGAAGGCCGTCACGGACGCGAACCTCGGCGTCGGCGTCGCGGTCGACAGTCAGGGGCTGCGCATCTCGTTCCCCGAGCTCACGGCGGAACGCCGGGCGCAGCTCTCGAAGATTGCGGGCGACAAGGCCGAGCAGGCGCGCGTCACGCTGCGCGGCCGCCGCACCGACGCCCTGAAGGAGCTCGAGGCGGCGGAGAAAGCGGGCGGCATGGGGGAAGATGAAGCGGCGCGCCTGAAGGCGGAGGTGCAGAAGCTCATCGACGCCGGAAACGAAGCGCTCGCCGCCATCCTGGAGAAGAAAGAAGTGGACATCGCGCAATAAGAATGGAGATACTCACGTTCCTCATCGTCATCGTCGCCCTCATCCTCGTGCATGAGCTCGGGCACTTCATCGCTGCGAAGCTCTCCGGCATGCGCGTGGACGAATTCGGCATCGGCTTCCCGCCGCGCGCGGCGACGATCGCGACAATCGGCGAGACCTCGTACACGCTCAACTGGCTGCCATTCGGCGGCTTCGTGAAGATCTACGGCGAGGACGGCGTCGAAACCGGTCCGCGCTCCTTCTCATCGCGCTCCCGCATCAAGCAGGCCATCGTGCTCGTCGCGGGCGTCGCGATGAATCTCCTCTTCGCATACGTGCTCATCACGGGCGCGCTCGTCGCGGGGACGCCGCGCGCGCTCACGCCGAACGAGGTCGCGCAGGCGTCCGACACCTCGCTCGCGGTCGTGAACGTGCTGCCGAACACGCCGGCCGCGCTTGCCGGCATCGCGCTCGGGGACTCGGTCACGGACGCACGCGACGCGAACGGCACGTGGCATGCCGTCGACCCCGCAGGCTTCTCGTCGTTCATCGCGGGAAGCGGCGGCGCTGCCGTCACGCTGCACGTCGTCGACGCGGAAGGCGTCGAGCGCACGATTACAGCGACGCCGGTGCGGGGCCTCGTCGCGGACGACCCGAGCCGGTACGCGCTCGGCATCGAGGTCGCGACCATCGGCGTCGTCCCGGTCTCGCTGCCGCACGCGATCACGCAGGGCGCGGCGCTCACCTGGGGCGCCACCATGCTCACCGCGGCCGGGCTCTGGCACCTCTTTTACGGCATCTTCACTCTCTCGGCGAACCTCTCGCAGGTCTCGGGTCCCGTCGGCATCGCGGGCGCCGTCGGCGCCGCGTCCGCGCAGGGATTCGGCGACCTCCTGTCCCTCATGGCCGTCATCTCCATCAACCTCGCAATCATCAACCTCATCCCCATCCCGGCCCTCGACGGCGGCCGGCTCCTCTTCGTCGTCATCGAAGGCATCATCCGCCGGCCCATCAAGCCGAGCGTCGCGCGCGCCGTCAACCTGACCGGCTTCGCATTCCTCATCCTCCTCATGGTCGTCGTGACGGCGCACGACATCTTCCGCATCGTCGGCTAGCCGATTTTTGCGCTTGCCGCGCCCTCGGCATATACTTGAGGCCATTATGCGGCAATCAGAGCTCTTCACGAAAGCGCGACGCGAGGCGCCGGCGGACGAAGTGGTGAAGAACGCGCAGCTCCTCATCCGCGCAGGCTTCATCCAGAAGGAGATGGCCGGCGTGTATTCGTACCTCCCCTTGGGACTACGCACTCTCGACAACATCGTCCGCATCGTCCGAGAGGAGATGAACGTTCTTGGCGGACAGGAAGTACTCTTGTCGTCGCTCCAGAATCCGGAACTCTGGAAGAAGACCGATCGCTGGGACGAGGACGTATGGTTCAAGACGTCCTTGAACGCAGGCGGCGAACTCGGCTTCGGCTGGACGCAAGAAGAAGCGATCACGCACATCGCGTCGCAGCACGTGAGCTCGTACCGCGACCTGCCGTTCTCTGTGTACCAGATACAGACGAAATTCCGCAACGAAGAGCGCGCGAAGTCCGGCATCATGCGCGGGCGGGAATTCCTCATGAAGGACCTCTATTCCTTCCACGCCGACGAGAAGGACCTCGACGTCTTCTACGAGAAGGCGACCGAGGCCTACCGCTCCGTTTTCCGCCGCGCAGGCATCGGCGACCGCACCTTCCTGACCTTCGCGTCGGGCGGGGCGTTCTCCAAGTACAGCCATGAGTTCCAGACGCTCTGCGATGCCGGCGAGGACACCGTCTACGTTGCGCGGGAGAAGCACCTCGCCATCAACGAAGAAGTGCTCACCGACGAGGTGCTCGCGGACCTCGGCCTCTCGAAAGATGAGCTCGAGGAAGCGCCGGCGGTCGAGGTCGGCAACATCTTCAAGCTCGGGACGCGGTTCTCCGAGCCCTTGGGCCTTTCTTACCTCGACCGGGAAGGGAAGTCCCGGCCGGTCGTCATGGGCTGTTACGGCATCGGCCCGACGCGCCTCATGGGCACCATCGTGGAGACGCTTGCCGACGAGAAAGGTCTCGTCTGGCCTGCAGAAGTCGCCCCGTTTTCCGTGCACCTGGTCTCTCTCGGCAAGCCGGGCGATGCGGTAGCGAAAGGGGCGGACGCACTCTACGAGGACCTCGTCGCGGCCGGCATCGAGACCCTCTACGACGATCGCGACATGAGCGCGGGCCAGAAGTTCGCGGAGAGCGATCTCATCGGCATCCCGTCACGCATCGTGGTGGGCAAGGAGGCCGCTGCAAGCGGGACGTTCGAGGTCGTCGATCGCGCGACCGGGACGGTTGAGAAGAAGCCGCGCGCGGCGCTCCTCGCGCGCTAGCGTATGGCGAGATTCTCGAAGAATTCGCTCTTCAGCTCCGACATCGGGATCGACCTCGGCACGTCGAACACGCTCGTGTACGTGCGCGGCCGCGGCATCGTCATCAACGAGCCGTCGGTCGTCGCGGTCAACGACAAGACCAACCAGGTCGTCGCGGTGGGACAGGCGGCGAAGGTGATGCTCGGCAAGACGCCACCGCACATCCGCACCGTCCGTCCGCTCTCGCACGGCGTCATCTCGGACTTCGAGGTGACGGAGGAACTCCTCACGTACCTCATCAACAAGGCGCAGGGCGGCCGCGCGCGGCTCTTCGGCCCGCGGGTCGTCATCGGCGTGCCGACGGGCGTCACGAACGTGCAGAGCCGCGCCGTGCGCGACGCGGCGAGGAACGCCGGCGCTCGCGAAGTCATCATCCTCGAAGAGCCGACCGCGGGCGCCATCGGCGCGAAGCTGCCGGTCGCGGACGCCGTCGGGACCATGGTCCTCGACATCGGCGGCGGGACGACCGACATCGCCGTCATCGCGCTCTCGGGCTCCGTCGCGTCGAAGAGCTCGCAGATCGCAGGCGACCACTTCAACGAGAACATCATCGATTTCGTGCACAGCGAATTCAAGCTCGGTATCGGGGAACGCACCGCCGAGGAAGTGAAGATCTTCATCGGCGCGGTAACGCCCCTGTCGGAGCCGCTCACGAGGAGCATCCGCGGCCGTGACCTCGCGACCGGGCTGCCGCGCGAAGTCACCATCTCCGACGCACACGTGCGCGACGCCCTTGCGCCGTCCCTTGATGCGCTCATGGACGCCATGAAGGAAGTCATCGAAGCCACGCCCCCCGAACTGCTTTCCGACGTCCTTGAGCGCGGCGTGACCGTGTTCGGCGGCGGCGCGCTCCTGCGCGGCTTGCCGCAAGTGCTCGCGAAGATGCTCGGCGTACCGGTCAAAGTCGCGCCCGATCCCTTGACCGCGGTGGTTCGTGGCGCCGGCATCGTCACCGAGAACCCGAGTCCTTACGCGGACTTTTTCATCAATGAGGAGGATATTCTCAGCGAGGCGTAACGCGCTTCTGACGCCGACCGGCCTCTCGGCGGGCGCTCTCGCGCTCGCCTTCGTCCTCGCCGTACTCGCGCTGCGGCTTCTCGCACCGAACCTCTTCTGGAAACTCATGGCGCCGGCCATGGACGCCTCGAACGCCGTCGCGAACGGGACGCACGCGCTCCTCGCTGGGTTCGAGAATAGTGCGACGCTAGCAGCGCAGAACGACGCGCTTTCCGCCGAGAACACCGCGCTCGCGTACAAGAACCAGGCGCTCCTCGAAGAGAACGCAAACCTCACGGCGCTCCTCGGCACGGCGCCGGCGCCGAAGAAAGGCATTCTCGCCGGCGTGCTCGCCCGCCCGCCCGAGAGCCCGTATGACACGCTCGTCGTCGCGGCCGGCGCGGACGCGGGCGTCACGCGCGGCATGGAGGCCTTCGGTGCTGGCGGTGTGCCGCTCGGCGTCGTCACGACCGTGCATACGGATGTCGCGCGCGTCACGCTCTTCTCCGCACCGGACATGATTACCGGCGGCTGGGCGGGGAGCACGTCCGTGCCGATCACCATCCGCGGCGCGGGTGCCGGTGCGCTCGACGCGTCAATCCAGCGCTCCGCGGGCATCGCGGCGGGAGATACGGTCTTCGTGCCGGGCCCGGGCATGCTCCCGATCGGCATCGTCGCGCGCATCGACGGCGACCCGTCGGCGCCGACCGTCACGCTGCGCATCCAGCCGATGACGAACGTCTTCTCGCTCGTCTGGGTCACGCTCCGCGACTCGGGAACGGATCTGCTCGGCGCGCTCCAGGCGGCGACCTCGACGCTGCCATGATACGCGGCACGCTCACGGTCGCGACGCTCGCATCGGTCATCCTCTTCCCGTGGCCGGTCACGGCGCTCCTCGTCGTCAGCTCATCGCTCGCCGTCCCCTTGCTCCCTGTCGTTGCCGGTATCTTTTCCGATACGCTCTATTACACGCATGCGGCGGGAATGCTGCCGCTCGGCACGATCGCGGGTGCCGCCGTGACGCTCGCGGCCTACCTCGTGCGCAACCGCTTGAAGCCGAGTATCATCGAGGGATGAAGTGGTGGCGGCAGCGGCGACACGATCCGGAGATCGCTCCCGATGAGATATTCCTCGACGCGTCGAACGCACCCGCGTTCGACCGCGCTCGCTTCGAAGGGCGCATCGAGACGCCGCTCTCGCGCTCCACATTCATCTCGCTCGGCGTCGCGCTCGCCATCCTCATGCTCGTCCTCATCTCGCGCGCCTGGAATCTCGAGATAATGAATGGCCCGGCTTTCGCGGCAGAGAGCGCGCACAACTCGCTCGCGTCGACCATCATTTTCGCCCGCCGCGGCGTCATCACGGACCGGAACGGCGCCATCCTCGCCGATAACGCGGCGCAATCCGACGGCTCCGTCGAGCGCGACTATCCCGTGCCGTCGCTCGGCCAGATCATCGGCTACGTGTCCTATCCGAAGAAAGACGCGAACGGCGTCTACTACGACACGCGCGAGACGGGCGTCGCCGGCCTCGAGGCCGAGTATGACGGCCTCCTCGCCGGGAAGAACGGGGAACTTCTCACCGAGACCGACGCGCTCGGCAACGTCCGTTCGGAGGGCACGGTCGTGCCGCCCGAGGACGGTCAGACGCTGCGGCTCTCCATCGACGCGGACCTCGAGAAGAAATTCGCCGCCGCCCTCGCATCGGTCGCGCAAGAGCAGCATTTCATCGCGGGCGGCGGCGTCATCATGGACGTCCATTCGGGCGAGGTGCGCGCCATCGTCTCATACCCAACCTACGACCCGAACGTGATGGCGAGCGGCGGGCCCTCGAACGTCATTGCGAGCTACGGCAGCGATTCGGGGCATCCGTTCCTCGACCACGCGGTGCAGGGCGTTTACGCGCCGGGCTCCATCGTGAAGCCGTTCATCGCCGCCGGCGCGCTCACCGACGGCCTCATCACGCCCTCGACCGTCATCGACGACACGGGGAAGCTCGAAGTGCCCGACCCGTACCATCCCGGGCAGGTCTTCACGTATACGGGCTGGAAAGCACTCGGCCCCATCGACGTGCGCCAGGCCATCGCCTGGTCGTCCGACATCTTCTTCTACACGGTCGGCGGCGGTTTCGGCTCGCAGAAAGGCCTCGGTATCGACCGACTCGATTACTGGTATCGCGCGTTCGGCTTCGGCAGCCCGACGGGCATCGACCTGCCCGGAGAGGCGAGCGGGCTCGTGCCGAGCCCCGCGTGGAAAGAATCGACGCAGGGCCAGCCGTGGTATCTCGGCGATACGTACTTCACGGCCATCGGCCAGTATTCGATGCAGGTGACGCCGATCCAGATGGCGCGCGCCACCGCGGCGATCGCCAACGGCGGCAGGCTCTACGCGCCGACCCTCCTCGCCGACCAGGCACCGTCGTACACGACGGTGCCTGTCGATCCGGCGATGCTCGACGTCGTGCGGCAGGGTATGCACCTCGGCGTGACGACGGCGCTCGCGCAGGCCGTCAATCTCCCGTACGTGAGCGTCGCGGCGAAGACCGGTACGGCGCAGGTGGGCGCGAACAACCAATACGACAACGCCTGGGTGGAAGGGTTCTTCCCGTACGACCACCCCGAGTACGCGTTCTCCGTCGTGCTCGAGCGGGGTCCCTCGGGAGCGGGTGAGCAGGCCGTACGCGTGATGCAGCGCCTCTTCGAGGCCCTGCACGCCGAGAATTCGCCCTACGCCGACGGTACGGGCGTCGCGGCCCCGACGACGACGCCGGCTTCCTGACGCGCCGCAGGGGTTGCGCTCCCGCCCCGGTCGCGTACAATGTCGGTCAAACGGTCCTCTCGCCTATGCCCGACGCCCACGAAACTGTCGTCTCGCAGGAGAAATTCGACGAGATGGCGAAAGAGCTCGAGCACCTTAAGACGGTGCGGCGTACGGAAATTGCGAAGAATCTCGAGTATGCGCGATCGCTCGGCGACCTCTCGGAGAACGCCGAATACCAGGAAGCGCGCGACCTGCAGGCCGCCACCGAAGAGCGCATCAAGAAACTCGAGGAGCTCGTGAAGCACGCGAAGATAATGACCGACGGCAAGAAGAAGAACGAGGTCGGCTTCGGCTCGACGGTCATAATCAGGAAGGACGGCAGCCCCGACACGCACGAATACGTGATCGTGGGGAGCGAAGAGGCTGACATGCGCGAGCGCAAACTCTCGCACCTCTCGCCTTTGGGCGCCGCGCTCATGGGAAAGAAGAAGGGCGACACGTTCACCTTCGAGACCCCGAGCGGCAAGCAGACGTACACCATCGAGAAAGTCGCGTGATACGATACGCCCATGCTCTGGGTCGATCGCATCGCGGGCGAGATACGGGATACGCGTGCGCCGCGCGACGGGAAGCGTTTTTTGATACGGGATGAGAAGACCCTTTCCGGCCGCGTCCACGTGGGCTCGATGCGCGGCGTCGCCATCCACGGCCTCGTCGCGGAGATCCTCGACGAACAGGGCATCGCGAATGAATACCTCTATGAGCTGAACGATTTCGACCCGTTCGATTCCATCCCGAGCTACCTCGACGAGGCGACGTTTCGCCCGCACCTGGGCAAGCCGCTCTACGCCGTTCCGAGCCCCGAGACCGGTTTCGATAATTACGCGGAATATTTCGGCGCCGAATTCACGGCTGTCCACGCGAAAGCCGGCTTCCATCCGCGCTACATCCGCTCGACCGAGGTCTACCGCTCGGGCAAGATTGACCCCTTGATGCGTCGCGCGCTCGAGCTCGCGAATGCCGTTCGGCGCGTCCTCAAGGAAGTGTCGGGCTCTGAGAAGGACGAATCGTGGCTCCCGATCTCGGTCGTGTGCGAGAAATGCGGGAAGATGATGACGACGCGCGCGTATGACTTCGACGGCGAGACGGTCGCCTACGCGTGCGACCGCTCGCCCGACGAGACCGTCCCGTGCGGGCACGCGGGCCGCGTCGCGCCGTGGAAGGGCGCTGCGAAGCTCTACTGGAAAGCCGACTGGGCGGCGAAGTGGGTCGCGCACGGCGTCGACGTCGAAGGCGGCGGCAAGGACCACTCGACGAAGGGCGGTTCGCGCGACGTCGCGAATCACATCTGCCGCGAGGTCTATAAGGACGAGCCGCCGTTCGATATCCCGTACGAGTTCTTCCTCGTCGGCGGCAAGAAGATGTCCTCGTCGAAGGGCCGCGGCACGAGCGCCAAAGACATGAGCGACCTCTTCCCGCCGGAGGTTTTCCGCCTCGTCCTCATCGGCAAGGACATCCGCGAGCAGATCGATGTCGATCCTGCCGGTGAATCCGTGCCGCGCCTCTACGATTGGTATGACGAGCTCGCGGAGCATGCGCGGGAAGGGGAGGCGGACGACTATGCGCGGCTATACTCTCTCTGCCAATTGCCGGAGAACCGCGCGGACGCCGGCGCGCCGTGGCAGATGCGATTCCGCGAAGTCGCCTTCGTCGTGCAGATGCCGCATCTCTCGCTCGAAGCGGAGGCCGAGCGCGCGAAGGGAAGCAAGCTTTCCGAAGATGAACGGCAGGCACTCGCGACGCGCGCCGCATATGCGCGCTTCTGGCTCACCACGTATGCGCCGGAAGAGTATCGCTATGCGCTTCAGGAGCGCCTGCCAGACACGGAACTCTCGACTGCGCAAAAGCGCGCGCTCTCAGAGCTCGCGGCCTTCCTTGAGGGCGGCTCGCGGACAGGCGAAGAGATTCATGCACGCCTGCATGAACTCAAGACCGAGATCCCAATCGTTCCGAAAGAACTCTTCCAGGGGCTCTATCGCGTCTTCCTCGCGCGCGATTCGGGGCCGAAAGCCGGCTGGTTTCTCGCCGGGCTCCCGCATGACTTCACCGTCAACCGCCTGAAAGAAGCGTCAGCTTGACCGTCTGGCCTCGGAAAAAGCGCCGTCATACGGCGTTTTTTCGGCGTTTCCGGCCGTGTGGATAACCGGGTAGGGAAGTGGGGGAGAGTGTCATATAATTCACTATCAGTGGGATGAAGTGGGAAGCCGGAGTGGTGGCCGATTTCCCGTTTACGCCCACCGATCCCGTATGTTCATCGGCGAATACACTCACACCCTCGATTCGAAGAATCGTCTCTCGCTTCCGGCGAAATTCCGCAAAGACCTCGGCCGCGGCGTCGTCATGACACGCGGCCTTGATCATTGCCTGTTCGTGTACCCGAAGAAGGAGTGGGCGAGAGAGGCCGCCATGCGCGCGGCGCATGCCGGCGGGACTGCAGCCGGGCGTGGACTCGCGCGCCTCTTCCTCGCGGGAGCCATGGAAGCCGAGGTCGATACCGCGGGCCGTGTGCTCGTGCCCGATCACCTGAAGAGCTACGCCGGCCTGCGCGCGAAAGCTATCGTCGCAGGCGTCGCCGACCGTGTCGAGATATGGGACGAGACCGCATGGAAGCGCTACACCGCTTCCATAGAGCGCGACGCCGATGCGCTCGCGGAGAAGCTCGGCGACACCGCCTAGCTATGGAAGCGCGCCACGACAGCGTCCTCCTTCCCGAAGCGCTTGAAGCGCTCGCCGTCCAGCCGGATGATGTCGTCGTCGATGCGACCATCGGCGGAGCAGGGCACTTTGCCGCGCTCCTCGCCGCGCTCGGCAAGGATGGCGTCATCATCGGCATCGATGCCGACTCCGCCGCCGTCGAGCGCGCCCGCGCGGCATACGCCGAGGACCGGCGCGCCGATCGTCCCATCGCGCACCTCATCTGCGACAATTTCCGCAATCTTGGCCGAATCCTCGAGCGACTCGGCGTCGGCCATGTGCACAAAGCGCTCTTCGATCTCGGCTGGAGCGGCTACCAGATCGCCGCGCCGCGCGGCTTTTCGTTCCAGAAGGACGAGCCGCTCCTCATGACGTACGCCGATGGCGGCGAGACGGCTGCGGACCTCGTCAACAGCATGTCCGAAGAGGCGCTCGCCGATCTCATCTATACGTACGGCGAAGAGCGATTCGCGCGCGGCATCACGCGCAGCATCGTCGCGACGCGCGCGAAGGCGCGCATCCTCACGACCGGACAGCTCGTCACGGCGGTCCTCGCGGGCACGCCGCGCTGGTATCACGAGCGCAAGATCCATCCGGCGACGAAGACCTTCCAGGCGCTGCGCATCGCGGCGAACGACGAGCTCGCGGCGCTGCGGGACGGGCTTGCTGCCGCACTCGCCGCGCTCGCGCCGCGCGGCCGGCTCGCCGTCATCACTTTCCACAGCATCGAAGACCGCATCGTGAAGGGCATCCTGCGCAATGCGGTGTACGAGGGTCTCGGCTCGCTCTTGCCGAAGAAGCCCGTCGTGCCTGGGCGCGTGGAAATCCTCGCGAATCGTCGGGCGAGGAGCGCGAAGCTCCGCGTCTTCGAGCGCGCTACCGTCTCGCGCGAAGCCGAGCCCGCTGATCCGCCTAACCCCGCCTTTTCATATGCATAAGAATCGCCTGCATCTCCCGCTCTCTCCCGTCTCGCTTTGCACGGGCCTTGTTGCCGTCCTCGGCGTCGCCTACATCGGCCTCATCGCGGTCGTCATGAGCTATGCCGCGCTCACAATCGAATTCTCGCAGTCGGTTCGGAACGACGAATCGAAGGTCGCGACGCTCGAGGCGCAGTATCTCGCGACGGTGGCCAAGATTACGGATACGGACTACGCGACCGCAGGCTACGCGAAGCCCGTGGCCGAAGTGTTCGTGCCGGCGAAGAGCGTCACCGCGCTCCGGTAACCCGGGCCCATGCGCGCACAGTTCCGTACTCGCATCCGGATCGTCCTCGCGTCGGTCGTCTTCATCGCGCTCCTCATCGTCGTCCGGCTGTACTTCGTGCAGATCGTGAACGGAGAAGATTACGCGCAGAAGGCCGAGACGCAGTACGCGTCAGGCGGCAGCGGCCTCTTCGACCGCGGTTCCATCTACTTCACGCGCAAGGACGGAACACTCATCTCCGCGGCGACCCTCGAAACCGGGTTCCTCGTCGCTATCAATCCGCAGGTACTCGGCAATTCGGCCGCGGCGCACGCGGCGATAGATGCCGTCGCGTCCTCGACGCTCCTGAGCCAGAGCGCCTTCGCCGCGGCAGCGGCGAAGAAAAGCCTCGTATACGTGGAAGTCGCGCACCATCTCTCCGACACGCAAGGCATGACGCTCGCGGCCGAGAATATCCCCGGCGTCGAGGTGCTTCGGGAGCGTTGGCGCTATTATCCGGGTGGCGACCTCGCCGCGCAGTCCATCGGAATCGTCTCCTACGGCTCGGGCGATACGCTCACGGGCCAGACCGGTCTCGAGGCCTACTACGACAATGTGCTCACGCGCTCGGGCGACGCGCTTTATAAGAACTTCTTCGCCGAGCTCTTCTCCAATATCGGAAGCATGCTCGTGAACGCGCGGGACGCGCACCAGGGGGACATCATCACGACCATCGAGCCGGAAGTGGAGACGCGCCTCGTCGACGACCTTGCCGCCGCAAACGCGCAGTACTCGAGCAATACGACGGGCGGAATCATCATGGTGCCGTCCACGGGAGCCATCATCGCGCTCGGCAGCTATCCGACGTTTGACGAGAACAATCTGCAGAACATCGACCCGTCGCTCCTCGTCAATCCGCTCGTGTCGCACGTCTACGAGTTCGGCTCTATCATGAAGCCTATTACGATGGCATCGGCGCTCACGGCCGGCGTCATCACGCCGCAGTCGACGTACGACGACACGGGCTGCATCACCGTCGACACGGCACGGATCTGCAACTGGAATTACCACGCGTACGGCGTCATTCCGGTGCAGACCATCATCATGCAGTCCTTGAACGTCGGCGCGTCCTGGATCGCGGAGCAGCTTGGACAGAGCAAGTTCCGCGAGTACTTTACGAAAGTCTTCGGGCAGAAGACAGGCGTCGACCTGCCGAACGAATCTGAAGCGCTCATCGGCAATCTCTCGAAGCCGCAGCAGATCTACTACGACACGGCATCCTTTGGAGAAGGCATCGCGGTCACGCCGATGCAGATGATACGCGCGCTCGGCGCGGTCGCTAACCACGGCGTCATGGTCACGCCGCACCTTGCTTCGGGCGTCATGCTCGATACGGGCCTCGTGCGGCCGTATGACTGGGGAACGGATGTGCCGGTCTTCAGCGCGACAGCGGCGCGCGAGACGATCGTGATGATGGATGCGCTCTTCGACGACGTGCTTGACGGGGGCAAGGTGAGGATTCCGACGATGTCGGTCGCGGTAAAGACCGGTACGGCGCAGCTGCCGACGCCGACCGGCACCTATTACAACGACAAGTTCCTGGATTCCGAAGTCGCCTTCTTCCCGTCATTCGATCCCCAGTTCATCATCCTGCTGTATACGGTCGACCCGAAAAATACCATCTATGCGGCTGACTCTCTGACGCCGGCGCTCGTCGACCTTGTGCATTTCCTGATAGACTATTACGCTGTGCCACCTGACCGCGGCGTCGCGACCAGCACCTCCCCATGAAGCGCATCCTGAAGCCGGTTTTTGCGTTCATGCTCGGGCTCTTCGCCCGAGGCGTCGTGCGCAAGTATCGCCCGCGCATCGTGATGGTGACCGGGTCGGTGGGGAAGACATCGACGAAAGACGCGATCGCAACCGTGCTCGGCGAGCGCTTCCTCGCCCGCAAGAGCGAGAAGAGTTTCAATAGCGAGTTCGGCGTGCCGTTCACCATCCTCGGCGTCGGGAACCCGTGGGGCAACCCGTTCGCCTGGGCGTCCGTCATCAAGAACGGTCTCACACTCCTCCTCCTGCCGAACCATTATCCGAACCTGCTCGTCCTCGAAGTCGGTGCGGACCGCCCGGGCGACCTCGCGCGCATCCTGCGCATCGCGACGCCGGACGCCGTCGTCGTGACACGTTTGCCGGATATCCCGGTGCACGTCGAAGCGTACACGTCGCCGGAAGCGGTTCGCGAAGAAGAGTTCTCGCCGGCGTACGCGCTCGCGCCCGCCGCGCCGCTCGTCGTCTCGGCCGATGACTCGCACGCGCGAAGGATGGCCGCGCGCCTGCCCGTCCGCCTCATCACGTACGGTATGGCTGAAGATGCGACTATCCGCGTGAGCGATATCGATTTCTACCAGTCGGACGGCCGTGTTGCCGGCATGCAGGCACGCGCGACGGTCGCCGGAGAATCGGTGTCGCTCGTCGTAAAAGGTTCGGTCGGGAAGGCGCAGATTCCGTCAACCGCTGCCGCGCTCGCTGCCGCGCTCGCGTTCGACATCCCGCTCGCGGAGGCTGCGGCCGCGCTCGCAGGCTACGTGCCGCCGCGCGGCCGCGGCCGGATCCTCCGCGGCAAGAACGGCTCGCTCATCATCGACGATTCGTATAATTCCTCGCCGGCGGCGGTCGAGATAATCCTCGCGACCTTGAAGGCGTTCCCGCATGCGAAGCGACGCATCGCCGTCCTCGGCGACATGCTCGAGCTTGGACGCTACTCGGTCGCTGAACATGAGCGCATCGGCGCGCTCGCGCGCGCTTCGGCGGATCTCGTCATCGCTGTCGGCATCCGTGCGCGCGCCTTCGTTTCGCAGGACGAAATCGGCGCGATGCGCTTCGACGATTCTCGCCGCGCGGCGGTCGAGCTGTCGGAACTCGCGCAGAAAGGCGACGTCATCCTCGTCAAGGGCTCCCAATCGGTTCGGATGGAGCGCATCGTCGAGGCGCTTCTCGTGGACCCGGCCGACGTCGTCCACCTTGTCCGGCAAGACAAGGAGTGGAAGCGGCGCGCGTAGCGCTGCAGGTCCGTTTCTGGTATAAAAATCGCACGGCTCCATCGTCTAGCGGCCTAGGACACCGCCCTCTCACGGCGGGAACCGGGGTTCGAGTCCCCGTGGAGTCACAAAAAAAAACGGAACACGTCGTGTCCCGAGGCTATTCTTCGGTAGAGGGTGATTCCGGCGGGAGAACGTCACCCTCCTTATTAGTTGAATAGAGCTTCGCCTGTTCCGCCTCCAGACGCTCGCGTTCCGCTTGCTCCCCCGCCTTTTTGAGGTCTTCGAGTTGTATTTTACGAGATACTCCTTTCCGGCCCATATTTGAGAGGGCTTCAGAATCGCCACGAAGCTGCGCGTCACGCACTATCTTCGGCTTCTCATTGCTCATATGTACATGCTCCGTTTGGTTTCGTAGAACTTTCGTAATTAAGCACCAGTCTTTCGCAAAAAGCAAGCCACTACCGAAGCGAAAAAAACGGCGCCCAGAGGACGCCGACATAGAAACGAAGACAAGCTACTTCAGCAAGCGCCACGCGGCGCGGCTGCTCACGACCCGGTTGATGTCGGCCGGGACGCCGAGGGCAAGATGTATCTGTCTCCGAAGGCTTTCGGCCGCTCGACCCAGGTCTTTCTGGGACAAGTACACGTTCCGTCCGAAGGTGTGAACCACTGACAGGCAGTGTACGAGTCCGTCCAAGAGCGGCTTGGTCACTACTGCTACCTCGACCTGCGGATCGCTCGAGAAATCCTGCGCGATGCGCTGTACGTCGCCGAGCGGGAGATGGTTCACCGGAACGACGAAGCCGATGAACTGCTTGCCCGCCGGGCAGATCGTCGGCACGATAATCCGCGCCACGCTGGGCCCGATTGCCTCATTTAACGCGATTTTCATGAAGATCTCCTGTGCCGAACCTTCTCCTCCTCGCGTTTCCGGAGTCCAGGATATGATAAGATCGGCGTCAGTCAAGAAGCGCGTCCACGACCGCCTTCACGTCGCCGCCATCTGCCTTGCCCTTGAGGTCCTTCATGAGGGCGCTCATGAAGCGGCCTGCGTCGGCTTTTGAGGAGACGCCGAGGTCCGCCATCTTCGCGCGCGCAAGCTTCTCGATGTCTTCGCGGCTCATCATTTGCGGAAGGTAGGATTCGATGATGGCGAGCTCCGCCTTCTCGGGTTCGGCGAGATCGTTCCTACCGGCCTTCTCGAATTGCTCGATGGAGTCCTTGCGCTGGTTCGCGGCGCGCTTGATGACCGCGACGACCTCCTCGTCAGTGAGGAACTCGTCGGGCCTGCGCTTCTTCGCGACGACTTCGTTGGTCATCGCGGTCACGAGGGAGCGGAGCGTTCGGAGCTTCACCTCGTCCTTCGCGCGCATGGCGTTCGGGATGGCGGCCTTCAGGGTTTCGTGGATAGTCATGGGGCAGAGTATACTACAGCCCATGGACCCGCTCACGATACTCCTCATCATCGCCGCGCTCGTCATCGTGCAGGTCATCGGCCTCTCGGTCATCTTCGGCTGGCTGAAGCGCCAGAACGCACCGCGGCCGGAAGAGGGCAGCGCGATGGTGCTGCTGCAGCAGCAGATGCAGGAGCTCACGAAGACGCTCGACGCGCGCGTTTCGGAATCCTCGAAACTGATGCAGGAGAACTCACATCGGCAATTCGCCGAGTCCTCGAAACTCATCAAAGAAATTACGACCGAGCTCACCTCGGTGAAGGAGATCGGCCGCCAGACCCAGACGTATGCCGAGCAACTTCAGTCGCTCCAGGACCTCTTGAAGAACCCGAAGCAGCGCGGCATCCTCGGCGAGTATTACCTGGAGACGGTCTTGAAGAACGTGATGTCGCCCGAGGATTACCGCATCCAGTACCCGTTCAAGAACGGAGAGATCGTGGACGCGGTCATCATCATCGACAAGAAGCTTGTGCCGGTGGATTCCAAGTTCTCGCTCGATAACTACAACCGGTTCGTGAGTACCCAAATCGGCACGCCGGAGCGCGTCGCTGCCGAGAAGGCGTTCGTGAACGACCTGAAGTTGCGCATCCAGGAGACGGCCAAGTACATTCGCCCCGAGGAGAACACGATGGACTTCGCCTTCATGTTCATCCCGTCGGAGGGCATCTACTACGACCTTCTCACGAACCAGGTCGGGGGCGGAGAAGACGAGAATCTCATCCAAAGGGCGGCGAGCAAATACAAAGTTATCATCGTCTCGCCGACGTCCTTCCTCGCGTATCTCCAGACAGTGATGCAGGGGCTCAAGGCGCTCCAGATAGAGCAGAAGGCCGTCGACATCCAGAAGCGGGTAGGGGAGCTCGGGAAGCATATCGGCGCGTACGAAGAGTTCTACCGGAAGCTCGGCGTCTCTCTCGGCACGAGCGTCTCCCACTACAACGCGGGCTATAAGGAGCTCGGCAAGATAGACAAGGACGTGTACCGCATCTCGGAAACGACGGTCGGCATCGAACCCGAGCTCCTCGAGAAGCCGGTGGTGGAGAACGAGTAATGCTCTCGGGGTTTTCCGCCGGCAACGTGCGTTGCCGGGTGACATGGGCTACAGTATGGCCTGACTTGTTCTTGAAGAAGGAGGCAGAAATGCCTGCAAAAGTGCTACCGAGCTCGGAGGAATTCGAGCGCTCTTGTCGCTGGTTCGAGGCACGCGGGTTCCGCAGGGTCTCGCGGCAGGAATTCAAGAAGGACTTCGTGCGGCTCGGACTCAAAGCTCCGTCGCCGCGCGAGGGCAGGGAAGCCGGCTTCGTCTTCCACGCGAACGGTCTCGAGGTCGTGGTCTGGACGACGTTTCTTCCTCGCGAGAACTACGCGCGCGGGCAGGACGCCGGCTGGGTCCTCATAAAGGAGGGGGACGACGTGAAGTATTTCACTCACCCGCTGCACCGGACGGAAGGGTTCCTGCGCAGGTTGCGCACACATGCGCGCATCGCGCAGCTCCGGGCGATGAATCGTCCGCTCTGTCCAGAGTGCCACGCTCGGATGAACATCGTGCGCGGGAAAGGTTTCAAGGCGCGTTATTGGCGTTGCGCGCGGCCGGGAAACCACAAGGAGGCAGTCACGCTCCCGTGGGATTACGGCTTGCCAGCCGCGGCAGTCGATTTTCTCACATCCGAACGCAAGCGGCGTGCGCGGTATGCGAAGAAGCTGGCGGCAGCAGGGAAGAAGCCCGGCACGGCGCTGCGCCGGCGCCGGGGCTGGAAAATCGGCCGTCCAGAGAACGTCGTACCGTCGCGCTAGGGGGCGGTTTCTAGGGGCGGACCACGCGGTCCGCCTTGTCTTTTTGCTCTAGAAATGCTAATGTTCGGCTACATGGAAGTGGCCGTAATCAAGACCGGCGGGAAGCAATATGTCGTCTCCAAGGGCGACATTCTCACTATCGAGAAGCTCTCTGGCGACCTGAAGAAAGGCGACTCGGTTGTCTTCGGCGAGGTACTCCTCGTGGACAACGGCTCGGACACGACCATCGGCGCGCCGACGATCAAGGGCGCGGAGGTGAAGGGCACGGTCGTAGAGTCCGGACGGGCCAAAAAAATAGAGGTTGTCAAATACAAGCCGAAGAGCCGCTACTACAAGCGACGCGGCCACCGACAGCCGCTCCTCAAGGTGAAGATCGATTCGATTTCGTAGCCCGCGTCTCATGCGGTGCTGCGAGCGAGCCAGGCATCCGGCCCGGCATACTACTCACATATACAACTCACATTCATGCAGATAGGCAGGTGGAATCATCAGTCGGCAGCAGGCTCTCATTCGGGCGGGCGGAGCTCGCATGCCCACGCGGGCGACGAGCGCGCGCCGCGTCAACGTTCCTACTCGCCAGAGCGGGACGGGCGGTCCGGCGCGCGCTCGGGACGCGGCGGTTCTCGCGGCAGTCGGGACTTCGGCGGTCGCGGTTCTCGTAGCGGCTATGGCGGACGGGGCAAGCGCGGCGGATTCGGTGCCTTCGGCGAGACGGAATCCGAGATTGCGAAGTTCCAGAATCGGGCCGTCGTCACGACTGAAGAACCGGCCTTCGTGCCGGAGCATCACTTCTCCGATTTCGATATCAACGAGCATCTGAAGCAGAACATCACGGCCAAGGGCTACGGGCTGCCGACACCTATCCAGGATAAGGCCATCCCGCACGCGCTCCTTGGCCAGGACGTCGTCGGGCTCGCCGAGACCGGCACCGGCAAGACGGCGGCTTTCCTCATTCCGCTCATCGACAAGGTCATGAAGCAGAAAGGCGAGCACGTTCTCATCATGGCGCCGACCCGCGAGCTCGCCGTGCAGATTGAGAAGGAACTCGCCGGCTTCGCGAAGGGCCTCGGCTTCCGCGGCATGGTCGCCGTCGGCGGCGCGAACATCAGTCCGCAGATTGCGGCCTTGCGCCATGACCCAGCCTTCGTCATCGGTACACCGGGGCGTTTGAAGGACCTCATGGAACGCAAGTCGCTCGACCTCTCGGGTTTCGGCACCGTCGTCCTCGACGAAGCCGACCGCATGCTCGACATGGGCTTCATCGACGACATGCGCTTCATCCTCGGGAAAATGCGCTCGGAGCGCCATACGCTCTTCTTCTCGGCCACAATGTCGAAGGACATCGAAGGACTCATTGGCGACTTTCTCTCGAGCCCGGTCGTCATCTCTGTGAAGACGCGCGACACGCCGAAGAACGTCGAGCAGGACGTCGTCCGCATCCCGCGCGGGAAAGATAAGTTTGAGGTCCTCGTCGACCTCCTCCAGAAGCCGGAGTTCAGCAAGGTGCTCGTCTTCGGGCGCACGAAGTACGGCGTCGAGAAGCTCGCGAAGGCGCTCTCGCGCCAGCGCATCTTCGCGGAATCCATCCACGGCAACAAGACGCACCACGCGCGCATGCGCGCCCTCGAGGCGTTCAAGCAGGGGAAGGTGAGCGCGCTCATCGCGACCGACGTCGCTGCGCGCGGTCTCGACATCCCGGCCGTCTCGCACGTCATCAATTACGACTTGCCGTCAACCTACGAAGACTACGTCCACCGCATCGGCCGCACTGGCCGCGCGGAGATGAAAGGGAAGGCGCTTACGTTCGTCCCGGAGCGCTAGGTCTCCCGGCGATTCGAGAGTGCCGCGCGCAAAGTCTCCGCGTCGGAATATTCGAGCTCGGAACCGGTCGCGAGACCGCGGCCGAGCGTCGTGATGCGTACCTTGTCGCGTAGGGGCGCAAGGAGCTCGCGCACCCGGTCAGCCGTATGCTCGCCCTCGGAGGTCGCCGAGAGTGCGAGGACGATTTCCATAAGCCCTTTGGCGAGCCGCTTCTCGACTGCCTTCACAAGCTCCTTCTCGCGGATGGCGCCCTTGCCCGAGAGCATGAGGACGCCGCCGAGGACGAAATAGCGGCCCTTATACGTCCCAGCGCGCTCCACTGCAGCGAGGTCCTGGTCCTTCTCGACGAGCATGAGGACCGCATCATCCCGGTGCGCGTCCATGCAGTACGCGCACGCCGCGCCGCCCGTGCCGTTGTAATAGCGCAGACAGTCAGGACACTGGCGGACATCCTTCCCGAGGGCGGTGATGAGCGCGATGAGCGCCGCGCGCTCGGCGGCCGGAGCCGCGAGGAGATGGAAGACGAAACGTTTCGCCTGCCGCGGTCCGATGCCGGGGAAGCGGGCGAAGGCGTGCGCGAGCTCGTCGATGCGGTCAGCCATGTCACTCGAATTCGCCGGCGAGACCCTCGTAGCCGGCGCTATCCACCGGTTGGAAGGTGGCGCGCTTCTCGTCGAAATAGAGCTCGATCTTGCCGGTCGGGCCGTTCCGGTGCTTCTCGATGAGGACCTCGGCGATGTTCGGCCGGTCGCTCTCTGGATTCCTCTTGTCCTCACGGTGGATGAACATAACGACGTCGGCGTCCTGCTCGATGGAGCCCGAGTCGCGCAGATCCGAGAGGCGCGGACGCCCGCCGCGCTGCTCGACCGCGCGCGAGAGCTGCGAAAGCGCGAGGACCGGCACTTGGAGCTCGCGCGCGAGCGATTTCAAGGAGCGCGAGATCTCCGTCACCTGCTGGACGAGCGAATCCGAGGCTTTCGCGCTCGTCGGCGCCATGAGTTGCAGGTAGTCCACGACGATGAGCCCGATGCCACGCTCGCGCTTGAGCCGTCGCGCGACCGCGCGCATCGCGAGGATGTTGTTGCCCGGCTTGTCGTCGATATAAATGGGCGCTTTCGAGAGCGACTCGAGCGCATCGCGGATGCGGCTGAAATCCTCCTCATCGCGCACCTGGCCGGTGCGCAGTTTCCATGAATTAACGAAGGCCTCCGCCGCGAGCATGCGGTCGATGAGCTGTTCCGAACTCATCTCGAGCGAGAAGATGCCGACGGGCGTGTCATGCCGCACGGCGGCATTGCGCGCGATGTCGAGGGCGAGCGACGTCTTGCCCATCGACGGCCGCGCGGCGAGGATGACGAGGTCCGATGGGTGGAATCCGGAGAGGAGGTTGTCGAGGGCAGGGAAGCCGGACGGGACGCCGCGGATGCCGTCTTCTTTCTTCGACAAGGCCTCGATGCGGTCCCAGGTCTCGTGGATGGTGTCGCCGATAGCCGTGAACTTGTGCGCAGCCGAGGCGTTGCCGATGGCGTAAACGCTCTTCTCGGCTTCGTCGAGCACTTCGGTCGCGTCGCGTGCCTCGTCGTACGCGGACTCGGTGATGCCGTACGCCGCGTCGATGAGGGAGCGCATGAGGAACTTGCGCGAGACGAGATCCGCGTAGTTCGCGTAATTGCCGGGCGCGGGCGCCGCTGCGGCGAGCTCGGCGAGATACGCGCGGCCGCCGGCGCGCTCAATGAGACCCTGGCCCGAGAGGCGCTCGGAGAGCGTGAGAAGGTCGATGGGCTCGCCGCGCTCGGCGAGATCGTGCATCGCGGTGAAGATGAGCCGATGCTTCTCCGCGTAGAACGAATCCGCGCGGATGATATCGGAAACGTCGTGGATGACGTCGGGCTTGAGGAGGAGCGCGCCGAGGAGCGCGCGTTCCGATTCGAGCGATTGGGGCGGGATGCGGTCGGCGGCCATGGCCCGCCTATTGTATCAAAGCGCCGTCTTCGACAATACCGGCCCGTCGGGACCGTCTTCCACACGATATCCCCGGGTCGCTATTTCGCCGCGTAAACGGTCGGCCTCCGCGTAATCCTTGGCCCTACGGGCCGCCTCGCGCTTCACGAGGATCTCAGCGACTTCGGGCGGAATCTCGACAGGAGTCCGTTCGGGCGGAGGAGCGAAGAGGGAAAGTCCGAGGTGAAGGTCGGCATCCTTGAGGAGTCCCCATTTCTCGGCAGCGCTGCGCTCATCGCTCTTGAGCGCATCCCAGAGGA
>Ga0307374_10002690_pt1 | contig 31290 bp, 32 predicted proteins | sample OX3MG_FD_202532 | JGI IMG/M metagenome (GOLD analysis project Ga0307374, IMG submission 202532) | Soil microbial communities from Risofladan, Vaasa, Finland - OX-3 | ecosystem: Environmental > Terrestrial > Soil > Coastal area > Acid sulfate soil | place: Finland: Risofladan, Vaasa | collected... | reverse complement strand
GATGGCCTTTCTGGTGAACGCGCTCGATGACCATGAATTCACGACTTGCGGGCTTTGCGACAACTGCACGGGAGGAGGTTTCACCACGACGCTCTCCCCCAGTCTGGTGCTGGATGCGCAGCGATTCCTCGACCACCAGTTTGGAACCATCGAGCCGCGTCGACAAGATTCACGTAGGAAGAAGATTCCCGAGAATGAACAACTCGAGACCGGCAAGTATCTCAGTCGGTGGGGTGACGTGGGACACGGTCAAGCAGTCCGGAGGGGGAAACGAGAGGTCGGAAGATTTGATGAATCGCTTGTCGTCGCCGCGGCGGAGATGATTCGTGAATGGAGTCCCACTCCAGATCCAGTTGCCGTGACTTTCGTACCGAGCCTGAATCATCCGTCATTGGTCGCCGACGTCGCGAAGCGAATCGCCGAAAAACTTGGCCTACCTCTCCTGGATTTGGTCGAGCGAATTCGAGGTGGGAATCCGCAAAAGACTATGCAGAACAGTGCACACCAGGCGGCGAATGTCGCGGGTGCCTTCAGCATCAATCTCGATCAACTCGCCCACATAGAATTGGGACCTGTGTTACTCATTGATGACGTGGTCGACTCAGGCTGGACCATGACCGAGATTGGACGCCTATTGCGTAAATCGGGATTCCCCAACGTTTTCCCCGTGGCATTGGCAACGAGTGCCTCATGATTCGATCGACTGAATCACTAACGATTGCGCTCCTCACCAACCGGATCATTGAAAGTGACGCCAAAGCGCTCACCGCGCGCGAATTCTGGAAAGCGTTTCCTGACGACCAATTGCTCAGTGGCATCATCGAGATGGATGTCTCTCAAATAGCGTCTCATCTCAACTTCAATGACGAAGATGCACGACGCCTTCGAACGCTCTTGGACGCGTCACGAGCTCTGGCTTTTGAGTCAGAACGCCTTGAAGAAAGTGGCATCAGTTTGGTGACCGCCGTCGATGAAGCCTTCCCAGCGAAACTGCGTGCCTCGCTGGGCGAGCAGTGTCCAGCAATGCTTCTGGTTGCTGGTCCCAGTGAATGGCTGTCCGAACCAGGCGTCGGAATCGTTGGGTCAAGGAAAATCACCGAGAGTGATGAGGATGTCGCGGCCAACGTCGCGCGATCGGCAGTTCGAGGTGGCTTCTGCGTCATTAGCGGACTGGCTCGAGGTATTGATCAGATAGCGATGAGGACCGGTCTCGAAGTAGGCGGTCGCGTCTGTGGCATCCCGACCGAGGGAATCCGCACCATCAGCCGGAACCCGGACATCCGTGCTGCTGTCCAAGATGGCGCCTTGACGATCGCAAGCCCATATGGACCAGATGCGCCATTCTCGGTAGGGTCCGCAATGGGCCGAAATAAACTCATCTACGGGCTGGCAAACGTGACGGTGATCATCACAAGTGACTCCGGAAAGGGCGGCACTTGGGAAGGTGCGATCGAAGCTATGAAGAAGAACTACGGCCGAGTTTTGGTGTGGGATGATACCAACGTTGGCGCAGGCAACGCGGCACTAATTTCCAAGGGTGCCGAGAGGCTCACGGACCTCAGTGACGATAAGTGGCTAGTGTCCCAGGACACAGCCGTTTCCCATGTGCTGCATCTCAAGGTTGAACCACAGCGACTCTTCTAAAACTGAGACTCTCCCGCCGTCCAGTAATCGTTTGTTGTCACCATCCAAATGTCGTGACAAAGGGACTCGCGCAGGATCTCGACACCCTTTTTTCGATATCCAATACGTGCAATCATTGCGAATACCATGACAACTCAGTTCATGAAGCACGTATGTCGTGTTGGCGACTTCCGATACGAATCTAATGAGCCGCCAGAGCGGGGCGATCGCGTTCGACCAATGCTTGAACCATGGTTATCTGCCATCCTTCAATCGGAGCATCTTTCACTCTTGGTTGGAAACGGACTTACAACCGCAGCCACTTTCCTAGCGGGCGGGGAAGCGCCTTCAATGGCAATCGGGCTGATGATTTCCGACGATGCTCTCCACACGATCTTCAACTCTGAGGTGATTAAGAGTGCCGAGAAACTGGGAAGGGGGGCTCCAAATGTCGAGGACTTCTTGAGAATTGCAATTTCTCTCGAGGCGGGTCTTCGGATTGCAGGCGATAGCCGCGCCGACCTCGTCTCTCAAGCAATTCAAGAATCACTCTCTCAATTGATTTCATCGATACTCTCAGCGGAAAGAACCATACGCTGCGGCGAATTCCCGAAAGAAGACTCCGTTACTGAACTCACGCCAGTGGGTTATCTCGTGTCACTTCTTCTCACTTTTGCGAGTCGAACTCCGAATCGTGACCGATTACATCTTTTCACCACTAACTATGACAGAGTGATCGAGTTCACATGCGAAGTCTCGGGTATCCGGATCATCGATCGATTCATCGGCACCCTCAATCCTCGCTTTCGTGCGTCGCGAATGGACATAGATCTTCACTACAACCCTGCGGGCATTCGCGGTGAACCACGCTTTCTCGAAGGGTTGTACGCGTCACAAAGTTGCACGGTTCCGTTGATTGGAAATTTGACGATGTGGGCGTCGTACGAGTTCCAATCGAATTCGGTTCGCAGGTCGAGCCGGACTCTGAAAGTGTCCTGATTTACCCGAGTGCTGCCAAGGATCAAGAGACTTCCTATTACCCGTATGCGGAGTTGTTCCGTGATTTTTCGGCGGCCGTTTGCCGACCAAACAGCGTTGTCGTCACGTACGGCTATGGATTTGGCGACGACCACATAAACCGAATACTCGCCGACATGTTAACCATCCCGTCAACACATGTACTGGTGATCAGCTACGACGACGCGGGTGGGAAAATTGAGCGATTCCTAAAATCAAATGGAATTTCGTCACAACTAAGCCTTCTCATTGGCCCACACTTTGCTGATCTTCAGACTCTTGTCGACAACTATCTGCCCAAGCCGGCGATTGATGACATCACGTGGCGACGAGCCACTTTGATACGGAATCGAGCGGCCCCTGGAGGGAATGAATCCGCAACGGAACCTGAGGTTGACGTTGACCACACTGTCTGAATTCCGAGCCGGACTCGTTATTGGAACCGTTCAAGCGGTAAGTGCCGACGTTCTGGAAGTCAAGCTCGAACCTGACGCGCCTCATGGTACCGCCCTAAATGCACGAGAACTCATTCGGTTTCCTCGTATTAACGGACTCGTCATTGTCCCATCAGAATCCGGCGATGTGATTGGGATCATCACGTGGATCGGGGTAATGCCATCCGCAAACACTGCTCACGGTGACAATCGCGGAATTGTAGATCTTCCCGAGTCGGAGCGTCGCATGCGCGTCATTCCACTAGGAACCGTTGGGGCAAACGAGACAGGAGCACTTGCAGTGGCACGCGGAGTGCTGCTCTTTCCAACGGTTGGCGATCCCGTGCTCCTGCCGACGACTGAGCAAGTAAAGGCCTTGGCACACACCTTCTATACAAAATCGTCGATAACCATCGGAACCTCATCACTTACCGGTGGCGCCGACGTGACGGTCGAAGTCGACCGGATTTTTGGTAGGCATCTAGCAATATTGGGCAACACCGGAAGCGGGAAGTCGTGTTCTGCGACATTAATCATTCGAAAGTCAATATCCAAGGCTGGGGCTTCCGGAGTGACGATTCCACGAGTTCGCTTCATAATTCTCGACACCAATGGCGAATATTCTCAATCGTTTGACAACCTCTGCGTTACACCAAGGAAATTCGCTGTTGAAGGGAGCGCTGACGGGCTTGAGTCCTTGCGCGTACCAGGATGGATATGGAATTCCGCTGAATGGATTGCCTTCACAGGTGCGAGTCCTGGTGCTCAGGCTCCCTTCCTCAGGAAAGCTCTTCAACAAGTTCGATCACGAAGTGGGATCGCGGACCCGTTACTCCGGAAGGTCGCGGGCAAAATTGGATACTTCCATACACAATTGAGACTTAGATCCATGGGGGCTAACCCCGTGGACTTCAAGAGTCGACAAGATTCAGGAGCAGTTCTGGATGCACTTAGTGACGCCACAAGTTTCTTGAGTTGTGGGTCTGGTTCAAACCTCGACGCGCTCCTGGAAAGCATTTCTTCCCAATGTTCCAATTTGAGATCGAATCACGTATCCGGCGGATGGTGGGGATTGGTTCCATTGGAGGACTGGACATCACTTGAAGCCACTGCGAGACAGGTCTTGGATGAATGTGGCTCTACGAATCCCGAAAGTGCGATTCATGAGGACGATCCACTTCCATTTCAAATTAATGAGTTGGCGGATCTAATTGAACTACTTGCACTTGAAGATTCCAATAGCGGCAGCCAATCGTGGGTCGCACCGCTCGTGTTCCGATTACGGACACTACTTCACGATCACCGGATCCAGTCCGTCGCTGGAGACTCCGCCCTCGACACCGACCTCGCGGGTTGGCTGGATGTCTTACTCGGCGAAACCGGAGGCGGTGCCGTTTCAATAATTGATCTGTCACTCGTCCCATTACCCGTGCTTCACATCGTTGTTGCAGTACTTGGTCGAGTAATTCTTGAGGCGCTCGAACGCTATCGAAAAGAGACTGGATCGACTATTCCGACAGTTCTCGTAGCCGAGGAAGCACACACATTCCTGAGTAAGCGAAACAGCGGGCGAAGTGATGAAGGAATGCTCGCACCAGGCGACTTATGCCGAGAAATGTTTGAGCGTATCGCTCGTGAGGGAAGGAAGTTCGGACTCTCTCTCGTGGTGACTTCTCAACGACCCTCTGAGTTGTCCGAGACCGTACTCTCGCAATGCAATACGTTTCTTGTACATCGCATCGTAAACGATCAAGACCAACAATTGGTGAGGAGGATGGTGCGTGACTCCCTTGGAGGTCTTCTCGCTGATCTTCCAGTCCTCCCTTCAAGGAGCGCCTTACTCATGGGATGGGCAGTCGATTTACCTACGATTGTTCAAGTCGAAGATCTGGACCGGGCGTATCAGCCGACGTCGGAGGATCCGAGTTTCTTTAGTAGTTGGATTGCGACTGAGTCAAATAGTGCGAGCTGGTCAGATATCGCGTCCACGTGGATTCGTGAAACTGAAAATCCTACCCATTGACGAGGTCGTCTCAATGCAAAGGTACCTCAATCGGTTCCTCACCTCGCTTGGCGAACATCAAGCGACAGCTTCTAGAAGTAACCCACCGAACTCCACGGAATGTGCGGTTTCATATTGGCCGGATCTTAAATCGAAAAACCATGCAGGACCAAGGACCTCCTTACCCCAGAGCCACGTCACCTCGCTTCCTAGGCGGTATTGGTTTCCCCGAGTTAGGAAAACTCCATCGTGGGGTTCCCGCGGAGGCGGCCCCGTGCTTTGAATACGTATGGCGTACAAATTGGGTAGCGGAGTCATGCCATTTTGATCTTGAAACACAGCGATTTGTGCGTCCGTAACGTAGTGACGCTCGCGTGGAATCACGGCCAACGAGCGATAGGTCAGAATGCCGACATCAAGCGCGCGCATGACTTCTATTCGCTCCACCGGAATACCGGCATCGATGGAAGCCCGCATTGACTCGAATACGTCTAGCGATTTGTGAACGGACGCCGAAACGACGCCTAGTTCAAAAAGTCGATCAATCGATTGGCGAAGCGTCCAGTCGTGTTGCCCACCACCCCAACCTGAACCGGCCAAGATACGGCGTGCATCCTGTTGTAATTTTGCATCAATGAGCCGCATACCGATTTTCGGCGAACGGTTCGCCTCCATAAGCACCCGATCAATTACATCGTCGGAACGAATCAGCGGTGCACCTAGGACGACTTCACCTTTTGAACCGTCCGTGGCACCCCCCATTAAGCGCTTAGTTACGGCGTCATTCCATTCATCTCTATACAGCCGTACCTGCGCAGCATTGAGTTGCCTTCCGAATCCGCCACGTCGTTGCGTTTCGTTGTGACATTCCAAACAAAGAACCGCAAAGTTGACCGGATCGTCGTTGGATCGATTCTCGTCAATATGATGTAGTTGCACAGCCTTTCCGCCCACTCGGCACACGCAGCATGTCCGGTCGGCGGCGACCAGGATCGCAGCGCAATCCTCCCCGGACGGATACCGCCTCGGTACTTCCGTATTTGAATCAGCCATCGCGTAGACGAGTTCTCGGCCACGGTGCCAGGTCCCTCAAGTCCGCTGACGTGCGCGTCCTTAGATAGGCCGGGACTTCAACAAGAGACGGTCCTTGGATCCCACAAGTCGAGAATTCAATGCGGATCTCGACTTGATTTCCCACGCGACGAAAGCCCGCGGGCAAATTAACTCTCGGGACGTCGCGAGTGTCGAACTTTCGTGGCTGTCCGGATTGGCTGTAACGCTCGCTGATTTTCGCTTCACTGCTCACCCTGCCAGTATGACTCAGAGCGATAGTCCGCACTATTCCAAAACGCCGGTTCGGGAATCCTTAACTATGGCCACCGCTCCACAGTTGGAGTCGTCAGTCGAGAATGGTTGTGGTCTCTCTACGACACAACGGTCTGCCTGACATCCAAGCATGAACGCTCAATGGTGCGGCAACTCGTCGCCTATCGGACCTCCGCAAGCCATGCAAGAGTTGTTCCTAGCCCCTCAATTGAGCATGTCTTATTCGTGGAGCAAATTTTGGGGCAAAGGACCGCGCCGTTTACAACAAGCTTCACAATTCACGTGAAGCCGGCGACAATTGTGTTCTGGGCCTTCGTATTCTGTTCCCTGAGTGGGCGCTAGAGGACTCGAACCTCTGACCTCAGCCGTGTGAAGGCTGCGCTCTAACCAACTGAGCTAAGCGCCCAAACGATCCATCGTAGTTCACTGTCTGATCACCTCGTTTTCCGCTTGAGAGTATCCTTCACGTGTGCCAGACAACGCTGATCAGTCTCCAAAGCGATCGTGGACACAACGCCGAGGACGTAAACCATCGATGGCGCCTCGTGCGCTCGTGCTCGGAATGGACGATACTGAACGCAAAATAAGCCTTCTTGCCGTCGTCATCGCGATGCTCATCTCACTCGTTCCCGCCTACGAATGGATCAACAAGTCGGCCTTGATTACTACCCAAAAGGTTGTCAAAGGGAAGGCTTGTCCGGCGACCTTTCATCTCAAGGGTCAGTTCTGTGAACACGTATTGAAGAACGCCCAGAGCCATTGGGCGATTCAATTCCTCTTTGGTTTCATCATCGCACTCATAATCCTCTTCTTCGCTCTGCGACGGAAGAGGGCCGCCGTGGCCTGTTTTGCCTTGTTCCTCGGCATCGGTCTCGGCGTATCCGGCTTCGTCTTCGTGTTCTTCGGGGGGTGGCTCATCGTGCGTGCCTTTCGGCTTCAGCGCTACGGCGATGCGACGTGGTCGGGATCCAACAAGGTCGCGCGTGAGATGGCCAAGGCAAAACGAGAGGGTCGAGACCCCACGCCGAAATCGACTTCGAAGTCAACGTCGACTTCAGCGTCAAAGCCAGCGCCAACACCGGGACCGGCGGCTCCGCCCGCGCCTTCGAAGCGCTACACGCCGAAGCAAAAACCGCGTAAGCGTTGAACCGTGCCCAAACTCGGACTTGACTACTCAACGAAGTGGGGGCGCTCCCCCGGAGTTCGAGTCATTCGCAATCTGATCCACTCGACGTTCCTCGTGCCCTACACTCGCTACCTCTCCACGCTTGACGTGCGCGGTCTCGAAAAAATTCAGGGTGACGGTCCGTTCATCTTTGTCGCCAATCACACCAGCAACATGGACACGCCGCTCGTCATCGCGGCTCTGCCAAAACGAATCCGTCGGCGCCTCGTCGTGGCCGCCGCGATGGACAACTTCTTCATGGATTCGAGGCGAGCCTTTCGCACCGTGTTGGTGTTCAACGCCATTCCCATTGACCGACACCGGGTGAATCGCCGAAGCGCGCAGATGGCCTTCGATCTGGTCGAGGCGAATTGGAATCTGCTGATCTACCCCGAGGGCGGCCGATCGCCCGACGGCGAGCTGCACGAATTCAAGGGCGGTGCGGCGTACTTGGCCGAGCGCACCATGAAGACCGTGATCCCGATGTACATCCACGAATCGGGCTGGCTACAGGGTCCTAAGTACGCCAAAGCCGCCAAATTCGTGTCGGCTCCCGATCACCACCGTCACCACGTCACCGTGACCTTTGGCGACGCAATGCACGTTGAAGAGGGCGAGAACATTCGACGGTTCAACAATCGGATCGTCGACGCTGTCGAGCAACTTGGCCGCGACGTCAGTGGCGACGCGACCTACGGCGTCAAGCCGGCCGAAGGTCTTTAGGAGCTCAACACTCGAGACCGCTCTTGGTAGAGCCGGTCAGCGACGCTCGCCAGCGGATCGAGTTCGAGGCCGGTGACGCCACTCAGGATCTCATCGCAGAACCAGGGATTCATCGCGAGTACCGGACCATGCGCGTACGTGGCCCAAATGCTCTTTGTGCGATAGCCGTCCAGCGTTCCGTCGTTGCCCCGTCCCTTGACAACGGCCCCCAACGAATCGACGCCGCCGTGCAAGGTCGTGCGTCCTCCATGATTTTCGAAGCCCACGAGTAGTTGGCCGTTAACACGTGTCGCCAGCTCACCCACTGATCGTCGCTCTCCTCTACTCGTCACAACGTCGGCGAGACCCAGTCCTTCGTATTCGTCGTCACCTTCGACACAAAACGTGAGTCCAAGGATCTGCAAACCTGCACAGACCGCCAGGACTTTCGCGCCATCTTGCACCCGTGAGACGAACGACGACCCCCGGAGCAGGTCCGCCGCCAAACGTTGCGGGCCGTCTTCTCCCCCGCCCAGTAGATAGAGCGACGCGTCGGGTACCGAATCGTTGAGTCGCACTTCGACAACATCGACGCCGACGCCGCGTCGCCGGGCGCGCTCGGCGAGGGCAAGTGCATTGCCTCCGTCACCGTAGGTCCCGAGCAGGTCGGGATAGAGCACGCAGATCGTGGTCACGGTTCGGACCTCGCTAACCAATCACTGAAGGCCGTATAGTTCGCCAAAAGCGGCACCGTCCCCTTGGACGTCGGCAACGTGGAGTCATCATCGATGACGACAAAGTCGACTTGTCCGTAATCGAGTCGCGTCGCCAGATCGAGTCGGCGATCGCCCAAGCAGTAGACCCGGTGTCCTCGCAACAACTCGAACGGTGCGTCGTAGAGCCACGAAGGATCGTGACCGTCGGCCAGTCGAGCATTGACGGCCACCCACACGTCCGATTGATCCTCGGGCAGCGTCGCCATCATGGCCGCGAAGCCCGAAGGGTTCTTGGCCAACAAGAGACGCAACACGTGACCCTTCCAACGTCGGATGCTGAATCGTCCGACCACGCTGTGGATGGCGTTGACTCGTCTCGCCGCCTCCTCCAGGTCGACGTCGATGCCGTGCAGCGCGGTGAGGGCCATGGCCGCGTTGGAACGATTGAATTCACCGGGCATTGAGAGCTCAAGATCCACGCTCACACCGTCGATGATCAACTCGTCACCGAGGATCGTGGTCACCTCGGCTGGTTTGGCGAAGCCACAGGTGCAGTGCCAGGCACTACCCACATGACTGATTGCCAGCGTGCATTTTGGACATGAGAGCGCATCGGCGAGCCACGACGTCGGCACGTCAGCCCACACCGTGTTGGCTCGTGACTCGGCCGCGTAGACGACGAGTGGATCGTTCGCATTGGCGACCACGACCAGATCGTCATCGTCGTGCGCCTCCAAGGCCTTTCGCCACCGTTCCGCAAGGTGACGTACCTCGTTCGCGCGGTCCATCTGGTCGCGCGACAGGTTCAAGAGGACAACGACGCGCGGTCGCGTCGACACCAGTGAGTCGGGAATCCAGGCTTCGTCGACTTCGAGAGCGACGTGGTCGCTCTTCGACTCCACGAGAGCCGCCGCGTGGCCCGCGGGCATGTTCGCGCCGGTTTCGTTGGTCGTAACCGCCCCGCCCCATCCCGCGACGATCATGGACGTCGTCGTTGTCTTTCCGTTCGTCCCACTCACGAGGATGACGGTGCGCCCACGGGCCAGCGATGCGACCAGGTCCGGGGCAATTTTCATCCCCACTCGGCCCCCGATCACGGTGCCGGATCCCTTGCCGGCTAGACGAGAAAGTCGGTTTACGGTCCGCACGGCGAGCGACGCCACTTGATCTCGGAGTAGTGAGGGATTTGCCATTGTGATAACGCTAGGTCGCCAGAAACACAAAAGGGCCAACCGGGGGGTGGTTGGCCCTTCTGCAAAACCGGTGCTTCAACAATTGGGGGGAATTGAAGAAGCAGGCTGTAATAAGTATGCCGGTCCTGTCGTTATCACACAACAGCATGCAGGAGATACTTCTTATCTGTAGAGTCGATACGTGGAGATACGCCAACTCGAAGCCCTGATCGGCATCGCTGATCACGGATCCTTCTCCGGTGCCGCCGAAGCGCTCGGCACCGTGCAGTCCAACATCTCAAATCGCATCGCGCATTTGGAGCGTGAACTGGGTGCTGAGTTGGTCAATCGTTCGAACGGTCTGCTCACCGAATCGGGCGAGATTGTGGTCGATAGAGCCCGTCGGATCGTTGGGGAACTGAGGGGCATCGCGTCGGACGTGTCGGAGTTGAACGCTGAGATTCACGGGCAAGTCGTGCTCGGCATGATCGGTTCGGCGGGGCGCTGGATCGTACCGTTGCTCCTTGAGGCATTGAAGGAGAACTATCCCCATATCGCGCTGCACATCGTGGAAGGAACCAATTCAGTCATCGAGCCCCAACTGGTGAAGGGTCAACTTGACTTGGCCGTCGTGGCCTGGCCGATTTACACCCCCGAATTGAGCGGCGTCGACCTGTTTAGCGAGGACCTCGTCCTCATCGTCGCGAGGGACCATCCTCTGGCGACGCTCCCCGAACCGCTCACGTTCAAGTCGCTCGCCCAATACGAAATTCTGCTCCCCTTCCGGGGAACACCTATTCGTCGAGAGATCGACGAGGCCAGTCGACTCGAAGGCGTCGAACTCAACCCTTCGATCGAGCTCGACGGCCTGCGAACCATTGCCTCGCTCACTTTCGACGGCTACGGTCCGTCGATTCTGCCGGCCACCATGCTCTCTCGCCACCTTCGCGAGAAATTCGTTGGACGTCACATCAACAACATCGCCAAGCGCCGAGTACTTCTGGTAACGCGCCGCTTCGGTTTCCCCGCCGCTCCGGTGCGAGCGATTCACGCGCTCTTGATCGACGTCGTCAAAAACGCGACGAACGAGCCCGACGGCGTCTATTTGGCTAATACACCTTCTCGGTAAGGTGCTGAAGTGCCCAATCAGAGACCCGAAGAAGTGGCCGACTTCATCGCGAGGCGTGACCGGGCCTTCAAACCGATCATCGCGCTCGCCGGACCTCCGTCGTTGCGACGTCGCGCTGCGGCGGTCGATGATCGATTCCCGGCGCTGGTGCGATCGATCACCCATCAACTGCTGGCGACCAGTGCAGCGACCACAATTCACGGCCGCGTCGTCGACGCCTGTGGCGGTGTCGTCAACATCCAATCGATCATCGCGGCCGGTCCTGAAAAGTTGCGTGAGGCCGGACTGAACCGTACGAAAGCGCAGGCCATGGTCGATCTGGCCCATGACGTGCGCGACAGTCGCGTCAACCTCTCTCGGCACGGTCGCATGAGCGACGACGAGATCGTCCACGACGTCGCGTCCGTTCGTGGCATCGGTCCCTGGACCGCTCAGATGTATCTCATAAGCACCATGTCTCGTCCAAACGTCTGGCCGATCGGCGACTACGGCGTGCGTGTCGGTTGGTCGATCCTCCATCGACTCGATGAGACCATCAGCGAGAAGGACCTACTCGTCGCTGGCGAGCGATTCAATGGCGCGCGAACTTCGGTCGCCTGGTATTGCTGGGAGGCCGTTCGGTGGGCGAGGGCGGCGAAGGAGTAAAGACACTCGCGTCGAACTTGGCACCGACTGGCTCACAAGTCACCCGGCTTTATCCGTGTTTGCATCCGGAGTTGATTTGTGTAGCCTCGATAAGTGCCCATAATGAACCTTGCTGACTTCGAACGTGACGCCCTCGAGACGCTGACGACCTTTGCCACAATCCCCTGCCTCTCGCCCGGCTTCGACACCGAATGGGTCCAACACGGACACATCGATCGGGCTGTCGAACTGCTTTCGGATTGGGCACTGGCGCGAAGGATCGCCGACTTCGACGTCGAAATTCATCGCCTCGAAGAGCGCACGCCGATTCTGGTTGTCACCGTCGCCGCAACGGCTCCGGGTGACGGCACCGCTGTCCTCTACGGACACCTCGACAAGCAACCGCCGCTCGGGAGCTGGTCCGAGGGTCTCGGGCCCTACGAGCCGGTTCGCCGCGACGACCGTCTCTTCGCACGCGGGGTGGGCGACGACGGCTACTCGACGTTCTCCGCGTTGCTCGCCATCGAGGCGATGGAAGCCAACCACATCCCGCACAGTCGCTGTGTCGTTTTGATCGAAGCCAGTGAGGAGAGCGGCAGCCCGGATTTGGAGGCTTACCTCGACTATCTGAAGATCCATCTCGGCAAGGTCGAACTGATGATCTGTCTTGACTCTGGCGCGCTCACCTACGACCGTCTGTGGGTCACGACGTCGCTGCGCGGTGTGGTGAACGTCGACCTCGAAATCGGAGTCTTGTCCCAAGGTCAACACAGTGGATCGGCGAGCGGCGTCGTACCATCGTCGTTTCGTATTCTTCGCGAACTGCTCGACCGCGTCGAAGACGCCACGACCGGCGAGGTATTGGTCCCGGAGTTGATCGCGACGATCCCGGACGCCGACGCCCGTGCCGCATCGGATCTGGCCGAGGAGTTCGGCGACATCATCGGGCGAGAACTCCCGACGCTGGAGGGAGTGGAGTTGATGGGAGCGAGCGCCGAAGACCGGATCCTTCGCCGGACGTGGTATCCCACGCTCTCGATCGTCGGTCTCGGCGGAGCGCCGTCGCCCGAGATCGCCGGCAACGTCCTTCGTCCTTCGACCACGGCGAAGCTCTCCTTTCGACTTCCACCAAGCGTGGACGCCGAAACGGCGCGTGATGCGCTCATTGCGGTGTTGACGACCGACGTCCCGTCCTCGGCTCGGGTCACGTTGAAGAACTGGGAAATTGGAAGTGGGTGGAACACTCCCACTTTGGCGCCGTGGCTTGTCGATGCGCTCAACGTCGCGTCAGAAGATGCTTTCGGCCGCGCGCCCGGATTCACCGGTGAGGGCGGATCGATTCCGTTCCTCGCTTCATTAGGCAAGCGTTATCCTGACGTGCAGTTCGTCGCCACGGGGGTGATGGGACCGCAGTCCAATGCGCACGCCATCGACGAATTCCTCGACTTGCCGATGACGGTCGGCGTCACCAACTCGGTCATTACCGTGTTGAGTGCGTACGCCAAGAGCTGGGAGACGGCATGAGTCAACAAGTGGATCTTTGGGTGGACCCCGCCTGTCCTTGGGCCTGGATCACATCGCGATGGTTACTCGAGGCGGCGGCGGTGCGCGACCTCGACGTTCGCTTCAACGTCATGAGCCTGGCGGTACTCAATGAGAATCGCGAACTCTCACCGGAGTACACCGAGTGGCTGAAGGTTGCGTACCGGCCGGTGCGAGTACTCATCGCGGCCGAAGAGCGCCACGGCAACGACGTCGTCGAGCCGCTCTATTCGGCGATGGGAACTCGTCGACATGTTCGCCAAGAAAAGGACTGGGACGAGATCATCGCCAAGTCGCTAGCAGACATTGGTCTTGAAGTCGAACTTGCCGCCGCGGCAGAAGACACCGCGTTCGACACTCGACTGCGGGCCAGTCACGCTGAAGGCATGGACCCCGTGGGCTACGACGTGGGAACGCCGGTCATCCACGTGGGCGACATCGCCTTCTTCGGACCGGTGGTTACGCCGGCACCCAAGGGCGAGGCCGCGGGACGACTCTTTGACGGTGTCATGATGGTCGCCGGCACGCCAGGTTTCTATGAGATCAAACGTTCACGCCTCGACGAGCCTTCCTTCGAATGAACGATTCCGCTCCACCCACAGGATTTCCTGTCTACGCGTCGGGCCACACCGACTCATCGCGGGCCGTCATCGTCCTCCAAGAGGCCTTCGGCGTGAACGGCCACATTCGCAACGTCGCTGACCGATTCGCCGACGAGGGCTATCTCGCCGTCGCACCGCAGCTATTCCACCGCGACGGTTCGCCAGAGATCCCCTACGACGACTTGCCCTCCGCGATGACTTTCATGGCGAACCTGAACAAACAGGGAATCACGAATGACCTCAACGCCACGACCGATTTCCTCGCCACGTTGGGTTTCGGCGCGTCGAACATCGCGGCCGTCGGTTACTGCATGGGTGGGACCGTCGCCTTTTTCGCCGCTACGCTCGGCACCATCGGTGCCACCGCCAGTTTTTACGGCGGGGGTGTCGCCACCGGTCGATTTGGACTTCCGCCCTTGCTCGAACTCGCCGCCGACTTGAAGAGTCCCTGGTTGGGCCTCTACGGCGACCTCGACCAAAGCATCCCGGTCGATCAGATCGAGGCGCTGCGAGAGGCGACCGACGCGGCACCCGTAGCGACCGAAATCGTGCGTTACGCCGCGGGCAAGCACGGCTTCCACTGTGATGCGCGTCCCGATGCGTACAACGAGGCCGGCGCGCGCGACGCGCACGCTAGAGTTCTCGCCTTCTTCGCCGAGCACCTCAGCGACAAGTAGTCAACTTCGCGGGACGTCCTTCCACGAGACGTCCTTGTCGCTTCGTGGCTCGCCGGGCAGTCCGAGGACGCGCTCGCCAATGATGTTGCGCATCACTTCGCTCGTACCGCCCTCGATGGAATTCGCGCGCATGCGGATGAAGGCCTTTCGCATGTCGCCACCGGTCATGGCCGACTCGGTCGGTCGGATCTGCGGATACGTTGATCCGTAGAGCATCCCGGCGGTGCCCATGAGATCGACGCACAGTTCGCTGGTCTTCTGGTTCTCTTCCGCGAAGGCCAGCTTCGCGACCGAACCTTCGGGACCGGGCGTACCGGCCTTTCGCAAATCGCTGGCGCGCCAGTTCGTCAGACGACCGACTTCGTTACGAACCCAGGACTGCATAAGTTCACTGCGCACCGCCATTGCGTGCGCGTCCTCGCGGTCGCTCCACTGCTTCTTCCAGATCTTCACCGCCTCGCCGATCAGCCCTGATCCACGAGGAGGTACGGTGCCGCCGATGGACACGCGCTCATTCATCAATGTGGTGATCGACACACCCCAACCGTCGCCTACGCCGCCGAGGCGCTGGCCCTCGGGCACTCGCGCGTCTACGAAGAAGCACTCGTTGAACTCGGCTTCACCCGTCGCCTGGAAGAGAGGACGAACTTCCACACCGGGAGCGCGCATGTCCACCAGGAACGCGGTGATGCCGCGGTGCTTTGGTACGTCGGGATTCGTTCGCGCCAGCAGCAGACCGAACGCCGATTCATGGGCCAACGTCGTCCAGACCTTTTGACCGTTCACGATCCACTCGTCGCCGTCTCGTTCGGCTCGACAGGCCAATCCGGCGACGTCCGAGCCGGCTCCCGGCTCGGAGAACAGTTGACACCAGATCTCTTCACCGGTGAAGAGGGGGCGCAAGAACCGAGCCTTCTGTTCTTTGGTGCCGTGCGTCACGATCGTCGGGGCGACCATGCCGTAACCGATGACGTTTCGCCCTATGGCCGAGGGCGCGCCGGTCTTCGAGATCTTTCGCAGCGCGTAGAGCTGATCGGCGGGCGTGCCGCCGAGTCCGCCTTCACCCACCGGGAAGTGCACCCACGCCAGTCCTCGATCGAACTGCTCGCCCAGGAACTTGACCGGCTCGGTTTCCCTGGGAGGAAACGACGACACCAGATCGTCGATCAGTTCATCAATCTGAGCTTCACTCGTGGCCATGGCACTCCTCGGACTTTTCGACTGCCGTTCGAATATCCAAGAGTAACGCCGTTGGCGTCAGTTCTCTTGCGTGACGGCTAGAACGGTGAAGTGAAAACGGCACGAATCTTGGCCACGTCGGGAGGCTGGGTCCCGGGACCGGTGCAGATGACGGTGCGGATGGGTGCGATGGTAATTGATGCCCTCGCCCTCACCAACAAGACGCGACCACGCGTCTGTCTACTGGAGACCGCGGGCGGCGACGAACTGATGGACTACGCAATCGGCTACGAGGCGTTCAACGCGGCCGGTTGCGACGTGACAGAACTCAAAGTCTTCCCTCAACCCTCGGCGAATCCAGAAGAACGGCTCTGCGGCAGCGACCTCGTGTGGGTGGGCGGCGGATCGGTCGCCAACCTACTCGCACTGTGGCGCCTGCACGGTATCGATACAGCTATGCGAAGTGCCTGGGAACGAGGCGTGATCTTGGGTGGCGTCTCGGCGGGCAGTATCTGCTGGCACCTGGGTGGCACTACCGATTCCTTCGGACCGATACTCCAACCGGTCGCCAACGGCTTGGGATTCTTGCCGTACGCCAACGGCGTGCACTACGACGGCGAAGAGCAGCGGCGCCCAGTGATGCATTCCCTCATGAAGTCCGGAGTCCTCGCGCCCCTCGCCTATGCGACCGACAACTCGGTGGGCATCTGGTACGAAGGCCTTGAAGCCACCACCGTGGTTTCGGACTCGGTCGTCGATCCGCTGACCGGTCCGGCGGCGTACCGGGTCGAACTCGTTGACGGTGAGGTCATGGAAACCCGAGTCGGCGTCGGCGGTACATTCAACTGAATATGTCGACCGATAGCATTGGGCTTGCAACACTCGACAATTGAGCAAGTCACTGCGAGTGCCGACCAGAAGAGATGCACCGCAATGATCATCGCGACCTCAACACTCGTCCGATTCTTCTCGATCGCGGCGCCGACGTTGACGATCCTGCAGTGTCTGGCTCAGGCCAATCGCATTCGCACCACCGGAGCCAGAGGCGTCTCGTTGGCCACGTGGATCTTGTCGGCATTCGTCTCGCAGATCTGGTTTTGCTACGGCATCATCTTTCACGTCACGGCCGAAGTCGTGGCCAACATTCCGGCCATCGCGGTGTCGTTGGTCGTGGCGTTTCTCGCGGCGCGAAGTCAAGAGAAGATGGCGCGAAGCGTGATGGGTTATCTCGCGGTGACCGTGGTGACGATCCTCGCCACCGTCGCGGGATCCTTCCACGACTTGCGATGGGTACTCGCAACGGTGGCGGTGGGAAGTTCGATCATCATCTACCTGCCGCAACTCGCATTGGTGATTCGCCCGAAGGACCTCAGCGGTGTATCCGTCCTCAGCTGGTGCCTCGCCACTCTCACGTCGCTCGGTTGGCTCGTCTACGGCTTCTTGATCCACCAACCGCCGCTTGCGATACCCAGTTTCGTCATGATGCCCTCGGCGTTCATCATCTTTGTCCAGGCCGCCCGACACCGCATCGAGAACAATCCGCGCACCGGTCTGCAAGCACCACTCGTCGAATAGGGATGCGGTTCAGCCAATGGGCTGAGGCAACACGGCTCGCACCGCATCCATTCGACTCGAGAGCGCCGCCGCCCTTTCGATCGCAACGTCCGATCCGCACTCATGGAGCCAGTTCGCCAGCATCAAGTAGCCGTCTTGGGTCAGGACCGATTCCGGATGGAACTGGACGCCCTCGAGAGCGAGCGAGCGGTGTCGCATTCCCATGATGAGACCATGCGATCGAGCCGTCACCACAAATTCGTTGGGGAAACCCTCATCCTTCACGACGAGCGAGTGGTAGCGCCCCACCACCAGTGGATTGCTCACACCCTCGAAGACACCCTTGTTTTCGTGATCGACGACGCTGGAGCGTCCATGCAACAGCTCCGGTGCGCGGTCAATGGTTGCACCGAAGGCTTCGCCAAGGGCCTGATGACCGAGACACACCCCAAACATCGGAACACGCGCGTCGGCGCAGTGGCGGATTACCTCGACGCAGCTGCCAGCGTCACGAGGATGTCCCGGGCCCGGCGACACCAGCACGCCGTCGGGAGCCATGTCGATCACGTCAACGACGCTGACCTCGTCGTTACGACGCACCGTCACGTCCGCGCCCAGTTCGGCCATGTACTGGACGAGGTTGTAGACGAAGGAGTCGTAATTGTCGACTACGAGAATCGACGGTGCGGGGCTCATCACGAAATTCTAGGTCCGTGGCAATCACTAACATTCCCCAATGGACCCGATTGACCACGCGTCGTTTTCCCGACTCGTCGATCAAGGCTTCAACGTGGTGCCGCTTTCTGAGACCCTCCAATTGGACCGCGAGACACCGGTGTCGCTGTATCAACGATTCGGCTCGCGAGCGATCTTCCTGTTGGAGAGCGCGGCGTTGGGTGAAGCCACCGGACGTTACTCATTCATCGGACTCGATCGTCGCTGGCGGGTGACGACGCGCGACGGCAAAACCGTTGTCGACGGCACTGACGGCGGCGATCCTTCGCTCGCTCCTCTGGAGGCGCTGCGACACATACTCGCTCGCTACCGGACATATGCCCCAAGCGATCTTCCCGACTTCTTCGGCGGCGCCGTCGGGTTCGTGACCTACGACTACGTGCGCCGCCTCGAGCGTTTACCGCGCGAAGCCGTGCCCGACATGTGGCCGGACGTCGACTTCTCCTTTCCCGGGGCGGTTCTGATCTGTGACCATGTGCAGCACTCGACCACGGCCGTCGTGAACGCGGTGATCGATGAGGGCGACGAACCCAACGTGGTCTTCACGCACGCCCGTGAGGAGCTTGGGGCCATCGTCGAACTCCTGTTGGGTCCGGAACCACCGAGCGACCCGGTGACCGAACGACTCGTCGCCACAGCGCCGAGTCTTCGTTCGACGATCGACATTCGAACCATCGCCCAGGGCCTCTCCAATTTCACCCGTGTCGCCTACGGCGAGGTGGTGGAGCGAGCTCGCGAGCACGTCTTCGCGGGTGACGTCTTCCAGGTGGTTCCGAGTCAACAGTTCCGCCGGCCGAGCAAGGTCAATCCACTCACGCTGTATCGGGTACTACGCGCACTCAATCCCTCGCCCTACATGTACCTGCTCGACTCCGGTCAGATACAGATCGTCGGTGCGTCGCCCGAAATGCTGATGCGCGTGCACGACGGACTGGTGAGCTATCGCCCGATCGCTGGTACGCGGGCTCGAGGAGCCACCGAGACCGAGGACATCGCCCTCGAGCACGAACTTCTACACGACGAAAAGGAGATCGCCGAACACGTGATGCTCGTCGACCTCGGGCGAAACGACGTCGGTCGCGTGGCGACCACGGGAACGGTGCGCGTCGATCGACTGGCCCACATCGAGCGCTACTCACACCTGATGCACTTGGTCTCGCACGTCGAGGGGCGACTTCGAGAGGGACTGGACGCCTTCGACGCCTTCGACGCGCTCTTTCCGGCAGGCACGCTCACCGGCGCCCCCAAAGTGCGAGCGATGGAGTTGATCGACGAGTTCGAACCGGTTTACCGCGGCCCCTACGGCGGAGCGGTCGGCTACTTCTCGCTCTCGGGTAACGCGGACTTCGCCATCACCATCCGAACCTTGTCATTGCGCGCCGGTGTCGCGACGGTGCAGGCCGGTGGCGGCGTCGTCGCCGATAGTCAACCGGAGTCGGAATACGAAGAGTCAATCAACAAGGCGTCGGCTCCCCTACTGGCATTGGAGATCGCCGATCCCTCAGGCAGATAGTGGCTCTTAATCTTCGTCGTCGAACGACGGCGCGGGTTTCGGTTTCGAGTTGCGACCTTTCTTCTTTCGCGATGCGACTTCTTGATCCCGACTCAGCTCTTGTTGCACCATCTCGTCGCGGATCGTGCGCCAACTCTCGAGTCGCCGCGCCGACAGTTCGCCGCGCGCCACGGCCGCTTCGACGGCACACCCTTCGTCACCGCTGTGGGCACAGTCCGTAAACCGGCACAGGAGTGCCAACTCGGTCACGTCGGCGAACGCGTCATCGAGACCTTGTGGGCCGATCGTGAGATCAAGGAGCCGTATGCCGGGGATATCCAAGAGCACTCCCCCGCTCGACAGTCGGTACAGACGTCGGGTCGTGGTGGCGTGTCGACCTTCTCCACTTCGGCTGACTTCTGCGGTGAGCTCACTCGTACCTTCCAGGGCATTCAGCAACGAGGTCTTGCCAGCTCCGGACGCTCCGAGCATGACCGCCGTCACTCCCTGACGAAGGATCGATCGCAGTTCCTTGATGCCGTGCCCGCTCAGTGAACTCGTCGTCATCACTTCGACCCCGGGAACCGTCTCCTCGGCCTCGGTGACCACCGATTCCACGATGTCCGAGCCGTCGGACTTGGTGAGTACGACGATTGGGGTGGCGCCGCTGTCAAAGGCCATCACCGCGAGTCGTTCGAGCATGAGGACATTGAGTTCTCGATCGATCGGCAACACCACGAGCACCACGTCGATGTTCGCGGCCAGCACCTGCACGTCGCCGGGCGTCGAAGCCGGGCGTCGTAACTCCGTGGTGCGAGGCGAGACTGACACGACGTAGCCGTCGCGCAGGCTCACCCAGTCGCCCGCGACAGGACTCGGCGTCAAGTTCGTGGCGAACTGGCTCGTGGAGGTTCTCTCCACACCGAACTCGTCACACCAGATCACATCGGCGGTCGTGCCATGCACGATGCTCACGCGACCAGGATTTGAATTCTCTGCGAACTCCACGTTGGACGAATCGCCCAGACCCAGGGTGCGCAGCACCCCTATGACGTCCTCACTCAGTGGCGCGCTCGAGGGCAATGATTCCAATTGATCCTTTTGACGGAGGCCGTGGTGTCACACGGACTTGATGATCCCTATCAAGGCTATTGGACGTAGAACCGCCGGGAGGTTCCCTTTTCGACCGGAAGGCCGTGGAATGATTTGTCAATGAGCAAAGTTGCCTGGCCATCGTTTTGGCACCTCCACCCCGGCGTGCGGCAACGAGAAGACCTCTCGGTCGGTGAACGCGCCGCCGATCGCATGCGCAACATCATGGGTTCTTGGCCCTTCGTCTTCAGTTTCTTCGCGGTGATGATCCTGTGGGCGGCCACGAACACCTTTTTCTTGCAGCGGGTCATTAACCACAAAGCCTTCGACCCGTATCCGTACATCCTGCTGAACCTCTTTTTGTCGATGTTGGCCGGGGTCCAGGCCGCGGCCCTGCTGATCGCGGCCAAGCGGACTGATTCGATCGCGTCTGAGATCGCGCTCCACACCGTGAAGAACACCGACGACATCCGAACTCTCTTGGACGAGAACACGAACCTGACCAAGGAAGTGAAGAAGGCAACGGACCTCCTGGACGAGATCCATCGGCACGTCGCAGCGTTGAGTCCCCACGCCGGCAGGTTTCCGCCCGGTGGCTCGCCGCCACCAGAGTAAGCACGCGATTCTCTCAACTGTTTTGCGACTCAGCGTCAGGACCTCGTCGAGTGGCAGGCTGAATCCATGACAACAGCACCAGTCAATTCTGAACTGATCGGCACGACTTTCGTCGTGGCGATCAACCGTCCTGAAGTACGCAACGCCGTCAACGGAACGGTGGCGACGGCACTCGCCGAGGCGTTTCGCACCTTCGAGGCCAACGACGACGCGAAGGTCGCCGTCTTGGCAGGTGAAGGTGGTACGTTCTGCGCCGGCGCGGACCTAAAGGCCATCGGCACTCGCGACGCCAATCGCGTGGGCACAGACGGCGACGGACCGATGGGCCCGACCCGCATGACCCTTTCGAAACCGGTCATCGCGGCCATCGACGGCCACGCGGTCGCCGGCGGCATGGAACTCGCGCTTTGGTGCGACCTGCGAGTGATGGAAGAAGACGCGATACTGGGCGTGTTCTGTCGACGTTGGGGTGTGCCACTGATCGACGGTGGCACCGTCCGACTCCCGCGAATTATCGGCACCGGTCGTGCGCTCGATCTGATCCTCACCGGTCGCGCCGTGGGATCGACCGAGGCGCTGGCCATCGGACTGGTGAATCGCGTGGTCGAGAAGGGTTACGTCCGAGCCGCGGCTCTGGATTTAGCAGAGGAGATCGCGTCGTTTCCCGAAGTGTGCATGCGTGAAGACCGTCTCTCGATGTACGAGGGACTCGGTCGCCCCGAATCCGGGGCGATGGCGATCGAATTCTCCCACGGCTCCACGTCGCTGCGAGCCGATATGCGCGAGCACGTCGATCGGTTCGTGTCCGGTGAGGGACGACACGGGAACTTCAAGAAATGATCTATGCCACCCGAGCCCGGTTGGAATGGTCCGGGGCTCGGGTGGCACGGTGATCGATTTTACAGGTTGCGACTTCTCCGGTGCTTAGAAGTAGTAGTACTCCGGCATGAAGTTGATGAGCGGACTGTTCGTGAATCCGATTGTGCTCTTCAAGGTCTTGATGGTCTCGACTGTGGGCGCGCTCTCCGGTTCGTACAGGACTGGCAAGTCTTGCGCAGCGAACGTCGCGTAGGCCGTCAAGTTCGAGTGACCGAAGTCGGTGCCCTGAATGAGGTTCGTCATCGTCTTGTTGGCGTAGTCCCCGGGGTTGAAGCCACCACCGACGGCGAAGAGCGTCTCACCGGTCGGGAAGTAGTTCGGGGCGAAGGTCCAACCGCCGCCCCACATACAGAGCTGGAAGCCCGCACCACTGTTGCAGTCCGCGACCACGGCATTGAAGGACTCGGTCGAGGTCGAGACCTTGATCCCGATGTGGGCCCAGTCAGCGACCTCGGCCGTGATCTCTTGGGTCAAGGACGGTGAACCACTTGCATAGACGAACGAGAAGTTCAAGGTGTAGCCCTGCGTAATGCCCGCGCCACACTGGTTCGAACCGGTACCGGGGTTGACACACGTCTGAACGCCGTTCTCAATCTTCCACCCGTGCGAGGACAGCAACTTCTTCGCCGACGTCAGATTGAAGGGATACGGGTTAGAAATCGGTGCGGAATACTTGGCCGGCACAACCGCGGGCAGTGCCGTGTAGGACGGGAAGCCGTAGCCCTTGTCGACGTTCTTGATGACGCCGAGTTGGTCGGTCGACTCCTGAAGAGCCTGGCGTATGTAGAGCTGATTCACGGCTGCTACTTTCGCGTCCTTCTTGCTGAAGTTGAACGGCGCGTAGTTGAAGCCCCAGATCGTTCCCGTCGAGAGGTTGTACTTGCTCGCCAGGTTCGCCCAGTTGGGACCGACCGTTCCGGGTGTAGGCGCGGGAGAGGTCAGTACGCCCGGGTCGACGAATCCGATGTCAACCTTTCCCGCCTGAAGGTCGTTCTCTTCAGCTTGGGTCGTCGTGTAAGCGATCTCTTTGACGAAGGCGACCTTGGCCTTCACCGGACCGGAGTACTTGTTGTTCGGCTGGAAGGTCAGGTTGCCGAGGTTGTCGAAAGCCGTCAAACGCCACGGACCGTCATCGCCGGCCTGCCACAGAGCATCGGTGTAGGTCGAGGTCTTACTCGAGAGCCTGTTCAAGTAGTTGTAGACCGCGGTGCACGCGGACTTAGTGGCCGCCGCGCCCCAGACGCCCGTCGCGCAGTGCTGCTTGGCGGTCGGCGACGAGATGTCCCACTTGTCGGTGAACGGCGTTATCTGGTTGAGGTAGTTGTTGGTGATCCAGAGGGGGTTGACGGTCGTCTTGAAATTGATCGTGACCGTCATGCCGGAACCGGTGATGCTGGATACCTGGTCCGGGATACCGTAGCCCGGGTTGTAGCCCCAGAAGTCAGCCGGGAGAGCCTTGTACATGTTCAAGAAGAACATGACCGACTGGGCGTTGACGGTCTGACCGTCCGCGAATTTCCATCCCTTGAGCTTCATCGTCACGGTCTTGTCGTGGTTCGAATACACCGGGTTGTACGCCAGTGAGAGCGACGGGACGAGCGACACGCTGCCACCGAGCCCGAACCAGTACATGGGCCGGAACATCTCGTTCTGGAATTGGTTGATGTTGTCAACGGAGCAGTACTGGCACGATTCGTAGGGGAAGATCCAGTTCGGTTGTGCTCCCGCACCTTCGGCGAAGGTGAGTGTGCCCGAGACCTTGCCGGTGGACGGTGGACTTGTCCTGGGCTTCGACTTTCCGCCGGTGGCGACGACAATTACAACGATGATCAGGGCGACTACAACGAGTCCTGAGATGATTTGAATGAGACGCTTTTTATTGGACATAAGAACACTTTAAGTACGTCACCGTCACTTCACTCATCAACTCGTCACCTAGGCGACACTTCTCAACCATTTTTAAGACAAGTGGGCCCACAATTTAGGCCCGAAAAGACCCTGGGTGAGTGCTAATAGCTTGCGACACACCGGAAACGAAGTGTCCACTCAGTCATCGCGCCACTGGTCAGACAAAGTGTCGAGATCGACATTGTCACCTATTTGCAATGCGAGAACTCAAGAGATGTACAAAGGAGCGCTACCACGAGTTGTAAGTTCACGGGGTGACTCGACGCGTAATTCACAGGTTACGACGCGGGCCGCTTCTCATTTTCGTTGGTGCGGCGCTCTTCATTGTCACGACCTCGACGGCGACGTCGGCGGAGAATAGACCGGCGCTCGCATCCACCACGACGATTCCCAGCGACTGCGCGGCCACCACCTCGCCCACGACAACGACGACGACGACGACGACGACGACGATAAGTACCTCAACGACAACGGTACCCGGCACTACGACGACGACTGCGGCCACCACGTCCACGGTGCCGGCGTCAACAACCACGACGACGACCACCACGACGACGACGATTCCAAAGAAGAGAGCAATCGCCTGGCCGGCTCATAGCAGCGCCGCAGTGGCGATACCGCGACTGTGCGTCGCCGCCTCGTCGCCACATCAGCCGAGAGTTCCGATCGCGAGTCTGACCAAGATGATGACCGCGTGGGTCGTGCTGCACCAGATGCCGCTGACCTATCAACAGCAAGGTCCTTGCCTCAAGGTCAGTGCGTACGACGTAGCGCTGTATCACTACGACGTCGCATCGGGTCAGTCAAATGCCCGCATCGTGTTGGGCGAACGAATCTGCGAAGGAACACTGCTTCGCGGTCTGCTCGTGCATTCGGCGGGTGATTATTCGCAGTTGCTCCAGAGCATGATCGGCTGGAGTCCGTCGAGGTTCGTGCGTGTCATGAATGCCGACGCACGCAAGATGGGACTCACGAATACGCATTACGTGGACCTCAGCGGCATCTCGCCCTACGACCAGTCGACTGCCGCAAACCAAGCAACGCTCGCCGTCAACCTGATGACCGACGAACCGATCGTCGATCAGATCGTCGCACTGACCCACGTGGCACTCCCCTACAACGGGGTCGTCGAGTCCTACACGCCGTTCATCGGTCAGGCCAACGTCGTCGGCGTCAAATCCGGTTTTACGAATCCGGCCGGCGGATGCGACGTCATGGCCGTCAAGGTCACAATCGGTGCCAACACATTCTTGACGTTCGAAGTCGTGCTCGGAGAACACGGGTGGAACTCGATTGAAGTCGCCGGGAGCGCCGCTCTCACGTTGTCCCAATCACTGCGGCCGTCAATCAAACGGGTTAGAACGCCGTCCGGCGTGCAACTCGAATGGACTGGTCCGGCGGCGGACATCCAGGGTTGAGCTTCGTTTAGGAAAGAGCCTGACGAAGGTCCTCGAGCAAATCGTCGATGTCTTCGATGCCCACACTCAGACGCACCAGGTTGTTTGGGATCTCTAGCAACGATCCGCTCGTGGACACATGCGTCATTTGCGCCGGAATCTCGATCAGGCTCTCGACGCCGCCGAGCGACTCAGCCAGGGTGAACACTTTGGTCTTCTCGACGAACGACTTCGCTCGAGCGGCGCCGCCGGCGACCTCGACGCTCACCATCCCACCGAAGCCTCGCATCTGATCCAATGCGATCTTGTGGTTGGGATGGGTCTCGAGTCCGGGGTACCAGACTCGTTCGATTTGCTCGTGCGAAGCGAGCATCGACGCCACTCGGGCCGCATTCTCCTGGTGTCGATCCATGCGCACGGCCAGGGTTCGGATTCCGCGCATGATCAAGTAGCAGTCCAGCGGTCCGGGAATCGCACCCACGGCGTACTGGAAGAACTTCAATCGCCCCGCCAGATCCGAGTCATTCGTGACGAGTATCCCGCCGATGGCGTCGGAGTGGCCGCCCAGGTATTTCGTCGTCGAATGCATCACGACGTCGGCACCCAACGGAAGTGGCGTCTGCAGATACGGCGTCGCGAACGTGTTGTCGACCACCAAGAGGGCGCCGTGGCGGTGCGCCGAGTCGGCCAGCGCCGCGATGTCGGCAATGCGCAACCAGGGATTGCTCGGGGTCTCGGCCCAGATCAACTTGGTCCCATCGCGCCACGACGACTCGACCGCGTCGACGTTCGAAAGGTCGACGACGTCGGTCTCGATCCCCCATGGACCAAAGATCTTCGTCAACATGCGAAACGTCCCGCCGTAGGCGTCGGCCGAAAGCATCACCCGGTCACCCGGTGCCAGCGTGCGCAACATGGAGTCCGTCGCAGCGAGGCCCGAGGAGAACGCCACCGCGAATTGCGCCATCTCCAGGCTGGCGACGACTTCTTCTAGGGCCCTGCGCGTCGGATTGTCGCCGCGGCCGTAATCGGCGAACTTGACGACGCCGACTGACTCCTGGGCGTAAGTCGACGTGAGATACACCGGCACATTGACCGCGCCGGTCTCTAAGTCCGGCTCTTGTCCCGCGTGGATGGCCCGAGTGGAGAAGTTCACGACAGTCCTTTCAGTTGGCGGAATCAGGCTCGGCGTTGGACAAGAAGCGCAGGACGTCCGAGGCCGTGATGACGCCGCGCGGACGCCCGTCGGCCAATACCAACAACGCCGGGGTCGTAGCGAGTCGGCGCGTCACCGATTCGAGGGGCTCACCGACGCCGATCGTCTCCAGGATCGGGCCCATCACCGCTTCGATCGGCCGATTCAGCATCGAAGGATCCTTGAATCCCAATTCCATTAGGTCCAACTCGATGGCGGTGCCGACGACTTCTTTGGCGGCGAGCGGCAGCTCGTCGGTGACGGCGATCACGACTTGGGAGACCCCTCGTTCGCGCATGAGATCGGTGACCTCTCGCGCGCTCTGATTGGTCGTGGCCAAGATGAGGTCGGTCGCGTGGGCACCTTTAACGTCGAGGATGTCACCGGCCGTCGGACCACTCTCGGTCGTCAAGAAGCCGTAGCCCCGCATCCAGTCGTCGTTGAAGATCTTAGAGATGTAGTTGCGCCCCGTGTCGGGTACCAGTACCACAACGCACGATCCCGCCGGTGCGACTTCGGCCACTCGCAGCGCCGCGGCGACTGCGGTCCCGCCGGAGCCACCGATGAGCATTCCCTCTTCGAAGGTGACCCGTCGCGCCATTTCAAAGGCGGCGGCGTCGCTCACCGCGATCACTTCGTCAACGAGACTCGGGTCGTAGTTTGCGGGCCAGAAATCCTCACCCACACCTTCGGTGAGATACGGACGGCCCTCGCCGCCGGAATAGACCGACCCTTCGGGGTCCGCCGCGATGATTCGGACGTTCGGATTTTGTTCCTTGAGGTACTGCGCGACGCCGCAGATGGTGCCGCCGGTTCCGGCGCCCGCGACGAAATGGGTGACCGTACCGTCAGTGTCGCGCCAGATCTCGGGACCGGTCGTGGTGTAGTGCGCGTAGGGATTCGCCGGGTTCGAGTACTGATCCGGACGAAACGCGCCCGGTGTTTCCTTGGTCAATCGTTCCGCGGTCGAATAATACGAATCGGGGTCATCGGGGGCGACGGCCGTCGGACAGACAATGACCTCGGCGCCGTAGGCCTCCAAGAGCCGGACCTTCTCCGCGGCCATCTTGTCGCTCATGACGAAGATGCATCGGTAGCCACGCTGCGCCGCGACGATGGCTAATCCGACCCCGGTATTACCACTCGTCGGCTCAACGATCACGCCACCGGGCTTCAACAGTCCGTCTCGTTCGGCGGCGTCGATCATCGTGAGAGCCGGACGGTCCTTCGAACTCCCTCCGGGATTCATGGACTCCAGTTTCACGAGCACTTCGACGCCTTTCGGCGTGGCCAGCCGATTGAAGCGAACCAGAGGTGTTTCACCAATGAGGTCCAGTAGGGAGTTCGCAACGCGCATGGCTCCACCCTATTTGGGCCAACGACCGCGCCGCGGCGACCGCGAGCAATCCCTCGGATTTCGTTCGCTCCCGCGACGGAGACCTCGAAACGAATCCCTTGGGCCAAGTGACGACGGCGTCTTTCGCTGATGCCGACGCTGATCCAGCCGACGATGATCACGGCCCAGCGGGTCAAGAGACGATAGACCGGCGAGATGACTTCTTTTCACAGCGAATTGAGGGACTTCCCAAACTCGGCGCGTCCAACGTGGTAGTCACGATCACGTCGGTGACGAGCCGACTTGCCGAAGCCGGATTCATCGCCGCTCGTGAAGAGGCTGAAGAACTAATGGCGTGCGTCGCAGGCAGCGACGTCGTCTTGGAGTCGCTGATTGAACGTCGACTGCGGAGCGAACCGCTCGCCTGGATCATCGGATCCACCACGTTTTGCGGATTAACGATCCAAGTCGACCCTGGTGTGTACGTTCCAAGGTGGCAAAGCGAACCATTGGCTCGTCGAGCGCTGTCGCGGCTTCCTGACAACGGCACGGCGATCGACCTATGCACCGGATCAGGATGCATCGCGATGGTGCTGATGTCACAGCGACCCGGATCGCGCGTAGTCGCTTCAGAACTCGACGACCGTGCTGTTTCGTGCGCGACCGCGAATGGTGTGGAGGTTCATTCCGGAGATCTCTTCGCGCCACTTCCACCAGAATTACTCGGCATGGTCGATGTCGTCGTTGGCGTCGTGCCCTACGTGCCTTCGGGAAGCATGGCGTTTCTCCCCCGCGATACCTTCGCCTACGAGAGCGCATTGGCGTACGACGGTGGCGACGATGGCACCAGCATCCTTCGCCGAGTAATCCGCGAAAGTCCGGGTTTCCTGCGACCCGGCGGTGCACTTGTCCTGGAACTCGGCGGCGACGAAGCGAATGCCCTTCGGAGTGACTTCGAGCGTCACGGCTTTGGCGAGGTCGTCGTCTTTGAGGACGATGACGGTGACGTACGGGGCGTTGAGGCGACGTTTTTCAGATCGGGTCCAGCAATGATCCGATGAGACTTATGCGCCGTAATACTGACGAGATGATCCAGTCATACCCTCACGTTCGGTCGATGTCGGTCACGACGTGGCGTCTCGTGCGATTGCTGGGAAGCGCCGCATTGGTCGCCACTGGCGCGATTCACCTCGATCTCTATCTCACGGGGTACTCAACAATCGCGACCATCGGCGCGCTCTTTCTAGTACAGGTGATCAGCGCATTCATTTTGGCCGTCGCGGTATTCGCGTCCTCGAATCGGCTGATCGCCGTACTGGGAGCGGGATTTCTTTTGTCGACGCTGGTCGGGTATCTCCTGTCGCTGCGTTTCAGCCTCTTTGGCTTTCGCGAGGTCCGAACGACCGCGGGCATCGTTGCCGGCATTATCGAGATAATTGGATTCGTCGTGCTCGCAGCGTGGGCGCTGAGACCAGGTGTTCGACACACATCCTCCGTCGAAGCGACAGCGCAACGCCAACCGGCCTTCCACGGGCGCAACGTCGTACGAGGCGCGCGTTGGTCAGCTGTAATACTCGCAGTATTCGCGTCCCTTTCGCTGGGACTGCAACTGGCGAGTTCCAACGTCGCGTCAACCAACTCTGGCGGCCCGAACGCCATCGTGAAGGTCACCAGTATTCAAGGCGTCAAAATGCTCACCAATAAGCACGGTTTCACGCTGTATTGGTTCGTTCCGGACTCCTCGACCAAGTCGAGCTGTTATTCGACGTGCGCGGCGTACTGGCCACCCGTGTTGGGGAAACCCTCGCCAGCAGCCGGCATCGCGGGATCGTTCGGGACCCTGCAACGCACTAACGGGACCACGCAGGTCACCTACAACGGTCATCCGCTCTATACCTACATTGGCGACTCCGCTCCGGGACAGGCCAGTGGGAATCGCGTCCGCCTGAACGGAGGATTGTGGTACGAGATGAAGGTCTCGAAGTAACGACGAGCCGGAAGCTCGAGCTTCGACTACGCCTCGAGCATCACCAAACGCCCGGCAGCATTCGCCATCGAACCCGCGAGCGGTACTCGTCGTAACTACTGCTGGAAACGAGCAGTCGCTCTTCCACGACTGCTCGCCCGATGTTGCAACTGCAGATGAAGACCACGACAAGTGCGTTCCTCAAAGAGAGGCTTTGCAAGAGATAGCCGATCTGGAGGAAGAAATACGAGGAATAGATCGGATGGCGAATCAAAGAATACGGTCCTCGATGCACCAATCCTCGATCGGCCGCGGCGAACCCGAAGGAGCGTCCGAGGGCGAAGAACGACGCAACGCAAATAACTAGACCAATCATTTGCGAGTCGAAACCGGCCACGACTCCCCAGTGCGGGTGCGCGCCCTCGGGACGCAACAACACCCCGCCAAACGTTCCGCCGAACGCGAGGAGCCAGTCGACGGGCCGCCGGCTCACGACGCGAGCTGGGCGCCGGACTAAGTAAGCCACCACGATCCACATCTCTTCGCCGAGGAACGCGGCACCAATCAACGAGTGCGTGCGCAGGTAATACTCGAGTCCCGCGCGAGCAAACAGCGCCGCGCCGAATGCGGCGACCAGATTCAAAGTGATACGAATCGCCACCGCGGACCTCGAAGGGCGCGCTGGCGCGACGAGAACTTCGCTCATCACCATCAGCCGCTCAGCGTTCCCGAACGATTGAGCCTGCGTTCAATGAGCGCGTCGACACTCACCCGGCCCGCACCAAGCAAGACAATTACGAGTGCCATGACCGCGAGAGCCAGGTTGAATTCGTAGCCCGGCGTCAACGTCTCGGAGTTGATGCCGTTGACCCACGTGACGGTGATCATGGCCATCACTTGGTCCCCGAACAACGCCAGACCGGCGACGCGAGCACCGAAGCCGAGGGCCATCGCGATGGCTCCCCCGAATTCGATGACGCCCCCGAGCACGGAAAAGAAACCGCCGGGATGGAGATGGGCGGTATTCGACATAAATAGCGAAGTGTTGTGAATCCCTGGTCCGTTGAAGGTGCCGAAGAGCTTGCCCGCCCCGTAGTAGATGAAGATCCACGCCAGCGCGATCCGAAGTGCTCCAAGCGCCGCATCACTTGAGCGCGAGTCCGATCGAGTCGTGAACACCATTGACAACAACGCAACGCCACGTCGGTTCA
>Ga0307374_10002686_pt1 | contig 31307 bp, 16 predicted proteins | sample OX3MG_FD_202532 | JGI IMG/M metagenome (GOLD analysis project Ga0307374, IMG submission 202532) | Soil microbial communities from Risofladan, Vaasa, Finland - OX-3 | ecosystem: Environmental > Terrestrial > Soil > Coastal area > Acid sulfate soil | place: Finland: Risofladan, Vaasa | collected... | reverse complement strand
AGGTAGGGGGCGATCCAATCGGGCGGCTGCTGTTGCGCCAAGGCCGCGCGCCACTGTTGGTCGGTGAGGGGGGTGGGCGAGGGGAACTCGTAATAGGAATAGACGCTGCCCTTGACGATTTCGCGGCGACCGAAGTAGGGAACGATCTGGTCCCATTCCATGCCCGGTCCCACCGCCGCGGACAAGTAACCGAAGGGGGTCTTGCCGGCGACGTCGGCGATCTTGGGCAGCGGGTCCGGGATGGAGAGGGCGTAGTGGGGGTTGGCCAGGCTCTTGAAAACGAGGAAATTGTACTCGCCGGCGCGGCCGGCGTAGAGGATCGCGAGGTAGTCGGCGGGGGTAAGCGGTTGGCCGCGCAGCTCCTTGGTAGCGATGGCTTGGAAGTGGCGGGCGGTGGCGGCGGCGTCGCGCAGGCGTTCCAGAATGCCCTGCCGCAGTGGGCCGGCGGCGATGAGGTCCTCCGCGGACGGCTGTTGGCCGAGGCTGGGCCAGGCGGCGGTGCCGCCGGCGACCAGCGCGGCGGCGCTATCGAACAGTTGTGCCATGGCGCCAAAGGTAGCCGGGTCGGGCTCGACGTAACCGCGCGGGGGCGTGGTGGCGAGCTCTTCGAACCCCCCCTCGCCGCACTCGGCGGCGCTCTCGTCGTTGACCAGGATGGTGGTGTGGCGGAGGGTGGCCCAGGAGGCCAAGCCGGTCTGCAGCCGCTTGCGGTCCCAGAGCGCGCTGCTGGCGGTTCCGGGGATGGGTGCGGTCGGGGCCCATTGCGCCTTGAGGGCAGCCAGCCACTGGCCGTAGAATTGGCCCGCGCCGGGTGCGGCCTGCGACTGCGCTTGGCGAAGGCGCCCCAGCACGGGGCCGAGCCGTCCAAACTCTTGCAGTTGCGGCTGCAAGAGGCTGGCGGCCAAGTGGTTGCCGAGAGCATCGGCCAGATCCAGCCCGCTGGGCAAGAGGCGGGGGCCGTTGACGCCGGTGATCTGCTCAGCGGGGGGCCAGTCGCGGTGGTAGACGGTGGAGTCGAGGACTTCGTTGTCGAATCCCCAGGAAAGGGGGAAGACGCTGGCGCGCGGGCTGGGGTGGGCGGCGTAGGCGGGCGGGTGCTGACCGGCGGCGTTCTCCCAGACCAAAGGTTGGCGTGGAGGCGCAATAAAAGGGGCGTAGGCGGCGATCCAGGCGAGGGCCAAGCGTTTGACCGCGGGGGGCAAACTGGCGAGGTCGTCCAAATTGCGGGGCAGCGCCGCCACTTGGGTGAGGTAGCGGAAGGCGCGAAAGTAGCGCCGCAGGCCGGGATCGGTGGTGTAAAAGCCGCGGGGGCGGAGCTGGCTGTAATCCATCGGGCGCAGGAACTGCGGCTGCTGCATGAGGCCGCCTGGCGCCTGCAGAATGCGCGCCACCTCGCCGGTGGGATGCGGCGGCGGATGGCGCAGCGCGCCGATGGTGGCGAACACGGTGTTCCAGGGGCTTTGGGGGTGTTCGCGCTGCAGGGCGGCGCGGGCGGCGGCGACGAAGCGCCAGAAGGCGGGAATGGCCTGCTGGCGTTCGGTGATGGTGAAGAGGCCGTGGTAGGCGGCGCCATAGACCTCCCAGATCAGGTCGGTGGTGACCAGATAGGGACGGGTGGGGATCTCGTCATTGAGGCCGCCGCAAAGGTAGAGCTCGCTGTCGTAAAGAGAATAGAGCTGGTCGTTGTTGGTGGGCGAGGTGCTGGCGAAGGGGCGGAAGAGGCCGGCGTCGCGGATGAGGTGGCGCCGATCGGAAGGGGTGGTGGCAAACATCCAGGCATTGACTACGTCGGCCAGCGGCACTTGGATGGGCACATAGGCGAGCGCTTGGCGAGCTCCCATTTGAACGGCGCCGACGATGCCGCGGCCGTCGGGCACCGAGGCTGGAGGCAACAGGAACCGGTCGGCCGTGGCTTGTGGCCGGGCGATCTGGGCGTGGTCGAGGTAGAGGGTTACGCCGGAGGTGCCCGAGTGCCAGGCCAACAGGCCGAGGCCATTGGGGGTGGGCGCCAGCCAGCCGCCGCCGCAGAGCCGACCGCCGGCTACGGATCGCACCCCGTTCCAGTCCTTGAAGCCGTAGACCAAGGATTGGAAGCAGCCATGGCTGTCTTCCCAGATGAGGCGATTGCCTGCGGGATGGAAGCTGACCGGGAGGGCCGAGGGCACCGGTATGGAGGTGGGCTGGCCGTCTATTTGGGGATCGTTGATCTTGATGCGCGTGGACTTGGGCCCGATGAGCTGATACAGGCGCGTGCCCTTGGCGGTGATGGAGAGAATGCGGTAGCTGCCGTCGGGCTTGCGCTGGCCAAAGTAGAGCCGCAGCTTGCCGTCGAAGGGCCGCGGGCTGATGACGAGGCGGCGGAGATCGGGGAGGGAGGCAAAGAGCGTAGTGGCCGCCCAACCCCGTTTCGCCTGCGCCAGTTTCAAGAGTTGGGACTGGCTTGAGGTGCGCGCCAGCAGATAGAGCACCGCTGTGGGGGCGGCGGGATCCCAAACCAGGGCGCTGAGCCGGGTTCCGGCCGGCGCCTGCCAGACGGTGCGGCTCAGGTTTTGGGCCACGTCCCAGAGGCGGACCTCATAGCGCCCGGCGGCGGCGGCCACGATGGCGGCTGCGATGGGGGCGTGCGCGGCCACGTTTAGGGCGACTACCGTCTCGCCCGGGGACAGCAGGAGATGTGCCGCCGCCGGGGGCGAGCGGCGCACTGGCGCTACGGTTGCATTGTAGGTCGAGTCTTGGGCGGGGGTGGGGACGCTTTGCTGCGCCGGCGCGGCCGCCAACAGCAGTGCGCTGGCGAGAAATGCGGAGGCCCAGGTGCGCATGGGGCGTATGGTAACAGAGCAGTGGGTTGCGGGGCGAGACGGCGCGCAGGTAGAGCGGAGCGTCGTGGCCGGCGGCCAGCGCGGCGATGAGCAGCGCGGTGACGCCGAAGCGTTCGCCGACGGCGGCGGCGCGTGGCAGCCAGGCTACTCCAGGTTTGCCACCCGCGCATGCTACGACCATCGTGGACCGCTCGAGCCGCGGGCGCGCGAGGGCGCGGGGGCGGGGCAGGGGCGCAGCGAAACGCCCCAGCCGGGGATCGTCGGCTGGGGCGGGTGGGGGAGAAGAGGGCTACTTGGCTTTGCGGAGGTAGATGTTGCCGTTGAAGTTGGAGATGCGGATCTCGGGGCCGCCGCCGTTGAGGGTGCCGTAGGTGGTGCGGTCCAGGCGGACCTTGTACATGCCCTGGGCGTTGCGCTGGCCTTGACCGGACTTGGAGGGCGCGGGCGCGGGCGCGGCCTGGAAGTTGAAGCCGTCGTCCATGTAGATGTCGCCGTGGTCGGTCTTGAGGCGGAGGTTGCAGTGGACGTCGGCGGGGAGGGTGACGTCAATGGTGCCGTTGAGGGAGCTGAAGGCGCTGGGCTTGGAGGGGTCGAGCTGGGCGACGGTGGCGGTGATGCGGCCGTTGAGGGCGTTGGCGACGATGCTGCCGGAGACGTTGTGCAGGGTGATGTTGCCGTTGGTGTCGGCGGCGTCGATGTCGCCGCTGACGCCCTCGACCTGGATGAAGCGGCCGTTGACGGAGTGGAGGACGAGGGAGGTGTGCGCCGGCACTTGGATCTCGAGGTTGCCGCCGCCGAAGACCGAGGCGTGGACGGTGACGACGTTGTTGTCCTCCTCGGCGGTGAGGCCGGGGTTGACGTCGAGGCGGTGCATGCCCTGGGCCTCGGGCGGAGGGTTGCGCATGCGGCGGCCGCGGGAACTGCCGCCGGTACTGTCCACGATCACATCCTGGCCGTTGTAGGCGCGCACGGTGATGGTGCCGCTGAGCGTGCTGACCTTGAGGGTGGCGGGCTGGGAGGGATGGCTGAGCGGGACCACGATGTGGTCAGGGCTGGAACTGGAGGCCGGGGCCTGGGCGATTGCCGCCGCGGGCAGGGCCACGGCCAAGCCGGTGGTCAGCGCCACTGCCGCCAGCCATCCATGGAGAAGAGAAGTTTTATTCATAAGAGCCTCCACTGGCATAAACCAGGGCTGCGCCGGCGCGTTACTTGACCTGGTGCAGATAGATGCTGCCGTTGACGGTGCGCAGAGTCAAGGCGGGGCCGCCGTTGCCGACGCGGGCGCTGCTCGTCCGGCCGCGGCGAAACACGATCCTGTGCCCTTCGCGCTCCGAGGCGGCGCCGGCGAGGGGCTGCGGGGCGACGGGGAAGTCGCTGTAGACCGAGCCATTGACGGTGTGGTAGCTCAGGTCGGCGTTGAGGCCGGGCTGGAGGTAGAGGCTGATCTTGCCGTTGACGGAGCTGAAGGAGCTGGCGGCCTGGGGGTTGGCGCGGAAGGCGACGCTGACGCTGCCGTTGACGGTCGCAGCCTCGCCCGAGCCGGCCAAGCCGGCGAGCTGCACGCTGCCATTGACGTTGTGCACCTGGTAGGCGCCGCTGACGTTGCTGGCCTGGACGTCGCCGCCGTTGACGGTGCGGAGGTCGAGCCGGGCGCCGGCGGGGACGTGCAGCTCGAAATCGAAGCGGACTTGGTAGCCGGGGTTGTTCCAGTGGCGACCCCAGTGGTCGCAGCGGGTGGTGGCGTCGTGGCCGCCGCAGCGGAAGGGACCGTCCACGTAGAGCTTGAGGCTGTCGCCGGTTTGGGTGACGTCGAGATGGACGTCGCGCTGGGCCTGGGCGACGGCATCTTGGGATTCGCCGGCGATGGTTTCGGTGGCGGTGAAGCGCACGGCGTCACCGCCGTCGCCGACCACGGTGATGGGGCCGGTGACGTTGTCCACGGCGACGAGGGGGGCGGCGCCGAGGGTGAAGGTCTTCTGTGTTACCTGCGGGGGGGCGGTGATGGGCAGGTCGCGCCCGAAGCGGCGCTGGGCGGAGGCGCCGGAGGCCAGGGTGAGGGCGAAGGCGGCGGCCAAGCCGGCGCCGACCAGGAGTTTGGTGGCAGTTTCGGAGCGGGAAATCATAGTGTCCTTAATTCCAAGTGGGTTGCGCAAGGCCCCAGGCGGCGCGCTGGCGCACCTCGGGGTTGTAGGCGGTGTCGCGGCTGACCTGCTGCAGCAGGTCGCGGGCCTGCTGGTCGTGGGTCTCGACGAAACTGTCCACCAGCGCGATCTGCACCAGCGGGGAGTTTTGATAATGGAACGCGTCCACCAAGCCCTTTTGAATGCCGGGCTCGGCGCTGTGGCGGGCGAGGGCGTCCACCACGGCGAGGCGGACATCGGGGCTGGAGTCGTACTTGAGCGAGTTGAGCAGGGCCTCGAGCACCTGCGGATCAGTGCCCTGCAGGCGGTTGCTGTAGCTCACCCCTTGCAGGCGGTCGCTGGCCGACTGCTGCTGCAGAAGCGAGAGCACCGCGAGTTGGCGGGTGTTCTGCACCTGATCGCGCAACTCGGCGATCTGCTGGGCATCACTCGGGGTGGCGGGGGCGAGGCGGGCGCCGCGGACGAACCAGCCGGCGGCGAGGCCGGCGACCAGCAAGAGCGCCGCTGCCAGGGCGGGCAGGGGGCGGAAGGCGAGGGCGGCGAAGCCCCGGCCGAAGGAACGGGAAGGGTTGATCGAGCGGGGCAGCAGAACGGTGGGGATGGACACGGCCGCGTCCATGCCCTGCTGGTAGGCGGCCAGCATCTGGTCGAAGCGCTGGCGCTGGCGCTGGTCGGGCTCGGCTGCGGGCAGCTCGCCCAGTTTCTGCCAGAAGGCGGCCAGCGAGGCGCAGTCAGCACAATTCTCAAGATGGCGGCGCAGCCAGATGCGATCAGCGGCGCGCTCGGGCGCCTCCAGTTGGTGCTGCCACAGTTCGGGCAACAAGCCGGCAGCCAGTTCGCAGTCGTTCATAAAACACCTCGGTCGGCCTGGGAGGCCAGGAATTGAAATTGCTCGCGCAGCTCGCGCATGGCGCGATGGACGCGCACTTTCACCGTGCCGGTCTCGACGCCGAGGATGGCGCCGATCTCCTCGTGCTTCAACTCCTGGAAGCGGCTGAGGACGAGCAGTTCACGCTTCTCCGGGGGGAGGCGCTCGAGCGCCCGGGCCAGCAGGCGGTGTTCCTGGGCGGCTTGGGCGGCGTCGGCGGGCTCGAAGCTGGGGGTGTGGGTCTCGTCGTCCCACTCGACCTCGCCGCGGCGCTTGTGCAGGTGGTCGAGACGGACGTTGCGGGCGATGTAGTACATCCAGGTGGCGAAGCGGCTGCCGGGGCGGTAGGTGGCGCGGTACTTGAGGATGCGCACGAACACGTCTTGCACCAGGTCTTCGCTGACGGCGCGGGGAGCGCCCAGGCGCAGGAAGTAGTTCAGCAGGGGGCGCTGATGGCGGTCAAAGAGCGGGGACAGCGCCTGCACCTCGCCGGTCTGCACCTGGCACATGAGGGCGTCGTCATCTCTGTCGGGCGAGGTCGGTGGCGCTAGACGTGGGACCAGCATAAGTGAGGGCATCGCCACGGCCATAGTCGCTCCAAAGGCGTAAACCGGCGGCGGGGAAAAAGGTTACGAAGGGGCTTAATCGTTGCGCAAGGTGACGACCGGGTCCACGCGGGTGGCGCGGCGAGCGGGGAAGAAGCTGGCCACCAGGGCCACGGCCAAAAACAGCAGCGAATAGGCACCAAAGGTGAGGGGATCGGCTCCGGGGAGGCCGTAAAGGAGGGTGGCGACGGCATGGCCCAGGGCCCAGGCGCCGCCGAGGCCCAGCGCGATGCCGAGGGTGACCAGCAGCATGCCGCCGTAGAGCACGAGGCGGAAAACTTGGCCGGCGCTGGCGCCCATGGCGATGCGGATGCCGAGCTCGCGCGAGCGCTGGCGCACGCCGTAGGCCATGACGCCGTAGATCCCGATGGCGGCGAGCAGGGTGGCCAAGGCGGCGAGCAGGCCGAGCAGGTTGGCGCCGAGTTGGGCGAGAGCCATGGACTGCTGGACGGGAACCTCGGCGGACCGCAGGTTGGTGATGGCCAGGTTGGGGGCTTGGGCGTGCATCGCCTGGCGCAGTTCGGGCAAGACGGTGGTGGGGTCGCCCAGGGTGCGTACGGTGAGTCCGAGGGCGGTGCCGGGGTATTGCGCCAAGGGCAAGTAGGCAAAGGCGAGGGGATCTTCGGAGAGGGTGAAGTACTTAATGTCGCGCACGACGCCGACGACCTGGGTGTAGTCGGGGTCGCCGAAGAACTTGAGGCGCTTGCCCAGAGGGTCTTGGCCGGGCCAGATCTGGCGGGCCATGGTCTGGTTGATGACCATGACTTTCTGGTTGGCGGCGGTGTCGCTAGAGGTGAAGTCGCGGCCCTCGAGCTGGGGAATGCCCATGGTGGCGAAGTAGGAGCCGGGGAGGACGGATTCGACGGTGACAAAGCGTGTGCCCTGGCCCGGGCGGGGGACCTCGCCCTCGAGGGTGAAGCTGCGGGCAAAGTTGGCGGCGGCCATGGGGGTGCCGGTGGCGAGGGTGGCTTGGGCGACGCCGGGGAGGGCGCTGGCGCGGGTCAGCACCTGCTGCTCGAATTGATCCAACTTCAATGGGGTGCCGGGTTGGGTGGGGTCGAATCCAATGGTTCCGAGGTCGAAATTGAGTGAGGCGATGTGGGCGGCGTCGAACCCGGGCGAGGCTTTTTGGATATTGCGCAGGCTGGCGAGGAAGAGGCCGGCGACGATGAGGGCGACCAGGGAGAAGGCGACCTCGCCGATGAGCAGCAGGCCACGCAGGCTCCAGGGGCGGTGGCTGCTGCGGGCGGGTTCGCTGCGCTCCTTGAGCTGGGCGATGAGGTCGAGGCGGGTGGATTGCAGCGCGGGGGCCAAGCCAAAGACAAGGCCAGTGAGCAGGGCCAACCCGAGGGCAAAGAACAGCACGCGGGGATCGAGGGCGAGATTGAGGCTGGTGCGGAGGAGGGCGGGGGGGCGATGGGCCCAGAGCCAGTCGCACGCGCCGCGGGCCAACAGCAGGCCCAAGCCCCCGGCGAGCAGCGCCATCGGGGTGCTCTCGGCCAGCAATTGGCGGATAAGGCGGCGGCGGGTGGCACCCATGGCCAGCCGCACCGCGATTTCGCGGTGGCGGCTCATGCCGCGGGCCAGCAGCAGGTTGGCGACGTTGGCGCAGGCGATGAGCAGCACCAGCCCCACCACCGCCATCATCATGGCGAAGGCGAGCACGAACTGGCCGCGGGCGTTGGGGTTGATGGTGGACTCGAGCAGGGGCACCAGGGTGGCGGTCTGGGCGTGGTTGTCCACCGGATACTGCCGCGCCAATTGGTGGGCGGTGAGGCGCACGGCGGCTTGGGCCTGTTGCAGGGTGACGCCGGGCAGGAGGCGGCCGATGGCGCTGAAAAAGCGGGGGCGGCGCAGGGCGTAGTAGGTCGCAAAGGGGCCGGTGAGCAGGGCGGTGTGCATGCTCAAGGGGGCCCAAAGATCGGGCCCGCCCAAGGCATTGGTGCCGTGGAAGGAGGGCGGGGCGACGCCGGCGACCATGAAGCTGTGGTTGTTGAGCGTGATCGTCTGGCCCACGATGGCGGGATCGGCGCCAAAGCGGCGGTGCCAGAAGGCATCGCTCAGCACCACCAGGGCGCCCTGGCCGTCGGCGGCGGTTTCGGCGGCGCTGAAGACGCGGCCGCGGGTAGCGGTGACACCCAGCATCTGGAAATAGTTGCCGCTCACCAGTAGGGTGTTCACCTGATCGGTCTGCCCCTGGTAGCTCAGGGCCGAGCCACTGGTTTGGAAAATGCTGAGGGCGGAGAAGACGCGCGTGTCCTGGGCGTAGTCGAGGTAATTGGGCTGGGAGAGGCCGAGGTAGGTGGTGCCGGCCAGAGTGGCGTTGCCCTCATCCTGGGTATAGAGGTTGACCACGGTGGCCGGGTCCTGCACGGCGACACCATGCAACATGACTGCGTTCCAAACGGTGAAAATGGCGGTGTTGGCGCCGATGGCCAGTGCCAGCGAGCCGATGGCGATCAGGCTCAACGCCGGGTTTTTGGCCAGCATGCGCCAGCCGAATTTGAGGTCTTGCCAAAGATCGGACATGGGGCTCCCTTCCGCACACTTCGGGTGCTTATCAGCCAGCACGCCAGCGGCCAGGTTAGCACCTTTGTTTTCAACGGCGCATCCTCGGAGTGTGTCCGTTTTTCGGTTGCCGGGGTCCGAATGCGGACAGCCGCCAAGGCGCGGAGGCGGGTATGCTGAACCCAGATGGGGTGGCTGGCGCAACAGTGCGAGGAGCTATTTCGCCATGACCAGTGGCAGATTGGCGTGGTGGAGGCGCCCATCCACGCCTTTTTGGCGCCCGGTTTTCGCCCTGCGGTGCGCTGGCTCCCGGCGCCGGGGCGCAGTGGCTTCCGCGCCGACCCGTTTGGCTGGGCGGGGGGCGATGAGTTGCAGATCTTCTGCGAGGATTATGACGCCGCCCGTGGTCGCGGCCGCCTGGTTGTGGTGGGCGAGCAGGGCGGGCTGCAGCCGCTGCGGGGGTTTCCGCCCGCGGTCCACCTGTCCTATCCCTATTTGATCGAGGACCAGGGCGCGCTCTATTGCGTGCCCGAGATGTGGCACTCGGGACAGGTGCGGCTGTACCGGGCAGCACGCTGGCCGGAGGAGTGGGTGCAGGAGGCGGTGCTGCTGCCGGATTTTGCCGGGGTGGATGCGACCGTGTTTCGCCACGAGGGACGGTGGTGGATGGCCTGCGCGCGGCAATGTTTCGAGCCCGAGCGCGACTTGTGGCTCTTCCACGCGCCCGCGCTCCGGGGCCCGTGGCAGCCGCATGCGAACAATCCGGTGAAACGGGACGTGACTTCGGCGCGCAGCGGGGGCACGCCGTTTGTGCACGCAGGGGCGTTGTATCGGCCGGCGCAGGACTGCAGCCGGACGTATGGCGGCGGGCTGGCGCTGAACCGGGTGGTGCGGCTGACGCCGGAGGAGTTTGCCGAGGAGACGGTAGTGCGGTTGGCGCCGCCGGCCGACTGGCCTTGGCGCGCGGGTTGGCACACGCTGGCGGCGATGGGCGAGCGCACCCTGCTCGATGCCAAGCGGGTGGCGCTGTTGCCGGCCGCCTGCCGCCGGGTGGCGGGACACAAGCTGCGGCGGCTGCTTCGCCAGAAGCGTGCATGACGGGGCAATGGCATACTACGCACGCCGAGCTGGCGGGGCTGGCCCCGGCCTGGGACCGCGCCCTGGCCGCCGGCAACCCCGACAACCCCTTCTTATTGGCCGACTTTTTGCAGACTTGGGCCGAGGCGTTTGTGCCCGACGGCGAGCTGCGCGTGCTGACGCTGTGGGAGGGCGGGGAGCTGGTGGGCGGGCTGCCACTGTATCGGGCCCGGCGGCTAAGCGGGCCGCGACTGGCGGTGCTGCGCCCGCTGGGCTTGGGCTTCGCCAACTTCACCGAGCCGTTTTATCTGGGCCCGGCGGCGGCGTTCGCCGCCGCCGGCATGCGGGCGCTGCACCAGCTTCCGGGCTGGAGCTATCTCAGCCTGCCGCTGGCGCGCACGCCATGGTGGGTGGATAGCGACGGGCTGCGCCGGCGGGAGAGCGCGGAGCTGACCGATGCCCGCATTGCGATCGACCGCGGCGCGGCCGACTATGTCGCGACGTTGCGGCCCAGCATGCAGACCAACCTGCGGCGCTGCCTGCGGCGGGCGGCGGAGGTGGGCCCGATCAGCCTGCGGCGCGAGACCGAGGCCGCGGCGCTCGGGGAGATGATCGCCTTCCAGTTGCGCCACAACGGGCCGGACCGGTATCCGGTGGACAAGGAGGTGGCGCCCTCGCGCGCGGCTTGGGCGGGCTTCACCCGCCAAATTCTGCTGCGGCTGGCGGCGGAGCAGCGACTGGACGCGATGGCGCTGCGGTTGGGGGGAGAGCTGGCGGCGGTGGGGTTTGGGTTTCGGCACGGGCCGGGCTACAAGTCCATGCTGGTGAGCTACGATCCGCGCTTCCGCCACTGCGGGCCGGGGCTACTGCTTTTCTTCGAGTTGATCGAGTGGTGCTGGCAGCAGGGCGACCCCTATCTCGACATGTATGCCGACGGCAACGAGTTCGAAAAGCGCCGTTGGTGCAACCAGTTCCTGCCGCTGCACCGGCTGTGGGTGTTCGCGCCCACCGCGCTGGGGCGGGGGCTGTATCATAGCCATCGCCTATGGAATCGCTAGTCCAGCGCGTGCGCCGTTCGGTGGCGCTGCGCGGTTGGGGCCGCACGGCGCGCTTGGGCGGGCTGTGGCTGGGGTTCCATCTGTGCCACGGGCTGCGGCCGGCGCCGCCGGGCTTCGACCTCGAGTTTGGCCTGGGCACCGACGCCGATGGCGACCTGGCGGGGGAGCGCAAGGGCAGCGTCGCCGGGGTGGAGTACGGCCCGGTGGACCTGGAGCACTTCGCCGCCCTGATGCGGCAAGTGGACGTCTCGAGCGGCGAGTTCGCCTTTTTGGATTTTGGCTGCGGGCGGGGGCGGGCGCTCTTGCTGGCCTCATTCTGCCCGTTTCGGCAGATCCGCGGGGTGGAGTATGACCGCGAGTTACAACAGTCGGCGGAGCGGCATTTGGCGGAATGGGGTCGGCGGCGGCGGGGCCAGTGCTGCTTCGACTTGGCCACGGTGTGGGAGGACGCGGCGCGCTGGGAGTTTCCGGTGGCGCCGTCGGTGTTCTATTTCAACGAGCCGCTGGGGGAGGCGGAGTTGCGGGTGGTGGCGGAGCGCATCCGGCGGTCGCTCCAGGCGGCGCCGCGGCCGGCCTACGTGCTCTACCTGGGCGACTGGGGGGCGCCGGTGTGGGAGGCGGCGGGGGATTTTGAACTGCTCTACCGAGAAGACGACCGGACAGCGTATTGCTGGAGAGGTGAACGGTGAACGTTTGAACAATCGAGAGTGGACGGTGGTGCAGGCGACGGATTTAGTAGGTACATCGGGTTGATGGCCGCCTGTTCCGCGCGGTTTGGCCTCGACACCGGGCTTTCGTCGATTTCGTTGCCCCAGCACCTCCATCCGGGTCGGCTGTGGCGCGCGAACAGTTCCAGAAACGGGACGAAGCTGCACGCTTCGATGATGGGGTAGAGTTCATCGGGCTTGCGCGAGTGCTCGCGCTTGCGGGTGGCCATGTAGTTGACCTGCCGCCGACCGGCATTTCCGGTTCTTAGCTTTCCGCGCACGCCAAACAGAACCAGTTCCGTCACGTTGCGGAAGTAGAAGCCGACGCCACGGCCGTCCGGGCCGCCGTCCTTGCGCACCTTGTGCCAAACGATATTGGCCTTGTAGGTAAAACCCCAGGCCTTCATCACTTCCAAGCCTTCGGCGATCAGAGCGTTTGGGACCCAGAGGTAAAGGTGGGCTTCCGCAGCGGCAACCTCGCTGACGGGAACCGCCTTGATCTCGGGAAGGGTCATCGTCCGATAGCGGCCTAGGCGGCGGTGTTCCGGGGCCATCTTCCCGGTGCTGTTGGTGAATCGCCAGGGCGGGTCCGCGAGGATGGTCTTGTACTTTCCGGTGATCGTACCCAGGAGGTTTTTCGAAGCGGCGGGTTCTTGCATTTCAATCCTCAACGTAAAGTCGGTCGCTGATTCCGAGCGCCAGGATGGGGCAACCACCGCCGCCGCCGCCTTCGATCCTGGGCAAGAGCTTGCTCATGTGCGTCGTGGACGCTTGAGATGCCAGCGGCGGAGGCGGCATCATCCGGGCAGAATACAACGATTGGGGTCCCCTACTTCCGAGGCACATTTGTGCCCTACACTGGCCTATGGCCTCGCCCACCTTGACGGCGCGCATGCGGCGCTCGCTCGCCTACCGGGGGGCGGGGCGGACGCTGCGGGTGGCGGTGGCGCTGGCGGGCTATCGGCTGCGGCGGGGGTTCAGGGCGCCGCGGCCGCACGCCTTCGACCTGGAGTTTGGGACCGAGACGGCGTCGCTGGCGCAGGCCAGCCGTTACCAGGGCGCGGGCGAGGGGGGCAACGGGCACGAGCCGATTGACACGGTGGACTTTGCCAACTTGATCGCGCCGCTGGCCGGGGTGATCGCCGGAGGGGGGTTTACGTTCCTTGATTTTGGATCGGGGCAGGGGCGGGCGCTGCTGCTGGCCTCGGACTATCCCTTTGCCCGCATCGTCGGGGTGGAGCATGGGCTGGAGCTGCACCAATCGGCGGAGCGCAACTTGGCGCGCTACCGGTCGCGGCGACAGCGCTGCCCGGCGATCGAGAGCTTGTGGGCGGACGCCACCACTTGGGAGCTGCCGCTGGAGCCGACGGTGTTCTATTTTTGCGAGCCGTTCCAAGAGCCGCTGCTGCGCCGCATGGCGGAGCGGGTACGGGCTTCGCTCGGGGCCCATCCGCGCGCCGGCTACGTGCTCTATGTGGGGTCGCTGGCGGCGGTTTGGGAGGCGAGCGGCGCGTTCGCGACCTTGGCGGCGGGCTGCGAGTCCAGGGTGTACCGCTGGAGGGGGAGCGGCAACTAGTGGCGGCCTCGGAACAGGCGTTGGAGGCGCTGCGGCGCTACTGGGGCTACGACAGCTTCCGGCCGCTGCAGGAGCGCATTGTGGGCAGCCTGATGGCGGGGCGGGACGTGTGCGTGGTGATGCCGACGGGCGGGGGCAAGTCGCTGTGCTACCAGTTGCCGGCGGCGCTGTGCCCGGGCAAGACGGCGGTGGTGGTGTCGCCGCTGATTGCGCTGATGCAAGACCAGGCGGCGCAGTTGGCGCAGATGGGGATTCCGGCGGCGGTGCTGAACAGCACCTTGGACGGGGGCGAGCAGGCGCGACTGCTGCAGCAGTTGCGCGCGGGGAAATTTCGCCTGCTCTACGTCTCGCCGGAACGGCTGGCGCGGGCGGATACGCTGGAGTGGCTGCGCCGGCTGCCGCTGTCGCTGTTTGCGATTGACGAGGCGCACTGCATCTCGGAGTGGGGACACGAGTTTCGGCCGGAGTACCGCCAACTTAGCGCGCTGCGGCAGAATTTTCCCGAGACGCCGATCGCCGCCTTCACCGCCAGCGCCACGCGGCGGGTGCGGCACGACATTCTGCAGCAGTTGCAGTTGCGCGCGCCGGACAAGTACATCGCCAGCTTCCACCGCGCCAACCTGCGCTACTGGGTGCGGGAGAGCACCGGCCCGCGACAACCGGAGCTGCTGGCGCGGGCGGCGCGGCACTACCTGGCGGGGGCGGGCAACTTGATCGTCTATGCCCCCACCATTCAGCGGGTGGAGCAGACGGTGGCCGAGCTGACACAGGGCGGCATCGCGGCGCTGCCCTACCACGGCCGCATGGAGACGGCGCAGCGGCGGCAGAACCAAGAGCGCTGGATGCTGGATGAGGTGCGGGTGCTGGTGGGCACGCTGGCGTTCGGGCTGGGGATCAACAAGCCGGCGGTGCGGGCGGTGATCCACCTGTCGCTGCCGAAGTCGGTGGAACAGTATTACCAGGAGGCGGGGCGGGCGGGGCGGGATGGCGAGCCGGCCGACTGCCTGCTGCTGTGGCAGAAGCGCGATGCCGGGCTGCTGGCGCATTTTGTGGAGCAGGTCACCGACCCGGAGGAGCGCGAACGGGGCTGGCAGCGCTACCACCAGATCCGCAACTTCGTGGAGGCGCCGGTGTGCCGCCACCGCCAGATCTGCTTGCACTTTGGCGAGCGCACGGCGTGGGAGAACTGCGGCGCCTGCGATGTGTGCGGCTACCAGCCCGAGGCGCTGGCGGCGGCCGCGGCGCCGGCGCGGCGGAAGGCCGAACGGCGGCGAGCGCGGGGGGGGACTGCCGCGGCTCCGGCGGCGCCGCCCGGGCTGGCGCCGGTGGCCGCCGACCCGGAGCTGCGCGAACACCTCAAAGCCTGGCGCCTGCGGGTAGCACGCCAGGCCGGGATGCCGGCCTATGTGGTGTTGCACGACAGCTCGCTCGATGCCGTCTGCCACTGCCCGCCGCACTCGCTGGCCGAGCTGCGGCAAATCTCGGGCTTCGGCGACCGAAAGGTCGAGATGTACGGCGAGTCCATCCTGGCGGCACTAGTGGAATTTCAGCGCGGGCGGGGATAAGGGGGGCACTTTCAAGGGCGTTTTGCGTAAAGTGCAGCGCGGGATAGCGAGTTTGCGTTAAGAGGATGGCGATTAGCTTTTGAATAGCGGTTTTGTGTAAAGTGGCGAGCATGAAACCTGCGGTCGCCCAAGAGCTGCCGATCCGCGGCTTGAACTGGTCGGCGTTGATCCCGGCCATGAGTGCGGCCAACCGGCGCTTGGCGCGCTATGACGAACCCTGGGTGAAGTATTCAAAATGGAGGCGGGACAGGAGAACCTGTCCAGTCAACGGGGTCCACCTCATCCAGCCAGTATCCGGGCGGACGGGTGATCGAGCTGGTGGCGCGGATTAGTTTTTAAAATTAAGCGCGGCCCGGCGCTGCACTCGGCACGGGTCCTCCGGAATCAGGCCGCACTCGGCGCTCGGCAGTCGGCATTCCGAAGCGGCCGCGGGGCGGGGGGGTGGCAGCGCGGAGGGAGGGGGGTGGTGCCCGGGGCCGGAGTCGAACCGGCACGTGCCTTGCGGCACTCGGGATTTTAAGTCCCGTGCGTCTGCCCATTCCGCCACCCGGGCCGGGGGCGCCAAGCCTTTACTGTATAACGGGTTGGTGCGGAACCGATGGAGGCGCCTCAAGCCCGGCCCCATCCACTGCCCGCGGCCCGATCGAGCACTGGCGCCAGGAGTGCACGCCGTCGGCGGTCTTGACGCCACCGCGCCGCACGGCTAGGCTGGAGCCCGTGCCGACACTCCAGGAACAATTCGGTCAGATTGACATCTATCTTTTCGACCAGCTTCTGAAAGGCCGCATTGCAACCGGAATGCGAATCCTGGACGCCGGATGCGGCACCGGTCGCAATCTGGTTTACCTCTTGCGGGAAGGGTACGAAGTTTACGCCGCCGACGCGGATGCGCAAGCCGTGGCCAGCGTCCGCTCCCTTGTCCATAAGCTCGCGCCCGCGCTACCGGCGTCGAATTTTCGCGTCGAGGCGGTCGAACAGATGTCGTTCGACGACGCCTGCGCGGATGTGGTCATCAGCAACACCGTGCTCCATTTCGCCCGCGACGACGCGCACTTCGAGTCCATGCTGCACGGATCGTGGCGGGCCTTGAAACCCGGCGGGCTCTTCTTCTGCCGCCTCGGCTCTTCCATCGGCATGGAGAGCCAGGTGGTGCGCATCCAGGGACGCCGCTACCGTTCGCCGGATGGTTCGGAGCGGTATCTGGTGGACGCAGCGCTGATCGGTTCGACCACCGAGCGGTTGGGCGCCGAACTGGCCGATCCGTTGAAGACCACGATTGTCCATAATCAACGCGCGATGACCACCTGGGTATTGCGCAAGAAAGGGCTCTGAGAGCAGCCGACCGATGGCATCGCCCCCGGCGGCGGCCTCACCCGGCGCGCAGCACCTGCCCGATGAGCACCAGCGCAAGGAGGGCGAGGCCGGCGTGCACCCACATTGCCCAGGAACGCGCCGATAGGCGGCGATGGAGCCATCCGCCCAGCGGAAGGGCGAGGGCCAGGGCGGGGAGAGCGATCAGGTAGTCCTGCCACACCGCCCGGGTGAGAATGCCGGCCAGCCAGAAGCCGCCCAGGCCCAGCAGGCTGGCGGGGAGAAAATAGGCCTGCAGGGTGGCGCGAAACTGCGCCGGGGGCCAGCGGCGCAGGGAGCCGTAGATCACCAGCGGCGGTCCATTCATGCCGTAGGCGCCACCCAGCACGCCAGCGGCGAAGCCGCACAGCAGCAGCCAAACGCGCTGGTCGCCGGCTCGCTGGCGGGGCATTCGGTGGGCGCGGGTCCCAGCGCGGCTTCGCCGCGCGTCCCGCTTATGCTCACGCCGGCTTGGGGCCCCATCGCCCCAAGCCGGCGCTGCGCTGGGCTGGGGCCGCGCCTGCGTTTCTTCCCGGGGGCGGGCCGCCGTCCCGAATTGCGCAGCCCTTCGCGCCGATTTTGCCCACGGTGCCAAGCGGCGCGACCCCCGCGAGGGGGCGAGCAGGGTGTAGAGGGCGTAGGCGAGGATCACCCCGCCCAGGCCGAGCTTGACCGCCGCAGGGTGGTTGAAGGTGAGCAACAGCAGCCCGCAGGGGATGCCGACCAGACTCGCCGCCAACAGCCCAGAGGCGCTGCGCAGGTGGACGCTCTCGCGGTCCTGCAGCAGGATGACGGCGGCCACCGTCACCGACACCAGGGTCGCCAGCGGGGCTGCCACCCGCACCGGCAAGCGCAAGGCCAGCAGCGGCACCGCCACCAGCGCCTCGCCAAACCCGAAGGTGGAGCGCACCAGGGTCGCCACAAAGACCACCGCCAGGATGAACTCGATTGCGGTTGCAGTCGCCATCGCGGGTGCGCCTCCCAGTGTAGCCGCAACGATCCAATGGTTGGCGCGGGCCCCGGCGCGGCTGCGCCGCGCGCCCCGCTTGTGCTCACGCCGGCTTGGGGGCTCAAGGCCTCAAGTTGGCGCTGCGCTGCTTCACTGCCCGGGGGGCCGCGCCGAATTCGCTTCCCGGGGGCGCAGAAGCGCCACCGGCGCTTCTGCCCCTGCGGAATTACGACCACCCCAGAACCCGAGGCGGGTTCAGGGGGCCGCGGTTCGCAGCCCTTCGCGCCGATTTTGCCGGCAGGCAAAGCGGCGCGACCCCCGCGGGCGGCGGCCTGAATGGTAGGCTGAAGGGATGTCGGACCTGGGACACCTATTTGCCAACAACGCCGCCTGGGCGGCGCGCGCGGTGGAGCGCGATGCGGACTACTTTACCCGGCTGCAGGGGCAGCAGGCGCCGCAGTACCTGTGGATCGGCTGCTCCGACAGCCGGGTGCCGGCCAACGAGATCGTGGGCCTGGCGCCGGGCGAGCTCTTCGTGCACCGCAACGTCGCCAATGTGGTCGCCCACTCCGACCTCAACTGCCTCTCGGTGCTGCAGTATGCGCTGGAGGTGCTCAAGGTGGAGCACGTCATCGTGACCGGGCACTATGGGTGCGGGGGCGTGGGCGCGGTGTGGCAGCAGGCGCGGATGGGGTTGATTGACAACTGGCTGCGCAACGTGGATGAGGTCCGGCGGCGCCACCTCGGCGCCCTGGAGGGGCTGGCGCGGGCGGCCGCCGAGGCCCGGCTGTGCGAGCTCAACGTGATCGAACAGGCCCGCCACGCCTGCGAGACCACCGTGGTGCAGGACGCCTGGGGGCGGGGACAGCGGCTCGCGGTGCACGGCTGGATCTATGGGCTGAGCGACGGCAAGCTGCGCGACCTCGGGTTTCTGGCCCGGGGGCCGCAGGAAGTGGCCGGGGCCTGTGAGCGAGCGGTGGCCGCGGTCTCCGCGTAGCTGCGCACCCATGGTTGGCGCGGGCCCCTGCGCGGCTGCGCCGCGCGTCCCGCTTGTGCTCACGCCGGCTTGGGGGCCCGAGGCCCCAAGCCGACGCTGCGCCTCGCAGGGGCCGCACCGAATTCGCTTCCCGGGGGCGGGCCGCCCTGCGGAATTTCGCAGCCTTTCGCGCCGATTTTGCCAGCAGGCAAAGTGGCGCGACCCCCGCGATTGGACGCGCCCAGCAGGTCGCTCCCGTTGCCACCCCAGAGCGCTAGCACTTTGTGGGCCCCGGCGTTTTGGACGCTTGGAGTGCGGGGGACACCCGCTGGCGCTCACGGCGTCCCAGTGAACGTATATTTGGACACAGGCATGGCGCAGGCACTTTCGTTGCCCTTTCTAGTCACCGTTCCTGGCCGGCAGCCGATGCCGCGCCGCGCCCCGGCCGGATTCTGCATGGGGCGCGGACGCCCGCTTTCGTCATAACCTCGCGCCTCTCCTTTATATAGCTGCGTCCGCGACGAAATAGCTGGGCTTGGCTTGCTACCGACCGCGGCCCTGCGATGGAATTCTGAAAACGCGGCGGTGGCGTGCAATGAAAAATGGAACTTATGATATCGATGTTATTTTTTTGCACCAATTACCGGCGCCGGGCGTCCACTCAAGTTAGTCTAGAATTCATGCGGCTTGCCGTGACGTAGCCGCCATTGGGTAGGGATCTGGGTTGGCAACAGCGACCCTTATTTCGCAGTGTCCGAAATTTTACCTAGGAGAAACATGAAGCTTTCCGTGTTGTGGATCACGTTCGTGCTGTTGCTGGCGGGAGGGCAGGCGGCGTTGGCGCAGACCAACCCCACCGGCACGCTCACCGGCACCGTGACCGATCCGTCCGCCTCCGCGATTCCCGGCGCCAGTGTGCAGGTGACCGAGATCTCGACCAAGCGCCTCTTCAATGTCCAGTCCGACGCCAGCGGCCGCTTCGTGGTGGCCAACCTGAGCCCGGGCAACTATGATGTTCTGGTCAGCCACGCCGGCTTCCAAGCGGGCGCCTATCGCGCCGTGCAGATCGTGGTGGGCCAGACTTACACCCTGCAAGCCAAGTTGCAAGTCGGCCAGGCGAGCCAAACCGTGGAGGTGCAGGCCGGCCAACAGGTTGTCGAGACGCAGCAGACCTCGATCGGCGACCAGGTGACGGGGGCGCAGATCACGCAGGTGCCCATCACCTCGCGCAACACCACCGAGCTGGCGATCATTGAGCCGGGGGTGCAGACCTCGACCTCGCCGCGCGCCAGCCAGTTCGACGGGCTGCCGCCGGGGGCGCTGAACATCACCTTTGACGGCATCAACAGCCAGGACAACCTGCTGAAGAGCACCACCGGCAGCAGCTTTTTCTCGACCGAGCAGCCGCGCGTGGACGACGTGCAGGAGTTCAACATCACCACCGCGGCCGGCGACGCCAGTGAGTCGGGCGAGGGGGCGGTGCAGATCTCGCTGGTCAGCGCCAAGGGCGGCAACGCCTGGCACGGCGGGGGCTGGGAGTACCTGCGCAACGACGCGCTCAATGCCAATAATTACTTCAGCAACCTGAACGGCCAGCCCCGCCAGAAGCTGCGCCTGAACGAGTACGGCTACAAGATCGGCGGGCCGATCCTGAAGAACAAGCTGTTTCTCTTCACCGACCTGGACTACTTCCGCAACCCGCAGGGGACGCTGCGGCAGCGCAACATCCTGACCACGGCGGCGACGGCGGGGAACTTCACCTACACCCCTGGCAGCATACCGGCAACGCCGAACAGCGCCTACGAGACCTGCGATGCCACGGCCGGGACCTGCACTGCCAACCTGTTCCAGTTGGCGGCCTTCTCCAACGCCAACAACGCCACCAACTTCACCGCCACTCCTGACACCCTGATGCAGACCATCCTGGCGGAGGAAAACAAGGCGGTGGGGACGGCGGGGGTAACGCTGGGTGCGAGCGGCAACCCCAACAACCAATTGCTGCTGTTCAACAGCAACGCGGTGAGCAAGCAGATCTATCCCGATCTGCGGCTGGACTACACCATCAACAAGACCAATTCGCTGGAGTTCGACTACCACTATTCCTACTACAACGCGCAGCCCGACCTGCTGAACAACGCCGACCAGACCTTTCCGGTGGCGCCGTTCAACACCAACGTGGGGGCACAGTTGTCCAACCGCAGCTTGATGGCGCTGGCGTGGCGGACGCAGTTCACACCGACCATGACCAACGAACTGCGGGTGGGGGGCAACAGCGCCCCGTTATGGTTTGGCCAGGGCGAGGCGAACTCGATCTACCCCACCATGCAGAGCAACCTGGGGAATGTGTTCGTGCGGCCGCTGCTGCCGACCAACACGCTGTTCAGCAGCCCCTTCCTGCCCTACAACCCGCAGAGCCGCAATACCGCGCTGGCGCAGCTCAACGACACCCTGAGCTGGCTGAAGGGCAACCACAGCATGACCTTCGGGACCAAACATCACCGGTATCCGGCTGAAGCAGACCCGGAGCGGGCAGTCGGTGGCGACGGTGGGCCTGGGGCTCAACAGCAACGACCCGGCCAACGCGCTCTTCAGCACCGGCAATCTGCCCGGCATCGGTTCCAACGATCAGAGCTTGGCGGCGAGCCTGTACGGCGAGCTGGCGGGACGGATCACCAGCTTCAACCAGACGGTGAACGTGAACCCCACCACGCGCGCCTACCAGCCCAACTACAACAACCTGGAGCAGGTGTCGCAGAAGGAGATGGGAGTCTTCTTCAGCGACAACTGGCACGTGGGGCCGCGGCTGACCTTCAACTACGGCCTGCGCTGGGAGTGGGAAGGCACCCCGGTGGACAATCTCAACGAGTTCAGCGTGGCCAACGGCACGCAGGGCATCGCCGGGCTGTACGGCGTCTCGGGCGTGGGCAATCTGTTCCAGCCGGGCACGCTGACGGGCAGCCCGACCACCTTCAGCAACGACAAGGGGCAGAGTTTCTACCCCAGCTACAAGAAGGACTTTGCCCCCAGCATCGGCCTGTCCTGGACGCCGAGCTTCTCCAACGGCTTCCTGCAGACGTTGTTTGGCAGCAACGGGGAGAGCGTGTTTCGGGGCGGCTACAGCATCGCCTACGATCGCGAGGGGCTGAACTTCTTCACGGCGCAGGTGCCGTTCAACCCGGGCTTCACCAACAACGGCTTCCTGACCGCGTCCCAGGGCAACGGGGCGGCCGGTTCGGGGCTTTTCCAGGCGGGCGACCTGCAGTTCCAGAGCCAGAATTTGGGCACCGTGGGGCAGGAGGAGTCGCAGCCGTTCGGCTCGACCTTCAACATCAACCCCGCCTTCGGCGACCAGGTGAACGCCTACGATCCCAAGCTGCGGCAGCCGATGATCCAGTCGTGGTCGGTGGGCATTCAACGCCAGCTCGACCGCAACACCGCCATTGAGATCCGCTACGTGGGCAACCACGGCACGCGCGAGTGGCGGATTTTGGACTTGAACGAGGCCAACATCTTTGAGAACGGCTTCCTCGGCGAGTTCAATAATGCCGCCAACAACCTGGCCATCTGCCAGAAGAATGCGGCGGCCTGCAACACCGCCAGCAACAACCGGGCGGGCTCGAAGGGCAACAACTTTGCGGATTGGGGCCTGACCGGGCAGGTGCCGCTGCCGATCATGACGGCGGCCTTCCAGGGGACCACGGCGCTGGACCCCACGATGAGCACGGTGGGGAATTTCGGCTCGGGCACGTTTATCAACGACCTGAGCAACGGTTTGGCGGGCTCGTTCGCCAACACCCTGGGCACCACCTTTTCCAACGTCAGCAACCTGAAGAAAGCCGGGAATCAGCCGGCCAATCTGTTCACCGTCAATCCGGACGCGCTGGGCGGAGCCTTCCTGCTCACCGACCCCAACCAGTCCAGCTACAACGGGCTGCAGATCGAGGTGCGGCGGCGCATGGCCAATGGGCTGCAGCTCAACGGCAACTACACTTGGTCGCACTCGATGGGGACCGGGGCCTTGGGCACCATCCGCAACATCGCCGGCGACAACGCCCCCGGCGGCTCGGACCTGCGGCACAGCTTCAAGCTGGAGACGCTGTACGAGCTGCCCTTCGGTCCCGGCCGGCGCTGGAAGTCGGGCAGCGCCCTGGTCAACACCGTACTGGGCGGCTGGGAGTGGGACGGGATCACGCGCTGGCAGTCGGGCGGGCTGATCGCCCTGACCGGCGGGCTGGGCGGCACCGTCAACGGCAACGACGGCGGGGTGCAGCTCAATGGCATCAACGTCAACCAGGTGGAGGGCCTGCTGGGGGTTTCGCAGCAGACCAACGCCAAAGGAGTGGGGCAGGTGCTGTTCGCCCCCAACTCGCTGCTGGGCCCGGGGCAATCGCGCTCCAACCAGGCCATCCTGCAGTCCTGCACCACGGCCGGGGCCTTCTGCCAGCGGCCCTACGTTTACGGCCCCAACTTCTTCAAGGCCGACTGGGGCCTGGTGAAGAACGTCAACCTCACCGAACGGGTGAAGATGATGATTCGGGCCAACGTGCTGGACGCCTTCAACAACATCAACTTCCAGAACCCTGCCAGCGGCAGCCTGCAGAACTCCTCCTTCATGCGCATCACCACCGCCTACTCGGACTTCAATTCGAGCCAGGACCCGGGTGGGCGGGTGATTGAGCTGCAGGCGCGTCTGAGCTTCTAAACCAGCGGCCAACTGGGGCCAACGGGGAGGGCACTGCCCTCCCCGTATTTTTTTGTCCACGGGGGAAAATCCGGAGCTCGGGTCCGCCGCGGGCGCACTCCCTCTCTTAAGTTGCTATTTTGCAGAGGTTTAGGCTTTGCCACCCCCGCCCCGCACTCGAGGGGTCAGTCACTGACCTGTCACAAACACTTTGGTTGACTCTGAACGGAATCCATTTATACTGGGGAGTGCATTTTTCCGCTTTGCAGAGGATCCCCATGAAGCTTCACCGGTCGCTGTTGTTTCTGGCGGGCATGATCGCCGCCTTCGCTCTGGCTGTGTCCGCGCAAGCGCCGCCGCTGCCGCCGCCACCGGCGGCCACCACGGTCACGCCCAGCGGACAGACCGCGACCACGGTGACGCAAGCCGCGGGCGCCACGCAAGTGGCCACGGGCACGGTGAGCGGAGGCAACGGCTACAACGCCTTCAGCGCCTTCCAGGTGGCGCCGGGCAGCACGGTGGATCTGCTGGTGCCGGCGGCGGCGACCAACAACAATCTCTTGAATTTGGTCTCGGGCTCGCAGACCCAGATCTTCGGCACGGTGAACTCGCTGCTGAACAATGGGGCAATTGGCGGCAATATCTTCTTCGCCGACCCCCAGGGGATCGTAATTGGCACTACGGGCATCCTGAATGTCGGCTCACTCACCTTGGCGACCCCCACCGCCAATTTCGTCAATAACTTCTTTAATGACACAACCGGCAACACGGCGACGCTGCTGGCGGGGACCGAGCCGCTGACCTCCGACGGGTTGATCGCGGTGGCGGGACAGGTGCGCAGCGTAGGGCCGACGACGATGAGCGCGGGCACGGTGGACATCAGCGGCACGGTGACCACCGGGGCCTCGCAGTTCACCAACCTGGTGAACACCGCCGGGCTGCAGACCGGGCAGGCGATCAACATCAACGGCAACACCATCAGTATTGATGGCGGCCTCTACGGCGGCGCGACGGCGGCCAGCCTGAACGCGGGCACGGACGACGTCAACCTTACCGCCAGCCCGTCGGACACCGAGGCGCTGGCCAACGCGGTGGCGGCGATCTCGGTGAACAACGCCAGCCTGAGCGGCAACGGTATAAATATAAAGGCGACGGCCAGCGCCACCTCCAGCGACACGCTGGGCTCGCAACTGAGCAGCATCACCGACTCGACCAGCTTCCCGTTTAGCGTTACCGGCAACGTCAATATTGATACTGCCAGCGCCAACGCCGCCATCAACCTAGGCGGGGGCACGGGCAGCACCAGCCTGCATGCGGCGGGCAATGTGACGATTGCGGCCGAGGCGGACACCTCGACCACGATCAAGACGCTGGCGGCGGTGGGCGACTTCAGCTACGGCACCACCGACGCCACCGCCACCGCCAATTTGGCCAGCAACGCCAGCATCACCGCCGGCGGCAACGTGGCGCTGGGGACTTTGGTCAACAACACCCTGGCGCTGAGCCCCTCGGCGGCCAGCGCCGGCACCCCCTCGGCGAGCGTGACCTTCGGCAAGGCGCGTTCGACCAGCACCACCACCCTGGCGGGCACGGTGCAGGCGGCGACGATCGGCATCACGGCCGACAATGAGAACAGTTTTTCGGCGGCGGCGACCACAACCAGCGGCTCCAACGGCTTCGCCGGGGTAGGGGTGGCGCTGGGCTTCTACTCCTCGCAGGCCAACGCGGTACTCAGCGGTACGGCCACCGCCAGCGGGGCGGACACCACCTCCAACAACATGACTACGCCGGCGCTCGACGTGCTGGCGACCTCGAACAACAGCAGCGACAACGTCAGCTCGTCGTCGTCGGTGAGCAGCGACAGCACAGCGACCACGGTGACCAATAGCGCCAGCGGCGGGGTGCCCTTCCTGGGCGACGTCGCCGCCTACTTGGGGAAATTCGGTCAATCGAAGACCAGCTCGGAGAGCAACTCGGGCAAGCTGGCGTTGGCGGCAGCGGTTTCCTACGCCAGCAGCAGCAACCAGGCCAACGCCACGGTGAGCGGGACCGGGACAGCGCAGTTGGGCAGCGTGGGCATCAACAGCCAGGCCACGGACAAGCCGCAGGAGAGCGCCGGCGGCAGCGCCAGCGGCTCCCAGTTGAGCGTGGGCGGCGGGGTGGCGATCGCCAATTTCTCCAACACCGCCAACACCACCGTGAGCGGAACAGTGAGTGGCGACCAGGGGGTGAGCATCCTGGCCGCCGCCACCCTGCCCGACCCCTTTGACCTGAGCGCCTTCACCAACCTGCCGAACGAGTTCAACAATTTCCAGTTCGTGGCGCCGAGCTCGATCACCGATGGCAGCGCCTATCAAAAGGACTGGAACGCGGCGGAGAAACTGGGCGGCGACCTGGCGAACGTGCTCAATCCCAGCAACTCCAACGGCATCGGGCAGTTCCTCAACAGCAACCTGGGGCTGAGCAACGTGGTGACCTCCTTTGTCAATACCGGCGCCTCGGCGGAGGGCGGCCAGGGGGGCGGCACCAGCTTCGGGCTGGCGGGCAGCGTCAATATTTTGGGGATCACCAACCAAGCCACCGCGACGGTGGCCAGCGGGGCCATCGTGGACGCCGCCAACGGCGGCGTGGGGGTGAACGCCAACGCCAACGCCTTCCTGATCAATGTGGCGGGCTTGGCGGCCGATTTGGGCCAACTCAAGGACAAGAATCCCGGCGCCAGCGGCGATGCCGCGCTGGGCGGATCCTACAACGGGGTGACGCTGAACAACGGCGCCACGGCGGCGGTGAATGACGGCGCCCAGGTGACCGCCGAAAACGGCGGCGCGATCAACGTGGCGGGCGACACCGCCGAGACGCTGATCAACGTGACCCAGGCGGGCGACAACGCCGGCAAGTTCGGGGTGAACGGCGCCTTCGGGTGGATCACGCTCAACAACAACGCCTTCGGATATATCCAGAGCGGGGCGACGGTGGCGGCGGGCGGCGACGTCAACGTGGGGGCGAACAACAACCTCACCGACTTCACCATCGGCGGGGCGCTGGGCTTCGGCGGCAACGCCCAGGTGGGGGCGACGGTGGACTGGAACCAGTTCACCGACAACACCGAGGCCTACATCGGCGATCCGAACGACCAGCGCACCAGCAACAGCGGCGGCAGCGTGACGGCGGGTGGCAACGTCAACGTGGACGCGATCGCCAACGAGACGCTGTGGAACATCAGCTTGGCGGCGGAGGCGGCGACCGGGCAATCGCAGAACGACACCGGCACCGCCGACACCAAGGAAGGCGGCGGTTCGACCAGCACCAGCGAGGGCACGGGCAAGGGCGGCAGCGGCAGCGGCTCGGAGAGCTTTGGGCTGGGTATCTCGGGCAACGTCTCGATCAACGACATCACCGACAACACCCTGGCCTTCATCAACAACGCGGCGCAGGTGCTGGCGCAGAACCAGATCAACCTGAAGGCCACCGACACCTCGTTCGCGGTATCGGGTGGTTTGGCGGCGGCGATCGCCAGCGGCGGCGACAGCGGCTTGGCGCTGGCGGGCGCGTTTGCGCGCAATGACTTCAGCAAGACCACCGAGGCGACCGCCGACAACGCGCTGCTGGCGGGCCCGCTGGTGAACCACCAGGCGACCAACGCCGGCAGCATCGGGCTGGACGCGGAATCCACGGGCAGTCTGCTGACCATCGCCGCCGGCGGCGGCATCGCCATGGGCGACGGCCTGGGGCTGGCGGGTTCGGTCAACAACAACGTCCTGACCAACACCACCAAGGCGGGCTTGGGCTCGGGCGCGGTGGCCGACGCCAACGGCGACATCGCCATCAACGCGCAGCAGTCCGACCGGGCGCTGTCCATTGCAGGAGCGCTGGCCTTCTCGGGCTCGTTCGGCCTGGGCGCGGCGCTGGATTTTTCCACCTACAACAACACCACCGACGCTTTCATCGGCGACGGGGCCAACGTCCAGGCCGGCGGCAACCTGAAGCTGACCGCCTCGACCGACGAGAAGCTGCTGCCCATCGCCGCGGCGCTGGGCATTAGCCAGGAGGTCGGCCTGGGCGGTTCGGTGGTCAAGGACCAGATCACCAACGACACCGAGGCGACCATCGGCGCCTCCACCGCCGCCGCCGGCGACAACCTGCTGCTGGGCGCGGACGACAGCTCGCAACTGCTGCTGGTGGCGGGCAGCCTGGGCGGGGCGGGCAACGCCGGCATCGGGTTGGCGGGGGCCATCTCGATTCAGAGCCAGCCGCTGCTCGACCGCACCGTCAAGGCCGACATCGCCAGCGGGGCGCAGGTGAGCGCGCCCGGCAACGCCGCCGACGCCATCAGCTATGGCGGCCAGAACGTGAACGGCCTGCTGCTCGACGCCACCGCCGAGGGCAACGCCGACACCATCGTGGCCGGCGTGGGCGTGGCCGGCGACGCCGGCATCGCCGCCTCGCTGGCGCTCAACTATTTCAAGGAAGACGTCGAGGCCAACATCGAGCCGAACGCCAGCGTCAATCCCAACGGGCCCGGCAGCAACCACGGCCAAACCGTGGCCGCCAACGCCAGCGACAACACCCAGATTCTGGACGTGGCGGGCGAGATCGCCGGGGCGGGCACGGTGGCGGTGGGCGCCTCCGCCGACGTGCAGTTCCTGCACCGCACCATCCAGGCCGAGCTGGGCGGCACCATCAACGCCGGCGGCAACATCACCGCCAACGCCACCCTGGGCGGCAACGACTGGTCGGTGGCGGGCGCGGCCTCGCTGGCCGGCACGGTGGATTTGGCCGGCGCCGCCAGCGCCATCTTCGACACCTCCACCACCACCGCCGCGGTGGCCTCCAACGCCAACCTCGATACCCCGGGAAGTGTGCTGGTGGACGCCGAGCACAACAACAGCCTGACCACCATTGACGGCGAGCTGGGCTTCTCCGCCGAGGTGGGCGTGGGCGGGGCGGTCTCGCTGGTGGAGCAGCAAGACACCACCACCGCCGACGTCGGCTCGGGCGCCAGCGTCACCGCCCTCGGCAACGGCCAACCGCTGAACACCTGGATCAATGTGGGCAACCAGGCCACCCACGGCCAAGTCAACGGCTTGGCGGTGGTGGCCAACGCCGCCGACACCCTGCTGACCATCGCCGCCGGCGGCCAAGTCACCACCGGCGTCTCGGTGGCGGGCTCGGTGGTGCTGAACAACATCTCCGAGACCACCCAGGCCTATGTGGACAACAATGCGGTGATCAATCCCGCCTCCACCCAGGGCCAAGCGACGCCGCACCAGGCGGTGGACATTCTGGCCAACGACGGCACCACGCTGACCGCGGGCGTGGGCGCGCTGGCGGCGGGAATTGACCTCTATGGCGTCGGCATCGGCGCCGCGGTCAACTTGGAAGGGCCGCTGTCGCAGTTGCCCAGCTCCGCCTCCGGCTTCAGCCAGTATCTGAGCAGCGACCTCAAGGGCACCTCCGATCCCAGCACCCCGGGCGCCAGCGGCTTCACCAAGCTGACCACCGCCGGGGTGAACAACGGCGCCACGGTCAACGCCCTGGGCGGGCTCGACATCTCGGCGCTGTCGTCGGAAACGCTGACCAACTACGTGGCCTCGATCGCCGTCGGCATGGTCGGGGTGGCGGGCACGGTGGAGTTGGACAACTACACTCCCACCACCACCGCCTACTTCGGCAACTGCGCCGACAATGCCACCTGCCCCGACAGCATCGGCGCCACCGCCCATGTGGGCGCGGCCACGCTGGCGGCCAACGACAACTTCCAGTACAGCGCCGTGGTGGGCGAGGCCAGCCTGGGCGGCGTGGGCCTGGGCGCGGCGGTGCTGGATGCCACCGTGAACGCCAACACCCGCGCCTTCGTGGGTGCGTTCTCCGATCTGGAAGCCCAAGCAGGCGCCTTGATCGGCTCCGATTTCACCGACACCTTCGACGCCGCCGCGCTGGCGGGCGGGGTGGCGGCGGTGGCGGTCAACGTGCCCTACGCCACCATCACCGACCAGAGCCACAACGCCGCCTTCGTCGCCAACGACGCCACCGTGGCCGGGGGCAAGGGCGGGGTCGGGCTGGAGGCCACGACGCGCCGCACGGTGGCGGCGGTGGTGGCGGCGGCGGAGCTGACCGCGCTGGGCGCGGCGGCCGAGATCGAGGATGTGAATTTCCAGGGCAGCAACACCGCCAGCATCGGCAACGGCGACACCGTCACCGGCAACGGCTCCCTCAACCTGGAGGCCAAGCTGGTGGATGCGGTGCCGGAGTACTTGCCCGGGGGCTTCGCCCATATCCCCAGCATCAGCGCCAACTCCATCCCCAGCGGCGTGCTGGGCGCGGCCGTGGGCGTGGTGGCCGGCACCGGCGGGCAGGTGATGCTCACCGAGGCCGCCAATGACTCCACCAGCATTGGCTCGTCCACGGTGACCGCCGGCCAAGGCATCAACTTGCTCACTGACGATGAGCCCAGCCTCTACGCCGCCAGCGCCGGGCTGGACGGGGGCGTGCTGGGCGCGGGCGCCTCCATCGCCGACATCAACATGACCGGCAAGGCCAGCCTCAGCCTGGGCGGCACCGTCACCGCCAGCCAGGGCGCGCTCGACGCCACCAGCCAGTTGATCGAGAACCTGACCGCCACCGCCACCGGCATCGGCGGCGGCGTGGCCGACGGCAACGGTACCGTCACCAACATCAACGACAGCGGGAGCAACACTCTCACCCAGGGCGGCACCACCAGCGCCGGCGGCAACGCCAGCCTGGAGGCCAACACCACCCGCACTGCCAACGCCACCAGCGGCAGCACCAGCTACGGCTTGCTGGCGGTGGGCATCTCTTTTGCCGACCTCAACCTGGGCGGATCCACCCAGACCACCGTGAACGGCACCGTCAACGGCGGCGGCGGCGCCACCGCCACGGTGCAGGCCTACGACCACGACCTTGCCACCGCCGACGCCGTGGTGGCTACGGCCGGCGGGGCCAACGGCGTGGGCGCCATGGCGGGCACGCCCAACGGCTTCCACGCCGATCCCAGCCTGATGGATCCCACCGTCGAGGCCACGGTCAATTCCGGCGCCCAGGTCAACGGCAGCAACATCAATGTCTACGCCCAGGACATCTCCAACCTCACCTCCACCGCCAACGGCGGCCTCGCCGGCGCGGTCAACGTCGGCCTGCTCGATGCCGAGGGCAAGGTGGATCCCACCCTCGCGCTGACCATGAACGGCACGCTGACCGGCGGCAACGTCACCGTGCGCAACACCAGCAACCAGACCGCCACCTCCAGCGCCACCTCCTCGGAGTCCTCCAGCCTGCTCAGCGGCTACTCCACCAGCGACGGCGCCAGCGCCGCGCCCAACGTCCAGCTCACCCTGAGCGGCTCGATCGCGGCCACCGCCGCCGCCTTGGTGGAGAGCGACGCCACCAACACCGTCAGCGCCAGCGCGGACGCCACCGCGGGCGCGTTCAGCCTGGCGGCGGGGGGCTATACCACCAGCACCGCCAACATCAACAACAACAACCTGGTCACGGTGTACGGCACCATCGCCTCCAGCGGCGGCAACAGCGCGCTGAACGCCATCTCGACCAACAACATCACCCAGAACAACGCCACCGGGGGCACCGGCTCGGGGGTGCTCACCGGGGCCGACACCACGGCCAGCAGCTATCTCACCGACCATACCCACGCCAACCTGGACGGCAACCTGGACGCGGCGCAGGGCGCCGCCAGCCAGCTCGCCCAGGGCACCGACAACGCCACCTCCAACGCGCTGGACCAGACCAGCGGCTTCAGCGGGGCGAGCTACGTGGAGGCCAGCAGCTACACCGGGGTGACGGCGGACATCGTGGCCAACGTGGACGGCAGCGCCAACGTGCAGGCGGCGGTCTACGACCTGACGGCGACGCTGCCGGTGATGCAGTCCAGCAGCGTGGCCAACGCCATCGCCGAGCCCGGGCTGCACGGCGACGGCACCGCCAACAGCGACTTCGAGGGCCACCTCAATCCGGTGGTGAACGTGCTGAGCGGGGCCAGCATCACCGCGCCCGCGATCAACATCCTGGCCAACATCGGCAACCAGATCCCGCTCAGCTTTGCGGTGTTCGGGGGCAGCGACGCCACCGCCGGCACCCACTCGGCCAGCGGCTCGGCCACCGCCAACGCCACCAACAACGCCTATCTCGACCCCACCGACAATCTGGACACGGGCGCCACGCTGACCACCAACAACCTCAAGGTGCAGGCGCTGTATCCGCTGACGCCGCTGTTCGGCAGCCAGCCCAACGTGAGCGGCGTCTCCACCGTGACCTGGGTGGCGACGCAGGTGCAGGAGGTGGTGAACGAGGTGGTGGGCTGGATTCCGTTCATCGGCAACCTGATCAACCAGGTGACGAAGACGGTGACGCAGTGGGTGGAGCAGATCACCGACAGCACCACCAACGCCAACA